>Ga0137415_10003209_pt1 | contig 16234 bp, 15 predicted proteins | sample CZODoug3_1_1_16f_FD_183082 | JGI IMG/M metagenome (GOLD analysis project Ga0137415, IMG submission 183082) | Vadose zone soil fungal communities from Angelo Coast Range Reserve, California, USA - CZODoug3_1_1_16fungal (Hybrid Assembly) | ecosystem: Environmental > Terrestrial > Soil > Vadose...
CCGCCGGTACTTGGGCAGCATGCCGGCGTGGTGCACCCCGATGCCGTGGCGGACCGTCCGGGACAGGGTGCGGCCGAAGCCGGCGGAGAACCGGAAGCCGCCGATCAGCTCGGCGATCTGGTCCTTCTCCTCGCGGCTGCACACGTTGATGCTCATCAGCGCCTGGGCATGCTCGATGGCCGCGACCTGGGTGAAGTGCACGACGTACACCGGCGAGCCGTGGGTGGACAGCAGTTCCTCGACGGTCTCGTGCAGCGGTGTGGTGGCGTAGGAGAACATCAGCGGGACCGGCCGCTCGCTCGAGCTGACCACCGAGGTGGGCTGGCCGGTGCGCCGCGTCAGGTCCTCCTTGAACCGGCTGACGTCGCCGAGGGTGGCCGACATCAGCAGGAACTGGCTGTGCGGCAGCTCGATCAGCGGGACCTGCCAGGCCCAGCCCCGGTCCGGGTCGGCGTAGAAGTGGAACTCGTCCATCACGACCTGGCCGACGTCGGCGTCCGCGCCGTCGCGCAGCGCGATGTTGGCCAGCACCTCGGCGGTGCAACAGATGATCGGGGCGCGCGGGTTGATGCTGGAGTCGCCGGTCATCATGCCGACCTGGTCGGCGCCGAAGACGTCGCACAGCGCGAAGAACTTCTCCGAGACCAGCGCCTTGATCGGCGCGGTGTAGAAGCTGCGGATGCCCTGGGCCAGCGCGGCGAAATGCGCGCCGGTGGCCACCAGGCTCTTGCCGGAACCGGTCGGGGTGCTCAGGATGACGTTCGCCCCGGACACGATCTCGATCAGCGCCTCCTCCTGGGCCGGGTAGAGGGTGAGCCCCTCGCCGGTCGTCCAGAGGGTGAAGGCGTCGTAGAGCGCATCGGGGTCGGCGGTGCCCGGGAGCTGTTCGGTGAGCGTCATGTCACGGTCGATGGTGCCTGAACTGGGCCGGAACACCCAACCCGGGTGCGCTCACGGCGTGGCGGCACCCTCGGACTCCAGCTCGCCCGCTGGCCCCGATCCGGTGCTGACCTCGGACCTCGACGCCGGAGGTGGGGGAGGCAGCGGCAGCGGGCTGGCCAGCCGGGTCGGGGTGACCCGGCCGCGCAGCGTGACGGCGTCGCCGAGCTCCCAGTTCGCCGACTCGGCCGCGCTGGCCAGTGCGAGCGCACCGCCGGCCGCGAGCACCCGGCCGGGCACGTTCTTGGCCAGCTCGGTGAGTCGGGCCGCCTCGTTCACCGGGTCCCCGATCACGGTGTACTCGTAGCGCGAGATGTTGCCGATGTAGCCGGCGACCGCGTCCCCGGCGGACACCCCGATCGCGGCGCACACGTCGGGCACCTCGTCGGCCAGCCGGGTGGACATCTCCCGGGCGGCCCAGAGTGCCCGGCAGGCCGGGTCGTCGGTGTGGTTGGGCGCGCCGAACACGGCCAGCGCGGCGTCGCCCTCGAACTTGTTGATCCAGCCGCCGCACGCCTCGGCGACCTCGACGACCACGCCGAAGAACTGGTTGAGCAGCGCCACGACTTCGGTCGGCGGCCGGGCGCCGGCCAGTGCCGTGGACCCGACGAGGTCGACGAACAGCACCGCGACCCGGACCACCTCACCGCCGAGGCGGACCTCTGAAGCGGCGGTGGCTGCGCTCGCAACGTCATGCCCGACCTGCCGGCCGAACAGGTCCCGGATCCGGTCGCGCTCGCGCAGCCCGGCGACCATCGTGTTGAAGCCCGCCTGCAGCTGGCCCAGCTCGGAGCGGTCGTAGACCGGTACCGAGACCTCCAGCTCACCCTGCTCGACCTGCTGCAGCGCCCGGCGCACCGCGCGCACCGGGTCGGCCACCGCGCGGGCCGCGCCCACCGTGGTGAGCAGGCCGCTCAGCAGGGTCGTCGCGCAGGCCACCAGCACCAGGATGGCCAGCTGGTCGTCCGGCACGTCGCGGTAGATCAGGGCACCCAGCCCGGCCACCAGCAGGCCACAGATCGGGACGGCGGTACCCAGCAGCCAGAACATCACCGGACGCAGCAGCACGCTGGCCTTGAAGCCCTGCCGGGGCGGGTTGCCGGCGAGCACCCGGGAGGCGGCGCGGCGCATGATCCGCTCGGCCAGCAGGTAGCAGAGCGCGGAGGTGGTGATGCCACCGACCAGCACGGTCTCCGCGACGGCCAGGCCCAGCCGCACCGAATACATCGAGTTGACCACGCCGAACAGCACGGTCGCCAGCAGCCAGATGAACATCAGGACCAGTGACATGCGTAGCGGCCCGTACAGCACCAGCTGGCGTTCCTGGCGGGTGTCGTCGATCCGGGCGCGGAACCACAGCCCGATCCACACCATGCCGAGCGGCACCGCGATCGCCAGGTAGCCAGCCACCAGGCTCAGGTTCAGCAGCAGCACCTGTTGCGGGTCGGCCAGGTCGCCGGTGGGCAGCACGAACAGCGCGAACGCCACGGTGCCCGTGGTGCCGCCGAGGTTCGCCGCGATGGTGACGCCCGTGAGCAGCAGTCGGGCCGGCCAGTCGATGACTGACCGCCGCCCCCCCAAGAGCTTGCGCACGCTTACCGACGATACGCCCCATCGACGACCGTCCCCCGGGCAGTCACTCCTCGGGGAGCCTTGAATAGGGGGTACTGGACCCGGAGGACCGGTTCGGTCAGCCCCTGGAGAAGGCGCCGACGCCGCCCGCGCCGACCCCGGCCTGGGTGCGCCGACCCGGCAGGTCCAGCCGCAGGCCCCGCCCGACCGCGCCGCCGAGGTAGATCGGCCGCCGCACGTGCAGCACCGGCCAGGCCGGCGACGCCGGGAAGAACGTGCTGAGCTCGGAACCGGGCAGCAGGCCGAACTTCGCGCAGGTCTCGGCGAAGTCGTCGTACTGCTTGACGGCCTCGGACACGTTGCCCGCCGCCAGGTGCGCCTCGATCAGCGAGCGCCGGGCGCTCTCCCGCAGCGGCTCCTCGCTGACCACGACCATGCCCGCCCGGATCGCCGGTTCGTGCCGGCCGGCCTCGGTGAGCCGCCGGCAGAGCGACTCCAAGGCGTGCAGCCGGACCCGGCGGAACCGGTCCCGCTCCTGGCGCACCCAGACCTCGCCCCAACCGGGCAGCAGGTCCTCGGACAGCTCGTCGACCAGCTCGTTCGGCGCGCTCGACTCGACCGCGAACGGGTTGCGCTTCCAGGCCCGCAGCCGCTCCAGGGCGTGCGCCAGGTCGACGTCGACGTGGTCGGCGAGGCGCAGCGTGTCGCCATCGGCGGTGATCAGCTCGGCGAGCGAGTCGCACACCCCTTCGAGCGTGCCGAGCGCCACGTCGGCGGTGTGTTCCGGCCAGAGCACGGTCGCCAGCTCGCCGGTGGTGCGCGGGGTGGCGGTCACCGCAAGCAGCGCGAGCAACCGGCGCTCGTCGGCTCCCAGCGGGGAGATCGTCGTGTCGGTGCCCGTATCAGCGCCGAGGGGAATCCGCAGTTCGAAGGAACCGAGTACTCGCAGCCAGGGCCGGCGTACCGGCACGTCACAGCATGGCTGTTGGTCCGACATTCGTATGTCCCCACATTTCGGCCGGCGGACGAGCTCGAGCCCCTCGAGCTACCGCCAACACGGATGATGTTTGCCGACGCGTCTGAACGCCTTCGGGCGCGGGTCGGCCCAATGAGTGTCCCCGGTCCAGGAGACGCTGCCTAGGTCCGATCCGGGAATCATCTTCGCCCATTCGTGCCGCTGGCCCCGCGCCGGGGTCAAAAAACTAGGTCTGTCCTAACTGGACGGGTGTTAGTGATCGCCCGTTCAGGTCCGCGCGGCCTGCAGGCGCACGTGGGTTCCGCGCACGTCACTCCACACATGCAGCAGGTCACAGAGCTGCCGAGCGATCCACATGCCGCGCCCGCGCGGGCTGTTCGGATGTGGTGGCCGCAGCCCGGGCAGCGGCTCCCGCAGCGAGCCACTGTCGTGAACTTCACAGATCAACCGGCCCGGCAGTTGCCAAATCTGCAACAGGCCGACCCCGTAGCCGTGCTCCACCGCGTTGCTGGCCACCTCGTTCACCGCGAGCACGAAGTCCTGCGCGTGCGGCTGGCTCAGCTGTACGGACTCGGTTGCCGTGGCGACCGCCGAGCGCAGGTCGATCAGCTGCCACGGCGTGAAGGTGAGCTCCCGGTCCGGCGGCCCGAGCCGGGGCGGCGGCAGCACCGGGTACATGGTCAGCACGTCGCCGGGCGACCGCACGTCCGGGTTCTCCCGCAGCGTGCCGTCCGCGCTGATCACCTCGGCGTGGTTCCACCGGACCGCGGCCGACACCGCCTCGGTCTCCAGCTCGGTGGGGTAGAGGCAGGTCATGGTGAGCGGTAGGGCGGCCAGTGCGACATTGGTCGCCGCGTCCGCCTCCACCCAGGCCGCCGGGTCGATCCCAGGCCGGTGCGGGTGGTGCTCGACGAGCACGACGGCCGGGCCGGCCCAGTCGGTGAGCTCGCGCAGCTCACGGGCCCGCTGCGTGATCACCGCCTGGCCGGAGCCTCGGAGCCGGGAGTCCGGTGGCGGCAGGTGGATCAGCCCCGCCGAACCGCCGAGCACCCCGCGTAGCCGGCGTTCGGTAGGGGCGGACGCAATCACCGCCACCGGGGTGTCCCGGTTCAGTGCCTGCTCGATCATCGGCACCGCGACCTCGAGCAGGTGGTCCGAGGAGGTGTAGTACGCGGCGCGGTGGCTGAACCGCTGGGGTAACGCGGTCCGGGTGCTCTCAAATCTCACGGGAGGACCGCTTCGCGGAGCGTCAGCTGGGCGGTGAAGCCCGCTCCGCACCGGTCCAGCACCCGGCGGATGCACGGCTGCACCCCGTAGAGCACCAGCTTGTGGCTCTGCGGGAAACCTTCGGCCGCCTGCACGAACTGGATGATGGTGGTGACGTCGGCAAACCGCAGGGACTCCAGGTGAACCTGGATCTCGTCGGTCTGGCTGGCCGCGCGCAGGGCCCGGTCCAGCTCCTTGTCGATGATGGTCCGTACCAGGTGCCGGTTGCTGAAGTCGATCTCACCGGAGACCCGGGTACTGAACGGGGCGTGCCGGGTGATGCGCAGCAGCCCATCGTCATAGATCGCGGGAGTAGCCACTTCGATCGAATGCATCTCGCAGAGTTCGGTGAGTTCGGAGGTTGACCAGTCGGTCCGTTCGTACTGACACAACAGGGTCACCGGATGGCCCTGCATGCCCTCGTGCACCGCCCGGTCGTACTCGGCCAGCGAGTGCCCGCCCGGCCGGTGCACCGCCCCGGCCGGCTCGTCGGTGACCCGGACGCTCGCGTAGCCCTCGGCCAGCGAGCCGCCGATCGTCTGGCCGACCAGGGTGGCCATCTCGGCTAACGACAACTTCCACAGCTGGTTGGTCAGTTCGGGCGGGAACATGGCCAGCTGGCCGACCCGGAGGTAGTGGGCGACATCGATATTGTCCTCACGCAGCCGGCGAAACAAGGGTTCCGTGGAACGGGCGCCGTCGTAGTAGAGAACCTTCTCGTCGCGCCGGAGTCCGTCCGCGACGAAGCCAGCGGCGATCTCCCAGTGCTGTTCGTCGCTGTCCATCACGACGCATGCGTGATCGCCCAGCGCGATCTCGTCAAGCGTCTTCGACACAGACAAAATTCACCCGCCCGAGTTCATCACCGTCTGCCGCCCGGCGCCAACTGTATGTGATCGAGACCGCACGCGGACACTCAGCCAGGCTGGGCGGCCGGAACAGAGCGCCAAACGGACGCTTGACGGACCGCGAACCGTGCGCTCGGGTGCCGGGACAACCGCCTCTCCAGTACCAGATGGCACAGCAAACGCATAGGCAACAGACGCCTGACGCCCGGCGGGGCGGCGACAGATAAGCGGTTATATCAGCGTGCGCCGCTGTCCGGCCGACCGGACCGTGGGCGGGCCGGGGTGTCGCCCCGCCGGTGCGCGGCCCGAGGCCCGGCTGGCCGGCGCGGGCCCGCCCGCATCGCGGCCCGGAACAGACCGATCACCAGCAGGCCCCCGCCGACCAGGCCAACCCCGAGCGGGTTCGAGGTCGGCGCGACCATCAGGTAGAGCACGCTCAGCAGCGGCCACCAGACCAGGGTCGAGGCCAACCGACTGCCCGCCAGCAGCGGTTCGGGGTTGACCCTCGGACGGTCCAGGTGGCCGGCCACGCGATCACCGGATACCGGGTAAGCAGGGGGTGTTCCGGTGGCGCCCGCGCATGGCCAACCCCCTCACCTGGCCGGACCGCCGGCCGGGCGACGACCTTCCCGACGCCCGGGATCGTGCCACCCGGGGCGGCCGAACCCGGTGAGGCTCGCCTCCCCGGTCGGGGGTGTGTCGCGTCGTTCACGAACGGTTAACTGGCCCTCCGGCGGTGGACCAGGCACGCTGTTCGCTGTGCAAATGCCGATTCGCCCCGGTCACCGGGCGCAGCCGGGTCAGGCTGCCCAGCGTTCCCGCCTTCCCCGCAACGGGCCGGCTCCGTCACTGCGCGTGATCGTGCGATCGTCATGATCGTGGATTCCTGGCGGTTGGTAGAAGCCGAGCTCGACCTGGACCGGTTGGCGCAGACCGAGTCGCTGTTCGCGCTGTCCAACGGACACATCGGGTTGCGCGGCAACCTGGATGAAGGCGACCCGCACTCGCTGCCCGGCACCTACCTGAACTCGCTGTACGAGTCGCGCCCGCTGCCGTACGCGGAGGCCGGCTACGGCTACCCCGAGTCCGGGCAGAGCGTCATCAACGTGACCAACGGCAAGCTGATCCGGCTGCTGCTGGACGACGAGCCGTTCGACATCCGGTACGGCGAGCTGCACCACCACGAGCGCACCCTGGACTTCCGCGACGGTGTGCTGCGCCGCGAGGTGGAGTGGAGCAGCCCGGCGGGCAAGCGGGTCAAGGTGCGCTCGACGCGACTGGTGTCGTTCTCCCAGCGCTCCATCGTGGCGATCCGGTACGAGGTCACGCCGGTGGAGGCGTCGGCCCGGATCGTGCTGCAGTCCGAGCTGATCACGAACGAGCAGCTGCCGGTCGCGGCCAACGACCCACGGGTGGCCGCGGTGCTGGAGGCGCCGCTGGAGGCCGAGGAGTTCGACGCCAATCACGCCGGCGCGATCATGATGCACTCCACCCGCCGCAGCGGGCTGCGGATGGCCGCCATGATGGACCACCTCTGGGAAGGCGCCGAGGACGTACTGGTCACCACGGACTGCAAGCCGGACCTCGGCCGGCTCACCCTGAGCATGACGCTGCAGCCCGGCCAGACCTTCACGCTGACCAAGCTGATCGGCTACGGCTGGTCCAGCCAGCGCACCCGCCCGGCGCTGCGCAGCCAGGTGGCCGGCGCGGTCACCGGGGCCCGGCACACCGGCTGGGACGGGCTGATCGCCGAGCAGCGCCAGTACCTCGACGACTACTGGGTGCGCGCGGACGTCCGGCTGGACGGCGACGATCGGCTGCAGCAGGCGATCCGGTTCTCGCTGTTCCACGTGCTGCAGGCCGGCGCGCGCACCGAGCAGCGGGCCATCCCGGCCAAGGGGCTGACCGGCTCCGGCTACGACGGCCACACGTTCTGGGACACCGAGACGTTCCTGCTGCCGGTGCTCACCTACACCACCCCGCACGCCGCCCGGGACTCGCTGCGCTGGCGGCACAGCACGCTGGATCTGGCCAGGCAGCGGGCCGCGCAGCTCGGCCTGGCCGGCGCGGCGTTCCCCTGGCGGACCATCCGAGGCCAGGAGAACTCGGCGTACTGGCCGGCCGGCACCGCCGCGTACCACATCAACGCGGACATCTCCGACGCCGTACTGCGCTACGTGAACGCGACCGAGGACAAGGGCTTCGAGCGCGACTACGGGCTGGACATCCTGGTCGAGACCGCCCGGCTGTGGATCTCGCTCGGGCACGCCGACGCGGCCGGCAAGTTCCGCATCGACGGGGTGACCGGGCCGGACGAGTACTCCGCGATCGCGGACAACAACGTCTACACGAACCTGATGGCGCAGCGGAACCTGCGCGGCGCCGTGGACGTGGTCAAGGAGCATCCGGAGAAGGCCACCGAGCTGGGCGTGAAACCCGCCGAGGTGGAGCGCTGGCGGCGGGCCGCCGAGTCGATGTACGTGCCCTACGACGAGCGCCTCGGGGTGCACCCGCAGGCCACCGGGTTCACCGACCACGAGCGGTGGGACTTCGAGAACACCCCGCCGGAGAAGTACCCGCTGCTGCTGCACTTCCCGTACGGCGACATCTACCGCCGCCAGGTGATCAAGCAGGCGGACCTGGTGCTGGCGCTGCACCTGCGCGGCGACGCGTTCACCCCGGAGCAGAAGGCCCGCGACTTCGCCTACTACGAGCCGTTGACCGTGCGGGACTCGTCGCTGTCGGCCTGCACCCAGGCGATCATGGCCGCCGAGATCGGGCACCTGCGGCTCGCCCAGGACTACCTGACCGAGGTGGCCCTGACCGACCTGGACGACCTGCACAACAACACCGGCAGCGGGCTGCACATGGCCAACCTGGCCGGCGTCTGGCTGGGCCTGGTCGCCGGCTTCGGCGGGATGCGCGACCACGACGGGGCGCTCACCTTCGCGCCTCGGCTGCCCCCGGGCTGGACCAGGCTGCGCTTCGGGATGACTGTGCAGGGGTGCCAGCTGCGGGTGGACATCACCCCGGACGAGGCGAGCTACAAGTTGCTCGAGGGCGAGTCGCTGAACCTGCGCCACCACGGGCAGAAGATCACCGTGCGGGCCGGCAAGGCACTCAGCAAGCCCATCCCGCCCGCCGTCACCCCGGCTCCGGTACACCAGCCGGCCGGCCGGCCGCCGCTCACCGAGAAGATCTAGCTGGGCGGGTCAGAGCAGCGGCGGGACGATCGCGTCGATCAGGTGCGGGCCGGGCTCGGCGAGCGCGTTGGCCAGCGCGGCGGTGAACTCCTCGCTGGTGGTGACGCGGACGGCCGGCACACCCATGCCGGTGGCCAGCGCGACGAAGTCCAGGTTGGGGTTGGACAGGTCGAGCAGCTCGCGCGCCTTGGGGCCGGGTGCGCCGTCCTCGCCGGTGGTCTGCGCGCCGACCTTCTGCAGCTCCAGCCGCAGGATCGCGTACGCGCTGTTGTTGTAGATCACCGTGGTGACGTTCAGGTTCTCCCTGGCCTGGGTCCACAGCGCGGAGATCGTGTACATCGCCGAGCCGTCCGCCTGCAGGCAGAGCACCGGCCGCTCCGGCGCCGCGATCGCCGCCCCGGTGGCCGACGGCAGGCCGAAGCCGATCGCGCCGCCGGTCAGGGTCAGCCAGTCGTGCCGGGGCGCGCCCTCGGTGGCCGCCGGCAGCGTCAGCCCGGACGTGTTCGCCTCGTCGACCACGATCGCGCCCTCGGGCAGCAGCGCGCCGACAGCGGCGGCCGCCGTCTCGGTGGTCAGCGGGCCGGTGGGCAGCTCGGGGCGGTTGGCCGGTGCGGTGGGCGCCACGGTGGCGGGGGCCAGCTCGTCGGCCAGCTGGCCAAGCGCGGCCACCGGCGACCCCGCCGGCTCGGCCAGCACGTGCACCTGGCAGCCCTCCGGTACCAGGTCGCTCGGCTGGCCGGGATAGGCGAAGAACGTGACGGGGGAGCGGGCGCCGGCCAGCACCAGGTGCTTGGCGCCGCTCAGCTGGTAGTTGGCCATCTCGGCGAGGTAGCCGAGCCGGCCGACCACCGGCAGCCCGGCGCCGCGCTCCAGCCGCGCCGGGAAGGTCTCGCAGAGCAGCTTCGCGCCGGTGGCCTCGGCGATCCGGGCGGCCGCGCGCAGCCCGGGCTCGCGGGTGGCCGCGCCGCCGATCAACAGCACGGTCTGCTCGCCGGAGCGCAGGGCCTTGGCGGCCGCGTCGACGGCCTCGGCGGCCACCGAGGGGGCGGCCTCGGCTGGTGAGGCGAGCCGCGGCGCGGGGCTCGCGCCCGGTCCCCAGGACACGTCGGCCGGCAGCATCAGCGTGGCGACCTGCCCGGGCGGGCCCATCGCGGCGGCGATCGCGGCGGCCGCGTCGGTGCCGACGTCCTCGACCCGCTCGGTGCGCCGGACCCAGCCGGACACCGTGCCGGCCACCGCGTCGATGTCCGACTCCAGCGGCGCGTCGTACTGCTTGTGGTACGTGGCGTGGTCACCGACGATGTTGACGACCGGCGTGTGCGCGCGCCGGGCGTTGTGCAGGTTGGCCAGCCCGTTGCCGAGGCCGGGTCCCAGGTGCAGCAGCACCGCCGCCGGGCGCCCGGCGATCCGCGCGTAGCCGTCGGCGGCACCGGTGGCCACGCCCTCGAACAGGGTGAGCACGCCGCGCATCTCCGGTACCGAGTCCAGTGCGGCCACGAAGTGCATCTCCGAGGTACCGGGGTTGGCGAAGCACACCTCGACGCCGCCCTGGACCAGGGTGTTGATCAGCGCCTGGGCGCCGTTCATAGAGATTCTCCTTTGGTGGCCTGTGAGTGGTATTGGTCGCTATCGCGACCAATACCACTCACAGGGTCAGCAATACTCCGGGGTTGAGGATGCCGTCGGGGTCGAACGCCTGCTTCACGCGGCGCATCAGCTCGATCGTGGCCGGGTCGGTGAGCTGCAGGAAGTAGCCCTTCTTGGCCCGGCCGACCCCGTGCTCCCCGGAGATCAGGCCGCCCAGCTTCATGCACGTCTCGAACAGCTCGCGCAGCAGCGCCGAGCGGGTCTGGTCGTCGGCCTGGAACACGGCGAGGTGCACGTTGCCGTCGCCGGCGTGCCCGCAGCCGAACACCATCGAGCTGTGCCGCTTGGCGATGTCGGCAGCGGCGGCGAGGAACTCGGGGATCGACGCCCGGGGCACCACGGTGTCGACGATGTCGTGCGCGCCGGCCGCCTTGGACGTCCAGAACGCCTTCTCCCGCGCCTCCACCAGCCGCCGGGCGGACGGGCCGGGCAGCACGTACAGGTCGATCGAGCCGAGGTCGGTGAGCAGGTTGCCCAGCTGCTCGATGTCCTCGTCCAGCCGCTGCGCGTGCCCGCTCTCCAGCATCACCAGCAGGTACGCCTGCGCCTTCTCCTTCACCTCGGCCGGCACCCCGAGGTCGAGGTTCTGGGCGTAGGTGATGGCGGCCATGGTGAACCCGTCGATGTACTCCAGGATCAGCGGCGCCACCCCGCTGTTGACCACCTTGGGCACCGCCCTGGCCACCTCGTCCACGGTGTGGAACGGGGCCAGCACGGTGGCCTGGTGCGGCGGTCGGGGGTAGAGCCGCAGGGTGGCCTCGGTGACCACGGCGAGCGTTCCCTCGGAGCCGATGATCAGCTGGGTCAGGTCGTAGCCGGTGCTGGCCTTGGCGAGCTTGCCGCCGGTGCGGATCACCTCGCCGGAGGGCAGCACCGCCTCCAGCCCGAGCACCTGGTTGCGGGTCACGCCGTAGCGCACCGCGCGCATCCCGCCGGCGTTCGTGGCCACGTTGCCGCCGAGGCTCGAGCCCAGCTCACCCGGGTACACCGGGTAGGCCAGCCCGTGCGCGGCGGTGGCCTCGTCCAGCTCGGTCAGCGTCAGCCCCGGCTGGACCACCGCGACGTGGTTCTCGGTGTCGATCTCCAGCACCCGGTTCATCCGCTCCAGCGAGACGACCAGGCCGCCTGGCTCCGGGATGGCGGCCCCGGACAGCCCGCTGCCGCTGCCCCGCGCGGTGACCGGCAACCGGTGCGCCGAGGCCACCCGCAGCACGCCGGCCACCTCGGCCGCGCTGGCCGGCCGGACCACCGCGCCCGGCTGCTGGGCCGCCACGCTGAGCACCTCGTCGTGGCCGTAGTCCGGACTGATCCGGTCGCCGGTGAGCACGTGCTCCCCGCGGACGACCTCGGCCAACGCCGCTACCACGCCGTCGGGGATCCCGGTGCTGACATCGGACATCTCGGACATCCACGCCCTCCTCGGCCCGCCCTGAGCTGAACGTACTGGCCGGTAGCGCACCCGGCCAGCCCGTTGTCCAGGTCAGTGGATCTTAGGCCCGAGGCTCAGGCCGAGGTGCGCAGCTCCACCTCGGTCGGGGGTGCCGAGCGCAGCGTCTGCAGCACCACGCAGTACCGCTCGGTCAGCTTGATCAGGGTGGCGAGCTCGTCGGCCGATGCGGAGCTGTCCAGATCGAACGTGAGCCGGATGTCCCGGAAGCCGACCGGGGCGTCCTTGGCCACCCCGAGCGTGCCCCGGAAGTCCAGGTCGCCCTCCGCGTGTACCCGGCCGGAGACCTCGAGGCCCAGCGACGTGGCCACCGCCCGCAGCGTTACCCCGGCACAGGCGACGAGCGCCTCCAGCAGCATGTCGCCGGAGCACAGCTGGGTGCCGTCGCCGCCGGTCGCGGGGTGCAGCCCGGCCTCGGCCAGCGCGGTCGCGGTCTGCACCCGGCAGGCCACCCCGGTGCCGTCCAGCTCGCCGTCCGCCTTGAGCGTGACCACGGCGGACGTCGGGTCCTCGCGGTACTGGGCCTTGAGCGGCGCCTGCAGATCCTTCAGCGTGGTCGTGTCCATGCCCCGAGTCTGCCTAATCACGGCCCGCTCCGCCGGCCGGTGGCGCGGTGATGTGGGACCCTTCCCCCGTGGCCACGCCGGTGCCGGGGGAGATCAGGCCGCCCGACGGGCGGGTGCTCACCGTGCCCAACGCGCTCAGCGCGGTGCGGCTGGCCGGGGTGCCGCTGTTCCTCTGGCTGCTGCTGGGCCCGCACGCGGACGGCTACGCCGTGCTGGTGCTCATGGTGGCGGGGTTCACCGACTGGCTGGACGGCAAGGCCGCGCGCTGGCTGAACCAGTACAGCCGCCTCGGCGAGCTGCTCGACCCGGCGGCCGACCGGCTCTACATCCTGGCCACCCTGGCCGCGTTCCTGATCCGGGGCATCGTGCCGTGGTGGGTGGTGGCCGCGCTGGTCGGCCGGGACGTGCTGCTGGCGATCTGCGTCGGGGTGCTGCGGCGGCGGGGGTACGGCCCGTTCCCGGTGAGCTACCTGGGCAAGGCGGCCACCTTCAACCTGCTCTACGCGTTCCCGTTGTTGCTGCTCGCGCAGGGCGACTCGGGGCTGGCGGAGGTGTCGAGGGCGCTCGGCTACGCCTTCACGGTGTGGGGCGGCGCGCTGTACCTGTGGTCGGGTTTTGTCTATCTCATCCAGTTCGGGCGGGCCATGCGCCGACCGGTGGTGATCCCGACAGGGGGACTCGATAGGCTAACTGGGTGATCCCCGAGGACCTCAAATACACCGACGCTCACGAATGGGTGGGCGCGGCCGCTGACGCCGCCGATGAGAACACGGCGCGGGTGGGCATCACCGACTATGCCCAGAACCAGCTCGGCGATGTGGTGTTCGTCCAACTGCCCGATGTCGGGCAGCGGGTCGAGGCCGGCGCGCCGATCGGCGAGATCGAGTCGACGAAGTCGGTCTCCGATCTGTTCGCGCCGGTGGGGGGCGAGGTGACGGCCGTCAACGAGGCGCTCGTCGACCAGCCCGAACTGGTCAACTCGGAGCCTTACGGCGCGGGCTGGATCTTCGAGGTCCGCACCGATGATCCGGTTGGGCAGAGCACGCAGGGGCTGCTGGACGCCGCGGCGTACCGCGCGCTGACCGACGAATCCTGACCAGCGACCGCGCGGTAGGTTGGGCTGCACCGAGCAGGACCCAGCATCGCCGTTCGCGGCCCACCCGACCACCGCAGGAGGAGACCCCGAGGTGACCACCAACGACGGGCCCGGCGTACCACCGGAGCGCTCCCCGGAGACCACGTCGGTTTTCCGGGCCGACTTCCTCACCGAGCACGAGGCGCCGGCGGCGGACCAACCCGTCTCCGGGGTCGATGCGCTGCCCGCTGGCTCGGCGCTGCTCGTGGTGAAGCGCGGCCCGAATGCCGGCTCCCGGTTCCTGCTGGACCAGTCGACGACCAGCGCTGGCCGGCACCCCGAGAGCGATATCTTCCTCGATGACGTGACTGTGTCGCGGCGACACGCCGAGTTCCGCCGCGATGTCGGCGAATTCGTGGTGGTGGACGTCGGCAGCCTCAACGGCACGTACGTGAACCGCGAGCCGGTCGACACGGCCGTGCTGGCAAATGGGGACGAGGTACAGATCGGCAAATTCCGGCTGGTCTTCCTGACCGGCCCTCGGGATGCCGGTCAGGGGGCGGGTCAGGGCGCCGGGTGACCGCGCCGCAGTGGTCCCGGGGGCGAGGCGCCGAGGAAGGTCGTTGGAGCATCGGAGCGGTGCTCGATCGGCTGCGCGGCGAGTTCCCGGACGTGACCATTTCCAAGATCCGGTTCCTGGAGTCGGAAGGGCTGGTCTCGCCGGCCCGCAGCGCCTCGGGGTACCGCCAGTTCTCCAGCGAGGACCTGGACCGGCTGCGTTTTGTGCTCGCCGCCCAGCGGGACCACTACCTGCCCCTCAAGGTCATCAAGCAGCAATTGGACGATCGTGATGAGCGAAACCCGGGGGAGCCTCGGCCGCTGGTCGCGGTGCCCAGTGGAGCGCCGGAGGCGCCGGCGGCGGCCAACAAGGTGCGGCTGACCCGGGAGGATCTGCTGGCCGAGGCCGGGATCAACGCGGCCATGCTGTCGGCGCTGGAGCAGTACGGCATCGTCCGGGCCGGCGCGGCCGGGTTCTACGACACCGACGCCGTGGAGCTGGCCCGCACCGCGAACGCGCTGACCGAGTTCGGCATCGAGCCTCGGCACCTGCGTGCGTTCCGGGCGGCCGCCGACCGGGAGACCGGCCTGCTGCAGCAGATCGTCGGCCCGATGGCACGCCAGCGTGACCCCGATGCGGCCGCTCGGGCGGAGGACCTACTCCGAGAGATGGCAGGTTTGTCCGTCCGACTTCACGCATTGTTGATCCGAGTGGGGCTTCGCGAGGGTCTACCCCGGTGAATTCCGGCCGGATGGCCTGTACATCGCCAGAAGGCGCGCGAATGAGCCGCAGCCCGTGTAGCGTCTTCGGGTATCACGGTCCACTGGATCTGACCCGACAACAGAACAAGCGCAGGGGCCGATCAGGTGGTGCGAGTCCCCGTCGGGGAGGGAGGCGTGACGCGTGAGTGAGATGCGCGTAGTGGGTGTGCGAGTTGAGCTACCTGCGAACCAACCCATACTCCTGCTTCGGGAGACCAACGGTGACCGCTACCTGCCGATCTGGATCGGTTCGGTCGAGGCCACCGCGATCGCCCTGGAGCAGCAAGGGGTGAAACCGGCTCGGCCGCTCACCCACGACCTGCTCAAGGATGTGATCAAGTCACTTGGTCGCCGCCTGGAGCAGGTCCGGATCACCGACCTGCAGGAAGGCACCTTCTTCGCCGAGCTGGTCTTCGACGGCGGTACGAGGGTGTCCGCGCGGCCGAGCGACTCGGTGGCGTTGGCGCTGCGGGTGGGGGTGCCGATCCACGCGGAGGAGAACGTGCTCTCCGAGGCCGGCCTCATCATCCCGGACGAGCAGGAGGACGAGGTGGAGAAATTCCGCGAATTCCTCGACTCGGTCTCCCCGGAGGACTTTCGGGGCGCACAACCCTGAAGTCGCCCTCGAAGGTTGCCGCGCGTCGCGTTGACCGCCCGGTGACCTCGGCTTACGGTCACGGGCATGGATTCCGAGCCGCCCGTGGAGAATGGCGAGCCAGCGGAGCAGGGTGAGCTTTTCCCCGGCTCGGCGCTCGATGACGGGCTGCCCGATGAGCTGTCCGGTTACCGGGGGCCGACCGCGTGTCAGGTGGTCGGCATCACCTATCGGCAACTGGACTACTGGGCGCGCACCGGGCTGGTCGTACCGACCATACGGAGCGCCTCCGGCTCCGGCAGCCAACGGCTCTACTCGTTCAAGGACGTGCTGGTCCTCAAGGTCGTCAAGCGGTTGCTGGACGCCGGTGTCTCGCTGCAGAACATCCGCCTCGCGGTGGACCACCTGCGCGCCCGGGGCATCCGGGACCTGGCCGGCATCACGCTGCTGAGCGACGGCACCACCGTCTACGAGTGCGCCTCCCCCGAAGAGGTCGTCGACCTGCTGCAGGGTGGTCAGGGTGTGTTCGGCATCGCCATCGGCGGCGCCATGCGGGAGATCACCGGCACCATCCGGGAGTTCCCCGCCGAGCGGGCCGACGGCCTGGTCGCCCCGGACAGCCCCCCGGACGAGCTCAGCCGCCGCCGCGCCAAGCGGATCAGCTAGCTCGGACGCGGCGCTGCCGCCCGGCCCGGCCTCGGAGTCAGGCCGGGCGTCGGAGTCAGGCCGGCGGCAGCCGGGTCGGCCGCAGCCGGGTCGGCCGCAGCCGGGGCGGCCGCA
>Ga0137415_10003211_pt1 | contig 16225 bp, 19 predicted proteins | sample CZODoug3_1_1_16f_FD_183082 | JGI IMG/M metagenome (GOLD analysis project Ga0137415, IMG submission 183082) | Vadose zone soil fungal communities from Angelo Coast Range Reserve, California, USA - CZODoug3_1_1_16fungal (Hybrid Assembly) | ecosystem: Environmental > Terrestrial > Soil > Vadose...
AGTTTTAATCCATCAGCCATAAGTTGTAAGATTCCCTCAATCTTTCCACAATAAAGTGGCCCTACACGAAGTTGTATTTTTGCAAGAAATTTTCTTTCAACAAATATTGTTGCAGCTGCAAGAAGAGCCGCAAACCCAAATCCTGGAAAAGCAATTATTCTAAAGAATTCTGTATGAATCAGTGATTTTATAATAGGTATAGTTCGCGAGGGATCAGCCATCCAAGTCATTGCAAGATATGGTGTAAGAAGTTGACCGTTGACTACTGGAAGTTTAATGTAAAAAAGTAGAATGAAAACAAGCGGTAAGCCAATAATCGAAAAAATAAGAAGAATCCAAAATATAATGTCAGTTAGAGATGCAATAAATCTACTTAATCTAAACTCTGGTGCGATTGTTGACATTTATCTATCAGCCTCCACAGGCCAGTAGTTTAGACTCCAATAAACGGCTGGCATGTTTCCAAGCTTCTCGCCCTTTAGTAAGTATGGTATACAGATCAAATTCCTAAATGAACCAACACTTATCTTTACTCTATATGGTTCTGGTCTGTTGTTAGATATGATATGATATCCTAGGGAACCTCTTCCGGATTCTACTCTGCGGTAGACCTCATCGTTTCCACCTTTTGGGTTTGGTTTTAGTTTAGTTCTCACAGAACCAGACTTTGGCATTTTCTTTAAGGCATCTTTTATTATTCTACAACTTTCGAACATTTCAAGATATGGAACACGAGATCTTGCATACGAATCTCCTTCCCTAAGAACTTGAGTTTCAAAATCAAGATTATCATAAACATCATATGGTTCCTTTTTCCTTACATCAAAATCTACACCAGAAGCACGAAGAACAGAACCTGTTGTTCCAAGTCGTATTGCATCCATTCGTGATAAGATCCCAGTTCCTTCTGTTCGCTGTTTTAAAACTGGATTTTGGTAGAAAATATCTTCATATTCTTTTAGCCGCTTTTCAAAATAGTCTACTTGTCTAAGGCATCTTTCCTCAAAGTTAGCTGGTAAATCGTTTCTTACACCACCTGGAACGAAATATGCGTGTGTAACTCTTGCACCAGACATTGCTTCTAACAGATCAATAAACAATTCTCTGTCTCCAACTGGCCACATAAACATTGTAGAATGACCTAAGAAAATTCCATAAATAGAAAGCCAGTATAGTATATAGGTACAGCGATTGAGCTCCGAGCCTATTACTCGAATATATTTTGCTCTTTCTGGAACTTCAATTCCCAACAGATCTTCAACTGCAAGACAATATGGATACAAAATATTGCAAGAATCATGAATCACTGGCCTTTCAAGATGTGGAATATTTTGTATGTAATTTCTATACTCCGCCATTTTTTCCTCTCCACGATGAACATATCCGGGATCAGGATCACATGAAACAATGTAATCTCCATCAACTTTTATGATAAGTCTCATATGACCTGACCCAGGATGTTGCGGTCCAACATTTAGAGTCATTATTCGGTCATCTACTTTTTCTAATCCAATACCTGGCGGCAATTGTGTTGTCATTTTATCTCCCCTTTATCTTGAAATCTTTTCTGAATGGCGGAATGTCTGCCCAGTCTTCCGGCAAAAGCAATCTTCTGTTATCTGGATGTCCTTCAAAGTACACACCAAACATCTCAAAGCACTCTCTTTCATGAAATTCTACGCTATAAAATACATCTCGTAAAGAAGTCATTTTTGTACTGTCTTTTCCTGGGTTTGGAATATCTTCTCTTGGAACTCTTGTTGCCAAAGCTATTATTTTATTTCCAAGCTGTTCATCAGTATAGGATCCTAAATGATAAACGACTTCAATTTCTTTTGAATCCGGATAGTCAACTCCTCCTACGGATTCAGCATGATCAAATTTCAGCTCGTCCCGGATAAAATAAGCAATATCCAGAATATCTTCTCTTTTTGTGTTAACTCTTATTCTATTTGGCCTTACATAATCAATAACGGCTTTTTGCCCAAATTTAGAGACAATCTTATCCGCCATAGCTTTTTCAAATGGAGGTATAGGTATAGAGTGAATAGGTACATCGTGAGATAGATCAATTCCTATTTCTTCGTAGAACTTTTTAGCTTCTTCTTTTGTTAATTTTGTAGAAATATCAGTTGATTCTTCTTGATTTTCCTCATTTCTAGATTCTGTTACTTCATTGTCACTTTTGCTGGATTCTACGTCCGTTTTTTTTTTAGAGCCCATTATTATGCAGCCTTCATTCGTTTAATTTTTTCTTGAAGTAGCATACATCCTTGTATAAGAGTTTCAGGTCTAGGTGGACAGCCAGGGACATAAACATCCACAGGAAGTATTCCATCAATTCCTGGCAGGACATTATATGAATCAAAGTAAAGTCCTCCAGTAATTGCACATGCCCCCATTGCAATAACATATTTGGGATCTGCCATCTGGTCATACACCATTCTGAGTCGTGGGGCCATTTTTCTTGTAATTGTTCCCATCACTACGATCAAGTCACATTGTCGAAGAGATCCAAAGGCCTCAATGATTCCAAATCTTTCGACATCATACCTTGGACTTGATGCAGCTCCAAACTCGACACTACAACATGCTGTCTCTAAGTGAACTGGCCAAAGTGACCAAAGTCTTCCCCAGTTGATAGCATAGTTAAGTGGTTTGCCTATGGCTCTGATAAGAACATCACCTAATTTTCCAACTAATACATTTGTGGAATGTGCCGCTGTTTCTGGTGTGATAAGTTCTTTCAGCAATTTTCTTCCCTACCTCGGATATATTGTGTATTTGATTTAAAAGTTACCAAATATTTTTCCTCCCTGATTGGTACAATGCAAAAGCAAATGATGCAAACATTATTGCTAAGAATCCTATAATTGGAAGAGTAGCTGATTTTGGGAGATTAATTATTGTACTTCCCCAAGCATATAGAAAAATCGACATGACATCAAAAACTACAAACATCAATACATATGCATAATATTGCATCATGAAATGAGTTCTACCCTCTCCTCCTGGAACTTGACCACATTCCATTGGTAGAAATTTGACAGGATTACTCGTTCGTCTTGGTGCAATCATTCTAGATATAATAAGAGCCGGACCAGTTGCTACGATTGCAAATCCAAACATCAGTAAAATTGGGCTAAAGCTACTTGCTACCTCTCCTACCAAAGTAGCTAACAAGCCAGTCGGAGAGTATAAAAAGCTATGCACTCTGCGATCGCTATTTTAAGATAAAATTATTTTTTATCAATTTTCTAAAAATTTTCAAATATCTATAATTAAATTTTCTAGTATTGAATTACAAAATTGATTCTAATGTGAATGTCCACAACCGCAGGAATCATGACTTTCTGTCGTTTGATTTGATGTTTTTTCTGCACATCTTGAACACTTATCAGATCCTGTTGCCGAAAAAAATCCAATCCCGCACGATACACATTTCATACTTGGCATGCTGATACACTATAATCCCACTATTTATTGATACGTATGTTTGGAAATAAGAAATCTTAATGATTGATATATAACAACTATAGATTTTCTAGTATGACTGTCAATATAGGAGAAAAAGCTCCAAGATTTATCTTGGTAGATACTGATCTGAAGATGCGAAACCTTGATGAGTTTACGGGCAAAAAAGTGATATTATCATTTTTTGTTGCGGCGAGTTCACCAGTCTGTACAAAAGAAATGTGCACTTTTAGAGATTCATGGGATCAAATATCAAAACTAGGTGCACAAGTAATTGGCATTAGCAACGATGGACCGTTTGCAAACAAAGCTTTTGCAGAGACACATCATCTTAAATTTCCAATACTTGGAGACTATAAGAGCCAAACAATACGTGATTATGATGTATTGATGCCTGATCTCTTACACGTAAAAGGATATGATGCAGCGAAACGTTCAGTCTTCATTGTTGATGAAAAGGGCACTGTCGTTTACAAGTGGGTATCAGATAATCCTCTGATTGAACCAAACTACCAAGAGATAGTGGATTTCCTCAAAAAAGGAAATTAATTTCTTTATTTTATTTTAAATTTTTTTGGACCTTAATTAATTTTAGAAAAATTTTAATCTATTTCAACAAGAACGTCGTTCTTCGCAACTGAATTACCTTGTTTAATCTTCATAGTCTTAATAACACCATCTTTGTGTGATTTGATAGATATTTGCATTTTCATTGATTCTAAGACGCAGACCACATCTCCTTTTTTTACATTGTCACCTATATCTACATTAATTGAAACGACTCTACCAGGAATCTGGCTTTTGAGAAAGACTTGAGAATCTACACCAGATTCTACACCGGAATTTTTATAGACAATTTTATCCAACTCTGAATGTTTGTCAAAAGTTACCTTTACACCATCAACAACTAATGTCATCTTTGCAGTGGTATTCTCTAGATATTTTGCAAAATGGTACGTATTATCTAACATAAACTCGATTCCATCAGCTCTCATGCTAAGGATCTTGAGAGTTTGTTCTTTTCCCTGTAATTTTACTAGATATTCGGAATTACTCAGTATTTTAAGAATCTCGACATCAAATTTTTTTTCAAGGTTTTCAATTTTGAATTCCATCTTATGTCATACCCAATTGCGTTTTCCAACCAATGCCATGATCATGTTGTGTTTTTATTTTATTTTTTAGGAATTCCGAATGAATAATTCCAGCAGCAAGAGCTGCATCAGTTTTTTCTGAAATTTCCTTTGTCATGTCTTCACGTAATCTATCCAAAATTTTGAATCTATCAAGAAAGTCTGTTGATAAATCTCCCTTGATGAATTCTTTGCTATCAATTATGGTTTTATAGAGTGGAATGGAAGTTTCAACACCTTCTATGTAAAATTCTGAAAGTGCAATTCGCATTCTTTCTCTGGATTCCTCAAAGGATTCACCCCAAGTGATAAGCTTCCCCATCAGAGAATCATAATATGGTGAGACGGTACATCCTGGAAAAAGGTACGTGTCCACTCTTACACCGGGACCAGATGGAATGTTCACGTCAGATATCGGTCCTGTTGACGGAGCAAAATCTAAGAATGTATCCTCTGCATTTATTCTGCATTCTATTGCACAACCATTTACTTTCAGGTCTTTTTGTTTGAATGGTATTTCTTTTCCATTTGCTATATCAATTTGCAGTTTTACAAGATCAAGTCCTGAAACAAGCTCCGTTACAGGATGTTCCACTTGAAGTCGTGCATTTATTTCAATAAAGTAAAATGTTCCATCATCTAGTCTTAGAAATTCTGCAGTTCCCGCATTTCGATAATCCACCGCTACTGCTGCTTTTACTGCAAGTTGTCCTATTTCATCACGGGTTTTTTGATCAACTACAGGAGACGGCGACATTTCTATAAGCTTTTGATGTCTTCTTTGAATGGAACATTCTCTTTCAAAGATATGTACTGTATTTCCATGAGCATCTCTAGCAAGCTGAAACTCGATGTGTCTAATCTTTGGTAGATATTTTTCTACAAATAATGCTGACTTTCCAAATGCAGCTTTTGATTCTCCAGATGCAAGATCAAAGGCTTGTCTTAGCTCTTTTTCATCATGTACTAATCGTATTCCTCTTCCACCGCCACCAAACACTGACTTTAACAATACAGGATAGCCAATTTTATGAGCAATATCAAGTGCCTTTTCTACTTCTTCAACTATTCCAGGACTTCCTGGTACAGTCGGTACTTTTGCTTTTGCCATTGCATCTTTACATAACATTTTATCACCACAGAGTCGCATCGATTTTCCAGATGGTCCAATGAAGTTTAGTTTTCTTTTTTCACAAAGATCTGCAAAGTCAGCATTTTCTGATAAAAATCCATAACCTGGATGAATTGCGTCAGCACCTGACTTTAGTGCAACTTCAACAATTTTTTCCATGTTAAGGTAGCTCTGTGACGGAGAAGCCTGTCCTATATGATAGGATTCAGATGCCATCTTGACATGTTTTGAGTTAATGTCTTCATCAGAATAAACTGCAACAGATTTTAATCCCAGAGTCTGACATGTCTTGATAACTCGTATTGCTATCTCTCCTCTATTTGCTATCAGAATTTTTTTAATCATATTCCATTAGAGATTAATGTTTCCGTGTTTACGTGAGATCCTTTTTTCTCTCTTGTTAGCAAGTGCTTCCAAGGCTCTGATTAAAACAGGTCTTGTCTCAGCAGGATCTATGACAGAATCAATTGTTCCATATGATGCCGCAACATAAGGGTTAGCAAATTTTTCGGTAAAGTTATCTACGAGTTTCTTTTTCATAGCTTCGGGATCTTTTGCGCTTGCAATCTCTTTTCTGTTCATTATTTTTACTGCAGCCTCAGATCCAAGTACCGCAATTTGAGCAGTTGGCCAAGCATAATTCATATCAGTTCCAAGATTTTTACTGCTCATTGCAATGTAAGCACCACCATAAGCTTTACCAATAATTATGGTTATTTTGGGAACAGTAGCTTCACAATATGCATACAAGAGTTTGCTTCCATGTCTGATGATACCACTATGTTCTTGATTAGTGCCTGGCATGTATCCTGGAGTATCCACTAGAGTAATTACTGGTATGTTAAAACAATCGCAGAATCTAACGAATCTTGCCGCTTTGTTAGATGAATCAATGTCTAAAGCACCAGCAAGTGACATTGGTTGGTTTGCAACTATACCTACTGTTCTACCATTCAATCTGCCAAATCCAACAACAATGTTTTGTGCAAACAATTCATGAACCTCAAAAAAGACATGGTTATCCAAAATTGAATAAATTATCTCTTTCATGTCGTATGGTTGTAATGGATTTTCTGGAATTATGTTTATTAGATTACTATCGAGTCTGTTAGGATCATCACTTGTCATTACAAGAGGTGGTTCTTCAGTATTGTTTTGCGGGATAAATGATAAGAGAGTTTTCACATAATCCATGCATTGATATTCATTTTTTGCTACAAAATGAGCAACGCCGCTGTTTTTACCATGAGACATTGCACCACCAAGTTCATCAAATGAAACTTCTTCGCCAAGAACTGTTTTTACTACTTCAGGCCCAGTGACAAACATAGTTGCCAACTTGTCAACCATTATTACAAAATCTGTCATTGCAGGAGAATAGACAGCACCACCTGCAGAGGGACCAATGCTTGCGGTTATTTGTGGTATAACACCTGATGCAAGCTGATTATGATAAAATATATCTGCAAATCCATCAAGACTAAGAATGCCTTCCTGAATTCTCGCTCCACCAGAGTCAATAATTCCTATAACGGGACAGCCAACTTGTATTGCATGATCCATTACTTTGGTTATTTTTTTAGCGCCCATTTCACTGAGCGTTCCTCCTAGTACAGTAAAATCATATGCAAAAAGAAACACCTGTCTTCCGTTGATGTTTCCATATCCTGTTATTACTCCATCCCCAAAGAATTTTTTGTCTTGCATATCAAACTCATAGTAATGATGAGTTACAAGAGCGTCAATTTCTGTAAAACTTCCCTCATCTAGTAAAAGATCTATTCTTTCACGAGCAGTAAGTTTACCTTTTTCATGTTGGGATAAAATTTTATCCTCTCCACCACCCTGATTTGCCTCTCTTTTTTTATGTAAAAAATTTTTTATTTTTTCAGGGTGCATGATTGCGAATTAGAAGCACTTCCCAACCTATATTAATTTAATCAGCTTTTACTTCTCTTAATCCATCGTGGCCGCCTTTAGCATTTCTAAACACATTCATTCCAATGTGATAGTTTTCCCACAATGTTTCCAAAGTCTGTAAATCCTCTTCAGCTAGTCTCAATTGTTCTTTAGTCACTGTTGGATCAGACTGCATTTTCTTCAGTTTTTCTTTTGTTTGTGCAAGAAGATCTTCCAATCCAACTTCATAGTTAGATTCCCCATGATATTTCGGATCTAAAGGTTTTATTTTTGTGGTTTTATCAGACATCAGTTTTCCCTCTTTTTAGTTAGATTTTAAGATTTAGAATTGGAAATTTCTTGCCAACTGCCTTTTGATAGGAATTAAAGGCGTCCTTGCTTTCGTTACAATTTTTACATATACAAAGTTGTGAAACTTTTGTAAGATCACAGTCAGCTGAGAATTCACATTGTGGGCATCCTGCAGGTCCACCACACACTAGACATTTCAGCTCTACCTCATCTACACAGGCCTGATGCTTTACCCCTATACCTTTTGCCCAGAGACCTATTTCATTAATTTCGATTTTCTTTTTACATACTATGCAAGTTCCTGAAAACTTCATTGGCATTTTCCTCCAGCTCATTTTAAGATGGCCATCTCCTTTTGCATAATTTCATTAGTGGATTGGTCAAGTCCTAGATCTAGAGTTTTATTCTTCATGCAAAACAAAACATATGGAAAATAAAAAGTAGCAAAGTCACTTTTTGAGACATGCATTTTTTTTGATAGAATAGAGATAATTCCTTTTATTGCTCTGCCATCCCATCTCAATCTGTTAATAATTGGCCATGGAAGATTGAATTGTGAATATCTTACTGGTGTTCCTTCCTTAAACAATCCAACCAATATAGAATCAAGGTATTTCAAAAGTCTCCACTCTTGAGTTCGCATAATTTTGCCATATATCATATCTGCTTCCGAAATAATTTCTAGCATTTTTTGCATGTCTTCTTTTGCAAGCGGACTTGATATGACACTTGAGTAAAATGCATCTATTTTTTCCCTTGGATCAATTCTCAGAGAAAATAGAATTGCTCTTGCTTCTTCAGTTGATTTAGCTTTGAAGAACGTATTTACGGATTCTTCTATGTCCATTGTCACAAAGGATTTTTCCATTGTTGGTTCAAAGCCTGTAACAAATGCTTGTGCAGAATTTAGTATTGATCTAATATCTCCACGTGACTGTAAGACTAGTTTCACAGTTGTTCCCAAACTAAGAGACTCTCCTTCTTTTTTTAAAATCGCTTCAAGATAAAGTCGTAAAAGCCTTGGTGGGATTGGTCGCATTTGAATTATTTTTGTAACTTTTTTGATACTTTTCATTTTATCAGACTTGTCATTATTTGCAGCTAAAACTATTGGCACCGTAGGTTCTTTTAAAATATCAATAAGTGTTTCAACTCCACCATAATCAGCCCTTCCATGAATGCCATCTACCTCATCTACAAAAATCATTGGTTTGCCAAGAACACTGGCATTACCAAGCACTGGTCCCAGTATTTCCTGAATTCTTTGTTTATTGCGTATATCGCTTGCATTTAGTCCTATAAGATCATACCCAAATTGTTTTGCACAAATTGTTGCAAGAGTTGTTTTTCCTATTCCTGGTGGACCTACAAGCAGAACAGGTTTGGTTCCTTTCATCCATTTACCAAGCCAGTTTACTATTGATTCTTTTGTTTCTTCATTGCCAATCATGTCAAGCAAATTTTTTGGTCTGTATTTTTCTGACCACATCAAATTGATCACTTTGGTAGGTTAGCTGAAAATGTTTGCCAAAGGTTTTCCTTTTGTAATTGATTAAACCAAAAAAGATTATAATGTTCTACTGTTAAAAATAAAAACTCGAGAAAGTTTCTATGTGAAAAGTTTTCAGGTAATAATTCAAGTGCAAGTCTTGCTTCACTTAGATAGAGATCACTTTTTTTCATAGTCATTTCAAATCCCTTCTTAACATCTCTCATAAGTAAACCATAGTAAAGCGGCCATGACGGAATCTTGACAAATTTGTTTTTTATTGAATCTTCTATTTCGTTTCCACATCCAACTGATTCTGCTGCCTTTGCCATACCAAGATGAAATACTTCGCCAAGCGGATGTCTAGCCAATGCCATGTTTCTTCCTGCGGTTCCCATAACTGCCCGGTATTTTTTGTAGCATTGTATCATTTCTTCCTCAGATATTTTAGTTGGTTTTGTTTTGAGTTTGAAATCAAGATATTGGCCTATTCGTGCGTCTTTGAAACCATTTTCAAATTCTTCAAGAACCGTAGAACCACCTTTTGCAATTTTGTTTCTTGCAAGTTTGAGCAAATATGGATTCATTAGTTTGTAGTCATCCAAGTATTCCAGATCCTCATCTTTATCCATTATCCTATCCATTGGCTCACTCAAATCTATGGCAATAATATGTCCATCAATTATATCTGTCCGCAATTGCAAATCTTGTTTATCGTTAAAATATTCAGAAGACGCATCATAAAGAGCATTAAAAACAGGGAATGTCATTTTAACAAAATTAGAGTTAAGAATTCTTGAAACTCTATCTTTTAACGTTTCATAGTTTTCAAGCCTTGATTTTACAGCATTCACCTGTGATTTGTCAAGTATTATGTCAGAAGAGCCAATTTCTTCTGAAAATTTTTGTTGTGTCTCAATAGGAGATTGATCTGATTTAATTTCTTTTAACAAGTCATCAGTAAACCGTTTGACGAAATTTGGAAATTCTTCCTCTGCTTCTTTTTTGTACTTGTCAAATTGCTTGTAGCCCTTGCTTTTGAAGAGAGCTTGTTTTACTATTTCCTTTCCAGGTTTCGTGCTCAAAAGTGCTTCTTTACTGAAAATTGATTCATTTTTACTACTCACATAATGGCAAATCTTACTTTGCTATTTATGCATTGAGCTCCATTTTGATTTATTTGAAATAAATTAGGACAGAAAATAGAAAATTTATGAGAGTAATAGAAGTATTACAAGAAGCATCGTTAAGAGTCTACAATAATGTAAAGCATCTTGCAGGCACAGAAGAATCTGGTGGTGATTTTGGAAGAGGTGCAGGTGGAGACATATCAAGGACAATAGACATAGTAGCAGAAAAAACAGTCCTGGATTATCTTAAAGAGATTAAATTCGATTGCATAGTTCTTGGTGAAGAATGTGGTCGTGTAGAACTTTCTAAAAACCCCAAAGGATTTATCATTATGGATGCAATAGATGGTTCAACAAATGCTGTAAGAGGAATTCCATTTTTTTGTTGTTCTCTTGCGTTTGCTACTGACAACAAGCTCAGTTCTATTACGGATAGCGTAGTAAAGGATCTATCTAATGGAGATATGTATCACGCAACAAAAGGAAAAGGCGCCTTTTTGAATGGGAAAAAAATTCATGTCAATGAAAAAAATCATTTCTATTTTGTAGTTGGTCTTGACATGTCTGGCATTTCTCAAGAAATGCTTCAAAGGTTATCTCCTATAATTTCAGCATCAAATCACATACGACATTTTGGTGCAGTGGCACTTGAACTTGCTATATTTGCACGTGGATTAGTGGACGTTTTTGTAGACTTGAGGGATAAATTAAGAATTACCGATATTGCTGCAGGTTATTTAATCGCGTTAGAAGCAGGTGGATATCTTATAGATAAATCTGGAAAACCTTTGGATTCAGATCTAAGTTCTGATAGCAAGATCTCCTTTATTGCTGCTGCAAATAAAGAATACTTGGATGATACTGTAAAAAAATTAAAAATCAACAAATGATCTAAGTTAATGATTTTGATTATTTCTTTTTGGCATTACCCAAATGAGATAAATTTTCTAAATTAAAAATTATGGCGCCCTTGGCGGGATTTGAACACGCGTCGAGGCCGTGACAGGGCCCCATTCTAGACCGGGTTTTACGAGGAATGGATTTTTTTTCCATGCCCCACTATACTACAAGGGCGTCGGAATATTTTGGACGAAAATCCGAGTTTAAAGGTTTCCTTTAATCAAAAAATTTTGTAAAAGACTAAATTATACACACCTGTCAACTTTCGCTATGGGTTCGTAGCTCAGCCAGGTAGAGTACCGGACTTTTAATCCGGCTGTCCGGGGTCCGAATCCCCGCGAACCCGCTTTTTTATCATTATAAAGTAGAATGTGTTTGGAAAATAGATTCAAGTCATTTGTTCAAAGTTTTTTAAATAACACTAGTTATTTTATCAATTCAAAAATAAAAGGAGGTCTAACTAACTCAGGTTTAATTCTGGAAATTCTGCTTGTTTTACTCCCAAATCATGCTGAAGGGTTCTTATTTTTTTAGCATACTCGGTCATTTTTGGGGAATCTGACTGCACTTTAGCAATCTTGTAACCTCGCCATGCTTTTTTTAACGCCCCCCAGGTTTGGCCTGCAGTGTAGTTAGGTTTGTCGGTTTGTGGTTGTACGAATTGATACATACTGTCTACCTCATTACGGGAATTTTTTATCTAGGGGAATGTGAATCAAAATCAATACAAAAGTCAAGATTACTACATTAAAATCATGTTTTCCCGTTCATAAATTTAGAAAAATTGTAATTTAGTTTTGATTTTTCGTTTATTTTGTTATGGTTTTTATCTTCTTAATAAGATTTTCAAGTGCAAGTTTTACCTCGTTTGTCCTTTTACTGATTCCTACTCTATATGCCTGAATTTTCCTTTTCCTGTCTGAAATCATGCGTTTTTGTTCGGATCTTCCTGATGAGCCCTGAGATACTCTCTCAGTAAGAGAAGAATTGGCAGTTGTTGAATGAATTATTTTGTATAATTCCTTACTTTTGATTACATCTTCTTTTACTGATTTCTTTATTTCAGGAATAGAAAGTACCAAAAGAGATTTTTTTGAGTTTGAAGCTGTTTGTACTAATTGCCCAACTATCTTATGTGCAATCCTAAATGGTATTCCCTTCGTAACAAGGTATTCTGCTATATCTAATGCAATAGAATAACCTGAATCTATTGCCATTTTCATTTTCTGATCGTTTATTTTCATTGTTTTGAATACTGCATTAATCACTAAAAGTGAAGATATTGCAATCTTGGAGGCAGGCCATATTGAGATTTTAATTTGTTGTAGATCTCGGTTGTATCCAGACGGAAGCCCCTTTAAATTTGAAAGAATTCCCATCTGATATCCAATTACTTGTGCGGTCTTGCCTCGAACAAGCTCCAGTATGTCAGGATTCTTTTTTTGTGGCATCACACTTGAGGTAGATGCAAATTTATCTGAAAGTTCAATAAATGAAAATTCTGATGTAGACCAAATAATTAGATCTTCTGCAATTCTGCTCAAGTTTGTCATAAGAATTGAAATTTGTCCAACATATTCTGCAACAAAATCACGAGATCCTGTGGCATCAATTGAATTTTCAATCAAACCTTTGAATCCAAGCATTTTGGCAGTACTTTGTCTATCTATGTGCAAGCTTGTTCCTCCAATTGGTCCAGCTCCTAACGGTGATTCGTTTACTCTACCATAAGTAACATAGAAACGATCAAGATCTCTGAATAAAGCATCCGCATATGCAAGTAAAACGTGTGAAAAGGAACCGATTTGTGCCTGTTGAAGATGTGTATAAAGTGGCATTATGGTTCCTTGATTTTTTTCTGCCAATGAAACAAGTGTCTCTATTAAATCTAAAAGACATGAACATAAAATATTGATGTCGTCACGAATTTTCATACGAATATCAAGTGAAATCTGATCGTTTCGAGAACGTGCAGTATGCATCTTACCACCTGCCTGCATTCCCGCCTTTTTTATTACCAGAGATTCTATTAGTTCATGGATGTCTTCAGATTCTGATTTCATTGAAAAATTTTCTTTTTTTAATTTTTCAAGTGCTGACAAAATTTTTGAAGCTTCATTCTTTGTAATAATTTTATTTTCAAAAAGCATTAAGGTGTGAGCTTGACTGCCTAAGATATCATAAATTGCAATTTCTTTATCTTCTGAAATTGATGAAAGAAAATTCAGAGTGTTTTTATCTAGCTTACCGTCGAGTCTACTAGCTCTATACATCAATTTAGGAATTAGAATGGTTATATATAGCATAGACGGTTTTTTATTATGGCACAAGAAACTCAGGGATTAAGAAGAATGATTTTTGACGAGCTAACAAAAATTGTGGATCCTGAGATCAACGTCTCCATTATGGAGCTGGAGCTTATAGACAACATTGACATTAACGGCTCTTCAGTTAAGGCAGATATCCATTTGACTAGCCCTTTTTGTCCAGCTATTTTTGGTTTTAAAATAGCACAAGACATACATGATAATTTACTAAAAATTGATGGAGTTGATGATGTGCAGCTAAACGTCTCTAATCATTTTATGGCAGAAGCTATAAACAACCAAGTAAACTCCAGTCCAAATCCAAAAAAGCCATAGATTTTATTTTCTAAATCCTAAGAGATAGCCTCTCAAAAGTTGTATTGCCATGGCAGGATCAACACCTTTTGGACAAACATGACTACAAGAGCCTGCAAAATGGCATCTCCAAATACCGTGGGATTGGTCGATTATTTTGAGTCGTTCTTTTTTACCATCATCTCTATTATCTGCCACGTATCGATGAGCCTGTGCAAGACCTTGTGGCCCGATAAACGATTCATCAGTAGCCATAGTGGGACAGGCCGAATTACATAATCCACATTTTATACAGTAAGAAAATTGTAAGTATTTTTCAACATCTTCAGGAGTTTGTAAAAATTCTTTTGTATCTGAAGCTATTTCTGAATCTTCCCTTATTATGTATGGTTTCATTTTTTTATGATTTGCAAACATCTGTTTAAAATCAACTGCCAAATCTCGAATTATTGGAAAATTATGCATTGGTTCTACGGTGACAATATTTGAGTTTAGTTCAGAGATTTTTGTGTAGCATGCAAGTGCAGGTTTACCATTAATTCTCATTCCACAAGAACCGCATGAGGCCTGCCTACAAGAATATCTTACTGCAACTGAATGATCAAGATTTTGTTTCACAAATAGAATTGCTTCCAAAACTGTAGTCCATTTTTGAATAGGCACCTTAAACTCTGCAAAAGTTGGAGACAAATCATTCTTTGGATTAAATCTGGATATCCTAAGTGTTATAGAGTCTGATGAAATAGGTAAAGAAACTTCAGGTGTTTTTGAAATGGTTTCAACAGCCATTATGACATACCCATTCCTGCCATCAATATAGTTCTTGAACCATATGCAATAAGTGCAGTCATTGCGCCAATAGAACCATAGTTAATCAGTTTTTCATATGCAATACCTTGTTTTAGTTCCAAAAGTATTACACGTAATCCATTAAACCCATGAACTGAAAGCAGAATCAACACTACCTCTAGCATTAAAGCATATGGAAGTAAATGGTAATTTGCAATTACATTTTGGTATTGCAAAGACTCTGAAAAATTTTGTGTCATTCTAAAGAGAATATGGATTGCTACTAGTGCAACTGCCCCTAAAGCGGTTCCATAATGTATCTTCATTATTATGCTTTCACGCATTTTTTAATCACCAAACAAAACTGCCATACCATACATCATTGCAAGAGCTGCAAGCGCAATTGAAACCCAGATACAAAGTCTTTGTTTATAGTTTAGAGAAGCCGCTTTATACGGATACTCTGGTTGGCCAGGTTTTCCAACTCCAATTCCTCCATGTCCTAGCATCACCCTAATTCCATTTGCAGTATGAAATACACACATTCCAATTACTAAAGTAAGTATCAGATGACCTTGAGTAGTCTGAGTTAATTCTAACATCTTATCCCATGCAACTTTGCCATTTACTATAGAGCTTGTTTCATAAATGTGCCCAATCAAGTATGCAAGCAGTCCAAGTCCACTTAATCTTTGCAGCCAATATGCAACTCGCTCTAATCCATAACGAGTTGGGTTTGCCATTCCCTTTAGACCTTCGCGATTTGACATTCTTTCTGTCATCAGTATTTTCTCTCTACTGGCTTGTATTTAGTAATAGTGACAGGATGTTTTTTGATAATAGGTTCTTTTGTATCATAATATACTAGTGTATGATGTAAAAAGTTCTTGTCATCTCTATCAGGAAAGTCGGTTCTTGCATGTGCACCTCTTGATTCTTTTCTTTCTATTGCACCAACAAGGATAGTTTCCGCAACACGAAACATGGAATCTAGTTCCATGACATTTGAAAAGTTTGTATTATATTCTTTAGCTTTGTCATCTACATGTTTCCATGTTTTTTGTTTTAGTTCATGTAGTTTTTTCAGACCATCTACCAAATCGTTTTCATTTCTATAGACGTATGCTTTTTCATTCATCATATCAGTTAACTCCTGTTTTACTTCGTAAGGATTCACACTACCACTTCCCCGAAATATCCCATCATAGATTCTTTTTTCCTCTGCCGATACAAGATGCAATGGAAATGGTGGAGATGTTGCTTCTAAAACATATTTTGCGGCAAGCTCACCGGTTATTTTTCCCCACACTAAACATTCAGCAGTAGAATTTGCGCCTAATCTATTT
>Ga0137415_10003212_pt1 | contig 16222 bp, 13 predicted proteins | sample CZODoug3_1_1_16f_FD_183082 | JGI IMG/M metagenome (GOLD analysis project Ga0137415, IMG submission 183082) | Vadose zone soil fungal communities from Angelo Coast Range Reserve, California, USA - CZODoug3_1_1_16fungal (Hybrid Assembly) | ecosystem: Environmental > Terrestrial > Soil > Vadose...
AAGCCGACTTTAGTGAGCGGCGAATCGGGCGGGCCCATGATGTAGGGAATGACAAACATGGTGCGTCCGCGCATCGCGCCTTTGAGAAGGCCGTGCAGTTTTGAATACGTTTCCGGCGGTTCGGACCAATTGTTCGTCGGTCCCGCTTCTTCTTTCGTTGGTGTGCAGATGAAAGTGAACTGCTCGACGCGGGCGACGTCGTTCGGATTGGAGCGGTGCAAATACGAGCACGGAACTTTTTTGCCGTTCAGCTTGATGAGCACATTTTGCCGGTCTGCTTGCTCGAGCAGGAAATTATTTTCTCGCTCCGACCCATCGCACCAAAAAATGTTTTCCGGTTTGGTCAGGAGCTCGACTTCATGTCCCCAATCGAGCACCGCTTGATTGGTCGGCTTGGTATCGCCGATTCCAGCCGGCGGCGAAATGGCAGGTGCGATATCTTTCATGAAGCGACTCCGAAAGCTTTCCTGAGCCCAATTATTTCGGGATTGTCGATCTTGCGATTGGAGCAAGGAACAATTTTCGCCGCTTCAGCCGCTTCTCCAAGAAATTTTTCGGATGCTGAAACCAGGCGGCGAAGCCGCATTAATAGCATCGCCCGACGGAGCGGCCGATCCACCTGAGGGCTTGCGAATGTCAGTGCGTCGGATTTATTGGAGCATGTTCGGAGTCACTACCTCCGATGATTATCGGCCGGTCGCATGGATGGGGCGCTATCCCGTTGATGTGACGACGATGCTGGTCGGGGTGCACATAATCTGTGCGATCCTGATCGCGCTCGTCTTCGCCGCGGGCCACAGCGGCGTAGTGAATTATTTGATGTTCGACAGCGCAGAAGTGTGGTCGGGCGCGCAAATCTGGCGCCTTGTCACATATGCCTTTATCCATCTACCGCTTGGATCGGCGCTGCTGTGGTTCGCGATTGAAATGTACATGCTGTTCGTCTTCGGCCGCGAAGTCGAGCGCTTCATCGGCCAACGCGCGTATATTGGACTATATTTGGTCCTCGTTTTATTGCCGGCGGCGATTTTGACAATGTGGGGGTTGTTCGCGCCGCGAACTGCGATGGCCGGTTCAGGCGCACTTCATTTCGCGATCTTTGTCGCTTTCGCCACGATCTACCCAAATGTGGAGCTTTTGCTGCGAATCATGGCGAAATGGGTCGCCCTCATCCTGGCTGGTGTGGGAACGCTCAGCGCATTAGCCGCGCACGACTGGCAAACGCTCGTCGTGCTTTGGACCAGCATCGGCGCGGCCTTCCTGTTCATTGAGTTGCGAGGCGCTGGACCAGAGCTCGTTTGGTGGAATAACGTGAAGGCTCGAATCGGTCCCAAGCCGAAATTCCACGTCGTCCAGAAGACGAGCGCGCGACGCGTGGTCGAACCGGATGACGTCTATGCTTCGGTCGATCCGATTCTCGACAAGATCTCGAAATCCGGCATTGGCAGTTTGACCGCGGGCGAACGCCGCCAGCTCGATCGGGCGCGCAATCGTCTCTTGAAGGAGTCGCAGTAAACGGACGCAGCCCAACGTCCGGTTTGTTCGAGGGAAACGCAAGATGTGGGCGCAGCCCGTAATTATCTATTTTGCGCGAGACGCGACTCCAGCGCTTCGCAGAGGACATGGAGAAGAAGTTTGTGGGCTTCCTGAATCCGGGCGGTGGAATCGCCCCGCACGAGAAGATCGATATTGGCAATACCGATGGTCGATCCGCCGTCACGCCCAAGCAGCGCGATCGTTTTTAATTTTCGCGTTTTCGCTTCTTCGAGCGCGCGTTGTACATTTTTTGACTTGCCGGAAGTCGTTAGGCAAATAAGCAAATCATTTTCCTTTCCATAGGCCGCGACTTGGCGCGCAAAAATTTCGTCGAACCCGTAATCGTTTCCCGCGGCGGTGAGCAATCCGCCGTCGCCCGCAAGCGCGATCGCCGGATACGCGGGCCGATCTTTGGCGAAGCGCACGACTAACTCGGTGGCGAAGTGCGCGGCATCGGAAGCGCTGCCGCCGTTTCCGCAGACGAGCAATTTATTTCCGCCGCGCAAACATTGTTCGACCATCTCCGCGGCTCTCGCGAGCGGCCGATCAAGATCGACAATCGATTGCAGGGTTTTGGTGGCGGCGGCGATGGCGCTTTGCAAAATGTTAGACGAGCTGCGCATGGCGGTCGATACCGACTCAGTTATTTATAGAATCTGCCACCAACAGTGTAATTGATAGGTATTTTGATTTGCGACGCGGTGCCCGGTTTGAACCGCCACTGACGAAATGCTTTCAGTGCAGCATCATCAAGGATTTTGTGGCCCATGCTCTGCAGCATTCTTGCGGATGTTACGTGTCCGGTGCGTTTGTCGACCTCCAGTAATGCTACGCCCGAACCAGTGAGTCGATTGCGCCGGGCTTGCAAGGGTATTCAGGCCTAGGCGCATAGATGGCCAGGGCCTTGCCTTTCGTCTCTTTTTTTAGCGTCGAAACAGAGTTCTCTTCGGCGACGACGCTACAAACGGCTGTGACGCTGAGACAAGCAATGAGAATGAATAGCAACGCTAGACGACGCATTGTAAAAGATGGTGCGCGATAGTGGGTTCGAACCACTGACCCCTACCGTGTCAAGGTAGTGCTCTACCACTGAGCTAACCGCGCATGAAGGTTGGTGATTGGTGATAAATGATTAGTGATTGGTGATGAGTCAAGGAGGTGGCGAAGAGAAAATCCAGTCACCATTCACCAATCACACGATCATGAATCAATTTGTCGGACGTTTCGGACAAACGTCCCTACCTTACGCCGCGAGTCTAACGGCGTCTTTGTGCCCGAGAATGCGAACGGTCTGCTGGAGTTGCTCGGCGTTGAGCGGTTTCTTTAAAACCGTAATCGGACCTTTCGCCAAAATTCGATCGAGCATCTCGCTATCCGGATAGCCCGTGATGATGACGATCGGACAATCGGACTGCGCCTCTCTCGCTGCGTCGTAAACGTCATCGGCCGGACCATCCGGCAATTTCAGATCGAGAAAAATGAGGTCGAACTTTTGTTTGTTGATCGCGGCCAGCGCCTCTTTCACTGTTCCGACGACAACGCGGCTGAATCCGATTTTTTTTAAAAAAACTCTGAAGAGATTTTGCAGACTTTCATCATCGTCCACCACGAGCACGGTGGGCTGACCGGACTTGTCCTCCTTCAAGATGTCTTTATCGAGCGAGGATTTCTTAATGCGCCAACGGCCGCCGATTTGAATAGCTGGCAATTGGCCGCGCTGGACGAGATAGTAAACGGTCGGCAACGGGATGCGGAGGTACTTGGCCGTTTCCTTGACCGTGAGGAGGTTATGCATGTGGGAAAATCATCAATTTGAGCGAGAATGGGCAAGACAATTTCACTAGCCAAGCATTATAAATTTTAGAATCGATGTCAATCCTTTGTTTGGCTGCCTCGCCCGGCAGGATGCGCGTTGGGGCGCGCAACCGTCGGCCCACCGGCGGGAAAGAGCCCACTTCCCGACTGGACAATGCGAGAGCGGCGGTTGACTATTCGCATTTCATGAGCGTGCTCTTCTTTAAGCGCTTCTTGCAGCGACCATTTCAAATCGCGTCGATCGTCCCCAGCTCGAAGGCGCTGGTCGAGCGCGTCGCCCGCAAGATGGATTTCAGCCAGCGGCGCGTGATTGCCGAGTACGGCCCCGGTGAAGGAGTGCACTCGCGCGAGATCGCGCGACGGATGAGTCCGGATTCGCACCTGCTCCTGTTTGAACTCGACCCCGCGTTCTCACGCGATCTCGAACGCCAGTTTGCCGGGGATCGGCGCGTGCACGTGGTTCATGGAGACGCGGTGCGTTTGCCACAGGAGTTGACGCGCCGCGGTATCGCCCACTGCGATTACATTCTTTCCGGCATCCCCTTCAGCATCCTCAAGATCGACAAGAAACGCGCTCTCTTACAAAAAACGCACGACGCGCTCGCGCCCGGCGGCAGTTTCATCATCTATCAGATCACGAACGAGCTGAAGCAACACGCCACGCTTTTCGCGCGCGCAGAGTCAGAATATTTCCTGCAAAACATCCCGCCGATGTTCATCACCGTCTTTCAAAAGGCGCCCGCGCTGAACAGTGGTCGTCGTCGCGAGATGGAATGGACCCGCTTTCCCGCGAATCGGCAGGCATGAGGGGCGGAGCAACGCGGATGGAAAAGGATTCGATGGGCGAAATGTCCGTCCCAGCCGCTGCGCTCTACGGCGCCTCGACCCAACGCGCCGTTCTGAATTTCCCGATCAGCGGTTATCGATTTTCGCGCCCGTTTATCCGCGCGCTTGGTTTAATCAAATGGGCGGCCGCGCAAGCCAATCATGATCTTGGTTTGCTCGATGCGGAACGCTCAGCGCTGATCGTGCAAGCGGCCGAAGAAGTTGCCGATGGAAGACTGGACGAACATTTCCCGCTCGACATTTTTCAGACCGGTTCGGGTACGAGCACGAACACGAACGCCAATGAAGTGATCGCGAACCGCTGCGCGCAACTTGCCGGCAAACCGATCGGCTCGCGCGAACTCGTCCACCCGAACGATCACGTGAACATGGGGCAATCGAGCAACGATGTGATCCCGTCCGCCATCCACATTAGCGCCGCCGAGCAGTTAAAAAATTGTCTCGTGCCCGCGCTGAAAAAGCTGCACGGCGCACTCGAAGCAAAAGCGAAGGAGTTTTGGGAAATCATCAAGATCGGCCGAACTCACTTGATGGATGCGACGCCGGTGCGGCTCGGTCAGGAATTTTCCGGTTATGCGCAGCAAGTCGCTTATGCGAAAGAGCGCGCCGAAAAAGCAATCGAGGTTTTGCGCGAACTCGCGCTCGGCGGCACCGCGGTCGGTACGGGTTTAAATCGACATGTCGATCTTCCCGGCAAGGTCATGCGTCATCTGGAGCAGCGGACCGGCATTGCTTTTTATGAGGCGAAAAATCATTTCGAGGCGCAAGGTGGAAAAGATGCGGTGGTCGAAGCCAGTGGCCAGCTCAAAACGATCGCGGTCAGTTTGTTCAAAATCGCCAACGACATTCGCTGGCTCGGGAGCGGCCCGCGCTGCGGCATCGGCGAGATTCAGTTGCCGGCCACGCAACCGGGCAGCTCGATCATGCCGGGTAAAGTGAACCCGGTGATGTGCGAATCGCTCATGATGGTTTGCGCGCAAGTGATCGGGAACGACGCGGCGATCACGTGGGCGGGCGCGAACGGCAATTTCGAGCTCAACGTCATGATGCCGGTGATGGCGCATGATCTTCTCGAATCGATCCGGTTGCTCGCAAACGCGCCCGCCGTTTTCTGCGACAAATGCGTCACTGGCATCGTGGCAAATAAAAAGCGCTGCGCGGAGCTGGTCGAATTGTCGATGGCGATGGTGACGAGTCTCGTCCCGAAGATCGGTTACGATCGCGCCGCGGAGATCGCCAAGGAAAGTGCGAAAACTGGAAAAACCGTGCGCGAAGTTTGCCGGGAGAAAAAGGTGCTGCCTGAAGCGGAGCTGAACCGCGCGCTCGATCTGGTTGCGATGACGGAACCGGGCGGCGAAGGTTCCAGCGGAGGTTAGGCCTTTTCCTCTCGCGCACGCCATGGTCGCCAACGTCAACACCCCCCATTTTTCCGGCGGCGCGAATATCGCCATCAAATGCCCGAGCCACACCTACGATCAGACGATCGCGTTCTATCGGGACACGCTCGCGTTGCCGTTGATCGAGGAGGAAGCGGACGGCTGCATTTTCCAATTTGGCCCGAACCGGCTTTGGATCGACAAGGCGCCGAACTTGAGTCAGCCGGACATCTGGCTCGAACTGGAAACGAATGACACGGAAACGGCCGCGTCGTTTCTAAAAGTCAACGGAGTGCCACGGCGAGACGAGATCGAACAGCTCCGGGAAGATTTCGACGGCTTTTTCATTTCCGCGCCGAACGGCGTCATTCATCTCGTCATCGGACAAGAGGAAGCGTAGCGCTGCTACCCGATTTCGCACAAAGCGCACAACGGACACAAAGAAATTCTTTCATTCTCGATCCTTTGCGTCCCTTTGTGACCGTTGTGCGAGGAATCGAATTGGTAGGGCGAGACTCTGTCGAGCCGACGAATCCTTTTGCCGGTCGACCTCAGACGTGGCGTCCCATGATCGTGAGGTCGCGCTCCACGCCCTCCAGACGCGCGACCCGCGGGAGCAATCCCCAGCGCTCGAACCCGAGCCGCTCAAATAATCTTAAACTCGGTTCGTTGTGCGCGAAGATCAGTCCTACCATCGCGTTGACCCCGAGCGAGGAGGCGTGCGCAATTGCTTCTTCCAACAATTTTCTCGCAATCCCGCGGCGGCGAAATTTTTCATCGACATAGACGCTGAGTTCAATCGTGCCGCGGTACGCGCAGCGCGGAAGAAAACTTTTGAAACTGAGCCATCCGATCACGCGGCCCGCGGTTTCCGCCACCCAGAGGGGATGACGATCCGGCGAGTGTTCGCTCAGCCAATCGCGCCGGCTTTCCACGGTCACCGGTTCGAGTTGCGCGGTTGATATGCGGGTCGCGACGGCGGCGTTGTAGATGTCGATGATTGCCGGCAAATCCGCCTCGACGGCGTCGCGGATCTTCATGCCGATCGAATCGCGACGCCTGACGCTTCGAAAAAGACGTTCTGGAACGTCGGCTGAAACGCGCCGCGCTCTGTTTCGCCTACCTGAAAACGCGAACTGATCTCCGATTGGGTGGCGCAAAAAAGACCGACATCGGTGCGCCCACATCTTTCGAGTTGCGCGCGCACCGCGCCGGAGGCAAGCGCAGGCGTGTTGCAATCGCGGCTGAGATGTCCCAGCACCACGCGCTCGATCCTTCCCGGAAGCAATTGTTCAATCACGCTCGCTGCCGCGTTGTTGGACAAATGCCCGTGCTGCGATTTAATCCGCTGTTTCACCGGCCAGGGTCGATGCGAATCGTTCTGTAAAAGTTTTTCGTCGTGATTGGTCTCGATCACGAGCATGTTCACTTGGCGCAAGCGCTCGATCAACATCTTCGTCGCATAACCGAGATCGGTGATGAAACCGAGACTGCCTGAGCCGGCCTGGAAAGCGAACCCGACCGGATCGACCGCGTCATGCGGCACGGGAAAACTTTGCACCGTGATATCGCAAATCGAAAACTCGGAGCCGGTGCGAAAAATTCGCCAGTTACCCGCCGCGGCGGGTCGATCCAACCAGCCGCACCGGACCGCTTCCGCGGTGAGCGCGTTGCAATAAATCGGCACATCAAATTTGCGGCAAAGCACTTCAAGCCCGCAAACATGATCGCTGTGCTCGTGCGTGAGCAGAACGCCATCAAGCTGCTCCGGCCTCACCTCGCATTGGGCGAGACGGAACGCCAGTTGCCGCGCGCTCAATCCACCATCGACCAGCAGCCGGCTGTGATCGGTCGCGAGCAGTGCGCTGTTGCCGCCGCTGCCGCTGCCGAGCATGGTCAAACTGAACACGCCGGTATTAAGCGATTGCGTTTCCGTTTTCGCAAATAGAATTCGCGAAGCGACGCGATTAAATTGCGCGATCGGCCAAGGCAAGGATGCGTTGCTTCTTGGCGCCGTAGTCGAGCGAGCGAAAAACGCGGATTTCTTCCGAGCGCCTCATGCCGTTGAGCGTATCGAGGTAATGTGTGTAGCTGGAGGCGAGCTGGGCCGTCTCGAGGTAACGGCCGCGCAGGTTTTGGCTGCGAAATGCATCCGGACATTGTCGCGCAAAAAGATGGAACCGCAGCCAGCGGCGGTCGGTTCGCGAGACCCGCTGCGTTTTTCGAAAGAAAGCGACAAACAAGAGGAGCACAAGATAAGTATCGACCTGCGCTTGCAGCTCGAGATTGCGCACAAAATCTTCCGAGCCGATCTCGCGTGCGCCGCTTTTAAACTGGAGCGCGGCGTGGAGCGCGTGATTGATTTCTTCCACAAACATGATGAGCGAACGGATGTTGTGATCGCCCAGCCCGGCGCGGGGATCGTGCCGCTCTAGCTGTTCGATCAACCAGCGCGAATAATAAATGCCGACGTAAAGGCGATCATCGGCGCGGCGGAGGAACGTGCGCGCCAGCTCGCTCAACTCACGGGCCGATTTTCCCGCCAGGATCGACAATTGTCCGCAGCGCGCTCGATCAATCAGGCAATCTTCGAGGTTGATCCCAACTTGCGCGTAGGTCCGCTCAAACAAACGCTGGATTTGGCTGAAGAGCGTCTCGTTCACAAGCAGAGCGATGGCCGCATATCATCATCGAGATTGAGCAATTGATCGGAAAGCTGATTCAGCGCGAGCCGAACATCGCGGAAACGGCCGGCCAATTCCTCGAATACGTCGTTTAGTTCGCAACGGCGCGCAGTGGCGTGGGAGGCGACGAGTTGATAATTAGTGCGGCCGACTTGCTCGTAGAAATCGATGTCGGGTGCGCCACGCAGACTGCGGCGTTGCGTATTCTCATGAAAGATCCCGCTGATAAAGAGCGAATAATTGCCGGCGTGGGCGCGGAGCAGGAACGCTTGCTCAGGAGTCGCGCGGGTGAGCGCGATGAGCATGTCGGAAATATACTCGCGCCCGTGACTGTCGATCTTGTCCGGCGCCTGTAATCGGTTCGCACGGGAAAAAGTTTCCAGGAGCGAACCGACATAATCGCAAAGTTTGCGATCGACAATTCCAGCTTGCTGCAAAACGTGCCGGGCGAGCACGTAAAAATAAAATTGCGACGAAATATGCAAGTGGCCGGCGTTACACAAGATCGCATCGACCAGCCGGGGATGATCGAGAATCGAATCGCGCGTTTCGACATCGCTCAAAAGATCGACCAGTGAAACGTGGTCAGTTTTCGAGCGCGCGAGCGTGCGCACAACGAAATCGAAATCCGCGGCCGTAAACCGCGCCCGACAATTCGCCCGGATCATCGGGAACTCATCATGAGCAACGGACATGCCACAGGCAAGCCGGTTCCGTGAAAGGTTGCGGCTGGCGGAAGGGGTGGGATTTGAACCCACGGTGGGTTTAACCCCACGCTCGATTTCGAGTCGAGTGCCTTAAACCGGACTCAGCCACCCTTCCGTTTGTCGCACGCGTGCGCCATCATCGTGCCAATCGGTGCGCTCATTATCAAATGCGGCGTGACGTTTGTAAACTCTGGCCGGGGCCTCCCACGACGGACACGACGAGCGCACAGGGAACGGATTTCAAACCCGTTGTGGCCGTGGTGGGCTTTGTGGGAGCGGTTTGACAATAGATGAAAAGGGATTCGAAAAATGTTACAATTTAAAGCTTGATTGGGGTGTTTCTCGTACTGCATATTGTGTGTCCGTTGGACGGCTCCGCTATTACTTGTTGTTGACCGCAATTCACAGGTTATTGGCTAGGGCTGTTCACGATTATTTACATTCATTCACAACCTCAAGTTATCTCCACCGCCATGATTCAACTTAAACCCGGGATTGCGCCTGCGTCGCTTCGTAAACCGCGTAAATCGGCCGAGCACCGAAAAAACCGGTCTGCGAAAAAGAAAAATGCGGGTCTGCATTTCGAGCGCGTCTTCAGTGAGGCCGCGATTTCGCCATTTGATCAAGTCGAATGGGAACGGCGCACGGCGGAGATCACCGATGACAGCGGCAAGGTTATTTTTAAGCAGGACAATGTCGAGGTCCCGAAGAGCTGGAGCGCGCTGGCAACGAAGATCGCGGTCTCGAAATATTTCTACGGCGATATCGGTAACGGGACCGATCCGCATCAAGGCGGACGCGAAACTTCAGTGCGCCAACTCATTCATCGCGTGACGCGAACGATTGCGGACTGGGGAATGGCGGACGGTTATTTTGCCGATGCCGAGGCGGTGGAAATTTTTTACGACGAACTGACCTGGCTTTGCCTGAATCAATACGGCGCGTTTAACTCGCCGGTCTGGTTCAACGTCGGCTTGTATCATCAGTACGGCATCGGCAAGGGCGCGGGTGCCGGCAATTACTTTTACAATCGCGCGACCGGCGAGGCCGAGCGCGCCACCACGCAGTACGAATACCCACAGGGAAGCGCCTGTTTCATCCAATCGGTGGATGACACGATGGAAGACATCATGCGGCTGGCGATGAGCGAAGCGATGCTCTTTAAGTACGGCAGCGGCACCGGCACCGATCTTTCGTCGCTCAGATCGACCAGGGAAAAACTGAGCGGCGGCGGCAAACCGAGCGGGCCGCTGTCATTTCTGAAAGTTTACGATCAGGTTGCCAACGTGGTGAAGAGCGGCGGCAAAACCCGGCGCGCGGCGAAGATGAACACGCTGAAAGATTGGCACCCGGACATCGAGGAGTTCATCGACGCGAAGCAGAAGGAAGAGAAAAAAGCCTGGGCGCTGATCGAGCAAGGTTACGACGGCAGTTACAACGGTGACGCCTACGGCTCGGTCATGTATCAGAACGAAAATTTGAGCGTGCGCGTAAGCGACGAATTCATGGACGCGGCGTTGGAAGCACACGAATGGTGGACGCGCCGCGTAACGGACGGACGGCCGTGCGAGCGCAAAGAGGCACGCGCGCTTTTGCGAAAAATCGCCCAAGGCACACACGTCTGCGGCGATCCCGGGATGCAATTCGATTCCACCATTCACAAATGGCACACCTGCAAAGGCACCGGCCGGCAGAATTCGACGAATCCGTGCAGCGAGTACCTCTTCCTCGACAACACGGCGTGCAATCTCGCGTCGCTCAATTTGCTGAAATTCAAAACAGCAGACGGCGTGTTCGATGTCGAGCGATTCAAAGCGGCGGTGCGCGTCTTCATCACCGCGCAAGAAATCATAGTCGATAACGCGAGCTACCCCATCAGAGAAATCGCGGAGAACTCGCACATTTTCCGGACGCTCGGGCTCGGTTACGCGAATTTGGGATCGCTGATCATGAGTTACGGATACGGATACGACAGCGTGGAGGGGCGCGCGCTGTGCGGCGCCGTCACGGCGATCATGACCGGCGAAGCGTACGAACAGAGCGCGCGGCTGTCGCAGGCGATGGGCCCATTTCCAGGTTATCACGATGCGCGGTGCAGCGGCGTTGCGAAACCGGTGGCGAAGAACAATGTCGATTCGATGCTGGAAGTGATCGATCTGCATCGTTGCGCTGTGAACGACATCGCCGATATCGATGAATTCGCTTACTTGAAAAAGGAAGCTGCCAAAACTTGGAAGCGCGCGGCCGAGCTTGGCAAGCGCCACGGCTATCGCAACGCGCAAGTGACGGTGCTCGCACCGACCGGCACAATCAGTTTTCTGATGGACTGCGACACGACCGGGATCGAACCGGACATCGCGCTGGTGAAATACAAACTGCTCGCGGGCGGCGGCATGTTTAAAATTGTCAATCAAACCGTCAAGCCAGCGCTCGAGAAACTCGGCTACAACTCTGATGAGGTCGACCGCATCATCGCTCACATCGACGCGTTCGACACGATTGAAGATGTGGAATGTGGCAGCGACGCCCCGTCGCTGCGTTCCGGGCTGAAACCGGAGCACTTGTCGATCTTCGATTGCGCGTTCAAGCCGTTCAAAGGCCAGCGCTCGCTCAACTACATAGCACACCTGCGGATGATGGCGGCGGCGCAACCGTTCCTGAGTGGCGCAATTTCCAAAACGGTCAACATGCCGGAATCGGCCACGGTCGATGACATCATGAACACGTACGTGGAAGGCTGGCGGTTGGGATTGAAATCGATCGCCATCTATCGCGACGGCTCAAAGCGTTCCGCGCCGCTCAACACGCGCAAGACGCGCGACATGGGCGCGTCCGAAGATGTCGATGTTGCATTGAATGTCACGGTGGAGCGCGATGAATTTCAGAACCGCATTCTTGAGCTCGAAGAAGAATTGTCGACGCTGCGAGGCAAGGTCGACAAACCAATTCGTCATCGTATGCCGGACACGCGCATGTCGTTGACGCACCGGTTCGAGATCGCCGGACACGAAGGTTACATCACGGTTGGCTTGTACGAGGACAATCAGCCGGGCGAGCTTTTCATCACCATGTCGAAAGAAGGAAGCACAATTGGCGGACTAATGGACACGGTGGGCACGCTCACATCGATCGCGCTCCAGTACGGTGTGCCGCTGGAAAGTCTGGTGAAAAAATTCGCTTATCAACGCTTTGAACCGAGCGGATTCACAAAGAATCCGGACATTCGCAACGCAACCAGCATTACCGATTACGTGTTTCGCTGGCTCGCCTGCCAATTCATCAAAGGATACAAGGAAGCAACCTCGCCAAATCGCGGCCAAGCGGAATTGCCGTTGAAAGAAATTCCCGAAATGGAAAGAAAGGCGATCAATCGTCCAGTGTCCGACCTGGCGCGGACGGGTGAAAAAGAGTTGATCGACGTGATCACCAGTCATTCGCCGAACGACGGCGAGCCGCAAATGGTGGGCAACGGCAGTAGCTACGCCGGTCGCGTCCAGGAAGCGCTCGGCAACATGTTCATGGACATCGTCTGTTCGCATTGCGGCAGCAATAAGGTCATCCGCGCAGGCGCCTGCGGGGTTTGCACCGAATGCGGCACGAGCCAGGGATGCAGCTAGCATTCCGCTCGATTTCGCCTTTAGTGCAGCGATGAGCGAAGTCGAAGCGCAGCGGCAGAAAGAAATTCAGCAGGCAGAGGAGTTACTTTTTGCCGGACCGCAAGCGCTCGGTTTTGCCAAAGGTCTTTTTCAGGGTCATTTCGTGGCCGATTGGGTGATGCCGTATCCGCGCATCCCGGCTGCGCAGCAAACGGAGCTGGACAAGACGCTCGCCGAAGTGCGGCAATTTCTCGATGAACATCTCGATCCTGTAGCGATCGATCGACAAGCGGACATCCCGCGCGCTGTGATCGATGGGCTGGGGCGCGTCGGCGTGCTCGGCACGACCGCGCCGGTGGAATTCGGCGGCCGCGGTTTCATGCAGATGGCGAACTGCCAAGTGCTGGAGGAAATCGGAAGCCGCTGCGCGTCCACATCGGTTTTCGTAAACGCGCATCATTCGATCGGCATTCGCGCGCTGCTGCTCTTTGGAACGCACGAGCAAAAACAAAAGTGGCTCCCGAAGCTGGTTACTGGGGAACAACTCGGAGCGTTCGCGCTCACGGAGATGGAAGCCGGTTCCGACGCCGCCAACGTGCAGATGCAAGCGCGCCCGAGCCAGGACGGCTCGCATTTTATTTTGAATGGCGAGAAACGCTACATCACAAACGCCGCCATCGCGCACGTGCTCACGGTAATGGCACGAACTCCTGTGCCCGGTTCCGATAGGACCGCGATCACGGCATTCCTGGTCACCCCCGATATGCCGGGGTTCACCATCCTGGAGGCGCGCATGCCGAAAATGGGAATCCGCGGCACCGCGACTGGACGTTTCGCGCTGCGCGACGTCAAAGTCCCGAAGGAAAACATTCTCGGGCCGCCGGGCAAGGGCCTGAAGGTCGCGCTGACCGTGCTGGATTTTGGTCGGACAACTTTCGGCGCTTGTTGCACGGGCGCGGCCAAAACTTGTTTGCGGCTCGCGGTCGAGCACGCGAACACGCGCAAGCAGTTCAACAAAACGCTGGGCGAATTTCATCTCGTAAAGAAGAAAATCGCGCGCATCGCGGCCGATGCCTACGCGATGGAAGCAATGACCACGATCACGGCATCGCTCATCGACCGCGGACTCGAAGATTACATGATCGAGACGGCCATGCTGAAAGTTTTCACGACGGAGCGGCTCTGGGAAGCGATCAACGAGGCGTTTCAAATTTACGGCGGCTCGGCTTACTTTGTCGATCTTCCCCTGGAGCGAATGGTGCGCGACGCGCGCATCAATCAGATCGGCGAAGGCAGCAACGAAGTGCTCATCTCATTCATTGCTCTGGTCGGGATGCGCGGCCCAGGGATGGAGTTCAAGGAAATCTACGACACGATGTTGAAACCATCGCGCGGTTTGGGCAAGGCGTGGACGGCAGGCATGCATCGGCTCGGCGCTGCGGTGCGCATTCCCGACGTGCCGGTACGCAGCGCCGAATTACGTTCTTTTGCGAATCAACTCGGTCGCTTGATTTGGCGTTTTAACATCGCGGTCAATCGCGCGCTCATCGCCTATCGCGAGCCAATTCTCGACTTGCAGCTCGTCCAGGAGCGGATCGCCGGCGCGGCCATGGACCTTTTTGCATCGACCTGCGTACTGAGCCGTTGGGATGCCGAGCTTCAATTCGCGCGTCGAAACGGCGATTCCGCGCCGCAAACAAACCACGCCGCCGATCTTTTCTTGCGCCAATCGTTTCGCAGAATTCGCCGTTTCCTTAGCGATCTGAGCGACAACGAGGACAAGGCATTGCTCGCGACCGCAAACTCGGCCCTCGGCAAGGTCTCGTAGCGTTGATTGGATGGACAAGCGCCACGCATAGGTGGATCGAGTAGTCCCTGCTCGACGCTAAAAACCTGGTCGGCGAAGCCGCACTTGTTTGGCCTCGATCAGAGATGAGCCGCTAAACACGCCGAATGACGCTAAAGAACGTTGGTTCGATCCCAGCGATCTGCTGAATTTTAGCGTGTTTAGCGGACACCAACGTTCGTCGCCGATGCGCGGTGTTTGCCCGTTGAGGGGCGGACTGGGGACTCGCCCCTTCTTGTCATCGGCGCGACTGGCCTGATTCTAGCTCCGAGGAGGCGGAGTGCGCCTCATACAATCTCAGCCGTCGCATGTCGATCTTTGTAACAAGCGCCTGCTCATTTTTATCGTCGCCTATAATGCCGAGACGACGATCGAAAAAGTTTTGAGCCGCATCCCGGCGTCACTGCATTCGGACGACGTTGAAGTGCTGATCATCGATGATTCATCGAAAGACGGCACGTTTGTCAAAGGCTTACGCTACCAACAACGCAATTCCGAATTCAAAATCACCGTCCTGCGCACACCGGAAAATCAAGGCTACGGCGGTAACCAGAAGCTCGGTTATCGCTATGCCATCGACAATGGTTTCGATATCGTTGCGCTCGTCCACGGCGATGGACAATACGCGCCGGAGAAATTAGCGGCATTGCTCGATCCACTCCTGCGCGGCGAAGCAGATGCCGTCTTTGGTTCGCGCATGATCGACAAATGCGCGGCGCGCCAGGGTGGCATGCCGCTCTACAAATGGATCGGTAACCAGATTCTGACTTGGTTTCAGAATTTCATGCTGCAGACCACACTTTCGGAATTTCATTCCGGCTATCGGCTCTATGCGACTTCGGCGCTCGGCCAGGTTCCATTTGAAAGAAATACGAACGATTTTCATTTCGATACCGAGATCATCATTCAGTTCGTGCTGAAAAAACTGCGCATCGCTGAGCTGCCGATTCCGACGTTCTACGGCGATGAGATTTGCCACGTCAACGGACTAAAGTACGCGTGGGATGTTTTTAAGGCGACAATGAAAGCGCGCCTTTGCGGCATGCACTTGTTCTACGATCGAAAGTTCGACACTGAAGCGGGGCCGCTGGCCCACAGCGACAAGCTCGGGTTTCCTTCATCGCAGACATTCGCGGTCGAGTCCTGCTTGCCGAGTAAGAACGTCCTTCAGCTCGGGATTGGCCATGCCAACGTAGCGGCGGCACTGGAGAAGAAACTTTGCCACGTGACCGCGATTGATTTTGGCGCAAACGAGGCAGCAAAGAAACCGACGGCCTTGCCCTTCGCGTCCACGCCAACAGTACCTTCCGATGTCGCGCGATATCATCAGGTTTTACTGATGGATTTGATCGAGCATTTGCACGATCCCGAGAATTTCATGGACGAGTTGCGACAGAAGGCCAACGGACGCCAGCCGGAAGTTATTATCACCGCGGCGAACATCGCATTTTTCGTGACTCGAATCATGCTCGTGTTGGGTCAATTCAATTATAGCCGGAAAGGCATTCTCGGCATCGGGCACCGGCGACTTTTCACATTCAAATCTTTGCGCGCGCTGCTCGAGCAAGCCGGCTACGAAGTATTGGAAGCGCGCGGCGTCCCGGCGCCGTTTCCGCTGGCACTCGGCCGAAATCGATGGAGTCGGGCATTGCTGAAGATCAATCAAACATTGCTATGGTTTTCGAAGCGGCTGTTCGCTTATCAAATCTGCATTCGGGCGCGTCCCCTTCCCGAGGCGGATCATCTGCTGAAGGAAACGATCTCAAGCAGCTCGGCTTTGCGCGCGCAAATGCTTGGTCGCGTCGCCTGATCCGAG
>Ga0137415_10003213_pt1 | contig 16222 bp, 20 predicted proteins | sample CZODoug3_1_1_16f_FD_183082 | JGI IMG/M metagenome (GOLD analysis project Ga0137415, IMG submission 183082) | Vadose zone soil fungal communities from Angelo Coast Range Reserve, California, USA - CZODoug3_1_1_16fungal (Hybrid Assembly) | ecosystem: Environmental > Terrestrial > Soil > Vadose...
CCGGGGTACCAGTTGGCGGCCTCCATCGCGTCGAACAGGCGGTGGTAGCTGAACGGGTCGAGCGCCGCGATCACGTAATCGGGGCATGACCTGTCGGTTGCCGCGCACTGGTAGCCCGGCCTGGCGCCGCCGCCGCTCGGGCCGTTGTGCGAGTGCTGGAGGTTGAAGACGGTCGCCGTGTAGCTGGCCTGCGTGGCCGAGACCTCCTCCACATCGGTGTAGGTGATGCCGTCCGCCGCCAGTCGGTTGACAAGGTTGGCCTCGACGGGGTGCACCCATGGCACGTCGCCGAGCACGACGACCGCCGGGTGATGCGCGCCGAGGGCCTTCGCCTCATCCGCGATCGCGGTGCCGTAGCGGTAGAAGTTGGCCGACGTCGGGAAGGCCAGCGGGTCTGTGTACTCGGCCGGCGTGCCGAGACCGCCGATCACCGGAATGCCGCCACCTGGCGCGTGGGTCAGGGTCTGGATCTCGTTGTTCTCGCCGAGCGGAGCCGTGAGGCCGACCACGGCCAGCACGTTTTGCGAGATGAGGTATTGGGCGCAGGCGTGCGCAGAGCTGGCGTCGTACTTTGAGTCGCACCACACGTACTCGACCTGCCGGCCGTTGATCCCGCCGGCCTGGTTGACCGCCTGCATGTAAGCGCGGACGGTGTCGCGTTCGACCGACGAGTCGACCGGGCCGGTGATGTCAAAGAAACCGCCGATCGTGATCTTTCCGCCGCTGACTCCGCTCGAGCCGCCGGAGGACGATCCGCCAGAGTTTGGAGCTGCCGCCAGGGCGGCGGGGCTTGCGCCAGACTGCGCCCCGGAGACGTCGCCCTGCTGCACGAGCGCTGTTGAGGCGGGCGAGGTGAACGACCTGATGGTCATCACGCCAAGCACAGCGCCCAAAACGACCGCTGCACCCAGCAGCGAGACTGCTATTCGTTCTCGGAAGCCCCGCGACATATCAGGCACTCCCCCTTCAGGGCGTTGGTGAGCAGCCCCCTTCCTCAATCAGATACGCGCGAGTACGGGGCTGTACCCGAATTGTAGGCGGATATAGCGGGTTTCAACCCACTAAACCGATTAAGCTCCCGAATCAGGCTGTCGTCAGCCGGTGTCGGCGCGCTTCCCGTCTTTCCTCGAGCTCACGGTGGGGAGCTGGACGATCTCGCCCCGCTTGGCCTTGAAGTCATAGAGCTCGCGGTCAGCGCGGGCGAACAGCGACACCACGTCGTCCTTCCTCTGCAGCTGGGCAACGCCCATGCAGAACCGGACCCCGGCCTTTGCCGCCTCGACCTGGATGTCGCTCAGCTTCTGACGCGCCTGGCGGGCTGACATGTCGGGCAGCACGCACACGAACTCGTCTCCGCCGTAGCGAAGGATCGCGTCCTCCCCGCGGAGGCCTTCCCGCAGCGCCTCGGTCAAGCCGCGGAGAAGCGCGTCCCCGGCGGCGTGGCCCTCACGGTCGTTGGCCTCTTTCAGACCGTCGACGTCGACGAACGCGATGGTCAGCGGCGAGTTGTGGCGCCGTGCGCGCGCGATCTCGCGCTCGGCGACCGAGATGCACGCGGCGCGCCGCAGGACCCCTGTCAGCTCATCGAACGCCGACTTCTCGCGCAGGTTGAACAGGGCTTTCGTGCTCATCGAGGTCAGGTCTCGAGGTGGCAGGCCAAGGTCGGCCGCCAGGATCAACCTGACCTGCGCGTCGCGAGCCCGGCGAGCCTCGGTGAACGTGCGCCCGAACAGGAGCAGCCAGAGGCCGAACAAAAGCGGCAGCGTCACCAGCGCCCCGATCAGCGCGAGGTCGAGCGGCGATGAAACATAGATCGCTGTGAAAGGGATCGGGATGCCGGTCTTCGGGTTTGCCGTCGGGGATCCGTTGGTGCGTGCTGGAGCAGCGGCGGGCGCGGTGCGGTCGGCTGAACCGCCGCCACTCGACGGTGGCGCCAACGCTGTCGCCGGTGCCAGATTGCCGTTCGCGGTCGCCGCTGGCACTGACGGCATGGCGATCGGCAGCGGAGGCGCGACCGCGTTTGCCGACGGCACCGCCACCGGCAGGCTTGGCGTCGGCAGCGGAAGCGGCAGCGGCAACGCGACGAACGCCATCGCGGCAATACGAACGGTCCAGGTTCTGGCCGTCATCTCAATCCACTCCCCGCTTGACTTTGGCTGCCTTGCGGCGGCCCGAATCGTCTCCATTATCAACGTCTGGCCAAACTAATTCTTGTTTCCTCAGCCGACAAACCTGCCAAACGCGTTCTATCCTGCGAGTAGATGGCTGGGGACATGGAACGCGCCCTTGGGGCGTTGCGAGACTTCACGCGGCGCGACATTTTGCTTCGCTTCTACGCAGACCGCAAGCCGCGCAGCGTCGAAGACGTGTCCCGCGAGTCTGGAGTTCATCGTTCAGTTGCCTTCGAGCACCTGGAACGCCTGGTTGCGCTCGGCTACCTGGAAGTCGCCCACCGGCGCGGACTGCCCGGCAAGCCGGCCAAGATCTACAAGCTCACGGGCGGCCCAGTCCAGATCAGCCACCCGATGCGTCGATACGACATCGTCGCCGAATCCCTGGCCCACGCGTTCGACGAGCTTGGTGATGTAGGAAGCCATGCCGTGCGGCGCGCCGGACGAAACTTTGGCGAGGCGATGGCGGTCACCGGAGCGAAGTCACCGATGGCGGCCCTGGAGCCGATGCTCGAGATGGGCGCCGACTACGAAACCCAGAGCGGCGGCATCATGCAGTGCACCAACTGCCTCTTCGCCGAGGTGTGCCGCCGGGCGCCCGTGATCTGCCGTTTTCACGCCGGCATCATCGAAGGACTGTTCCTCCACACTGAGCTGAACGTCAGCGTCAAGGCGCTCGGCTTTCGCGACCCGTACGGATGCGCCTACATGCTGCAGGACAACGTCATCGAGGAAGAGCTGGAAGCGAACGCGTAGCTGACGATTCGCGCGGCAACCCTATGGTTGCTGCGTGAAGCGGGTCGCGGAGTCGTTTGGATGGCCCTTCCGCGGCGCCTGGCGATCGAGGTGGGCGGTGGGCGTGCCGATCGTTTTGCTCCTCCCGATACTCTTCATCCCGCTGCTCGGCTACACGGTCGCCGCGACGCGCGCCGCCGAGCGAGACCCGGCGCAGGGTCCGCCGGAATGGAGGCTCTCGCTTCGACTCATCGTCGACGGATCCTGGGCCACGCTCGCGATCGCGATCACGGTGTTGCCGTTTGCGGTTGCATGGAACCCGCTCGCCGATGCGCTGCCCACCTCAGACATCGCAACCGCGCACGTAATCGCGTTCCTCGTGCTCACCCTTCCATGGGGTCTGCTCGTCCTCTTGCTGATGCCGCACGCGACCGCTTCATACGCGTCGACAGGAGACTTCCACGACCTGTTCGACATCGGCGCCTCTATCCGAGGTGTGCGGCGCGACTTTGCGACGTGGAATGCGGTCGTCGCGGCGATCGTGACCGCTTGGGCGGTCGGCCTCGCTTGCGTGGGCTTGCTGTGCGTCGGGATCGTCCCCGGCATCTTCTACGCCATTCTTGTGAGCGCACATGCCGCCGCAGCGCTCCACCGTGAGAGTCCGCGTCTACCCGCTGGGTGACGCCGCCGTCCTCGCGGTGCTCGGCACGCGCCTCGACCCCGCCCTCAACACTCGCGCCATCGCGCTGGCCGCCGCGCTCAAGAAAAGGCGCGACGTGCGCCAGACGGTCGCGGGTCACGCCAGTGTCACCGTCCAGTTCGACCCTGACCAGGTCACCCACGAGGCGCTGGCGGCGGCGATCAGGCGCCTCGCGACCAAGCGTCCGCCCCTGGAAGAACCAGGACGCCTGCACAGGATTCCAGTGGTCTATGACGGCCCCGACCTCGAGGCTGTCGCGGGGCAGCTGCGCCTGACACCGCAGCAGGTGGTCGAGATCCACAGCCGGCCGATCTACCGCGCGTTTCTCGTCGGCTTCGTGCCGGGATGGGCGTACCTCGGACCGCTGCCCGACGAGCTGGTGCTTCCGCGCCGGCCGGTGCCACGAACCCAGGTGCCGGCCGGCTCGGTCGCGATCGCCGGCCACCAGACCGGTATCTATCCGCTGAACAGCCCCGGTGGCTGGCACCTGATCGGGCGAACCACGGTCAAGCTGTTCCTCCCGGACTCGGACCCGCCCTCGCTCTTCCGAGCCGGAGACCGCGTGAAGTTCTTCGCCGCGCGCGAGTGACCGAAGTCTTTCGCGTGGCCGCACCAGGCTTGTTCACGACGATCCAGGACCTGGGCCGACCGCAAGCCATCGCGTCCGGCGTGACGCCCGGTGGCGCGATGGACCGGTTCGCCCACTCCGCAGCCAACCTGGTCGTGGGCAACGACCCCAGTGCCGCGACCCTCGAGTGCACATTGATCGGACCGCGCCTCGTCGCCCTTCGTCCATGCCTTATCGCAATCACTGGCGCCGACCTCGAGGCTCGCCTCAACGGCGCGCCCGCTGCAACGTGGACCGGGTTTTCAATGAGTGCCGGCGACGAGCTCACATTCGGTCACCGGCGCGGTGGCGCGCGGGCCTATGTCGCGGTTGCTGGAGGTGTCATAGGGGACCGCTGGCTTGGGTCGATGTCGACCAACGTGATGGCTGGACGCGGCGGGATGAATGGCAGGCGGTTGATGTCAGGCGACGTGGTCTTTGCCGCCGAGCCTTTCTACCTGGCGGACGCCGGTAGCCACCTTGCCGCGAATTTGCGCCCGCAGTACGCGGACCACGCGGTGCATGCGATCGACGGACCGCACGCAAAGCGCCTGACGACTGAGTCCCGCAGCGCGCTGTTCAGCTCCTCGTTCAGCTTGAGCCCCAACTCGAACCGCATGGGCTACCGGCTCGACGGCGCGCGCCTCGAGGCGCCTGGCGAGGAGCTGCTTTCGTTCGGCCTGATCGCGGGCGTGCTGCAGCTTCCGTCGGGGGGCCAGCCGATCCTCCTGATGGCCGACCACCAGACGGCCGGCGGATACCCGGTCATCGCGACGGTGGCCGGCGCGTCGATGCCGCTCGCTGCGCAGCTCGCCCCTGGCGACGAGGTGCGATTTGTCGAGACCTCGATCGAGGCCGCGCTGGAGATGCGTGCGGCTCAGCGAGCGGCGCTTGATTCGATTATTTGATTGATCCAGCCGATGTGCTCGGCGTAGTGCTCGTATGTGTTGCCCGCCACCCAGTCCACCACCGGGCGGTCATCGGCGGGGTCGCGGGGTTGAGTCGGCTGGTAGTGGTTGTAGGGAAGCTTCAGGTCGGCGTCTGACATCCTGGTCAACAGCTCCATCAGCAGGGCGTGCGTCTCGCGAAAGTAGGCCAGCGCTTGCTCCGGCGTCTTGCCGCGGTGCAGTGACCAGACGGCGGCGTTGATCGCGTCGGTCTCCTCCTCGGCCTCGGGCACGCCCATCGCCGACAGCCGGTGGCGACCGTCCAGCAACGCGAGCAGGGAGTGCTCCCAGGCGGCGATGTGCACCAGGTGGTCCTTCACCGCCCACCCGTCCGAACCGGTCACTGTGAGCCCGGCCAGGCCGAGCGAGTCGACCAGGGCGTTGAGCTCCCTCCAACCTTTGTCGATCGGCTCGACGACGCGGTTGGCCGCGCTCATGCGCCGCTTGCGATGCGCTTGGCCTCTTCCACAACCGCGTCGTAGTCCGGCTGGGGCTGTTCGCGCGAGGCGACCCATGTCGATCGGATCACGCCCTGCCGGTCGATGATGAAGATCGTGCGGCGGGCCATCCCGGAGTAGCCGGCCACGTCGTCTCGGCGCACGCCATAATCGGTCACCATCTTTCGCTCGAAGTCGCCGATCAGCTCGTATGGCAGACCGCCGAGCTCTTTGGCGAACGCCTGGTGCGAGAAGACCGAGTCGACGCTGATCCCGTAGATGCCGACGCCGTTGGCGACCGCATCGTCGTTCCTTGACCGAAACTCGGTCAGCTCAGTCCTTCAACCGCCGGTGAAGTCGAGCACATAGAAAAGGAAGATGAGGGCGCGGTACTTCTCGAGCGCGTCGCCAAGCGTCAGCTCCTGGCCGCCCGTCGTGGGCAATTTGAAATCCGGGGCTTTGTCCCCCGCCTGCAGCACAGCGGAAAAGTCTATTGCTTCTCTAGTACGTACCAGCCGGACCGCGTGGCGCCGGAGATCTCGTATCCCTCGCCAAGTGATCCGCCCAAGGCGCGGCGCATTGCGACGCGCCACTCATGGGCGAGCCCAGGATTCGAGCGCCTGACCGCGACGATGTCCTCCGGCACCTGACATAAAAGGACGCGAGCCGGCGAGGCTTCGAAGACGGGCTCACCATCAGCGCCGACCGAGAGGATCGCGCGGCTTCCCCAACTGCGCAGCTTATCGACGTCGAGCTCCTCGAGCTCTCCGGCCGCGGCAGCCTCCGCCCGGTGCGAGTCAAGGCGCCAGCGGACCAGCAGGCGGTCCGACTCATCGCCGGCGTTGAACCCGTCGCGCATCTCTCCGTAAAAATCCACCAGGTACCGCGGCACCTCGGCGCCGAGCTTGGTGAGGTTGAAGTAGGCGTTGCGGCGGATGAGCGGGTCGGTCGTCCACTCCATGACTTTCACGTCGCGGGCCAGGCACCATCGGCGCTGGTGCTGCTTGAGCTCGAAACCCAACCCTCGCGCCTCGTTGTCAGGCAGCACGCCGAGGATGTGCGAGTGCATGTGCAGCTCATGGGGCGGCACTCCGCCAAGCCAACCGACGAGGCCGCCGATCAGCCGGCCTTCCGAAAAAGCGCCGGAGAGATAGTTGCCCGAATGCGCGAGCGCCTTGAGGATGTCAGAGCTGATCGGCGGCTCACCCGGGCGGCCCCAGACTCTCGCGAACAGCTCGGCGAGCTGCCGCAGATCCTCCAGCTCGCTCAGCTCGGAGATCTCGGCCGTCATGCGAGGTTCAACGCACCAGGTGCGCGGTCTCGACGCCGGCGTCGCGGAGCGCCTGGCGAACCGCGGCCGCCACGTGGCCCGCGCCCGGGGTGTCGCCGTGGACGCAGATCGTGTCGTAGCGGCCCGATCGCGCCAGGTTGACCGCCTGCTGGGCGGCAACCGTTGGGTTCAGGACGGCGCCGGACTGGCTGCGCGGGGCGAGGCTGCCGTCGGGCAGCATGAGCCGGTCGGCGAAGCCTTCTCGGTAGGCGTGTATTCCAGCTCGCTCCGCGGCGGCGACGATCTCAAAGCCCGGCTGACCGACCAGGCCGACTCTGTGCGCCTTGGCGACGCGGGCGAGCGCATCTGCCGCCTGGACGTCTCGCTGGCAGCGGTGATACAGAGCGCCATGCGCTTTCACGTAGGCGATGGGCGCCACCGCGGCGAGGCCCGCGACCTGGAATGCAATCAGAGCTTCGATGTCGTCTGGCCCGAGCGAGCGCTCGACGCGACCAAAGCCGGCCCGATCGTCGTAGCCCGGATGCGCCCCGACCTCGACGCCCAACTTGCGGCACCGCCACGCGGTCGCGATGGAGATGGTCGCCGATCCGGCGTGGACGCCGCAGGCGATGTTGGCGCTGTCGATGCAGGCGAGGATCGCCTCGTCCTCGCCGGCGCCCTCGCCGATATCAGAGTTGAGATTCATCGTGCTTCGTGTGGCCGTGGAGAAGCTGGATCGCGTGACCGACCACCGGCATCACCGCCCCGAGTGATTCGGCGGCGCCTTTGACGCTGCCTGGCACATTGACGATCAGCGCATGGCCTCGCACGCCCACGATGCCCCGAGAGAGTGCGGCCATCGGCGTGCTCGAGGTGCCGGCGCGCCGCATCAGCTCACCAAGTCCGGGCACCTCGTAATCGATGAGCATCGACGTCGCCTGCGGGGTGACGTCGCGAGGGCCGAGGCCGGTGCCGCCTGTGGTCACGACCAGGTCCGCGCGGTCGACGACCGCGGCCACGATGGCGTCGGAGATCCGTTCTTGATTGTCGGGCACGACTTCAGGCCCCGTGACGTGGAACTGGGCCTGCTTGAGCAGCTCGACCACAGCAACACCACTGACGTCTTCGCGCGTCCCGGCCGAGACCCCGTCGCTGACGGTGATCACGTGGGCGCGGTTCAAGACCCGCGCGTCCAGGTCCCTGAGCGCCCGCCGGACTTCTCGAGCAGGCGGACCGTTTCGAGGTAAACACCGCGCTCGACACCCTTGGTCATGTCGATCATCGTCAGTCCAGCGACCGCGGCGGCTGTCAGCGCCTCCATCTCAACACCGGTCTGGCCGACGACCCGCACCTTGGCCACGATTCGGACGCCGCCGGCGACGAACTCAAAGTCGAGGCTGACGCTGGTGAGCGGCAGAGGGTGACATAGAGGTATCAGCTCCGCGGTGCGTTTGGCGGCCATGATTCCCGCGATCCGCGCGACTTGAACCGCGTCGCCTTTTGCGGTTCCCTCGCGCACGGCGCGCACCGTCTCGGGCGCCATTCGGACGATGCATTCCGCGGTCGCCTCACGCACCGTTGCGACCTTGTCCGCGACGTCGACCATGCGCGCCGCGCCCTTGTCGTCGAGGTGCGTCAGCTTCTTCGCCATTGGGCATCAGGATATGCGGATGCGCAACACCGACGGAGTGTTGTTCGACTACGGGCGCACCCTCGTCACATTCGAGTATCCGACCGAGGACCTGCTTGGCGTGCTGCGCGAGTTTCGACCGCGAATCGAGGTCGCTCTCGGTGTGCCCGCGCCTGAGGCCGAGGCCATCCTCCGTGACGTCCTCATGCCGATGGAGGAATACGTCGACAGCATGAGCGAGGATGAGGTCGACTACATGGACGTCTACCGCGAGGCGTGGCAGCGCGCCGGCATGAGGCTGCCCGATGCGCTCCTGCACGAGATCCTCGACGCCGAGCAGCAGTGCTGGGACCGTGCGGTGGTGGTCGACCGCGACGCGCTGCAAGTGCTGTCGTGGCTGGGCGACAACAGCATCAAGCGCGGGATCTGCTCCAACGCTCCGTTTCCGCCCGAGATGATGCGCCGCCAGGTGCGGAGCAACGGCATCGCCGACCTTGTCGATGCGATCGTTTTCTCGAGCGAGGTCGGCCGTCGCAAGCCGGCCCGCGAGGTCTATCTGGCCGGGCTCGAGGCAATCGGCACCAAACCCGAATGCACGCTGTTCGCCGGTGACCGAGTTCGCGAGGACTACGAGGGGCCGCGCGCGCTTGGCATGCGCGCGGTGGTTGTGACCGCGCATGCCAGCGAGCTTCCACCGGACGGAGTGCCCACGATCAAGTCACTGGCGGAGCTGCCGGCGCTGCTGTGAGCCAGCCGAAAAAGCGACCGGGGCCGTTGTGGCTGCTCTTCTACGGGCGACGGCGGCGCGGTTTTCCGTGGCTGCTCGCCGGCGTCCTGATCGCGATCCTCGCCTTTGCACTGCTGTTCGCGATCCCGGGCGGTGCAGACCTTTCTCGCGCGATCGCCGGTGCGGTGTTCGGCTTGCTGATCGTCGGCGCGGTCGTGCTCGCCGTCGTGGCCGTGCTCCGCCCGCGGCGCCGCCCCTGAGAGGCTCGAACCGCAATCAGCGCGGCCGCGGCCCCCGCGCCGATGCCGTTGTCGATGTTGACGACGACAAGACCGGTGGAGCACGACTGGAGCATCGTCGTGAGCGCGGCCTCGCCGGCCCCACCCCGGCCGTATCCAGTGGAGATGGGCAGTCCGATCACCGGCACATCGATCAGGCCCGCGACAAGCCCGGGCAGCACGCCGTCCATCCCCGCCGCGACAACGATCACGTCCGCGCCCCATTCCAGCATCGAGGCAAGTGGCCCCACGAACCTGTGCAGGCCGGCGACGCCGAGGTCGGCCTCCAGCCGCGCCTCGAGCCCGCACGCCTCGACGACCATGCGCGCCTCTTCCGCCACGGGGATATCGGAAGTCCCCGCAGTGAGGACGGCCACTTTCCCGCCGAGTGACTCCGGCGCGAAGCCATCGCGCAGCACCCGCGCCGAGGAGTGATATTCGGCAACCTTCATTCGGGCAGCGCCGGCCGCATCACGCAGCGCGGTCCGGTGTCCTTCCGTCATGCGACTGACGAGGCCCTGCCCCTGTTGCTCAGCCATCGCCACAGCCAGGCGCGCGACAGCTTGCGGGGATTTGCCCGTGGCGAGCACCACCTCGGGCACGCCGCGACGCAGATAGCGGCCCAAATCGAGCCTCGCGCGCCCGCCCAGCTCATCGAGCTGGAGGCGCCGCAGTTCGGCCAGCGCGCCCTCTTCGTCGATCTCGCCGGCGACAAGCCGGCGCAGCACGTCCCTCACAGGCCGAGCAGCACCTCGCGCATGCGCTGCCAGTGCGTGCCGGCCCAGTAGATGCGGCCACATTGAGGACATTCGGAGTACCGAGTCTGCGTCCGGCGGACGTAAGGCGGGACGCGCTCGGCAACGGTGGCCGGCACGCGTGACTGGAGCTCGGAATTGCACTCGATGCAGCGTGTCAGCGCCTCCTTGAGCTCGAGGCCCAGCTCGGCAAACACCTGCCGCAGCTGCTCGGTCACGTCATCGTCTCGGATCAGGATCGCGCGCACCACGCCGCTCTGGATCACGCGCCGTTTGGTCAGGTCTCGATCGCGGGTGAGCACCACGCGGTTTTCGGCCGCCGCCTCGCGGACCAGCTCGGAATCGCCGATCCGTGCGTGATATGAGGCGTCATAACCCAGGGCGCGCAGCCAGCGCGCCAGCCGCCCGACGTTGCAGTCGGCCAGAAACCTGGGTCTCACCGATCCAATCTTAGAATCGCCTCGTGGGGACGTTCGAGGACCTGATGGCAAAGTTGAAGACCGAGGCCACCGGCTGCTACTCGTGGTCGAACGGGCCGGGCGACCGTTATGCCGCCCACAGCCACGGTTACGAGAAGGTCCTCTACTGCGTCGACGGATCGATCACGTTTGTGCTGGAAGGCGATCGCAAAAGCCTCGAGCTGGGCCCTGGAGACCGGATGGTGCTGCCCGCCGGGACCGTGCATTCGGCTGTCGTCGGAACGTCGGGATGCACCTGCATCGAAGGCCATCGCTAGCACCGTCTGATCCAAGCCTCGGAGCGTAATATGGGTCGCTGCGATGAGCATCATCGAGTTCATCCGCGACCGAGCCCGCTTCTACAACTGCCCGGTTTGCGGACGCAGCCTGAAGGGCTGCGACGTGCAGGTCCTCAGCCATGAGGACGAGAGGTTCCACCTGCAGGTGACGTGCGCGCAGTGCCAGGTGACCTTCATCGTGGTGCTCGCGATCGCCGGCGGGGCGGTCGAGGAGATCGAGACGACGGCGGCCGAGCCCGTAGCGGAACCCGTGGCGGCGGCGGAGCCCATCAGCGTCGACGAGATCATCGACCTGCATCTGTATCTGAAGAACTACCAGGGCACTCTCAAAGAGCTGATCCAGCAGCTGGACCCCAGCCGCGGCTGACCGGCAAGAGACTCGGCGGTGAGCCGGGTCTATCTCGACGACGCAGGGTCGGCGCGCGTCCTGCCTGAAGTCCGAGCCGCGCTGCGCGATGTTCCTGCCGGTAACCCCTCGAGCCCGCACTCCGAGGGGCGCGCCGCGCGGGCGGCGCTCGATCAGGCGCGTGACATGGCCGCGCAGGCTCTGGGGGCGGATCGCACCGAGATCACGTTTGTGTCCTCCGGCACCGAGGCCGTCAACCTGGCCATCCTCGGAGCCGCCTCTCGCCTGCCGAAGGGTGGGCGGATCCTGACGTGGTCGGCTGAGCACCAAGCAGTCCTGGCCGCGGTTCGGCGCCTGCAGGCGCTGGGCCGCGACGTGGTGATCGCACCCGTCGATGGTCGGGCCACGGTGGATCCCGACGCGGTCACCAGCGGCGCCGCGCTTGTCTCGGTCGGGCTCGCGAACAATGAGGTCGGCACAATCCAGCCCGTCGCCGAAATCGTCGATCGTGCGCGCGCGACCGGTGCGCTCGTCCACGTTGACGCGTGCGCCGGTGCACGTTGGATGCCGATCCCCACAGGCGCCGACCTTGTGTCGATCAGCGGCCACAAGCTAGGCGCCGGTCGAGGTGGGTTGTTGTTCGTGAGAGACGGCGTGAGGATCGACCCGCTGCTTTTCGGTGGCCCACAGGAGTGGGGCCGGCGCGCGGGACACGAGGACGTCGGCTCGGCGGTCGCGGTTGCAACCGCACTGTCGGTGTCCGCCGGCCGGCGCGAGTCACAGGACCCCGTGGCCAGGCGGCAGAGCAAGGCTTTGTGGGAGGCCATGCTCGAGCTGGATGGGTTTCCCACCGGCGCCGACCACCGGCTGCCCAATTTCGCCACCTGCGCGTTCGCCGGCCGGCGCGGCGAAGACTTGCTGCTCTCCCTCGACCTCGCCGGCGTTGCCGCGTCAAGCGGCTCCGCGTGCGCGTCGGGCTCGCTCGATCCCTCTCATGTGCTGCTTGCGATGGGGCTCGATCTCGACCACGCGCTCGGCAGCCTCCGCCTAACCACGGGATATGCCACCACCGACGACGAGATCTCTCGCGCGATCGAGATTCTTCGCTCTGTCTTGAGCCGCGCCCACTCCCATGCCTAGCGTCGAGCAGGAGCTCGCGGACAGGCTCGCGCGCGGCGAAGAGGTCGTCGTCGCGACGGTGGTCAAGATGGACGGCGAGCCACCGTCGCAACCCGGCGCGAAGCTGCTGATGACTCGCACGACGGCGATCGCGGGCACGCTGGGATGCAGCGAGTTCGACACCGCCGCGCTCACCGACGCGAACGCGATCGCAACCGGTGGATCGCCCCAGGTCCACACGTACCGTCACGACCTGGGCTCGATCGACGTGTACCTCGAGCCATACGCCGGAGCGCCGACGCTGCTCGTGTTTGCCGCGACGCCGATCGCGCGGGAGCTGGTGCGCTGGGCGCCCGAAGTCGGCTTCCGGACGGTGCTGGCGGATTCCGTGAAGAAGCTGCCGCCAGTTCTGCCGAGCGACCTCTACGTCGTGCATACGAACCACGACGCCGAAGACCTGGTCGAGGCGCTCGAGGCCGTCCTGCCGGGCAATCCGCGTTTCATCGGCCTGGTCGGGAGCCGCCGCCACACAGGTCATCACCTCGAGGTGCTGCGCGCCAAGGGCGTGCCCGAGGCCGTGATCGACCGCATCCAGAGCCCGGTCGGGCTCGACATCGGAGCCAGGACGCCGGCCGAGATCGCCCTGTCGATCCTGGCCGGCCTCGTCGCGGTGAGGCGCGGCGGGCAGGGAGGCTGGAAGCAAGCGCCGCCCGCCTAAATTGCGCGTGTGCAACAGCGGCCGGGGGAGGCTGGCTGTTAATTCTGTCCAGGTTCCGTTTAGTGTCAGCGCGCCGCCGCGCCCTGCCCGCACGCGGTAGATCATCGTTCGGTTAACGCGATCTCAGTTCGAACAAGCTGACCGCATAATCATTGGCCTTGTCGATCGCGAGCGGGACAAAATTAGGGCAGTACGAGGTCCAGGATTTCCTGGGCCAGGGCGCCATGGGCCTCGTTTACCGCGCCTATCACGCCCAGCTGGAGCGGACCGGTGCGGTCAAGGTGATGCAGGCGATCAGCCCCGACGCGGACTCGGTGGCCCGCTTCCGCCACGAGGCGCAAGCGATCGCGCAGATGCGCCACCCGAACATCGTCAACGTCTACGACTTCGGCGAGTTCCAGGGGACGCCGTACATGATCGTCGAGTACGTCCCGGGCGGAAACCTGGCGACCCGCTTGAGTCATGGCATCCTGGACCAGGCGACCGCGCTGAAATACCTGCGCGGGATCGCCGCCGGCCTTGATCACGCTCATTCACATGGCATCGTGCATCGCGACGTCAAGCCGGCCAACGTCCTGCTGACCGCAGAAGACACACCGGTCCTCGTCGACTTTGGACTGGCCAAGCTGCTGCAGGGATCGTCGTTGAAGTCGATGACCGGCGTCACCACTGGGACGCCCGCCTACATGGCCCCCGAGCAGGTGGCGGGCAGCAAGGTCGGTCCGGCGGCCGACCGTTACGCGCTGGCATCGATCGCGTACGAGATGTTCACCGGCGTCATCCCGTTCGATGGCGAAGGGCTGATGGAGCTGCTCTACGCGCAGGTGCATCGCGAGCCACTGCCGCCCAGCGCGCGGTATCCACTGCTCAGCACGCAGGTCGACGCGGTGATCATGCGCGGGCTGGCCAAGGATCCAACCGCCCGCTGGGAATCGTGCTCAGGATTTGTCGACGCTCTGTCCGTAGCGCTCGGCGCGGCGCCCGCGCCCGCGATGGCCCAGACCGTGGTCGTTGGGCCGGCGCTCGCGTCCACGGTGCCGATGGCCGGTGCGGCCGTCGCCGAGCGAGTGGCCGCGCCGCCTCAACCGAGGACCGTAGCGATGGCCTATACGATTCCTGCTCCGACCACTCCGATGGCGGCGGCGCCCGCTAAGCGAAAACGACGTATGAGCCCGCGGCTCCTGTTTGGAGTCGCCGCGATCCTCGCTCTGCTCCTCGTCCTCGGTGTGTGTTCGGTCGCCCTGGCGGGCACGACTCTCACCGTCAATCCGAGCACGGTCAGCCGCGGCGACAACGTGGCTGTGACCGCGACCCATGTACCGGCGAATCAGGTCGGTGAGATACAGCTCTGGAGCGTCGTGCACACGTATCCGTTCCGCGCGAATGCAAATGGAGACGTGTCGGTCGAAATCATTGTGCCTCGCGACATCGCGCTCGGCGATCACACGGTGAAAATCTGCTGGAACAACGCGTGCCGCAAGGAGACACCGCTGCGTGTGGTGTACGGGGTGGCCGAGGTCCCGACCACTCCCGTGGCCAACGCAACGGCGAGCCCGGGTCAACACACTTCACCAAGCCCAGGATCCAGCCCGCGGCCTGGTTCGACTCCTACGGCCCGGCCCACCTCCGGCGGGGGTTCCACTCCCCAGCCGACGTCACCGCCGGCGGCGACGCCGAAACCCACCCCCACGCCGCCGCCGCCTAGCCCAACGCCGAACCCCTGTCCTACGTCAAGCCAGTCTGCGGTCCTTATCGCGTCCCCCAGCACAATCGTCGGCGGGAATACCGAAAGTCTCGCCGGCTCGAACTTCACACCCAACAGCCAGGTGACTTTGCGGTACTACGCGGGGGCGAACCTCGCCAGCACATGGACCACGACCGTCAGCTGCAGCGGCGGATTTTCGACGAGCGTGGCCACGTCCGGCGTGCTGCTTGGCACGCGAAACGACAGAGTGGTCGCATGCGACGCAGGCAGTCCTGTCCGATGTGCAACGGCCTACTTCACCGCCAGGGGGCTGGTCTAGAAAACCTCCGCTGCCAGTAGATCGTCCAGGGTCTCGCGGCGGCGCATCACGTGGGCTTCGCCGTCGCGCAGCATCAGCACCTCCGGCCTGGGCATTCCGTTGTAGTTGCTCGCCATCGCCAGGCAGTACGCGCCCGCGGCCGGCACCGCGATCACGTCTCCAGACTTCAGCGGCGGCATCTCGATGTCCGAGATGAGGATGTCGGTCGACTCGCAGTACTTGCCGGCGATCGTCACCGTGCCGTCGGTCGAGTGGTCGGGATCCGACGCGAGAAACGCCTCGTAGCGCGCGCCATATAGCTTCGGCCGGATGTTGTCCCCCATCCCGCCGTCGACGGCAACATATCGCCGCACACCGGGGATGTCCTTGATCGAACCCACGGTGTAAAGCGCGATGCCCGCTGGACCGGCGATCGAACGTCCCGGCTCGACCACAAGCTCGGGGACCTTCAGGTCACGTCGCGCGCATCCGCTCACCAGCGCGTGACGCACTGTTTCGACGAAGTGGCGAGGCGTGGGCGGGTCGTCGTCATGCGTGTAGGCGATTCCCAGGCCGCCACCCGCGCCGAGCTTGCGAGGTTCGTATCCGAGCTCAGCCTTGAGCTGCGCCAGCAGACCCAGCATGCGTTCCCTGATAGCCGACGTTTCAACTTTTCCCAGCTCAAACCGCAGCGCCCGGATAATGTGCGCTTTCTCCGGCTCAGACTGACTGTTAAAGAATAACGTCGCCTGACTGAAGTGGTCGAAGAAGCTTGCGCTGCGCGCACGAATTTTCTGTCCATCAATCCTTTCGGCGTAGCTGGTAAAGCCACCTATGTCCATGCCGGCCTGGAATGGGCAGCCACCGCCAAGCGTGTTTGGCTCGTAACTGGTCTGGCCACGATTGACCGTCTGACGCATAAACCCGTCGCGTTGATTGTTGTGCAAAGGTGCAATTGGCCGGTTGATTGGAATCTCGTGAAAGTTTGGTCCACCTAAACGCAGGAGTTGCGTATCCAGGTA
>Ga0137415_10003214_pt1 | contig 16221 bp, 16 predicted proteins | sample CZODoug3_1_1_16f_FD_183082 | JGI IMG/M metagenome (GOLD analysis project Ga0137415, IMG submission 183082) | Vadose zone soil fungal communities from Angelo Coast Range Reserve, California, USA - CZODoug3_1_1_16fungal (Hybrid Assembly) | ecosystem: Environmental > Terrestrial > Soil > Vadose...
TCACGGGGAAGACGGGCACGGTGAAGGCCGCCCTAGCGTCGATGATAGAGGATTTCCGGGAGTTCTTTGGCAGCGACCCATTCTGGGTTGCGCTCGATATCACGATGGATGCGTCTAAAAACATCCGGATCGCCAGTGCCATCCGCCGGATCGTTGCCGACCGCCGACGGCCGGTTTATGCAAAATGGGCCGCGAAACTGGCGGCGCTGGGCTGGACACAATCTCGGGCTGAAGAAACCGTTCGCATGACGGCCGCCCTGGTCACGGGCTTGGCGATTCGCACGCTTTGGACAGACGATGTCGGGCTAGAGTCGCTTACCGGCCAATGGATGGCGTATGTGCTGAAAGAGCCCGCAAAAGTTCGACGAACCCCGAATTGACGTCTCGATGACAACCGCGCAGAAACCGCAATCCCTAAAGGAATCACCATGGCCACGAATATCAGACACGCATTCCTTCTCATGCTGGGGCTCGCCGCCCTCTTCCTGACATGGCCGCACGCCTTCGAGTGGATGCGTCAAGGCGGCAATATCTTCAATCCCGTGCAATTTTTTGCCGATGCGATCAATGCCGGAGGCACTGCCGCCTTTCTAAGCATTGACATGGCGATAGCATGGCTCGTGTTCATGATATGGGTGGTCGTGGACACGCGGCGCATCGGCATGGGGGCCAAGTGGGGATGGTTCTTCGTGGCACTCTCCTATGTCGGCGTTTCGCTGTCATTTCCGGTCTATCTGATCACTCGTGAGCGATTCATCGACCGCCGAAAGGGGGGCGTCGAGCCGATTCCGAACGTTCATTGAGCCGTGGCCCTGGCGCACCGAATCATGCAAGATCGCAACATCGATAGCCGGTCACCGCTGCCCCCCGGGCAGTTCGAACTGAAGGAATTTCCGAGATTTGGCCTCGGCAAATTTGCGCGCTTCCATGGTGCCGAAGTCTCAAACTCGACGATCGAGATACGCGGTGACGTCACCAAAAACGCAGTGTTCGACATCCAAGTGAGTGTCTTGCCGCGCGTCACGGACCAAGTCGCCGATTTTCACTGCGTAACGACCTGGTCCGTCCGTGATCTGGTTTGGAGTGGCGTTCGATTCCTTGACTTCTATCGCGAATTCGTCGTACCACTGGCGATGCCATGTGCGGATGCAGGGCATGTGGTATTCCGCGGGCTTGACGGTTATGCCTGCAGCTTACCGCTTGCAGACTTGTTGAGCCCTGACGTATTGCTGGCCGACTATCTGAATGGAGCAAGACTCGGCCCGAAACACGGCGCACCCATGCGGTTGGTCGCGCCGGCTCATTATGGCTATAAAAACGTCAAGCACATTTGTGCCATTGAGTTCTGGCGCGACCGCCGGGCCTATCGGTTTCCCCGGCCCTACCCCCGCTGGATGGATCATCCGCGTGCGCGGGTCGCATTTGAAGAACGCGGCAATCGGGTTCCCGCATGGCTGCTGCGTAACTTTTATCGTCTGTTGATCCCCTCGACCATCCGTCGGTTTCGTCGGACGCTCGAACTCCACGGTTCCACGGTAGAGCAGGATACGACACGCGAGGATTTCTGAAGCGAGCGACGGACGCGTCTGCTCGGGCGGGGTGAAGCGAAATCTCCCGAAAATCTCGCGCGACGAGGCGTGACGGACCGTCGCCCGCCGTTTCTCGTGGCGGGTGATCAGTCAATACGACTTCGGCAGCCCAAGAACCTTCTCGGCAATGAAACACAGGATCAACTGCGGCGACACCGGAGCTATTCTCGGCAACATCGCCTCGCGCAGGTAGCGCTCGACGTGGTACTCCTTCGCATAGCCGAACCCACCAAGGGTGAGCACGGCAGTTTCTGCGGCGCGATAACCGGCTTCGGCGCAAAAGTATTTCGCCGCATTCGCTTCTGCGCCGCACGATTTCTTCTGGTCATACAGCCAGGCCGCACGCTGATATAAGAGCGTACCCGCCTCCAAATCGATCCAACGCTCCGCGAGCGGGTGTTGGATACCCTGATTCTTGCCGATGGGACGATCAAAGACAACGCGTTCACCCGCGTACTTCGCGGCACGACGCAGCGCCGCCCGCCCGATGCCCGTGGCCTCGGCCGCCAGCAGCACCCTCTCCGGATTGAGCCCGTGCAGGATATATTCGAATCCCCGGCCTTCCTCGCCGATCCGGTCCTCGATGGGAATCTCAAGACCATCGATGAACAACTGGTTCGAGTCCACAGCCTTGCGCCCCAATTTTTCGATCTCCCGCACCTCAATCTTCGTGCGATCGAAATCGGTATAAAAGAGACTCAAGCCGTGCGTCGGCGACGTCACTTCCTCAATCGGCGTGGTGCGCGCCAGGAGCATGATCTTGTGCGCGACTTGAGCGGTCGAAATCCACACCTTCTGGCCGTTGACGACGTAGTGATCGCCCTTGCGAACGGCCATGGTCTTGAGCTTTAGGGTATTCAGGCCGGTGTTCGGCTCGGTGACGCCGAAACACGCTTTGTTGCGACCCTGGATGATCGCCGGCAACCAACGCTGCTTCTGTTCCGCGGTTCCATGAACCACGACGGGATGCAGACCGAAGACATTCATGTGAATCGCGGACGCGCCTGCCAGGCAGGCACCGGACCCGGCCACGGTCTCCAACATCAGGCAGGCCTCGCTGATCCCCAGGCCCGCACCGCCGTACTCTTGGGGCATGGCAACACCCAGCCAACCGGCCGTCGCCATCGCCAGGTAGAAGTCCTCCGGGAAGCCGCCCTCCCGATCCTTCTTCAACCAATACTCATCGTCGAAGTCGACGCATATCTCTTCGACCGCGGAACGAATCGCGATCTGGTCATCGGTCAGGGCAAAATCCATGATGGTCCTCCCTCACCGGGTGAAGTCGTGGAAACCGGCACCGATCAACCCGGTGCACCGCGGTGTGCCAGCGCAAGGATGCGCTGGGCTTGCTTCAAATGCGGCATGTCGAGCATCTTGCCGTCGAGACCCACGGTCCCGAGTCCCGGATTGCGCTCGAATGTCTCGACCACCCGTCGCGACCACTCCAGTTCCTCGTCGTTCGGCGTGAATGCAGCGTTGATGACGGCCACCTGCGCCGGATGGATCGCCATCTTGCCGGTGAAGCCGCGTTGGCGACCGAGCCGCGCGTCCCGCTCAAGCCCCGCCGTGTCAGTAAAATTGGACCAGATCGTGTCGATCGGCTGCACGCCCGCCGCCACGGCCCCGGTCAGACACAGCGCGCGCGCCAACTGATACACGACGTCGTATTCGCCGTCGGGCCCGCGATTCGTGCTGGCGCCCAGTGCGGCCGCGATATCTTCGGCTCCCCAGGTAAGTCCAGCCAGGCGGCCACTACATCCAGCGTAGGACCCCAGTGTGAACAAGGCGGCCGGTGTCTCTGTGGCCACGGGGATGATGTCGACGCACCCCGCCGCCAGCCCCTCCCTCGCCTCGAGCGCATCGAGCATGTGGGACAATCTGGTCACATCGTGGGCCGAATCGACCTTCGGCAGGATGAGGCCGTCCGGCCTACCGGCGAGGACACTCAAATCGAGGAGCGCCGCTGCAGTGGACAGTGGATTGATGCGAACCCACAGTTGCCGTCGGCTTCGGTCGACATGAGCGTTCAAATAGTCCAATACCAGACCGCGAGCCATGGAAGTCCGATTCGGCGCCACCGAATCCTCCAGGTCCAGAATCAGCGCATCGGCGGCGCAATCCTCGGCCTTTGCCAGTTTTCGCTCGCTATCGCCGGGCACGAAAAGCAACGACCGGAACGGGATTCGGACCTTGATGGAGGCTGTCTCCGTCATGCGAGCGTGGCATCGACGCCCATGCGCATCAAGCGGCCGGACCCGGCAGACGAAACATGAGCGCGCTGCGCTTGCACGAACAAATGATTTCCTCCCTCTGGTTGAAGCCGTGATGCTCGAATACCACGATGCCGTTGGTGGGCCGAGACTTGCTTTCGCGCTTCTCGAGCACCCGCGTCTCCACGTGAATCGTGTCACCGGCAAACACAGGCTTGGGGAATCGGACTTCATCCCAGCCAAGATTGCCGACCGTCGTCCCGAGCGTCGTGTCCCCCACCGAAATGCCGACCACCAAGCCGAGGGTGAAGGCGCTGTTCATCAAGGGCTTCCCGAATTCGGTGCTTCGGGCGTATTCGGCGTCGATATGTATTGCCGCCGGATTGTGTGTCATCGCACTGAACAAGACATTGTCGGTCTCAGTGACGGTCCGGCGGATGTCATGCCGAAAGGATTGGCCCAATTCGAACTGTTCGTAATAAAGGCCCGCCATCAGTTCTCCCCTGCAATGGTCGCACTCATGGTTGCGACTGATCGATCGACGAACTTACCGTTAACTGATATTATAGTAAACGAGTTTACGAAACAAGGATCGCGACCGCATGCCACCCACGCAGCACCGGCAAGTACTCCTGGCGGTCCGTCCGAGCGGGATACCGCGCGCGGAGCACTTCAAGATCGTCGAGGCGCCGCTGCCGGGGCTGCGCACGGGAGAATTCCTGGTGCGGAACGAGTTCCTCTCGGTGGAACCGGCAATGCGCGGCTGGGTGAATGCAGCGGCCAACTACTCGGACCCCGTACCGGTGGGCGGCGTCATGCGATCGTTTGCGGCGGGCACTGTGGTCGCATCGCACCATCCGCGCTTCGCGGAAGGCGATCGCGTCATGGGCATGTTGGGTTGGCAGGAATATTCGGTCAGCGATGGCCGCAACATCCGTCGCAAGGTGATCGAGGCCGACCTACCGCTGTCGCTCTCACTGGGCGTTCTCGGCATCAACGGTGTCACTGCCTACTTTTCGCTCACGGAGATCGCGCGCCCGCGCCCCGGGGACACGTTCGTGGTGTCGACAGCTGCAGGCGCAGTCGGCTCCGCCGTTGGCCAACTGGCACGGCTTTCCGGCTGCCGCACAGTCGGCATTGCCGGAGGCCCGGAGAAGGTGACGGAGTGCCTGAATGAATTCGCATTCGACGCAGCAGTGGACTACAAGGCGGCCGATTTCCTCGAGGCGCTGAGGGACGCGACCCCGTCGGGCGTCGACATCTACCACGACAACACCGCCGGCACCATCAGCGACGCGGTTTTGCAGCGTATCAATAAGAACGCTCGCGTCGTGATCTGCGGAACGGCGTCCGTCCCCAACTGGGACGTCTGGCCCGAAGGGCCGCGCGTCGAGCGGCATCTGCTCAACAAGTCCGCGCGGATGGAAGGTTTCTTGATATGGGATTACGAGAATCGCTACGAGGAGGCGATAGCCCGGCTGGCTTCCTGGGTGCGAGCCGGCCGCCTGCGCTATCGCGAGCATCTTCTTTCCGGGATCGAAGCGGCCCCGCGCGCCATCGATATGCTGTATCGGGGCGCGAACACCGGCAAACTCCTGATCCGGTTGGAACCGTGAGCGGCGTCGGTACCTACGAGGGGAGTCGGTCCGCCGACGCACGATCCGGGTCTTACCAGCGAATGCGTACCACATATCGTAATCTAGATTATAATCTCGCGGCGCTCTGGACGAACATAGGCGTCCGTTTCGCGCAAAGGCAAATCCCGTGACCGCCAGCCCAACAGCTCTTGGAATCACCAGCTACGGCGGCTACCTGCCGCGACTGCGAATGCAGCGCGCCGCCATCGCCGCTGCCCATCGATGGATGGCCCCGGGACTGCGCAGCCTGGCCAAAGGCCATCGAGCCTTTTGCAGCTGGGACGAGGATAGCGTAACCATGGCGGTTGAGGCCGGTCGTGATGCCCTTAGGAGGCAGCCCAGAACCGACCTCAATTCGTTGGCATTCGCCACGGGCCGACCGTCCTTCGCAGATTTGCCTGGCGCGAGCATTGTGGCTGGGGCGTTGCATCTGCGGCCGGACATTAGAATTCTCGATATCGGTCGATCGCAGCGCGCCGGCGTCGGCGGACTGCTCTCGATGCTCCATGGCGCATCTGGCGCGGGATTGTTCGTCGTCAGCGATAATCCCGCAGGGAAGCCGGCAAGCCTTCAGGAAATGGCGTACGGAGCGGGAGCGGCCGCCTTCACGGTCGGCGCGGGCGAAGTCATTGCCGAGTTGCTCGGCAGCGCGAGTCTCGTCAGTCCCTTCGTCGACCAGTTTCGGGCGAACGACAGCAAGTACGGGTATGTGTGGGAAGAACGCTGGGTTCGAGACGAAGGCCTCGCGAAGATCGTCCCAGAGGCGGTCCGCGCGGCGTTGCGCGAGGCGGCGGTCGAGGCTGGTGCCGTCAGACGTTTCATTTTCGGATCGCCACTGCGAGACGCCGCCCAGTTCGTTGCCAGGAAATGCGGCGTCCCCGCGGATGCCGTCGCCAACCCTCTCGATGAGCGCTGCGGTTATGCAGGAACGGCGCATTCATGCCTCATGCTGGCCCACTGCCTCGAGACCGCGCAACCCGGCGATCTGTTGGTCGTCGTTGGCTTCGGCCTGGGTTGCGATGTCTTGGTGCTTCGCGCCACGGACGCCATCCTCGCCTTCAAGCCGCGTCGCGGCGTCAGCGGAGCGCTCACCGACGCGCTGGAGGATGATTGCTATTTGCGCATGCTGTCATTCGACAGCGCCATCGACCTCGAATGGGGCATGCGCGCGGAGAAACAAGTCAAAACCGCATTGACCGAGCAATTCCGGTCGTCGAGTCAGCTCGCGACGTTTTCCGCGGGTAGGTGCCCGCGATGCGGCACGGTGCAGTTCCCCCAACTGGTCTATTGCGTGAATCAGGAATGCCGTGCGCCGAGCGGCGACTTCGGGAGCACTTCACTTGCTGACGAGCCGGCGCAGCTGTTCACCTACACGGCCGACTGGCTGTCCTATTATCCCTCACCGCCAATGTACGTCGGATTCGTGGACTTCGACATCGGAGCGCGCGTGCTCATGGAGATCGTCGACGTCGGCACGACGGGCTTGGAAGTCGGGACGCCCCTCAAGATGGCGTATCGGATAAAGGATGTGGACCATGCGCGCGGCTACCCTCGCTACTTCTGGAAAGCGACGCCCGTCAAGTTACCAGGTTAATCCGGAGCACTTCCATGGCAACTGGTATCAAGGACAAGGTCGCGATCATCGGCATGGGCTGTACGCAATTTGGCGAGCGTTGGGACGTAGGTACGCCAGAGCTGCTGGCCGAGGCTTTCGACGAGGCCCTTCACGACGCCGGCATCGAGCGCGGGCAGATTGACGCCGCCTGGTGCGGTTCCGCCCTTGACTCGGTGAATGTGGGTAATTCGGCCATACCCGCCTCCATCGCGCTGCGGCTCGATGGGATCCCGGTGAGCCGAATGGAGAACATGTGCGCCACCGGGACGGAGGTTCTGCGGGGCGCAGCGTACGCTGTCGCGTCCGGCGCCGTCGACATCGCACTGGCAATCGGCGCCGAGAAACTCAAGGATACTGGATACGGAGGGCTGCCGACTCCCTACAAGGGAACTCTCAACGACTTGTGGATGCCGCTGGTCTCCGCGCCGGCCGGCTTTGCCCAGCTCGCGGCGGGCTACGGGAGCAAGCATCGCATACCCAAGGAGCTCCTGAAGCGCGCGATTGCACACGTCTCGTGGAAAAGCCATCAGAACGGCGCGCTCAGTCCAAAAGCGCACCTGCGCAAACCCGTGACCATGGAGCAGATTCTCAATGCACCCATGATTGCGGAACCGCTGGGTCTGTTCGATTGCTGCGGCGTCAGTGACGGGGCGGCGGCGGCGATCGTAACCACGCCTGAGATTGCACGCGCCCTCGGCAAAAAGGATCTCGTGACCATCAAGGCGCTGCAACTCAGCATCAGCTCCGGTGTCGAATCGACGACGCGCGGCTGGGACGGCAGTTACGTGCCCAACACCCGCGCCGCCGCTAAGCGAGCCTATCGGGAGGCCGGCATAACCGACCCGCGCCGCGAACTCTCTCTGATGGAAGTGCACGACTGCTTTTCAATAACCGAACTGGTGACGATGGAAGATCTGTTCGTCAGCGGGGATGGCCTCGCCGTTAGCGAAGTTCTCGACGGATTTTTCGATCGCGGGGGCACCGGGGTGCCATGCCAGGTGGATGGCGGCCTGAAATGTTTCGGACACCCGATCGCCGCAAGCGGCCTGCGCATGGCGTACGAAATCTATTCACAGCTTCAGGGCCGCGCAGGCGCGCGACAGCTGCCTAACCCAAGCATCGGCCTCACACACAACCTTGGCGGCGTTCCGTATCTTGGCGTAGCGGCGGTTGCGATTCTGGGGCTATGCCGGTGAGCCGAGGCCGGCTGGTTCGGCAGAGCGAAATCGGAGGACTCATCAACTCCGACTGCACCGTATACATTGCGGGCGCGAGTGGGGCGCCGACGGCATTCGTATCGGAGATGCTACGCGACAAGCCTCTCACGCGGGACGCCCGGATCCTCACGACCTATGTCCCGGGTATCAACCCGATCGATCTGTCGCTGCTACACCCGAGCGCGCAGGTCACCGGCCTTTTCATGCAGCCAGGCTTCTCGGCGGCGCAACGCGAAGGGCGTTTCCGCGCCCTGCCCATGTCCTACTCGGGTTTCGTGCGCCACTTGCGCGAGAACGTCGAAATCGATCTCGCGGTGGTTCAAGTCGCCGCTCCTGACGCGCGAGGTCAGTGTTCGCTAGGCCCGGCTGTGGAATTCATGCCGATCGCTCTCTCGAAAAGCCGGCGTCGACTGGGTCTCGTAAACAGCGCCACGCCCTCGCTCGCCGGGTCCATCGGGGTGCCCTATGACAGCTTCGACTATCTTTGCGAGGTCGACACACCGTTGCCCGAGTACTTGACCCCCGTGGATTCTGATACCGAACTCCTGGCGAGCCGCGTCGCGACCCTGATTGAGGATGGGTGCGTGCTGCAACTCGGCCTCGGCAAAGTTCCCACCGCGCTCACGGCGGCGCTCGCCAACCGGCGCAAGCTGAGGATGCACTCGGGCATGCTTTCCGACGGATTTCTCGATTTGGCGGCGAGCGGTGCGCTCGATATGGACTTTCCGCATACGACCTGCGTTCTGGTGGGCAGCCGCGATTTCTACGGGCGGGTAGCCGACTTCACGCCGCTGCGGGTTCAGGGATGCGAAATCACACATGACATCGCTTCTCTCGCCCGCAAGGAACGACTGGTCGCCGTGAACTCCGCCCTGGAAGTCGATTTGTTCGGACAATGCAACCTCGAGCATGCGAACGGCTCCGCCGTGAGCGGCATCGGCGGTGCCGCGGATTTCGCCCGCGCGGCCCGCGTCAGTTCTGGCGGACGCAGCATCATCGCACTCAATGCCCGGCATCGGAACGGATCGCGCATCGTACCGACCGTGGGAAGCCCCTCCGTCACGTCGCTGTCGCGTGTCGACGTTGATTATGTGGTCACCGAGTTCGGTATCGCGCACCTCGCTCCCGAGAGCGTCCACGAGCGCGCACAGAGCCTGATCGAAGTGGCGGCGCCCGAGTTTCGCAGCGACTTGCGTGACCGCTGGCGTGAGCTTGCCGCGAGACTATAGTCATCTTTACTCCAATGCCCTCATCTGGAACCAAACCATGAACATACTGGACGGAAAAGTCATCGTCGTAACCGGTGCCGGCGGCGGCGTCGGCAAGGCCATCGCAGTGGAAGCCGCCCGGCAGGGAGCCAAGGTGGTCGTGAACGATATCGGCGTCCAATTGGACGGCTCCGGCGGAAGTGCCGGTCCCGCGCAACAAACCGCCAATGAGATTTGCGAGGCCGGCGGCATCGCCTGTGCCAACACCGACAGTGTCGCGCAATGGGCATCGGCGCAGAAGATCGTGCAGCAGGCCCTGGATTTGCACGGCAGAATCGACGGCGTCGTGAACAACGCCGGCAATCTACGTGATGTCATCTTTCACAAGATGACCGAGGAAGATTTCGACGCGGTGATTGCGGTGCATCTGAAAGGCAGCTGGAATGTGTCGCGCGCGGCAGCACCGCATTTCAAGACTCAACAGGGAGGCTCAATGGTTCACATGACGTCCTCATCCGGTCTCATCGGCAATCTCGGACAGGTGAACTACTGCGCCGCCAAGATGGGAATCGTCGGGATGTCCAAAGCCATCGCTCTGGACATGGAGCGCTTCGGCGTCCGGTCGAATTGTCTGGCGCCCTTCGCGTATACGCGGTTCGTGAGCAGCATCCCGACGGATACCCCAGAGGGGGCCGAGCGTGCCCGGGTCAACATGCGTCTGGAAGCCGCCAAGATCGCGCCATTCACTCTCGCGCTTCTCAGCGATGCCGCCAGCCACGTCACCGGCCAAATCTTCGGCGTGAGAAACAACGAGATCTATCTGTTTTCACAGCCCCGGCCCATTCGCTCGGCGCATGACGGAACGGGTTGGACGGTGCAAACATGCATCGAACGCGCCATCCCGATGCTTCAGGGATCATTTTTTCCCCTCGACAAATCGCGGGACGTTTTCACATGGGATCCCGTCTGAACCCCTGAACCCTCAAAAGGAGATACGATCGTGATGCGATCCAACAAGGCGATCATTACATGCGCCATAACCGGCTCGATCCATACCCCGAGCATGTCGCCGTACCTTCCGATTACGCCTGAACAGATCGCGCAAGAGGCGATTGCAGCGACCAAGGCGGGAGCTGCCATGGTCCACTTGCACGCGCGGGACCCGGCCACGGGCCGCCCGGATCAATCGCCGGAACTCTTCAAGCAATTCTTGCCGACTATCAAGGCGGCCACTGACGCGATCATCAATATCACCACGGGCGGTGGATTGGGTATGACCTTGGACCAGCGATTGGCGCCGGCCAAATGGGCGAGACCCGAGATCGCCTCGATGAATATGGGCTCGCTCAATTTCAACATTTCGGGCGCGGGCTCGAAGATTTCGGATTGGAAGTTCGATTGGGAACGTCCTTATCTCGAAAGCACGAAGGATTTCATCCTCTCGAATACCTTCGCGCAAATGGAGAGGGGGATGCGCGAACTGGGTTCGCAAGGTACGAGATTCGAATTCGAATGTTACGACATGGCGCATGTCTACAATCTCGCGCACTTTGCCGACAGAAAGATCATAGAACCGCCGTTTTTTATCCAAGGCGTGTTCGGCATTCTGGGCGGTATCGGTGCCGAACCCGAGAGCCTGATGGCCATGAAAGCCGCTGCGGACCGGCTGTTCGGTCAGGATTATCTGTTTTCCGCTCTCGCGGCCGGCCGGCACCAAATGCCAATGATCACCTTATCCGCGCTCCTTGGCGGATCCGTACGTGTGGGTCTCGAGGACAGTCTGTACGCCGGGCGAGGCAGACTCGCACACTCGAATGCTGAACAAGTTGCCAAAATCCGACGGATTCTAGAGGAGTTATCGATCGAGATTGCAACGCCCGCCGAGGCGCGCGAGATGATGGCAACCAAAGGAAACGACGCCGTTGGGTTCTAGACAAACCGCTACCTCCTGGCCTTTTCGAGCACCATGAATTTAGAGAATTTAAAGACCTTCCGCTTTCCATCGATTGTGCATCGATACACCGCTACGGATTCGATTCTATACGCGCTTGGACTTGGATTTGGAGAGCGGCCCGCAGATCCCATGCACCTCCAGTTCGTTTATGAACATGGATTGAGGGCAGTCCCTTCAGCGTGCATGGTTTTAGCTCATCCCGGTTTTTGGATCGATTCGCCGTCCTTGCAGATCGATTGGATCAAGCTGGTACACGGCGAACAATCATTCGAACTTCTGCAGCCTCTTTCGCCTGAAGGCAGCGTCAGAGGCGAGTATGAGATCGTTGCGGTTGAGGACAAGGGCCGGGACAAGGGCGCCAGCCTGCATCTCGTCAAACGATTGTTCGACCTCGCCACGGATGCGCCAATCGCCCTAGTCAGAAGCGTGTACTTGCTCCGCGGGGATGGGGGCCACGGTGGATTCGGCGTTGCCCCGCAGCCGCCCCCGGTGCTTCCCGACGGCTCACCGGACGTGTTCGTGGATATACGCACGCTGCCTCAGAGTGCGCTCATTTATCGACTATCCGGCGACAAGAACCCCATCCATGCGGATCCCGCCTCCGCCGCCCGAGCCGGATTTCCGCAGCCCATCCTGCATGGCCTTTGCAGCATGGGTATCGCGGGACGCGGCATCATCGAGACTCTCGCGGCTGGTGATCCCGGCAGGCTCCGCGGCGTTTCCGTCCGATTCAGCAAACCCGTCGTTCCAGGCGAAACATTGCGCGTGGAAATATTCGGGAGGGCGTCGGAGATTAGATTTCGCGTCCGTTCCGTGGAGCGCGGAATTCTCGTTTTGGATAGGGGCAGCGCTCGAGTTGATCCGAGCTAGCCGCCGGCAACATCAGTCTATCATCATCTGTCGAATCTTGCGGATCTACGCCGGTCAGAGGAGTTCACGAACATTGACGGAAAGGACCATGTGAAGCCGAAACCTCGATTTCCCGAGTTCGTTGGCGCCTTGAATTTTCGGGACATGGGTGGCTATTTGGCCGCCGACGGAAGACGCACTCGCTGGCACACTCTCTATCGGTCCGGCACTACCCATTCATTGACAGTGGCCGATCTCGCGCAGGTTGCCGCTTTGGGCATTCGTCATTCCTACGATCTGCGATCGAACACCGAAAGGCGCGTTCACCCGTCGGCGTTGAGAGGCATTCACGATATCGATTATCGGGTCATCGACCATGACGACATTGCGGGCGATATCTCGCGAATGCTCAAGCAGACCGGCGCGCAGCCCGAACACTCGACATCAATGATGATGACCCTATACCGTCGCATCGCCTTCGATTTCCGGGTTGCGTTCCGCGCACTATTCATTCAGTTGGAACGCAGTGACCTTCCGCTCGTATTCAATTGCACCGCCGGCAAGGATCGCACGGGGGTGGCCGCTGCGCTCATATTGTCCTCTTTGGGCGTGTCGCGCGAGCAGGTAATCCAGGATTACCTTCTGAGCGAACTCTGCTTCACTCGGAGTTGTGAAATCATTCTCAAGGGCAGCCTCGCCGGTTTGTTCACCGGCGTCGAACGCGATGTTTGGGAGCCTGTCATGCGTGTGGACAAATCGTACATTGAGGCTATGTTTGAGGAGATCATCCGTGTGAATGGCTCAGTTGACGGGTATCTAACGAATGAACTCGGCATATCGCAGAGTGCCCGAGACCGCATCGCCCAGAACCTACTCGAATAGCTGCACTTTAAACTCTGAACACGCACGTATCCGGCTCGAAACCGCAGCGTCCAGCGGCCTACACACCTGATATACGGAGGATGAGATGAAACTTGTACGAATCGGTGATCAAGGCACAGAGCGGCCAGCTCTGCTGGAGAATGGCCGCCTTCGTGACCTGGGAGGAGTTATCTCCGACATCGCCGGCGAAGCGCTGTTGCCGGAGAACCTGGCCAAGCTGCGCGCTCGATCCACAGACTCTGCCTCTGATCAACGGATCACCGAGAATCGGCCCCTGCATTGGATCGGTGGGGAAGGTGATTTGCGTGGGTCTCAACTATCGAGATCATGCCGTCGAAGCCAATATGCCGATCCCATCCGAATCCATCCTGTTTCTCAAACCGACGAGTGCGATCGTTGGACCGAACGATAACGTGGAAATTCCTCTGGGGGCGGAGAAGACGGATTGGGAAGTCGAACTCGGTGTCGTCATCGGTAAGGCCGGCAAGTACGTGCCGGTGGAACGGACACTGGACCATGTGGCCGGATATTGCGTGGTGAACGATGTATCGGAGCGCTCCTTTCAGCTGGAGCGCGGCGGGCAATGGGACAAGGGCAAGGGCTGCGATACGTTCGCACCGATCGGTCCGTGGTTCGTCACCCGAGATGAAGTGCCCGAGCCCCAGGGGCTCGATCTGTGGCTCGAGGTCGACGGTGAACGGATGCAGGCGGGGAACACTCGAACGATGATTTTCGATGTTGCCCACTTGGTGTCCCACATCAGCCATTTCATGAGCCTGCGCACCGGCGACGTCATTGCGACCGGCACACCGCGCGGCGTCGGCATGGGTCACAAACCGCCGCGGTACCTCAAGGTAGGGCAGACCGTTCGACTCGGCATTTCAGGTCTCGGCACCCAAACGCAACGCACGGTTCCGGCCACCCACCTCTGAGGGTCGATGACATGAACCAATACGACCTCGCGGGTCGGGTCGCCGTTGTCACGGGCGGCGCCCGGGGCTTGGGTTACTCCATCGCTGAGCGCATACTCCTGTCGGGCGCATCGGTCGCCCTCTGGGACGTCGACGCCGCCAAACTCGCCGACGCGGCCAAACAACTGGCGGGCCAAGGCGCGGTAGACACAGCAGGTTTGGATCTGACCGAGAGCGCATCCGTGCAGGCGGCAACAGAAGCCACGGTCGCCCGCTTCGGCAAGATCGACATTCTCATCAACAATGCAGGGATCACCGGCGGCAATGCGGCCACGTGGGAAATCGATCCCGCGGCTTGGCGACGCGTCATCGATGTAAACCTGGTGGGTCCATACCTCACCTCCCGCTCCGTGGTTCCCGTGATGCTGCGTCAAGGATACGGTAGGATCGTTAACGTGGCCTCCGTTGCCGGCAAGGAAGGCAATCCCAACGCCTCGCATTACAGCGCTTCGAAAGCCGGCTTGATCGGCCTCACAAAATCGCTCGGGAAGGAGCTGGCGACGCGCGGCATCCTGGTGAACTGCGTGACGCCAGCGGCTGCGAACACCGATCTGTTCGCCCAGATGACGCCGCAGCATATCGACTACATGCGCTCCAAGATACCCATGAACCGATTCGTCGAACCCAAGGAAGTGGCCGCGCTGGTGTGCTGGCTCGCGAGCGAGGAATGTTCGTTTTCCACCGGAGCCGTCTTCGATATCTCCGGCGGGCGTGCTACCTACTGAGCGCCCTGAGCCTGTGCAAATTGGCACTGGTGATTCGGTTCACCTGCTGCGCGGCCGTGCCGACCCATCGAGTTTGAACACACGCAAGCTCACTATGCGAAGCATGGCCAGCCTGAGCAAATCCGCCGAACTCTACTCGACTTGAACGCGCCCCAACGGAGCGTGGCCGCGATCTTGCTCGATTACTTGGTTGAGCCAATTCAAGAGGCCTTGTACCACCTCGGTGCGATTGACCTCGTTCAAGATCTCGTTGCGGCCCTGTCGGTAGCGCGCCAGCGCCGGGTGTAACCCTGCGGCACAATAGCGGTCGATCAAGCGATCGAGATTGCCAATGTCGGCGACCAAGGGATCACGTTCCCCTGCCAGGATATACAGAGGAAGTCCTTTCCTGATGCGGCCAAGCGCGTGAGGATCGGCCAGTCGCGTCGCCTGAGACAGTAGCGAGATCATCGAGTCAGGCGTTAACGAAAAGCCGCATAGCGGATCTGCGATATAGGCGTCGACCTCCGCCTCGTCGCTGCTCAACCAGTCAAAGGGTGTGCGCGCCGGTTGGAATGCACGGTTCAGCGCCACGGCAAGATTGCTTTCCCGTTGCGCGGCTTCGGCTACGGCGTCAACCGCCGTAGTTCCGACCAATGCCAGACCGTCGATCAGCGACGAATGATCGAGCGCATAGGCCTGACTGATGAAGGAGCCCATGCTGTGTCCCAGCAGCAACAGAGGCAGCCCAGGGTTCTCCAATTTCGCGCGGTTCACCAGGCTGGCTAGGTCATCGACGACTGCGGGAAAGCCGCCCGGCCCGAAGTCCCCAGGTGCTCGCCTCGAAAGAGCGAGGGTCGCGCCGTGGCCTCTGTGATCGATGCCGTAGAGATCAATACCACTTTCGAGCAACACCGCCAGCGCCGCTGGGTAGCGGCGCGCGTGCTCACCCATGCCATGCGCCACGACCAAAATCGCCCGCGGCGGCCGCGGGAGAGTCCACCGATAAGCAGCGACTGTGACATCATCCGGTCTCGCCAGTGCAAAGCGACTTTCCGCGATCCAGGTGGCTGGTAGTTGACTCATTTGGCGACCTCTTTCACTGCATCGACCGAGGCGGTTACACTCAGAATGTGGGCGATCACCTGTTCTGGGTCGTCGTAGATCGGCACATGACCCACGTCGGGCAGCATGATCACCTCCGCCCCGTGAATTCGCTCGACGAATGGTTCGCCATAACGCCGAAACGGAATCACCCGATCGCACCCGCACCAGGCAATCCGGATCGGGATATTGTCTGGTTGGAGGATTGCGATCGGTCCATCACGTCCCATTGTTCGTAACAGGCCAGGAAGAATTATCGTATTCGACATTGCGCGCAAAAA
>Ga0137415_10003215_pt1 | contig 16220 bp, 8 predicted proteins | sample CZODoug3_1_1_16f_FD_183082 | JGI IMG/M metagenome (GOLD analysis project Ga0137415, IMG submission 183082) | Vadose zone soil fungal communities from Angelo Coast Range Reserve, California, USA - CZODoug3_1_1_16fungal (Hybrid Assembly) | ecosystem: Environmental > Terrestrial > Soil > Vadose...
ATGCTCATGGGCACGTCGATGAGGCGCTCCTCGCGCTTCTGCGCCGTCACCACCACTTCTTCGAGGACCCTGTCGTCGGCGAGGGACAGGGCGGGACCCGCCAGTGAAAGCGCGGCGAGACCGTAGCTGGACAAGGCCCGATTGTATGATTTCATTATCGAACGATCCTCAATGACTCCCCAGGATGTTGGCATTCAGAATAGTTCGGCGTTGCCGGCTGAACAGATGACAAAGGCGAGGTGTGCGGTGCCCGTTGGGCACCAGAGCCTGCCCTTTTTGCGTCTCCCGCACGGGTGATTAGCGGCATCATGGGAGCTACAGGTTTCGAGGGCACATGCGCGGTCACAGGCAAGCGATAGTGGGGATGGGTGCGTTCATGCTCGGGCTGATTCTCGGCCCCATCCCGGTGCGCGCCGAGCCAAATTGGGACATCACCCGGACCGACCAGCCCTTCACCGACATCGAGCTGACGGTGACTGAGGGTACGTGGATGAGCGTGGATGTGAGCCCCGACGGAAAATCCATTGTCTTCGATCTGCTGGGCGACATCTACTCCATCCCCGCGGCCGGCGGCGATGCAACTTTGATCCACGGTGGCGCGGCGATGCAGCGTGCCGCCACCTTCAGTCCCGATGGCCTGCAGTTGCTGTACCTGAGCGACGAGAGCGGCTGCGACAATCTCTGGGTGTCGAAGTTGGACGGGTCCGGTGCGCGGCAGATTACGCACGAGAGAGTGGACCTGCTGATGGGGCCGGCCTGGACACCCGACGGGCAAGGTATCGCCGCATCAAAGATCGATTCGACTTACCCCCGGCTGTACTCCTCCGAAATCCGCCTGTTCAATGTCAGTGGCGTGCCGCGCGGAGGCGGCCGAGTCCTGGTGCCCGTTCCGCAGAACCGACGCGATGTGCAGGAAGTCAACTTCTCGCGCGACGGTCTCTACGCGTACTACACCCAGCGGCTGACAACACCCAATGTTTTTGTCGATGCGAACCATATCAACTACGGAATCGAGCGCCGAGATCTGCAGACGGGGCAGGTTGATGAGCTGCTCAGCGGCTTCGGGGGAGCCGTGGCTCCACAGATCTCGCCCGACGGTCGCCGCCTGGCGTTCGTGCGCAGGGTTAAAGCCAAGACGGTTCTGTTCGCGCTGAATCCGGCAAGCCATGAGCAACGGCCGGTGTATGACGGCCTCGACCGGGATCTGGAAGCCGATTTCGTCCCGCAGGGCAATTATTACCCGCACTTTGCCTGGTTTCCCGACAACCGCCACGTGGCGATCTGGTCCCGGGGCAAGCTCCTCAACATCGACATGGACACGGGGATCGCCGTGGACATCCCATTCCGGGTGACGGCGCATCACAGAATCACTCAGCCGGTGCGATTCAAACACGAGTTGGCGCCGCCGATGCTCACTGTCCGGGCCATTCGCAACATAGCCATGTCGCCGGACGGTCGCACGCTTCTGCTCACTGCCCTGGGACACCTGTGGCGCAAAACGTTGCCGGACGGTCCGCCCGCGTCATTCCGCAAGGCGCCGCAATGGGAATTCGATCCTGCCTTTGCCAACGATGGTCGCAAGGTTGCGTTCGTCGAGTGGGACGATGAGAAGGGTAGTGCGCTCGTCCTGTCCTCTGCCGATGGCCGCCGTTCGCAAACGATCGCGACGAGTCCGGGTGTCATTCGACAGCCGCGGTTCTCCGCGGACGGCAAACGAGTCGTCTATCGTGTCCAACGCGCAGATGTGAGCATGGGTGGTGATCGCGCGAAGCCGGGTATTTTTTGGGTGGACGCTCGAGGCGGAATCAGTCACTTCGTCGCCGAGGGCGATGATGCGCCGATGTTCTCGCCCGACGGCCAGAGGATTTACTACGTGGTGCAGGAATACTCGGAAGCCTCCGTCGTCCAACATCTGTGGAGCGCTACTCTCGAAGGTTTTGACAAGCGTGAGCACGTTCGCACTCCCGATGCTGACACGACCGATCTGCGCTTGAGCCCGGACCTGCATTGGATCGCCTTCCGCGATCGCCAGCAATACTTCGTGGCGCCGTATCACGAAACGGGGACGGCAATCCTGCTCTCTGCCGCCACACCTGAACTACCCGTTCGCGCTCTGACGTCCCAAGGCGGTTTCGGTCTCACTTGGTCGTCGGATTCGTCGACGGTGGCGTGGTCCTTGGGGCCGGACTTGTTCAAAGAGATTGTCGACCAGAGGTTCTGGCAGGAAGCGGGTCCGGCGCGTTCGTTTGCTTCGGTCGGTCTCAACATGCCCACCGACGTGCCTCAGGGAACCGTGGCGTTCGTGAATGGCCGGATCATCACCCTGCGCGCAGACGAGGTGATCGAGAAGGGCACCGTGTTGGTCGTCGGGAACAGGATCAGTGCCGTGGGCACCAGCGAGTCAGTAGAGATCCCTGAGGATGCGAAAGTCATCAATGTAGCAGGAAAAACCCTGATGCCGGGACTCATTGACGCTCATGGCCACATCGACTGCTGCTATGAGACGGGTGCCATGCCGCACAAACAGCCGCTGCGCTACGCGGCTCTCGCTTATGGAGTCACGACCAATTTCGACCCGTATCCCAACGAGCTCACCAGCTACGAAAGTACGGAAGCCACGCTGGCTGGAATGATGGTCGGCCCCCGTTGGATTGGAACGGGCGCGGCTCTCTATGGTCGCGCACAGAAGGCCGACTTTCTATACGTGCCGATCGAGAGTTTTACCGATGCGCAGAACATCCTGGCGCGCAAGCAGGCGCTGGGCGGCTGGTCCATCAAAAGCTATAAACAACCTGCGCGCTACCAGCGTCAGATGCTCGTCAAGGCCGCCCGCGAGGACAGCATGAATGTCGTCGTCGAGGGTGAGAGCCACTTCTACAACAACATCACGATGATCCTGGACGGACATACCAACCTCGAGCACAACCTGCCAGTGTCCAACTACTACGATGATGTCGTGCAGCTCATGGCCAAGGCGGGGGCCCACAACACTCCGACGCTCGTCGTCGCCTTTGGCGAGCTGTTCGGCGAAAACTATCTCTACCAGAGCACCGAGGCTTGGAAGGAGCCGAAAGTCCGCACCTTCGTGCAACAGACTCTCAGTGGCTACAGTCCGCTGGCTGTACCCTACGGGGCACCTCCCTACGCGCGTGGCATGACCTCAATTCACGCGGCCGATGAGATCTATGACATCGGATTCCGGTCGGTGGCGCGCTCCACCCGCAAGCTCGACGACGCCGGCGTGGTCATCAATGCAGGTTCGCATGGGCAGCTCGCAGGGCTCGCTCTGCACTGGGAAATGTGGTTGCTCGTGCAAGGCGGCATGAGCAATCTGCATGTGTTGCGGGCGGCAACTTTGAACGGCGCCAATTCATTGGGCGTCGACGCGGAGCTCGGCTCGCTGGAGCCCGGCAAGCTCGCCGACCTGATCGTCCTCGACCGCAATCCTCTGCAGGACATTCATAACACCAGCTCAGTCCGGTACACCATGGTCAACGGCCGGCTCTACGATGCATTCACGATGGACGAGATTGGCAACTACGACCGGCCGCGCACCCGTTTTTACTGGGAAGTACGTCCTGGGCACGGCATCGATTGGAACGCGGCGTGGGGTGGTCAATGAAGCTCGGTCGAATGCTCCCGCGTGCTCTCGCGCTGTGCGGCCTGACCCTGACCGCCTGGGTTCAAGTTGCCTCGGCATGGGATGTCACGAGCACCAACCGTCCCCATACGGACGTGGACTTCACGGTCAGGGAAGGGACCTGGATGAGTGTTGCAGTGAGTCCCGACGGCCACGCGATCGCTTTCGATCTGTTGGGGGATATCTACGAGATACCTGCGGCGGGTGGCGAGGCGAGACTGCTTCACGGGGGTGCTGCGATGCAGCGCACGCCCCGCTACAGCCCGGATGGCCGATACCTTCTGTTTGTGAGCGATGCCAGCGGTAGCGACAACCTCTGGATATCGAATGCTGATGGCTCGCAGCCACGGCAGTTGACCCATGAGACCACCCAGATAATGACCGGCCCCGCCTGGGGAGCCGGTGGAGCGTTCGTGGCGGGTGCGCGTATGTATGCGGAGGCGGACAAGCTGCATAAATCAGAGATCCGGCTCTACGACCTGGCCGGTGGAGCGGGGCAGTTGCTGGTACCGATGCCAACCGTGGGCGAGAACGTTCACGAGCCACAGTTCTCCCCGGACGGCCGCTACGTCTACTACACGGAGAAAATTACTCCGCCGCATCAATCAAACATCTACATTGATGCGAATCACAAGAACTTCGCCATCGAGCGTCGGGACGTACGGACGGCAGAGACCGAAGAACTGATCGGTGGTTTCGGCGGCGCGACGACCCCCGAACCGTCGCCTGACGGCCGTTATGTTGCTTTTGTCCGCCGTGTGCAGGACAAGACCGTCCTGTTTCGCTACGACATTGCCACACGAGAGCAGAGCGCCATCTTCGACAGGCTCGATCGCGATGATCAATCCGACTTCATCGGGCAGGGCAACTACTACCCGCAGTTTGGATGGTTTCCGGACAATCGCCATGTCGCGATCTGGGCCCAGGGCAAGCTGTTCGAGGTGGACATGCAAACGGCCGCCGCGGCGGAGATTCCATTCGTGGTGCATGCGCACCACCAGTTAGTCACGCCACCGCGGTTCAGGCACGACCTCGCACCCGGGAAGATCACTGTCCGCGCGATTCGCGAGGTCGCGTATGCCCCGGATGGTCGAAGCGTAGTCTTCCAGGCCCTGGGACATCTGTGGCGAAAAATGCTTCCTGACGGTAAGCCCACGCGGCTTACGAGCGGCGAGTCGCTGGAATTCGACCCGGTGTACTCGCGCGACGGGCGCAACATCGCGTTCGTCGAATGGAACGACGAGCGCAACGCGCAGTTGCGCATGGTCTCACTCGATGGGACCCGGTCCAGAACGCTGCTGGCGAACGCTGGCGTATTGCGCAGCCCCGCGTTCTCGCACGATGGCACGAAGCTGCTATACGAGATCAGCGAAGGCGATCGGTGCCTGGGCGGGCATGAGGGGGCACCCGGACTGTATTGGATGGATATTCGCCAGGGGCAGGGCGGCGGTCGAGGCAGTGCCCACCGGATTGCGCCGCCGGGTGAAGCACCCATGTTCTCGCCGGATGATCTGCGGGCTTACCACACAGTCTCCACCTATACCGACCACGATCTGATCACGACCCTGGAGAGTGTCGATCTGCTCGGAAACAACAAGCGGATTCACGCCTCGACTCGTGATGCCGATACGTCTGAGCTGCGTATCAGCCCGAACCTGCGGTGGATTGCTTTTCGGGATCGTCAGCAATACTACGTCGTGCCGTATCGCGAGATCGGCTCACCTTTGCCGGTGGCGGCCAACAGTGTCGAGATGCCCGTGAGCCCCCTCACCAAGCTGGGTGGCTACGCCTTGACATGGTCATCCGATTCAACGGCCGTGCACTGGCTGCTTGGCCCGTCGTTATACTCCGCGAACGTCTCGAGCGATGCGGGCGCCGAAATCGCCCCACGCGAAACTTTGGATGTCGGTCTCTCCGTGCCACCGGATGTGCCGTCCGGCACATTGGCATTTACTAACGCGCGCATCATCACGATGGTTGGGGAACAGGTTATTGACCACGGCACCGTGGTCGTCCGCGGCAACCGCATCACGGCAATTGGTCCCTCCGACCAGGTTGTCGTACCGGCTGATGCGAAGGTGTTGGCTGTTGACGGAAAAACCATAATGCCCGGTCTGGTGGATATGCACGGCCATATTGATAACTGCTACTACACGTCTTCAGGCTTGATGCCACAGAAGCAGCCGAGCCGGTACGCGGACCTCGCCTATGGCGTGACGACGAATTACGATCCATACACTTCGGAGTTACCCACCTACTCGATGAGCGAAATGACGCTGACGGGTCACATGGTGGGCCCGCGCGGTATTGATTCGGGATTCGTGGCATACGGCCGCACTGGCAAGCCGGACTCGGCTTACGTGCCGATCGAAAGTTTTGCAGACGCACAGTCCTTCATGGCGCGCAAGCGCGCCCTTGGCGGCACCATCGTGAAGAGTTATCGCCAGCCGATGCGCAGCCAGCGGCAGGAACTGATCGAAGCCGGGCGGGAAGCCGGGATCATGGTGGATGTGGAGGGAGAGAGCCACTTCTACAACAATTTGACGATGATTCTCGACGGCAACACGAATCTGCAGCACAACATGCCTGTGCCCACCTATTACGAAGATGTCGTCCAATTGATGGCCCACGGCAGGGTGTCTCATACGCCGACTCTCGTGGTGCTGTTCGGGGAGACGATGGGCGAGAATTATCTGTATCAGACCACTCGCAGCTGGGAGGATCCGAAGGTACGGAAGTTCGTGCAGGTAGTGACTAGCGGCTACAGCTCGATAGCAACGCCGTATGGCGCTCCCCCTTACGTGCGCAATATGACGACCATCAATGTTGCAGACGAATTGTGGAACATCGGGTTCCGCTCCACGGCCCGTTCAATGAAAAAGCTCGATGAGGCTGGCGTGGTGATCAACTCAGGCTCGCACGGCCAAGTCGCGGGCCTGGCGATGCACTGGGAAATGTGGCTGCTCTCGCAAGGCGGTATGAGCAACTATCATGTCCTGCGCACGGGTACGATCAACGGCGCGCGGACGCTTGCCCTGGACGATCAGATCGGCTCTCTCGAGGTCGGTAAGCTGGCCGACCTCCTGGTTCTGGACGGTAACCCGTTGGAGGACATTCACAATACCAACACCGTGCGGTACACGATGGTGAATGGGCGCCTGTACGACTCCCTGAGCATGAACGAGATCGGCCATTACGATCGGCCGCGGACGAAGTTCTTCTGGGAAATGCAGTCGTACAGGGGAATCGATTGGAATGGCGACTGGGCGCACCAATAGCCGCAGCGCCGCGGCGACGCGCGGATCTGCCGGCTAGCTTTTGGGGGTGAAACCGATTTCCCGAGCGACTGCTTCGGTATGTTCCCCAAGTCGCGGCGCGGGTCGACCCAGGGCAAGCTCGCAGTTCGAGAATATGATCGGCGTGCGCAGGGTCGGAATCTCGCCTCCGGGCACGTCGGGGGCCGTAAGGTTCACCTGCAGGCCGCGCGCCGCCAGGTGCGGATCCTGGAAAATCTCGGCCACGGAATTGATGGGACCGCACGGCACGGCGCGTTTCTCCAACTCCTCGAGCAATTGCCGGCGGGTGAAATGTCGAATGGCGTCGCCGAGCAGTGCAACGAGCGCTTGGCGATGCTGCACGCGATCGGCATTGGTACAGAAACGAGAGTCAGACGCCCACTCGGGGCGCGCGATGACGCCGCACAGATCGCGAAATTGCCGGTCGTTTCCCACAGCCACGATCACGTGTCCGTCGTTTGTTTCGAAGACCTGGTACGGCACGATGTTGGGATGGGCATTGCCGAGCCGGCGCGGCACCGAATGTGAGACGAGATACCCAAGGGCCTGGTTGGCGAGCACCGCGACCATGGTATCCAACAGCGCCATGTCGATGTGTTGACCCGTGCCGGTGTGCTCCCGCTGCGCCAGCGCGGCCTGAATGGCAATGACACCATAGGTCCCCGTGAAAATGTCGGCGATGGCGACCCCGGTTTTCTGCGGCTCTCCCGCCGGATCACCCGTCAGATCCATGATCCCGCTCATTCCCTGGATCATCACGTCATAGCCGGCGCGCGCCGCGTAGGGACCGGACTGGCCGAATCCGGTCACCGAGCAGTACACCAGTCGTGGGTTCAATGCCTGCAGGCTTGCGTAGTCGAGGCCGTATTTGGCGAGGCCTCCGACTTTGAAGTTCTCGATGAGCACATCGGCGCGGCTCGCAAGGGCGCGGACGAGCTCCCGGCCCGCCGGCTCTTGAAAGTCGGCAATCACCGAGCGTTTACCTCGATTGCAGCAATGATAGTAGGCGGCTTCGCGTTCGCCGGTGCCGCGCTGGATGAAGGGCGGCCCCCACCGGCGGGTGTCGTCGCCCTCGGGCGCTTCGACCTTGATGACATCGGCGCCCAGGTCCGCCAGGGTCTGGCCGATCCAAGGCCCCGCGAGGATTCGCGCGAGCTCCACCACCCGCAGCCCAGCCAGGGGTGCGCTCATGCGAGGCGGCTCATGCGAAAGCGGACAGGCCCGTTTGTGCGCGTCCAAGCACCAGGGCGTGGATGTCATGCGTGCCTTCGTAAGTGTTGACGGTTTCGAGATTCTGCGCATGCCGGATGACGTGGTATTCGCTTTGAATTCCGTTGCCGCCGTGCATGTCACGGGCCGCACGCGCAATCTCCAGTGCCTTGCCGCAGTTGTTGCGTTTGATGAGCGAAATCATCTCAGCAGCACCGTGGCCTGAGTCCAATAATCTTCCTACGCGCAACGAGGCCTGCAGACCCAGCGCAATCTCGGTTTGCATGTCCGCGAGTTTCTTCTGGAAAAGTTGAGTCTGTGCCAGCGGCCGGCCGAACTGGATCCGCTCGAGTCCATATTGACGCGCTCGCAACCAACAGTCTTCGGCCGCGCCCATCACTCCCCACGAAATCCCATAGCGTGCCCGGTTGAGACAGGAGAAGGGGCCTGTCAGTCCGGAGGCCTTGGGGAGCAGGGCTTCTTCGGACACCTCCACGTCATCGAGGACGATTTCGCCCGTGACGGACGCACGAAGCGAAAGCTTCCCCTCGATCCGGGGCGCCGTGAGGCCCTTCAGGCCCTTGTCGAGAATGAAGCCGCGAATGGCGTGCCCGTGAGCAGACGATTTCGCCCAGACAATGAAAACGTCTGCGATCGGGCTGTTGGAGATCCAGGTTTTCGAGCCTTGCAGCCGGTAACCGCCGGGAATTTTTTGAGCACACGCGCGCATCGACGAAGGGTCGGATCCCGCGCCGGGCTCCGTCAATCCGAAGCACCCGATCAGCCGGCCGCTCGCCAGCCCCGGCAGGTAACGCTCGCGCTGTGCTTCGCTTCCGAAGGCATAGATGGGATACATCACCAACGAGGACTGGACGCTCATCATTGAGCGATACCCTGAATCAACCCGCTCTATCTCCCGTGCGACCAGTCCGTACGCCACGTGCGATGCGCCGGCACCTCCGTACTGGGAGGGAAGGGTGACTCCGAGCAGTCCCAACTCGCCGAGCTCTGTGAAGATCGTGGGATCCACCGTTTCATTCAGGTACGCTCGTGTGACCCGCGGCAGGAGTTTCTCCTGGGCGAAGGTGTTTGCCGCATCACGGATCAACCGTTCCTCCTCGGAGAGCTGTTCATCCAGCAGGAACGGATCCGCCCAGGAAAACGAACCCGCGCTCACGACACACTCCTCACGGTGGTCGCGCCCGCTCCTGGGTCAGACCTTCTGAATAGTTGGGGAAAGGCGCGATGTGTCATGGACCGTACCGGTCGATATATTGAGCAGTAAGCTATCATTGCTCAAAATAATGAGCAAGCCACGGGAGAGTGCACGTGAGCGTGGGTAGGAGGAAAAAGGCTGGACCGGAAGCGGAATTCAACTTGGGTGCGCGTCTGCGGGAAATCCGTGAGGCGCACGGACTGTCGCAACGCGAGCTGGCGGAGAGGGCCCGCGCCCCGCATGGCCAGATCTCCATGATCGAGCGCAACCACAGCAGCCCTTCCGTGGCCTCGTTGCGCAAAATCCTGAGCGGCATTCCGATGACCATGGCGGAATTCTTCGAGTCGGAACCCACTCCTCGACGGACCGCGCAGGTGTTCTTCACGCCATCGGAGCTGATAGAGCTGACTTCGCGCCTCTCCCACCGAAATGGGGTCAGTGCGGAAGGTTCACTGTCGCTGCGGCAGGTGGGAGACGCCCGTGCTCACGATCTTCAGATTCTTCATGAGGTCTACGAGCCGGGCGCGGATACGGGCGCGTCGATGCTCGAGCACGACGCCAGCGAGGGGGGCATCGTGGTGAGCGGCGAGATCGAAGTGACGGTGGGAACAGAGAGCCGCGTTCTCAAAGCGGGCGATGCATTTCTATTCAGCAGCCGCAGGCCCCATCGCTTCCGCAATCTGAGTGACCGGCCGGCCATCGTCGTGTCGGCCTGCACACCTCCCTATTTGTAAGGCGTCGGTCATTTGGCGAGCGCCTGCAAGCGTGGCAGCTCCTTTTCCAGGTCCGCCACCAGCCACTGGCGAAAGCTGCGAATCAGCGGGGCGTCCCAGCGATCGGTCCGCGCGATCAGACGATATACGGCGACGGAATAAGGTTGAAACGCGGGATTCCCGCGGCCCACCTCGACGAGCCGGCCCTTCTCCAGATCGTTAGCAGCGATCACATGGTTGGTCAGGGCGATCCCGCGACCGAAACGCGCGGCATCGAGCGTCAGGTGTCCCTGCCAGAGCAGTGGGCCCGTGAGATCGACATCATCATGGACGCCGTGAGCTGCCAGCCAGTGAGCCCACCGATTGAAATTCTCCTCGTGCAGCAACTTGTGGTTCAGAAAGTCTCTGGGCTCCTTGATGGGCGGCCCCTCGGTCAAATACGCGCGGCTGCCGACCGCGATGACCGGTGCGGTGATCAGGTCAATGCTGCGCAACTCCGGGGGAAGCTCTGCCGGGGCTTGATAGGCCGGAATGAAGCGGATATCCACGTCCGTCTCGTGAGAAGAGAAGTCAGGCGTGCGATCCGTCGGCTTCAGCTCGATGTCCAACCCCGGATGCCGCTGCTCGAATTCACCCAATCGCCTGGACAACCAATGCAGCGCGAATCCGGGGATGCATCGGATATGCAGCCGTCGATAGTCGCCTCTCTTCATGAGATCGAGCGTCGCGTGCGCGATCATGTCCATGGCGGCCGCGACCTGCTGGTGATAACGCATCCCCTCGGCCGTCAGAACGACTCCCGCTGCAGTGCGCTCGATCAGGGTCGCGCCCGTCCACGCTTCGATCGCCCGCAGATGGCGGCTCACAACGGCGTGATCGCGGGAAAGCGTCTGCGCGGCTTTTCTGACGCCTCCCAGACGCGCAACCACGTCGAAAGCGCGTAGCGCTTCAAAAGGCGGCAGCGACTTTCGTGATGGCGGTATCGAGGCCGCTGGCGCGGTCTCCCGTTTCCCAGATTTCATAGCGCGTTTCGGTGGTCGAGAGAGAATCGCCGAGCCTCCGGATTGTCCGAAGCCATCCGATGATCGGGCGGGTCTCCCCAGGATGTCAATGATCAAAGGCTCCAGCTGGTGCATGGGAGACACCAGCGTGCTCACCCTTAGCATCTGCTGGCGAGCATGCCATCGCATACCATCGAGGTCCCGTTGTTTCCGCGCGGAGATCGTCAAGTGACCCATCGCCGAGCTGGCGGGCGCCCCTGTACGTGGGTGCTTGCTCTGGCCGTTTCCTCGCTCGGAGTATCTGCCATCCAAATACCCGTCAGCTGGGCCGAGACTGCTCGCGAGGCGACGAGTTGGGATGTCAGCAACACGGGTCAGCCGTTTCGCGACGTCGAATTCAATCTCACCGAGGGGACCTGGATGAGTGTGGATGTCAGCCCCAACGGTCAAACACTGGTGTTTGACCTGTTAGGCGACCTCTACAGTCTGCCTGCCGCCGGGGGGCAAGCGACCCTCATCCAGGGTGGCCCCGCCATGCAAAGGACTCCGCGCTTCAGTCCCGACGGACGCGAGATCCTGTTTCTCAGCGACGCCAGCGGCGCCGACAATCTGTGGATTTGTAATGTCGATGGAACCGCAGCCCGGCAAGTCACGCACGAAGCGCACGATATGTTGATGGGACCCGCCTGGGGCCCGCAAGGCGAGTCGGTCGCTGCAGCCAAGATCTACTCGACTTTTCCCCGGATGCACGCCTCCGAGATTCGTCTGTTCGATCTTGCAGGCGGCGCCGGTCGCGTGCTGGTTGAGACTCCCGCCAGCCGCAGAGACGTGCAGGAAGCTGTGTTCTCGCGCGACGGGCAGTCCCTCTACTACACCGAAAGGGTTACTGACCCGCACATCTATGTCGATGCGAATCACATCAATTTCGTCATCCGGCACCGCGATCTGCAAACCGGCGCAACTACGGAGGTGGCGGGCGGGTTCGGGGGCGCAATCGCCCCGCAAGTGTCTCCCGACGGCAGGCATCTCGCGTTCGTTCGGCGAGTAAAAAACAAAACGGTGCTGTTCGATCTCGCTCTGGGCACGGGCAGTCAGATCCCCGTGTACGACGAATTGGATCGCGACATCCAGGCCGACTTCGTCCCACATGAGAATTACTATCCTCGGTTCGGCTGGTTCCCAGATAGTCGTCATGTCGCAATCTGGGGTAAAGGCAAACTGCTCAACATCGACATGCAAATGGGTGCCGTGCGTGAAATTCCATTCCAGGTGACGGCCCACCATCGGATCACGACGGCCCCACGTTTCACACATGATCTGTCGCCTGCGCGTTTTACGGTCCGAGCCATCCGCGAGCTGGCTGTTTCACCGGACGGCAAGACCCTGATCTTTGCAGCGTTGGAGCATCTATGGCGCAAGGAACTGCCCGGCGGCAAACCCGCACGCCTGACCAAGGCGCAGGAGTTCGAATTTGACCCGGCGTACAGTTTTGACGGAGACAAGGTTGCCTACGTCGAATGGGATGACGAGCGCGGCAGTGCACTGAGGCTGCTGTCGCTCAGGGGCGGCAAATCCACAACCCTCGTCGCCAGCCGCGGGGTCATTCGACATCCCACGTTTTCGCGCGATGGCAAGCGTTTGACGTACGTGGTGCAAGACGGCGACAAGAGCATGGGTGGATATCGTGCCAAGCCAGGCATCTACTGGCTGTCTGTCAATGGCCGCGAACAGCACTATCTCACTCGCGGCGATGATGCATCGATGTTTTCGCCGGACGATTCGCGTATCTACTACACGGTTACGGACTATTCCGGCGGTTTGGTCCTGCAGCGCCTCGAAAGCGTGAACCTGGAGGGTCTCGACAAGCGTGTGCACGCCAAGACCACCGATACAGATACACTCGAGCTGCGCCTGAGTCCTGATTTAGGCTGGATCGCGTTCAAAGATCACCAACAGTACTACGTGATTCCGTATCGCGAGTCGGGAAGTGCATTGACGGTGTCGGCCCTGACGGACGAAGTACCGGTCGAGCGGCTGAGCGACCTTGGCGGAAATTCGCTCACCTGGTCTGCTGATTCCTCAATGTTGCAATGGTCAGTAGGACCTAATCTGTACAAGGCCGATCTGGCGGGAAGCTTCCCGTCCGCAACGAGCACACCACAGCCTTATACGTCCGTGGACCTTGATGTTCCGGTCGACGCGCCTCACGGGATGCTGGCTTTCACGAACGGTCGCATCATTACGATGCAGGGTGCGCAGGTTATCGAGCGCGGTACTCTGATCGTCACGGATAACCGCATCACCGCCGTCGGTCCGGCCGACAAGCTAGCTGTTCCCAAAGGGGCCAAAGTGATCGATGTCACCGGCAAGACGCTCATGCCGGGTCTGGTAGACATGCACGGTCACATCGATTGCTGCTTTGGTACTGGCGTCGTGCCTCAGAAACAGCCGACGCGCTACGCAGCTTTGGCATTTGGCGTCACTACCAACTTCGATCCCTATACGACCGACCTGACGAGCTACGAGAGCACCGAGACCAGTCTCGCGGGCCTGACAGTCAGTCCACGCTGGATCGGATCCGGGGCGGTGATTTATGGGCGGGCGCAAAAGCCCGATTTCTATTACACACCCCTCGACTCCTATGAGGACGCTCAGAGGGTGATGCGACACAAGCAGGCGGTTGGGGCCACGTTCATCAAAAGCTACAAGCAACCCACCCGGCGACAGCGCCAACAGCTGATCAAGGCTGGACGCGAAGCCGGGATCATGGTCGATGTCGAAGGCGAAGAGCATTTCTATAACAACATAGACATGATCATCGACGGCCATGCCAACCTGGAGCATAGCCTGCCGGTCGCGAACTACTACGACGACGTCATTCAGTTGTTTGCGCACAGCTCGACATCCAACACACCGACCCTGGTCGTGGCGTTCGGCGAGCTCTTCGGCGAGAACTATATATACCAGACGACGCGCGCCTGGGATGACCCCAAGGTAAAGACATTCGTGCAGGAGACCACGAGTGACTACAGCCCGCTGGGGCCGCTCGAATCGGCTCCTCCGTATGCGCGCGGTATGACCTCCATCCACGTTGCCGATGAGCTATGGGACATTGGATTTCGTTCGGTGGCGAGGTCAGTCAAAAAGCTGGATGACGCCGGAGTGCTCATCAATGTGGGCTCGCACGGGCAGCTCGCAGGTCTCGCCCTGCATTGGGAGATGTGGCTCATGTCCCAGGGCGGAATGAGTAATCAACGTATTCTTCAGGCCGCCACCTTGAACGGTGCGCGGGGGTTGCTGCTCGATCAGCAGATAGGGTCGCTCGAGGTCGGCAAGCTCGCCGATCTCATCGTGCTCGACCAGAATCCTCTGCAGGACATCCACAACACCAACACGGTCCACTACACGATGCTCAACGGCCGGCTCTACGACTCTCTCACCATGAGCGAAATCGGTAACTACGATCGGCCCAGGAGCCGTTTTTACTGGGAGATGGGTGCACAGCACACTGGCGAGTGGAACGAGTCATGGGCGCAATGAAGGGGAACCAGGAAATGAGCGGGCAGGCGGAGTCCGTTGGCGAACACTACGACGTTGCAATGATGCTGCAAGCGCGCAGCAGGACGCGCAGCGCCATTGAGCAGATCGCGGCGAAGATCGAGCCCGGCATGCTCGAGGAGACCGCCCTGGAGTACGCCCGACAACTACTGAAGGACGCGCAGATGGTCCGAGGCTGGCACGGGATCCATGTACGGTTTGGACCCAACACGCTCAAGCCCTTCGGGGTGCCTTCGGAGCCCGGGGTCGCGCTGCAGGAGAACGATATTTTCTTCGTTGACATCGGTCCGGTATGGCAGAAGTGGGAGGGGGACGGCGGCGACACGTTCGTCGTAGGTAACGATCAGGACATGCATCGGGCGAAACACGACGTCCGCGAGGTCTTCGATCGGGTACGTGCGAAGTGGCTCGCGGATCGCGTGTCCGGCCGGGACCTGTATCAATACGCAGCCGCCCAGGCGGAAAGTTTGGGATGGCAGTTGAATCTCGACATGTCGGGTCATCGCCTGGCGGATTTTCCGCATGCGGCGCTTCATAAGGGGTCGCTGGCCGATGCTCCTTTCACGCCCGCCTCAGCCCTCTGGGTGCTCGAGATCCAGATCCGCCATCCCGAACGTCCTTTCAGTGCCTTCTACGAGGATCTGCTGCTGTCATCGTGATGAATCGCGGCAGACTCGTGCTGTTGGCCTGCCGCCTCACTGGCGGCTTCATCGCCTGCGTGCCGGCTGTTGCGCTGGCCACTTCCAGCCGGACACTCGTCGTATGCCCCCTCGAGACACGCTCGCCAGAGTGTCAATTTCACGGCGATGGCGGCATCCCGGACGCCATTGACCGGGCCATGGATGGGGACACGATCCTGCTGAAAGCGGGTCACTATGCACCGATCCGAACACGTGATGTGGCATACAAGGACATCACGGTCAGAGCGTATCTCGCTGTCACGCGAAAACGACTGTCCATTGTGGGGGAAAGCGGTGCCGTTCTCGACGGACGCACGCGACTGCCGTCGACCGCGATTGTCCTGGATCACGCGGATGTGACTCTCAGCAACCTGGAGATCACGGGATTTCGCTATGCCGTGGAAGAGGACAACATCTATGACGGCCACGGAGTATTCGCCGTCAACAGCACGGCTCACATCGATCACGTGAAAATGACGCGGCTCGCCAAGATGGGGCTGACCGGGCGCGGCGACAGTTTGCTGGACGTGTCCAACCTTCAGATCCTCGACGGCCACATGGGTATCTGGTTGGCCGAGACCGCCCAGCTACGGTTGCGCAACTCGATCATCAGGAACAACGACTCGTGCGGCCTCGGGGCGTACGACAACTCCAGCGCGAATGTCTCGAGCTCCGTGTTTGACGGTAATCGGGACGATGGCCTGTATTCGGAACAGCAGGCCGTCATTTTTGCGACCAATTCGCTCATCCTGAACAACCGGCCCGTCGGCGCTCACGCCGTTGACAACAGTCGGATTTCGTTGGGTCACAGTGGCCTCTTCGGTAACGCGGCCGGAGTGGGTTCGAAGGACAAAGGGGAGGTGCGTTTGGGCGCGCAGGTGATCGAGACCGATCCGCGGCTGGCCGC
>Ga0137415_10003218_pt1 | contig 16218 bp, 19 predicted proteins | sample CZODoug3_1_1_16f_FD_183082 | JGI IMG/M metagenome (GOLD analysis project Ga0137415, IMG submission 183082) | Vadose zone soil fungal communities from Angelo Coast Range Reserve, California, USA - CZODoug3_1_1_16fungal (Hybrid Assembly) | ecosystem: Environmental > Terrestrial > Soil > Vadose...
CGCACATCTAGGCCGAGGGCCGGGCCGCCGCGGGCGTGATCGCGGTGGCGAGGGAGGCCAAGGTGTCGTCGACGATGCGGTAGTACGCCCACTTGCCCCGTTGCTCTCGAGTGACCAGACCGGCGTCCGCGAGTTGTTTCATGTGGTGCGAGACGGTCGGTTGGGACAGCCCGACCGGGTCGATGAGGTCGCAGATGCAGGCCTCGCCACTGTCGTGGGCCGCGATGAGCGACAGCAGCCGGACGCGGGTCGGATCCCCGAGGGCCTTGAATCGCTGGGCGAGCTGCTCGGCGTCCTCGGTGCTGATGACGCTGCCGGTCAGCGGTGGGCAGCAGACCGCTAAATCGCTTGGGAGCATCGGCAACATCTGAGTAGGCATGGCGTCCAGTCTGCCACGTCGTATTGACATCAGTCGATACATCGGTGATCCTCGATGTATCGAGCTTCGTCGATGGGAGAGTGTGCGATGACAGATGCTGATCTGCGCGAGCAGGTCCGGGAGCGATATGCCGCCGCGGCCACCGCCGTGACCCTGGGCAGCACTAACAGCGAGGCGGTGGCAGCCGAGGGTTGCTGCGGACCGTCCGCGTCGGAATCGGCTAGTTGCTGCTCGGTCGGGTCGTGTGCACCGGAGTCGGTGCCGGTGGACGACTCGTTCGGGGTCGGCATGTACAGCGCGGACGAGCAGGGCGAGCTACCCCCCGAGGCGCTGGCGGCGAGCCTGGGCTGCGGCAACCCGCTGGCCGTGGCCGAGCTGCGTGCTGGCGAGAGGGTGCTCGACCTCGGCTCGGGCGGCGGGATCGACGTCCTGCTCTCGGCTCGGCGCGTCGGCGATACCGGGTTCGCCTATGGCGTCGACATGACCGACGAGATGCTCGCCCTCGCGCGAGCGAACGCCGAGAAGGCCGGTGCGAGCAACGTCGAGTTCGTCAAGGGCACCATCGAGGACGTCCCGCTGCCCGACGGTGCGGTGGACGTGGTGATCTCCAACTGCGTGATCAACCTGTCCACCGACAAGCCGGCCGTGCTGGCCGAGATGTTCCGGGTGCTCGCGCCGGGCGGACGCATCGGCGTGTCCGACGTCGTCGCCGAGGACCGCCTGTCCTCGGCCGAACGGGCCGAACGGGGTTCCTACGTCGGCTGCATCGCGGGAGCCCTGTCACGGCAGGAGTACCTCGACGGCCTGGCCGCGGCCGGGTTCGTCAACGCCGAGGTGCAGTTCACCCTCGAGGCAGCGCCGGGAATGCACTCGGCGATCGTGCGCGCCACCAAGCCCATGAACGGGGTGTCACGGTGAGCTGGCTGCGCCGGCGCCGGGACGCGGCGTCCCGGCCCGCGTCGACGTGCTTTTGCGACGCCTGCGCCACCGTCACCACCTGCGACTCGAGCTACCGCCTGGACGCCGCGCGACAGAACGCCGTATCGCGCAGCCCTGGGCCGCGTCCCATCTGAGGCGAGTGCCACCCCGGGGACTAACGCCCGGCAAGCACGGTAGGAAGCCGGGAGAGGGTGAACGCGCTGCGGGCCGTGCCGAGCGCTGCGGCTGCGCGGACCGGCCAGGAGTCGAGTAACCCGATCGCAGTGATGTAGCCGAGCATGCTCGCGTCGACCGCGAGCACTACGAGGCAGGCCGCCGCGGCGCTGTGACTGGCGCGGCGGTACTGCCGCCCGAACGCGGCGACGCCGAGCAACACGGCGGCGATGAGTACCGCAGCGCCGAAGCCCACCCGGGTGCCGACCGCGACCGGCCACCGCCACGCTTGCCCCGCTACGAACGCGACCGCCCACGTCCCGCCGACAACTGGCCCACTCAGCAGCAACACGCGCGACGTTGTACGGGAAGGGCTCGACCTGATGAACGCCGCGGCGACGGTGGCCGGATCACCGAATTCATCCACTGCAGCTCGGGCGGCCCGGTCGAGGTCGAGGCCGCGGCGGCGATGGGCGAGGTAGGTCTCGTTCAGGCCGTCGGCGAGCTCGTCGACGACCGGACCCGGCAGTCGCCGGGCCAGCTCGGCGAGGTGGTCCTCGATCAGGCCGGGTCGGCCCATGGCCGGCTCCCCAGGGCTGCGTTGATCACCGCGGAGAACTGTTGCCAGTTCGTCCGTTCATCGTTGAGTGCGCGGCGTCCCTTCGCGGTAAGTTGATAGGACCGGCGGCGGCGCCCGGCGATCACCGACCAGCGGCCGCGGATCAACCCGGCGCTCTCGAGCCGGTGCAGGGCCGGATAGACGGTTCCCGTCGGCAGGTCGAGCTGCCCGTCGCTGGCTTGACGCAATGCCTCGATCACCGCGTATCCGTGTTGCGGCCCCTGCTCCAGGCAGGCCAGCAGCACGCCGTCCAGGTGCCCTTTCAACGACTCAGCCCGCATAGGTAGTAATGCTACGTCTCATGCCTCCCGACCGACAGCGTCAACGAGTATCGTCCGATAGGTAGCGTTGCTACGCATCGAGGGCTGGAGTTGTGATGACCGATGCCGCCCGCATTCTCGGTATCGAGGTTGGCTCGACCGCCCCGCTGTTCCTCGCCTTCGTGGCGGTACACGTCCTGGCCGGCCTCGTCGCCGTCTTCGCCGGTGCCACGGCCGCGTTCTCCGGCAAGGGCAGCGCCCGTCACGTCCGGGCCGGGCGCTGGTACCTCCGCGTCATCACCATCGTGTTCGCCACTGCTGTGGTGCTGACCGCGATACGCCCACGCCAGGACTATCACCTCGCCATCGTCGGGCTCGTCGCGTACGGCGCGGCTGTCGTCGGCTACCAACACCGCAGCCGGCACCGGCCGGGCGACGCTCCCCACATCACCGGAATGGGCGTGTCCTACGTCGCGATGCTCACCGCGTTCTACGTCGACAACGGCCCGCATCTACCGCTGTGGGACCGGCTCCCCACCCTCGCGTTCTGGCTGCTCCCCGGCGCAATCGGTCTCCCGATCATCGCCAGAGCGCTACGCCGCAGCCCGGCCGGGCGGATCAGGCGCGAGCGGGGACGCCGATCTCGTCGAGCAGGGTGAGCACGCGGCGTTCGATCTCGTCGCGAATCGGACGCACGTCGGCGACCTCGCGCCCGGCTGGATCGTCGAGGATCCACTCCTCGTAGCGCCGGCCGGGAAACACCGGGCAGGCGTCGCCGCAGCCCATGGTGATCACGACGTCGGCGGCGCGGACGACCTCGTCCGTCCACCGCTTGGGGTACTCGCCGGCGATGTCGATGCCCCGTTCGGCCATGGCCGCAATCGCGGCCGGGTTGACCTGATCGCCGGGCTCGGACCCGCCGGACCACGCCGTGGCGGCGTCACCGGCATGGTGCGTGAAGAACCCCATCGCCATCTGCGAACGGCCCGCATTGTGCACGCAGAGAAACAGCACGTTGGGCTTGCCATCAGTCATCGGTTGCCTCCGGTCAGGACGCGGCGTGCAGGCGGGGGGCGAGGTCGTCCACCCGCTGGGCGAGTTGGTCGTAGGCGCGGTCGAACGCGGCCCGGCGCGCGGCCCGGACGGGGTCGGGTATCGACCAGTGCAGGTCGGCGTCGGGGCCGAGCTCTTCGTGGGCCACATCGCAGACGGTGACGACCAGGTCTCCGGCGGCGTGGACGTCGTCCATGCGTTGCGGCCGGGTGCGCCGTAGCGGCAGGCGATGTCGCTCGGCGGTGGCGATCGCGCCGGGATCGATTCGTTCCGCCGGGTGGGTACCCGCCGACGCGGCCGGGACGGGGCTGGCGTGGCGCCACAGGGCGGCCGCGAGGTGCGAGCGGGCGGAGTTCGCCGTACACACGAACAGGACCCGCCGTACGTCGGGCAGCGGCGGTGGCGTGAGCTCGTCCAGGGCGCCGATCACTAACTGCAGGTAGGAGCGCCGCTTGTCGCCCTCGGAGTGGGTTCGGTCGATCAGTCCTTCGCCTTCGAGTACTCGCAGATGGTGGGCGAGCAGGTTGGACGGCATCGCCAGCATCGCGGCCAGCTCGGACGGCGACATGTCGCCGACGGCAAGAGCGTCGATGATGCGCAGTCGGGCCGGATCGGACAGCGCCGCGTGCAGCGCGACCCGCCGCGCCAGTGTTAGATCAGCGTCCATTGCCTCAATATTGACTGAGCTATTGTCGACCTGTCAAGATGGCGGCGTGGACGAGACCTCGCCGCCGTTGGCCCGGCGGGTGTTCGCCGAGTTCCTCGGCACCGGCCTGCTGGTGACCGTCGTGGTGGGTTCGGGTATCGCCGCCCAACGGCTCTCGCCGAGCGACGGGGGGCTGCAGTTGCTGGAGAACAGCACCGCCACCGCGTTCGGCCTGGCGGTGCTGATCCTCACCCTCGGGCCGGTGTCCGGGGCTCACTTCAACCCCGTGGTCTCGCTGGCGGATTGGTTCCTCGGCCGCCGCGTCGGTGCCGGGCTGACGTTGCCCGAGGTCGGCGCCTACACCGTGGCGCAGTGCGCCGGCGGAATCGGCGGGGCGTTGCTGGCCGACGTCATGTTCAACGTGAATCCGCACCTGTCGGGCAAGCATCGCGCCAGTGGTGCGCATCTGATCGCCGAAGTCGTCGCCACCGCCGGCTTGCTGCTGGTGATCTTCGCACTGGCCCGTACCCGCCGCGGGCCACTCGCAGCGCCCGCAGTCGGGGCCTACATCGGCGCCGCGTACTGGTTCACCAGCTCTACGTCGTTCGCCAACCCAGCCGTCACCGTCGGGCGGATGTTCTCCGACACGTTCGCCGGCATCGCCCCGGCGTCCGTGCCCGGGTTCGTCGGCGTGCAGCTGATCGGCGCTGCGGTCGGCACCGCCATCGTGCTGATCCTCTACCCCGACGTCGGCGAACGGGCTGGGGACGTCGTCGTCCCGCAGCTGTCTTAGCAGCAGGCGTCGCCCTTCCAAGCCTCGCGCCCTTCCCGGATCGCGACGGCGGCGATGACCAGGCCGGCGAGAGGGTCGGCCCACGACCAGCCGATCAGCGCGTTGGCCACGAGGCCGAGCAGCAGGACCCCGGACAGGTAGGTGCACAGCAGCGTCTGCTTGGAGTCGGCCACCGCCGAGACCGACCCGAGTTGCCGCCCGGTACGGCGCTGAGCGACGGACAGCACCGGCATCACCAGCAGCGACACCGCGGCCAGCCCGATGCCCACCGGCGAGTGCTGCGCTTCGCCGTCCCCGGCCAGGGCCCGGATCGCGTCGGCGATCACGAACGCCGCGAGCGCGAAGAACGACAACGCGGTCACGCGCAGCGCGGTTCGCTCCCGCGCCTCGCGCCGCTCGTGATCACGTCCGGCGAACTGCCACGCGACCCCGGCCGCCGAGGCGACCTCGACCACCGAGTCCAGGCCGAAACCGAGCAAGGCCGTCGACGACGCCACCGCCCCGGCGACGAGCGCGACGCCTGCCTCGACGACGTTGTAGGTGATCGTGGCTGCGACGAGCAGTCGTATCCGCCGGGCCAGCACGTCCCGGCGCGCCGGCGATACCCCGACGGGCAGGGTCGTCATGGGATGCGCCGTTCGCCCGTTGCATCGCACGTAGCCGGATCGACGGCCAGTACGACCCCGAGCAGGTCACCCAGGGCGTGGGCCAGTTGCGGATCCGCCAACTCGTACCGGGCCCGGCGGCCCTCCGGAGCCATGACCACCAGCCCGCATCCGCGAAGGCAGGCCAGGTGATTGGACAGCGACTGGCGCGACACTCCCAACAGGTCGGCGAGCTCGGCCGGATACCCCGGCCCGTCCTTCAGAGCGAGCAGGACGCGGGCCCGGGTCGGATCGGAGAGCGCGTGCCCGAACCGCGCCAGCACCTGCCCATAGGTCACTGCCGTCGTCATGGGCTCGACAGTACATCGTCGGCTGAACTGTTCGAAGTCGTCAAAAGCAATTGACGACTGAACCATCGTCAACGTAAATTGACGGAATGGCAGTGAGCGTCGAGGAGAGCAGGCGGCTGATGGACGCGGCATCCGGTACCGATCCGGAACTCGGGTTGACGGCGGTGGTGGCCCTGCGCCAGCTGGTCGAGGTGTTGGAGGAGTTGCAGGTGGCGAACGCGCGCAGTCGGGGCTGGTCGTGGCGCGACATCGCGCGCCGACTCGGGGTGAGCAAGCAGGCCGTGCACTACAAGCACGGGCTGCGCCTGCGCGGGGAGAACTCGTGATGTGGGGCCGGTTGACCCGGGACGGTCGAGAGGTGGTGCGGCTCGCCTACGTGGAGGCCCGCGAACTGGGCCACCCGGGTATGGCCGACGAACACGTGCTGCTCGGGTTGTTACGTCTCGGCGGCGCGGCGGCGGAGCTGCTGGAGGACCACGGCATTGACCTCGCCACGGCGCGCGCCGAGTTGCTACGCGTCGGCCCGGCGCTTCCGTCGCAGGCCGATCCGGCCGGCGCCTTGCGCACCCTCGGCATCGACGTCGACGTGCTGAACACCCGGCTGGCGGCGACCTTCGGCGCGGACGCCGTGCTGGCCGCGCAGCGCCGGGTGCGGCGCCGTCCGCGGTGGCGGGGTGGGCATCCGCGACCGAGCGCGCTGTGCGTGCACCTGCTGGCCAAGCGCTCCTTCGAGATCGGGTCGCGCTTCGCCGACCAGCGGGGGGACAGCGGCGTGGGCCCCGAGCATCTGCTGTACGGGATCCTGCAGGACGCCCGCGATCCGCTCGGTACGCAGCTCAGTCGGCGCAGTCGACGCCAGCTGGCGGTACTTGGCTGGGTCGGCGGGCGTCCCAACCCGTTGCGGCTGCTGCTCGAAGCCCGCGGCATCGACCTGTCCCGACTCAGCGCCCAGCTGTCGTCCCGCTAACTTGCCTGGGTGACCGAGCTGCGAACCGATCGGCTGCTGCTGCGCCGTTGGCGAGAATCCGATCTCGATCCGTGGGCGGCGATGAACGCCGACCCCGAGGTTCGCGAGCACTTCCCGGGCCTGCTCACGCGGGCCGAGAGCGCCGCCTCGATCGCCCGCTTCCAGGCGGATCTCGACCGGCGCGGCTTCGGGTGGTGGGCCCTCGAGGTGCACGAGACCGGCGAATTCATCGGGTTCGCCGGCCTGGATCCGGTGGACGACGGCCTGCCGTTCACGGGTATCGAGATCGGCTGGCGGCTGGCCCGCTCGGCGTGGGGCCACGGCTACGCAACCGAGGCGGCACTAGCGGCCCTGGACTTCGGATTCGGACCCCTCGATCTGTCCGAGATCCTCGCCGTCACGACAACCACCAACGTCCGATCACAGGCGGTCATGCGCCGCATCGGCATGACACGCGACCCCGCCGACGATTTCGACGATCCGGACGTGCCCGACGGCCCGCTGCGCCCGAACGTGCTCTACCGCATCCGCAGGGGCGAGAATGGGTAGACCACGGCTCGACCCCAGTGAGTCCGAAATATTGGCGGGAGCATTCGCATGACCGCATTTGACCGCATCAAGAGCAAGGCCGAGGAGCTGGCCAAGAAGGCCAAGCCGAAGGTCGAGGAACTGCGCGAGAAGGCCACGCCGCTGGCCCAGTCACTCAAGGAGAAGGCCGAGCGGGCGGGCGAGACCATCAAGGCCAAGGCGGAGGATGTCGCCGAGGGGCTGCGCCAGGGCACCGCCGAGGGCTCGTCGAGCAGTTCCAAGCCCGCTGCGTCGACCACCGAGGCAGCACCCGAGACGAGCGGACCCGCGGATTCCGCGCCGAAGCCGCCGACCTCCCCCGGCGACGAGGACAAGCCCGCCACCTGAGCCGGCCCGCTCACCGTCACTCGACCTTCAGCTCCCGGACGGCCTGGCGCAGCTGGGCGATGTTGTCGCGCAGCACGTCGGCGACCAGTTCGTCCGTGCGCGGGTCGGCCAGCACCTCGAGGATCACGCGCAGTGTCGTTTCACTGACCTCGTTGATGATCCGGTCGTGGAACGGCAGCAGCCGGATCTGCCCGGTGGTCGGGTCCTGCTTGATCTTCTCCGCGATCATCGCCTTGAGCTCGACGCGGTTCTCGCGCAACGCCGCGGCGACGTTGCGCGTGTAGTGCCCGGCACGCAACACTTCGGCAACTTCGTCCAGCACGGCAACGGTGAGCGGCTGCTTGATCAGCTCGATCACCTGGCCGGACGCGCGGTTGATCAGGCGCACCACCAGCGGCACTCGCAGGCCCCGACGCCAGAACCAACGTCCGAGCACGCCCGCGACGATGCACAAGACGATCACCGCGCCGACGATCAGCAACACGAGCTGGGTCGTGGACATGCCACTGATCCTCGCGGTCCGCCCGGGGTCTGCGCACCTAGGCTGGCCGATTCACGATTCTGCAACTTCCGGCCGCCTCACGCGGCCAGACGTTGCTCAATCGGGAGTTACCCGTTCTGGGGCGCGATCGCGAACTGCACCCGGCCTTGCTGATCGGCCGTCACGTCCAGCGTCTTGTCGTCCAGAATCACGGCGGCCTGCGGGTCGAGGAACACCCGAGCACCGGCTTCGTCAACGACGCGGTCGTCCTCACCAGGAACGGCAGCCAGGCTGAGCGTCAGCGAACCCGCGCTCACATCGTTGGCGATGCGCAGACCACCGCCCTCCGGTGCATCGGGCTGATCGACGATATTGCGGATCTCGGCTGCGGCTTCGGTGGTCAACGTGAGCATGGTCGAGGTCCTTTCCCTCTTTGCTAGCTTCGACTTTGCCGGCGGAGGCCATGCGGCACCTAAGCGCCGGCACCTTCCGTATCGCCTGATGTTCGACGACCACGGCGGAAGGCGGGCGGTATCTGGCACCGCCCTACCCCTCCAAACGTTCACCGCTCGGGTGGATCCGTCAAGTCGTCTCTCAGCAAAGCGGTGCCTGCAGCGGCGTCAGTTCGGCAAGGCTCGTGTACTGGTTGCCGTTGACCTCCGACAACGCGGTTAAACGCAGGTAACGGGCTCGGGTCGTTGTGAAATCGACCTCCTTCTCGGTCTGGTCGTTCACGAACTGTCCGGACGCGACGGTGTGCCAGCGCGCGCCGTCGGTACTCACAGCCACTTCGTAATCGCCCACGCGACCGTTGACCCCGCCGTCCTGGCGCGGGAGGTAGCGCATTCCGGCGAGGCGGTACGCGCCGCCGAGATCGAGCGTGATCTCGTGCGGCAACGGCGCCATGCCGCCGGAGTACGCCGTGTGCCAGATCGTGTAGGGGTTGTCGTCGATCGCATTCGCGGCGGCACCGTTCTCACCCGACGTCTCCGCGCTGTCGGCCGTGACGTGAACGGCCGCCTTCGGGACGGCGGTGAGCTGCGATGGCGGCGCATCGCCGATGGCATCGGCGCGCGCCAGGAACTGCCACACGGTGGCGTCTCGCGGGCCGCCCCAGAGCCGCTCGGCGAGCACCTGCAGCGGACGCTTCGCGAAGAAGTCGAACCACTCGGGCGATTGTTCCTCGGCCCGGTCCGACCACCGGCTGATCCGGTAGCCGATGATGCCGGCCGGGTGGGTGAACGGGTAGTTCTCGTAGACGTTCTTGATGTCGACGTAGCCGTAGTCGCCGAGTTTCTGCCCGAACCCGGCGCTGACGTAGAGGGTGTTCTCGGGGGTGCCCACCACCCGATAGCCCTGCGCCACCAACGCGCTCGGATCGTTGCCCACCCACGAGTCGACGACGATGTCCTTGTTCGGCTGGATACTCGTCTGCTGGTTGTTGAAGTTCCACCACTCCCACATCTCGGTGGTCTTGCCGTACGAGCGCACCTGCGCGTCGAGCGTGTTGAAGAAATCGACGAACACGTCGCCCGGATAGGCGAATCCGCGCTGGTGCTGGTACGCGACGAGTTCGGGGCACGCCACCTTGTCCGCGTCGTACGGGTACTCGTCGCCGCCGACGTGGAAGTACGGGCTGTCGAACATCGGCACGATCTCGGCGAGCAGGTCGTGGACGAACGTGCGCGTGTAGTCCGAGGCGATGTTGAGCAGCCAGCCACCCTGGTCTCCGCCCGTCCAGTGGCTGTAGTCGAGCGAGTGGCAGCTGAACCGCAGCTTCGGGTCGTACGTCGTGATCGCGACCGCGTGCGCCGGCAGGTCGACCTCCGGGACGATCGTCACGTGGTAGCGGCGGGCGTAGTCCTGCAATTCGCGGATGTCGCGCTTCGAGTACGACTGCGGCGACGCCAGGCCCGGGAACTTGTCGACCTGGATGCGGAAGCCTTCCCAGTCGGTGAAGTGCAGGTGGAACGTGTTGAGCTTCTGCCAGGCCATGGTGCGGATCTGCGACTTCAGATAGCTCATCGGGTAGAACTTGCGGCCGACGTCGAGCATCTGGGCCCGCTCGCCGAAGTTCGGCCAGTCCCGGGCCGTACCCTGCGGTATGGATGCTCGTCTCGGATCGGCCTTCAGCATCTGCTCGACGCTCTGGGTGCCGTAGAAGACGCCGGTGTCGGCGGGGGCGGCGATGGTGAGGACGCGACCGATGTCGAGCCGGTATCCCTCCGGACCGAGCGCGTCGTCGCGAGCGGGTTGGAGGACGATGTCGCCCGGACGCGGCCGCCCCGTCGTCACCGAGAGCCGGTGCCCGGTCTCGGCGGCCAGGTCGTCGCGGAAGGTCGCCGCCGTCGTCCTGAGCGCACGGTCGTCCACGACGATCCGGCTGGCCGGCGTGAGTTGCCAGTGTCCGGTCGCTCCGTGCCACTCACGCAGGCTCGGCAGGACGGCCGGCGCCGGGTTCGAGGCGTGCTGAGCGAGCGCCGGAGCGGCCGGGGCGAAGGCGGCCACCAGAGCGGCGCCGGCCATGAGTCGCAGCATCATGACAACGTCCGTTCGAAGGTGATCGGTTTCGGATCGGTCTGGTGCAGGTCGAAGATCAGGATCTCGTTGCCGCCGCGGCGCAGCCAGGATGCCGGGCAGTAGAGGCGATGCTGCGGGCCGATCGTCCAGTAGCGACCGAGGTTGTGGCCGTTGACCCAGACGACGCCCTTCGTCCACTGCGACAGGTCGACGTAGGTGTCGCCGACGGCGCGCAGGTCGACGGTGGCCTTGAAGTATTGCCCCGGCCGCGCGTCGGGTGGCCGCGGCCGTAGCCGGCGGACGTCGTCCATGGGCAGCAGGAAGGTCTGCCAGCCGGTCATTGCGGCGCCGTCGAGCGATGCCGACTCGAGGATGCCCTTGCGGTCGACCAGTGCGTGCCCGTAGTTGGTGCGGCCCATGCCTTCGACAAGGATGTCGAGGGTGTGGCCGGCCGGGATGTCCAGCGGCGCGTTGTTGTTCGTGACGTTCAGCGCCTCCGACACGGCGTCCGGGATGAGGGTTCGCGAGAGACCGCCGACGTAGACGCCGTCGACGAACACCGTCGCGTAGTCGTGCACCCAACGGATGTCGAGCGAGCCGCCGGAGTTGCCGGGCGGTGTCGTCCGATACGCCACGAACCCGGAGTTCTGCCCGTACATCTCCATCGGTTGCGGGTTCGTCGACGCGATCGCGGGCGGCAGGTTGTCCCATACCGACGCGTACGGTCTCGGCAGCACCGGGCCGTGCGCCATCGTGGGCACGGGCGCCGGCACGCGCGGCAGCGAGACGTATCCGCCGATGAGTTCGCGGTACGTGTCGTAGCGCGGGCCGGCCGTACCCTGCTCGGTGATCGGCGCGGCGTAGTCGTAGCTGGTGATGTCGGGCTGATAGTTGCCGGACAGGTTGTTCGCGTTCGCCCCGGCGAAGAAGCCGAAGTTCGTGCCGCCGTGGATCATGTACAGGTTGAACGACAATCCGCCGGCCATGAAGGCGCGCAGGTCGGACGAGACGTCGGAGTCGCTGCCCTGGAACGTCGGATCGCCCCAGTGCGTCAACCAGCCCGGGTACACCTCGCCGGCCATCGCCGGCACAGCCGGATACTCGGCGCGCGTCTTGGCGATGGATGGAGCGTCTCCCCCGCTCAGGGCGATCGCGCCGCCTTCCACGTTCGTGTGGTTCTGCTCGAGTTGGCCCAGCCCGTCCTCGGTGTAGAACGGTCCGTTGATGCCGGCGTCGATCCAGAGCTGGCGCAGTTCCTCCAGATACGCCGCATCGTTGCCGTAGGAGCCGTACTCGTTCTCGATCTGGATCATCAGGATCGGGCCGCCGTTCCCGACGAGCAGCGGCTTGACCCGCGGGGCCAGCGCAGCGATGTAGCGGGCAACGGCCGGCAGGTAGTGCGGATCGTCCGCGGCCTTGACCCGCAGCTCGATATCGGGATTCCGCAGCAGGTACGGCGGGATGCCGCCGAGATCCCACTCGCCGCAGACGTAGGGCCCCGGGCGCAGCAGCACCCACATGCCCTCGGCCTGGCACAGCCGTACGAACGCCTCGACGTTGCGGCGATCGGTGCGGAAGTCGAAGATGCCGGGACGTTCTTCGAGGTAGTTCCACATGACGTAGATCGCGATCGTGTTCATGCCCATGGCCTTCGCCATCCGGATGCGGTGGCGCCAGTACTCGACCGGGATGCGCGCCGGGTGCATCTCACCGCTGCGGATCTGGAACGGCTGGCCATCGAGGACGAACGCGCTGCCGTCCGGCGCGAACCCGAAGGAGTGCTTGGCGCCTTGAGCGATCGCGGGCACCGCCGTGAGCGCCATCGCCACGGCTGGCGTCAGTGCACTAACGGCCAGGAATTGCCTTCTGTCCATGGGCATCCTCATCGGATCGCGAGTGCCTTCAGCAGCGTTCCCGTGTCGGGGCTGCCGAGCCGGACGAACGTGGGTGTCTTGGCCAAATCAGCAGCGTAGCTGTGCAATGTGGTTGGCCCGCTGACCACGCGGCCGCGGAGCACGTCGTACCACTGGCCGGCCGGCACGTGGATGTCGCGACTGCCGGCATCGGTCAATACCGGGGCGGCCAGCAGCGAATCACCCAACAACCACTCGTCATTGATCGTGTACGTCGCATCGTCGGACGGGTAGTCGAAGAACAGCGGTTTCATGATCGGTTCGTCGCTGCGCAGCGCCCGCTGTACCTGCTTCTCGATGTACGGGGCGAGCCGTTCGTGCGTCTTGGCCGCGGCTTTGTACAGGTCGACGGTCTGCTGGTCGTAGCGCTGCGTGCCGGCCAGGTTCGACACACCCAGGGGCGACGTCGAGGAATACATCAGCGGCATCAGCGCCGCGGCCTGGGCCCAGCGCACCAGCACGCCCTTCGTCGGCGGGGGCTGTTCGCCGGATCCGCCGATCATGTCGGTCTCGACGAACGGGTAGCCGATCGTGCTGATCGCGAGGTTCTGCGCGACGGCGGCTGCCAACGAGTCCCAGCCGGTTCCCTTGTCGACCTGGCGGGTGACGAAGCCGTACTTCTGCGATCCGGTCCAGGAGATGCGGACGCCTACTCCCTGCTGGTCGAACTGGTCGGTCAGCTGCGCGCCGAGCGTCAGGTAGTCCAGTGCGGTGTGTCCCGGCGAGGGCGCGCACCGCTCGTCGAAGAAGCGCGTGTCGAACTTGAATCCGTCGACCCCGTAGGTCCTTTCCAGGTCGTGCAGCTGGCCGACGTACCAGGCGCGAGCGTCGGGGTTGGCGATGTCGACGATGCCGGCGTTGCCGTTCCACCACGTGACGTCGCACGGCTTGCTGCTATCCGTCTTCGACCGGACGAGGTACCCGTGCTGGGCGGCGTACGCGTAGTTGTCGGCGTCCTTGTTGATCCAGAGCGTCACCCAGAGGCCGAAGTCGTAGCCCAGCGCGTGGATCTGGTCCGACAGGCCCTTGGGGTCGGGGAACTTGTTGTTGAAGGTGAAGTCGCCGTAGTGGCTCATCCACCCGTCATCGACCTGGATGGCCTGGGCCGGAACGCCTGCGTCGTGCAGCCCCTTCGCCCACGACAGCGTCGAAGCCTGCGACACGTTCGGATAGAACTGCGCCCACGAATTCCACAACGGCTTGGCGTACTGGGCGTCGGTGGCATCACTCTTGGCCGGCACGCCGGTGATGCCGATGTAGTCGGCGTAGACGTCACGGGGGGTGCGCTCGACGAACACCGTCGAGTCCATGGTGGCGCTGTCGGTCAGCGTGTAGCCGAAGACCCCTTGCTGCACCGAGTTCATCGACACGTCCATGACGTCGTGCGTGTCGACCCACAGGCCGGTCCCGCGCTGGGTGAACCAGAACGGGTCGGTCATCAGGTATTCGGCCGGCCCCATCGCGGTGTCGCGGATCTTGGCGGAGTCCAGGGGCCAGAACTGCGGCCCGGTGTCAGACGTCTCGCCCTGCCCGTACCAGTGCCCGGCCGACGCGACGTCGTAGTGGCTGGCGACCTGGGTGGCCGTCGCGCCGTTCACCGACCAGGTGATGCGGTACCGATCGGCTTGTGGGGTGATGCGGTAGTCGATGGTCACCCCGGCGGCGTTCGTCGCCAGCGTCAGGTCGAGCCGGCCGTCGTGCCAGCTCGAGGTCTGCACGGTGGTCGCCGTCGCCCAGCCGTCCGCCGTCTTGAAGTCGGCCGGTCCGGACTGCCCGGCGGCACCCGCAGTCGTCCGCAGGACGGTGTTGCCGCCGCGCTGCGTGGTGATCTGGAACGGCGAGCTCGCGACGTTGATCGTGTATCCCGGCCCGCCCTTCGCGGCTGGCACGCGCAGCGCGAGCGCCGGGCCGGATCGGCGCAGGTCCGGGCCGCTGGGCGCCGCCGCATCCGCCGCATCCGCCGCCCCGGTCGGCGTCGCCGCGCCCGCCGTGACGGCCGGAGCCAGCGCGAGGACGAACGGAAGCAGCGTCGCCACTACGAAGATCGGATGTCTGTGCATCCCGCGTGAATGCAACGACCGAGCAGGCATGTGGGTGATCCTTTGCTCGCGTCGACCGCCGCCACCTTTCCGGCATCGCGGCGCCGGTGTCGCGGTCCGGTATGCGGCGGTCGATCCGGCCTGAGCCTAAGGACGGCAATGTCCGCGGGTCAAGACTTCTGATGCTCGAACATGCTCGGACGTGGCATCTTTCTCGTAGATCCGCGCACCTCGAATGCTAATGATTCGGGTAACTCGCTTAAAAAACCCCCTGCCCGTGCGTGATCTTGGGAGTCGTCCAGGCGTTGACGGCCGAGCTCATGCGGAGTAAATACCTCAACTGAGTCATCCGATCTTTATCTCTGTTCGGTCGCCGATCTGCCCGAAGACGACCGTATGAGGGCGGCAAAGGTCGGGCGAATCAGGTCGATCGCAGCGTCGCGCGCCGTCGTCACAGTCGTCACCCCCGAGGGACTGAGGCCGATGACCACCTCCCGCACCCGTCTGACCAGTTCCCGGAACTGTCGCCGGCTCGCGATGGGCGCGGCCCTCGCGGCGCTGATCAGTGTCACGACCGGGCTGACCGGGATCACGACCCCGCGTGCTCGAGCGGCCGCGCCGACCGCGCCGGTCCCGGTGCCACTGACCAGCTATGAGAACAACAACGGCGTCGGCGCCGCAGCGGGTGACGCCGACGTCGACGGTTCGGGCTACGGCTTCCCCGCCGAGGCGCTGCCGTCCGGATCGGTGAACGTCGGCGGCGTGCCGTACGAGTTCCCCACGACGAGCGGTTCCGGCCAGAACGACAACGTCGTGGCGCTGGGTCAGACGATCACCGTGCCGGCCGGTCACTACCTGGGTGGCTACCTGCTGGCGGCGTCCACCTACGGATCGACCGGCGGTACCGCGACCGTGCACTACACCGACGGCACGACGAGCAGCGGCACCGCCTCGGCACCGGACTGGTACACCGGCAACGGCGCGATCGTGGCGCCTTACCGGTACTCGCCCACCGGCACCGACCAGCACCCCGTGTCCATCTACTCAGCCCAGCTGTGGATCGACCCGAACCGCGAAGCCACGTCCATCACGCTGCCCACGACGGCCGCACCGGTGGCCGGCACGTCGAGCCTGCACGTGTTCGCGCTGTCGCTGCAACCGGTGACCCACGGATACGCCGTCGCGGTGCGCGACGCCAAGTCGACCACCAAGCAGCTCACCGTCGGCCGGACGCGGGCCCAAGTTGTCACCGCCACCGTCATGAACCTCGGCGACCAATGGATCGACCGATCGCACTCGCTTACCGTCGCCGTCGTCGCCGATGGCGTGCGTACCGTGCAGCCGGCGACGATCACCGAACTGGCGCCCGGTGACGAGGCGCGCGTCGAGATCGGTATCACCTCACCCGGCTTGCCGGCCGGACTACCGCTCGACGGCACGGTCCGGGTGAACGGCAAGGGGGTGACCGCCAACCAGGCTGTACACCTCAGTGTGGGCATTCCCGCCTACCTGGCCACCGACGCGTCCCTGTCGCAGCATCAGTCGCCCGACTGGTTCGACAACGGCAAGTTCGGCATCTTCATCCA
>Ga0137415_10003219_pt1 | contig 16217 bp, 15 predicted proteins | sample CZODoug3_1_1_16f_FD_183082 | JGI IMG/M metagenome (GOLD analysis project Ga0137415, IMG submission 183082) | Vadose zone soil fungal communities from Angelo Coast Range Reserve, California, USA - CZODoug3_1_1_16fungal (Hybrid Assembly) | ecosystem: Environmental > Terrestrial > Soil > Vadose...
CTTCACCTGCGCCCAAGGCCAATGCAGCGTGTTGGATTCGACTGCTTGCGGGTTGATCAGGATTTCATACGGCATGAGCTGCGAGCCATTATCGAGCGTCACGATCCCGTAGGGACTCTTGCGGCGGGGATCTTCGGCTTGCTGCGTCGCGGAGCGTTGCGGCTCGCTCGCGGCCGGGCTTTCGTTTGGGCACTCCTCAACGATGTGGATGTTGAGCATTTCGAGAAGCGGGAACTCGCCTGTGCGTTTAGTGACGAGCCGCATCACGTAATCCTCTCCGCGCTTACTCAAACGCTGTTCACACTCCCGGCACAACACGTAGTCCTTAACCTGATGGGAGGACGGCTTTCGCTCCTTCGCAGTGAGTACATGAGGGTCTTGATTGCCTACTTTCCCGGAACCGCGTGCCATTCGATAGAGAGCCCGCGGCATCAAATGGCTTGCCTGGAGCTCCCGGCGCTCAAGGCAAAGTTTGCAGATTCCTTCGGGCACGACGACCTCTGTCAAACACTCCTATTGACCAAGCATTCTGATATTGTACGTCGCTATGTAACGCGGAAAGCGAAATCAGCGGAAAAACAGATCCCTCACACCGCTCCCGGAAGGCGCGAGCGGGTTCGGGATGACAGCGGGGGGACTGTGGCGGGGGTTTATGTTTTTTTATCGGCCGAATGACAATGGTGTAGTGTTTTTCCCGGTCACTCCACCTCGTCGCTGCTTCGGGCTGGAGCCCGCCGGAAATGTGCCGTAGCGGTTAACGGTTAATACTGTACTAGTACTCATATCTCGCTGGACAGCAACAGTCCTCTCTCGCTAGCTTTATTACTTGACCCCGACTAGGAGCGGGGGGCAGTTGGACCTTGAAGGGAACTGCCGCCCCGGGATTTTAGCCAGGCCGGCCATGTCTTCGAAAGCTGAACGCAACCTCGAGCAAGTGGAACGAGCTTCTGCCCGCGACGCGCCCAGGCACGCACGAAATCTCCTGCGAATCCTCTTTGTTCATCGTTCCCCAGCAGATGTTGAGCGTTGCTTGCATGAACTCAAGAGGGTGCGATTCACGGTCAGCTCAGATGTAGTTGTCACTCCCAAGCAGTTCGCCGAACGGCTGCGTTCGCAGCTCTTTGACCTTGTCGTGGCCGAGTACCCCAGCCCAAACTGGCAAGAAACGCAGGTGCTGGACCTCTTGGGCCAGATGAAGAAGGACATCCCCCTCATATTTTTGGTCCACGGCTTGCAACGCGAAACCGCCGCGGAGTTCATCCTGAAAGGCGCTGCTGATTGTCTTGAGATGGATAGCATTGGCCATCTACCTGTGGCCGTTCATCGAGCGCTCGATGAGAAAGTGTTGCGCAACCAACGCGATCGCGCCGAAAAGGATTTGCGACGGTCGGAAGCACGTTACCGCGCACTGGCAGGAAATCTATGCTACGGGATTTGCCGCTGCAGTCTCGACGGCAGGTTTCTGGAAGTGAACGAAGCGATGATGAAGATGCTCGGCTATGAGTCAAGACAGGAACTCTTGGCCCTAGACCTTGCGCGCGAAATTATTCAAGACCCCGGGAGACGAGTGCAATTGCTGGGTCAATCCACAGCGGATGCTTCCGTCGATCCCATCGAAATAGAATGGAAGCGGAAGGACCATGCGACCCTGAAGGTCCGGCTCAGTGGACGAGAAGTCCTCAGCGAAGAGGGCGAGTTGGAAGCCTACGAGGTTATCGCCGAAGACGTTACCAGGCAGCGAGAGCTGGAGGATCACCTGCGTCGACTGGCAGCCAGCGACCCGCTGACCGGTCTGGCCAACTATCGGCGCCTCGTGGATGTGCTCGATTTGGAGATCAAGCGTAGCAAGCGCACGAGCCGGGAATTTGCGTTGTTGTTCGTTGACCTGGACGGATTGAAGCTGATCAACGACCGCCACGGACATTTGATAGGGAGCCAAGCGATTTGCCGATTGGCCGATGTTTTGTGCTCTTGTTGCCGAGACATCGATACTCCTGCGCGCTTCGGCGGAGACGAGTTTGCTCTGGTCTTACCGGAGACTGCCGCAGGGGCGGCCAACCGGGTGGCACGACGTGTCTGTGAAAGCGTTGCCAATGACGGCAAAGGACCAAAGCTTTCTGTCAGCGTCGGAGTTGCCGTCTATCCTGAAAACGGCAACACCATCGAGAGCCTCTTGTGCGAAGCAGATTCGGCACTTTACTCGATGAAGCGACAGAGAATTGTGGCCACAGAATCCAGGCACACCGCCGCCGGGCAGTAAACTCCTGTTAAGCAAACACATTCCGTTTCGCGCTACCGGCGGAACTGCCTACTGTGGACCAGTGAGGTAGGACTTGCGGTGGCGGACCTGGTATTTGCCGGGGACTTTGACTTCGAGTTGGCGATAGGTGTTTGCGGGGCCGCGGGGATTGGGGTAGTAGCCGAGGCGGTATTGGGTGCGCAGCTCGCGATCGATGCGGTCGAAGATGCCGTCGAGTTCGCTGGCGGCATCGGGGAAGAACATAGCGCCGCCCATGGTGTCCGTAATAGTCTCCAGGGCGTGCTCGCCGGCGGTGTTGCGGCCGCTTTCGTTTTTTACCGGGCGAATGACAATGGTGTACAGCAGCGAGCCGGAGCGCACGGCCGCTTTTCGGGCGGCGTCGAAATCGGAGGTGCTGGTGGTTTCACCGGCGTCGGTGACCAGAATGATGACGCGGCGGCGATCTTCGCCGCGGTGCTCAAGGGAGCGAGAGGCGAGCAGGATGGCGTCGTAGATGGAAGTGCCGGCGTCGCTGGGCATTCTGTGCACCGCGGCCTGCAGAGTGGCCACGTTGTCCGAAAAGCCCGCCAACTCGGTAACACTTTCACCCACAGCGAAAACGGCGAGACGATCCCCGGGGCGGAGGACTTGGCGGATGAAATGGGCGGCGGCTTCCTGCTCAAAGGCGATTTCCTTGTGGGCGCTGAGGCTGGAATCGATCATCAGCGCAAGGTCGAGGGGTAATTGCGTTTCGGACTCGAAGACGTCAATCTTCTGCTCGACGCCTTCTTCGAAAAGCCGGAAGGATTCGCGCGGCAAATCGGGCGCGGGGCGATTGTGTTCGTCGAGCACGCTGACGAGCACGTTGACAAGATTGACGTTGACGCGAATGCGGCCGCGCTGCGCGGTGCTGTCCTGCGAATTATCGGTTTCGCCGGGCTGGCTTTTTTCGGCGCTAGCGCTCTTGGATTTCTGCGCCCATGGAGGACGGTTGGGCTTGTCTTGCGCGAAGCTCGCACCGCCCTGAGGCAAATTGCCGGCGAGCAACACCGCGCAGAGGAAGAATGCAAGCAAGTGGGCTGGATTAAGGGTCGCGCGCATCGCTAGTTAGGATGCACGTTTCCGGCTCTGCGTATCTTGAGGGATGGGAGGAAGTTCACCGTCGGCCCAGACGGCGCCGTCTTCGAAATATTCCTTCTTCCAGATCGGAACCGAGCGTTTGAGAGTGTCGATGGCAAAACGGCAGGCATCGAACGCCGCTGCCCGATGCGGGGCGCTGACCGCGATGAACACGCTGGTCTCGCCGATTTCGAGGCGGCCGAGTCGGTGGGCTACGGCTACGCGGTCAATCGGGAACTTGGCGTGAAGTTCGGCGGCAATCTCGCGCATTTTCGTCAGGGCCATGGATTCGTAGGCTTCGTAGTCGAGGTAGAGAGTACGGCGGCCGTGGGATTGATTGCGCACGCAGCCATCGAAGGTGACGATGGCGCCGTCCGCACCAGTGCGGACATGGCGGATCAGAGCGTCTGCGTCGATGGGGTTGTGGGCGAGCAAGATAAGGTCGCTGCTGGGGGGAGTGGACATCGAGTTGGCGTCAGCCGCCGCTTACCGGTGGAAGAAAAGCGATTTCGTCGCCGGGTTGCAGCGGGGTGCTCCAGGCGGCGAATTCCTGATTGCGAGAGGCCACCAGAGAGCTGCGGTAGCGGGCGAACTCCGGCCGGCGCGCAACGAAGCTGGCGAAAAGTTCCTCGATGCGCGAACCGGGAGTGAGTTCGACCAGTTCCTCCGCTCCACCCGCGACTTCCTTGAGGCGGCCGAAGAACAGAACCTTTACCTGGATGGACGGCGTTACGCTGCTCACGGAGGAATTGTAACCTGCGGCGCGGCGCGCGGCCAGCGCTAGTGGCGCCGGCGTTCAACCACACCTTGGGCGGGCTTACTCCGTCTTGACCCCGCCGGACGGAGTGCGTAGCGTGCTTGGTAGGCAGCGTCCAGCACCACGCTGCAAGGGGTCTGAAGGCCCGCGGGAAGTCAGGGCAGGGCATCGCCGCGGGAAACGGCGGAAGCTGTCCTGAAATTGACGGAGAATCCATGAAAGTTGTGATTGCCGGATCGAGCGGGCTCGTGGGCACCGCGCTGACGAATTCGCTGGTGCGTGATGGCCACACAGTGGTCCGGCTGGTACGCACCGGCGCGAAGAAAGAGGACAGCAAGAGCGGCAGCGAACTGCGCCAAGAGGAGAACGGAAGATCAGGGCAGAAGAGCGATGCGGGAAGGATTGTCAACGTCGCGTGGAATCCGAATACGTGCGACCTGGAAGGCGAGCCATTCGGCGCTGACGGGGAAAAAATTGAGGGCGCGGATGCGGTGGTGAACTTGGCGGGCGCATCGATCGCGGGGGAAAGTTGGAGCGAAGAGCGCAAGGCAGTTTTGCGGTCGAGCCGCGTGCACATTACGCGTGAGCTGGTCTGCGCGCTGGAAAAGCTCGAGGATGGACCGAAGACGCTGATCTCCGCATCGGCGATCGGATACTACGGCAATCGCGGTGACGAAGTGTTGACGGAGGCGAGCAAGCCGGGCGACGACTTTTTGGCGCGCCTGGCCCAGGAGTGGGAAGCGGAAGCGGTGAAGGCGGAGGCGCTGGGGATGCGAGTGGCGCGCCTGCGCTTTGGGATTATTTTGGCGAAGCAGGGCGGTGCGCTGCCGCAGATGATGCGGCCGTTCAAGTTTGGCGTTGGCGGAAGAATAGGTTCGGGGCAGCAATGGATGTCGTGGATTACACTGCAGGACACGGTCGCTGTGATTCGCAAAGTTCTGGAAAATAGAGCGATCCACGGCGCCGTGAATGTGGTGGGTCCGCAGGCGGTGCGCAACGTGGATTTTGCGCAAACGCTAGGACGCGCGATGCACCGGCTGGCAATTCTGCCGACGCCGGCGTTTGCGCTGAAGCTTGCGCTCGGTGAAATGGCAGGGGCGCTGCTGCTAGCCAGCCAACGGGTGGCTCCCTCACGACTGGAACAGCTTGGGCATCGATTCGGCGACCGTGATTTGAGTTCGGCGCTGGCGAGCGTGCTCGCGGAGGGATAGCGGTCCGCGCGATTAGATCTGGATGGTGCCTTCGAAAACTTTTACGGCGGCGCCGCTGACGCGGGGCACCAGCTTTCTGCCGTTTTGTGTTACTTCCACTTCGATGTGGCTGGGCCGGCCCATTTCTTCGCCTTGCAGGATGTTGAGCGTGTGGGCAGGAGAAAGCCTGCCATGCTTGACGAGATACGCGCCTAGCGCGCCGGCGGCGGAACCAGTCGCGGCATCTTCGTAGAGCTCCCAGGGAAGCATGCCGCGCGAGAAAGCTTTGCCGTTATCGCCACATGCAAAGCAGTAGGCCATGGTGCCGTTCCTGCCTAGCAACTTGCGCAGCCCGACCATGTTCATGACGATTCTCCCAAGCGCGCCGCGGTTGCGAAGGGGAACCATCAAGTTAAAAATGCCGGTGGAGACATATTCGGGCTCGAGCTTGGGATCGAAATCCTTTGGCGACAAACCGAGCGCCGATGCAAGCGCTTTTTTGTTGAGCTTTGCGGGACGGAACGAGGCGTCCTTTTGCGTCATGGTGACGCGCTGCGGGCGGCCATCCTTGAAGCGGATTTCGACGGGAAGCACTCCCGCGCCGGTTTGCTGCAGGACGTGCACGCCGCCTTCCTGCGCGGGCACCACGCCCAACTCCGCCAGCAAGAACCAAGTGCCGATGACCGGATGGCCGGCCAGCTTCAGCTCTTCGCGCGTGGTGAAAATGCGCAGGCGCGCCAATGCTTGATCTTCGGTGGGCTTCTGAACGAAGACGGTTTCTGAAAGATTCATCTCGCGCGCGACGGCGAGCATGGCGTCATTGGAGAGACCATCGCCGTCGGTAATGACCGCGAGTGGATTGCCTTCGAAGCGCGTGGTGGTGAACACGTCAAGGGTGTAGAAGCGGCGTTCCATGGGGATTTGTCTTCGACGCGAGCGAATTGCTGGGCGAGTCAAATGCGCTCGGGCTGGGCGACGGTCCTTTCGTTAACGATATTACCCGTATTCAGGGTGGATTTGGGTTCGATTAGTACGATGTGGACTTCTTCGTCGGCAGCGGGGCAATGCTCGACGCCCTTAGGGACAATCACGAACTCGCCTTCGCGAACGATGGCTTCGCGGTCGCGGAATTTCATGCGCAGCGTGCCTTTGACGACGAGAAATAGCTCGTCTTCCACCTCGTGGTGATGCCAAATGAACTCGCCTTTGAGCTTGACGGCTTTGACCTGCATGTCATTGATTTCGCCGATGACCCGTGGATTCGTGTAATCAGAGAAGCGGCTGAATTTTTCCTTCAGATTGATGGTTTCCATTGCATACCTCGAATTGGCTACAGACCATGCACAATCTCGGTTACGGCGGCGAGAACGCGCTGCGTGGTTTCCGGCTTGGACGTTTCCGAGTACACGCGCAGAAGATTTTCCGTGCCGGAAGCGCGGACCAGCACCCAGCCGATTTCGCCGAGATAGAGTTTGATGCCGTCCATGTCTTCGCGGCGGATTACCGGCCAATCCAGCAGTTTTTTCAGCTTGCCACCGGAGAAATACGCGACGGCTTTTTCCTTTTGGCCGGGCTTTACTTCGAGATCGACGCGGCCGTAATGATATTCGCCAAATTCCGCATGCAGCGCGCCGACCAGCTCGCCGAGCGATTTGCCGTGCCAGGCCATTAATTCCGCGAGCAGCAATGCCGCCACGGTGGCGTCGCGCTCGGGAATATAGAGGCTAGTGCCGATTCCGCCGCTTTCCTCGCCGCCAATCAGAATATTTTGTTCCAGCATTAGCTGGCAAATGTATTTGAAGCCGATGGGAACTTCGTACAGCTTGCGGCCAAACTTTGCGGCGAGCTTGTCGATCAGCTTGGTGACCGAAAAAGTTTTGGCAATGTCGCCGGGAAGCTTGCGCGTGCCGGCAAGATGCCAAACGAGCAGGGCAAAGATTTGGTGCGGGTTTATGAACGCGCCGTCACGATCGATGGCGCCGATGCGGTCGCCGTCGCCATCAGCGCAGAGCGCCGCGTCGTATTTTCCCGCGCGAACCGCTTGTCTGGCGGCTTCGATGTGCGGCTCGATAGGCTCAGGATTAATTCCCGCGAAGCGCGGATCGCGCGTCCCTCGAATTTCGTCGCATGCGACGCCGTTGCGAGTGAACAGTTCGCGAAGCAGTCCCGCGGCCGAGCCGTGCATGGGATCGCAGAGGAAGCGGAACTTGGCGGAGCGGAGGCGCTGCCAATCAACCAATTTTTCGATGGTTTCGAGGTAGTGGGCGCGCGGCTCGAGCGGCTGAATTAAATCCTTCCGTGGCGGAAGCGGCGGGACGCCATCGCGCAGAACTTTTGCGAGCTCGCTTTCGATTTGCGCAACGATCGACGGCAACGCGCTGCTTCCATAGCTGGCTTTGTACTTGATGCCGTTCCAGCGGTAGGGATTGTGGCTGGCGGTGATGACGATGCCGCCGGCTGCTTTGTGCTGGCGAACCAGCAGCGAAATCGCCGGTGTGGGGCAGGGCTTGTCGGCTAGCCAGACGGAAGTGCCGGTGGCGCTGATGACATCGGCAACCGCGGCGGCGATGGTGTCTGACGCAAAGCGATGGTCATAACCAACGAGCACGCCCTTTCGTGCGTCTTCGCCGCGCACTACGTAGCGCGCGATGGCGTGTGCGACGATCCGCGCGTTGGCGAAGGTGAATTCTTCCGCGATGATGGCGCGCCAGCCGTCGGTGCCAAAAAGGATCGCTTGCATGGGGTTTGAGTATACGCGAAGGGCAAGTTTCGCAAACAAGCCGGATTGGCCCGCCTACAGCAAATCTTTACGGCGATTTTCTTCCAGCCATTTCACGACTTTTCCGGCGTCCTGGGCGCGCTCGCGCGGGCAAATCAGCAGCGCGTCGGGGGTTTCGACCACGACGAGATCGTTGATGCCGACGGCGGCCACGAATTTCGAAGCGCTCCAGAAAAGATTGCCGCTGGAGTCCAGGGCGTATCCGTCGCGAGGCAAGATATTGTCGCCGGGATGTTTCGCGAGCAGTTCGTAAACGGCGGCCCAAGAGCCGATGTCGCTCCAGCCGATTTCGGCGGGAATAACGAAGACGGAAGGCACGGGCTGGCGGGTCGCAGGCTCGAGAATCGAATAATCCACGGAGATGTTTTGGAGCTTGGGATAGATGGCGCGAAGTTTTCGCTCGTAGCTGCTCTTTCCGATGCTTTCCCCGAGCGATTCCAGCGCCGCGAAGGTTTTCGGCAGATGTCTGTCGAGATTTTCGAGAAAGGTGGATGCGCGCCAGAAAAACATTCCGGCGTTCCAGTGATAGTCGCCGGAGCCGGCGTACACTTTCGCGACGGAAAGCGCGGGCTTTTCGGTGAAGCGACGCACCGCATACACGGGAAACCCTTTGGAATCGAGGGGTTCGCCCATGCGCTCAATGTAGCCGAAACCCGTTTCCGGCCGAGTCGGCGGAATGCCAAGGACGACCATGCGGCCCTTGCGGCGAGCGACTTCCAAGGCGGCGCGCACGATGATGCGATAGCGCTCGGGATTAGCGATGTAATGATCGGCGGGGAGAACGGCGAGGAGTGCGTCTCCGCGCGCGGCACGGCGGACATGCAGGGCGGCCAGCGCAATGGCAGCGGCGGTGTTGCGACCGACTGGCTCGGTGAGGACACGTTTGCGCGCGGCGGGGGGCAACTGCTTTTTCACTTCGGAAGCTTGCTCGCTATTGGTGACCGTCCAGATGCGCTCGGCAGGAATCAGCGGACGCAGGCGCGCGACGGTCTGCTCTAGCATAGTTTGTTTGCCGACGATATTGAGCAACTGCTTGGGGGTGCGCGTGCGACTGCGCGGCCAGAAGCGTGTGCCGCGTCCGCCGGCCAGGATTACCGCGTGCACTGTCAGTGCTTCGCTTGGCATGCGTCTCTTGTACTAAGCAAAAACGGTTTGGGCAAGCCAGCTCTCCGGGATCGCGGCTTGGCGTAGCTCGGTATAGAGACGCGACAAATTCGGAACGTACGTTCGAATCAGAGAGGTACTTTGCTCCGGCTGCAACGAAAATTTCCCGAGCGACGCGGGAATGAACCAGCATTCTCCGCGTTGATAGGCCAGCGGCGAGCCTGGCCAATGAATGTGGCCAGAACCGTTGAGGATAACGAATAGTTCGAAGCAGTCCATGCGTGATTCAGCCTCAACCGTCGCGCGGAATTCCCAACGCTCCGTGGCAAAATAGGAGCACGCCGCCAGCAAAGTCTTATGCACCCGTTCGCCCGGCAGATGCAGGGGCGCGACTTTGGCCGGCGCCGCGCCGCCGAACTTCATTACTTCGAGCGCTTTCTCCACGTGTAATTCGCGAGGTATTCCGTTCTTGTCGACCCGGCCGTAATCGTAGACGCGATACGTCAAATCCGAATATTCCTGGACCTCGCACAGAATCATGCCCGGGCCGATGGTGTGCGGCGTTCCCGGAGTCACAAAAAAAGTGTCGCCCGCCTTCACATCGTGCGCCTGGAAAACTTCCTCCAGCTTGTCCGCTTTCATCGCGTCCCGAAATTTTTGCTTATCTGTCCCAGCCTTCAAACCTAGAAGGAGCTTCGCTCCGGGCTCGGAAGAAAGGGCGTGCCACATTTCCGTCTTGCCCTTGCCGCCCGCGGCTTGTTCGTGAGCAGCGGCATAAGCGTCGTCCGGGTGCACCTGAATGGAAAGCTTCTCCCGCGGAAACATGAATTTGACGAGAAGGGGGAAATCTTTGCGTGAGTTCAACCGCGTGCCGCGCCACTCGCCCGGCATGGCGCTCCACGCATCGCCTAGCGTCTTTCCTGAAAAAGGTCCCGAGGCAACTTTGCAATCAACGCCGCTGAGCCAGGCTTCGCCAAGCGGCTCCGCCAGATTCGTTTGTTCCGGATAAATCGGCGCGAGCGAACGCGATCCCCATAGGCGCGGGCTAAAAACTGGATCGATGCGTGTCGGCTCGGGTCGCACAGATTCCGGGAATCAGGCGGCGGCTTCGGCCCGACTGAAAAAGTGTTCGAGGCGCCGCAAACCTTCCTCGATGCGCTCGATGGACGTTGCGTACGACAGCCGCAAATATCCGGGCGCGCCAAAAGCGTCGCCGGGCACAAGGGCCACGCGCGCTTTATCCAGCAGCAGCTTAGCCAATTCCGTGGTGTTCTTGGCGAGCGCGCTGCCGACGCTCCCGTTCGCGAGATGCGCCGAGACGTTAGGGAACGCATAGAAGGCGCCGCCGGGCTCCTCGCACGTAACGCCTGGAATGGCGCGCAAGCCGTCGACGATACGCCGACGCCGGCGCGCATATTCCGCGAGCATCACCGGGACGGAATCCATCGACCCACGCATAGCCTCGATGGCCGCATACTGCGCAATCGAAGTGGGATTCGACGTCGACTGGCTCTGTAGCTTGACCGTAGCTTGCACCAGCGCTTCAGGAGCGAGTGTGTAGCCGATGCGCCAGCCGGTCATCGCAAATGTTTTCGACATCGACCCGATGATGACGACGTTCTCTTTGGAGTTCGCCACGCTGGCGATGGAATACGGCTTGTGCGGGTCGTACGTGAAATGCGAATAGCACTCGTCGCTCATCAGCCAGACATTGTGTTTCTTGCAGACGGCGAGAATCCGCTCGTACTCGTCGGGAGGAACGACGCCGCCCGTGGGATTGTTTGGCGAACTCAGAATTACCATGCGCGTCTTTGCGGTAATGGCTTTTTCGATCACGCTCGCTTTCAGGCTAAAGCCATCTTCCGGACGCGTCTCAACGTGGACTGGTGTACCGCCCGCATATTTCACGATATCGGGATAGCTCACCCAATAAGGCGCGGGAACGATGACTTCATCGCCCTGCTGTACCAGCACGCTGACCACGTTGAAGATGGAATGCTTGCCGCCGACGTTGACGACGCATTCCTTCGGCTCGTAATTCGATTTCAGTTCGCGCTTGTGCCAGCCGCAAATGGCTTCGCGTAGCGGCAAAATGCCACCGGTGGCTGTGTACTTCGTGTAGTTCTGCTCGATCGCGCGAATGCCGGCTTTCTTGATGTGGTCGGGCGTGGGGAAATCCGGCTCGCCGGGGCCGAAGTCCGCGATGTCGACACCTTTCGCTTTCAATTTTTCGGCTTCCGCGATTACCGCTGATGTCGGCGAGATTTGGATACGATTGATGCGTTCGGTCAGTTGCACGCTTTCTCCTCTTGCTGGCGCCGGCTTGTCCTGAGGCTCGAAGAGCATCTTGCTGGCGCTTCTTCCTTCACTTCTTTCGAAAAACAATCACGAAATCTTTGCGCGCAGCCGCTCTTCCACAACGGGCGGCACGAGCCCCTGTAATGGCCCGCCGAGTTGAGCGATCTCACGCACTAACCTCGAACTCAGATAGCTATATGTTTCGCCCGGCAGCATGAAAACCGTTTCCAGGCGCGGCTCCAGTTTGCGATTCATCAATGCCATTTGCAATTCGTACTCATAATCGGAGATGGCGCGAATCCCGCGCAGAATCACACCCGCGTGCCGCTTCCGCGCATAGTCAACAAGCAACCCGTCGAAGACTTCGACTTCCACGCTCGCCCATTGGCGGGTCACCTCGCGCAACATCTCCACACGCTCGGATACCGAGAATAGCGGAGCTTTTTCTGCATTGCGCAATACGGCCACGATGACGAGGTCGAACATCTTTGCGCCGCGCTCGATCAGATCGAGGTGGCCGTTGGTCACCGGATCAAACGAACCCGGGTAGATAGCGATGGACATTTTCATGCGCGTTGCACGGTGATTTGTATTCTAACTCAGGCCTTCCGGGCGGCACGAAGCAAAGTTTTCCTCCGGCGACCTCGGCGAGGCGGCCGATTTGGTCCTTGTGGTGACCCGACCCGAAACCCGGCCCGACAGACTCGCGCAGCACCAAATGTCGAAAATTGCTTTTGCTCCGCTCGCGCCTTGTGACAGTATGCGGGGCTGCGCTGCAGGGGTAAATTGCGGCCGCACGTGTGAAGGGGTGGGCGAGAGATGGGTATGGGTCACTGGATGTGCGGGGTATGCGTGGTTGGTTTTGCGATGCTTTTATGTGCGGCGAACGCGGGCGGGCAAGAGCAGCCCAGGCTGAATCTGATGCCGCTGCCGGCAAACGTGCAAAGTGGCAGCGGCAGCCTGCCCATCGATTCGTCTTTCTCTATGGCATTGACCGGCCACACAGAACCGCGGCTGGATCGCGCCGCGCAGCGCTTTATGCGGCAGCTTTCGCGCCAGACAGCGCTGCCTCTCTCCGCCAAGCCTGCCGCCAAGTCGACGCTGACCGTGCACACGGATCACGCGAGCAAAGAGATTCAGGAACTCGGCGAGGACGAGTCCTACGCGCTCTCGATTTCCGCAGATGGAGCGAAGATCGAAGCGCCAACGCCGCTGGGCGCAATGCATGGATTGCAAACCTTTTTGCAATTAGTGGCGGTAACGCCCGAGGGCTTCGCCGCGCCCGCCATTACGATTCAAGACAAGCCGCGCTTTCCCTGGCGCGGACTGATGATTGACGTCAGCCGTCATTTCATTCCGCTCGATGTGCTGAAGCGCAATCTCGACGGATTGGAAGCAGTGAAGATGAACGTCTTCCACTGGCACCTTTCCGAAAATCAGGGCTTCCGCGTGGAGAGTAAGAAATTTCCCAAGCTGCACACGCTTGGTTCGGACGGCCTCTACTACACGCAGGACGAAATTCGCGACCTGATCGCCTATGCGCGCGACCGTGGCATTCGCGTCGTCCCCGAATTCGATATGCCCGGCCACAGCACCGCCTGGTTTGTAGGGCATCCGGAGCTCGCGAGCGGGCCTGGGCCGTACGAAATTGAGCGCGGCTGGGGAATTTTCGATCCCGCGATGGATCCCACAAACGAGAAAACGTACAAGTTTCTCGACGAACTTGTCGCGGAGATGGCGAAGCTTTTCCCCGACCACTATTTCCACATCGGCGGAGACGAGGTAAACGGCAAAGAGTGGGATGCCAATCCGAAGATTCAGGAGTTCAAGAAGTCGCACAATCTAGCGAGCAATGACGCCCTGCAAGCCTACTTCAGTGGGCGCGTTCAGAAAATCGTGACCAGGCACGGGAAAGCCGTAGTCGGCTGGGACGAAGTTTTCATTCCCGGGGTGCCAAAGGACATCGTGATTCAGTCCTGGCGCGGCCAAGCCTCCCTCGCGCAAGCCGCGGCGCAGGGATATCACGGCATCCTTTCGAACGGCTACTACCTCGATCTCGGTTGGCCTGCCGCGCGGCATTACGCGGTCGACCCGATGAGCGGCCCTGGCGCAAATCTCACACCCGGGCAGCAACAGCTAATCCTGGGCGGCGAATCCTGTATGTGGTCCGAATACGTGAACCCGGAGAATATCGACTCGCGCATCTGGCCGCGCAACGCCGCCATCGCCGAGCGCCTGTGGTCGCCCCAAAACGTGACGGATGCTGCCTCAATGTATACGCGGATGCGCGCCGTAAGCGGCGACCTGGAATGGCTGGGCTTGACGCATCAGACCTTTCATCCGCAGATGTTGCGTCGACTTGCCGGCCCGGACGCCACCCCCGAGCAGTTCGCGGCCTTGCGGACCCTGGCGGATGTGGTCGAGCCGGTGAAAGACTACACGCGCGGAGCCACGGCTCCAGCAAAGGCGACCAGCGCAACGCCCCTCAATCGACTGGTGGATGCCGTGCCGCTGGAAAGTGATCCGGCCCACCGGTTCGGGGAACTCGTCGACAAATACCTTGCTTCCTCTTGCCGGGATGCCGACGCCGCGGCGCAATTGCGCGCGCAACTTTCCACCTGGCGCGACAATGACGCCAGATTGCAGCCGCTGACACAGCAATCGTTCCTGGCGAAAGAAATTGCCCCTACTTCGCACGATTTGTCGGCTGTGGCGGCTGTCGGTTTGGCCGCGCTGGACTTTGCGGCAAAGGGCGGAGCGGCATCGGATGACTGGAAAGCCAAGCAGCTTGCCTTCATCGAGCAAGCCAACAAGCCGAAAGCTCAGCTTCTGCTCATGCCGGCACCGGCAATCCAGAGGCTCGTCGAAGCGGTAGGGGCCGGCGGAAGCTGCGCGTCAGCGAAGTAAGAGACAAAGCGGGTCCGCGCCGCTTCGTTCACTTACCTTCTAATGAATCTGGGCGTTTGTGCGCGCCTGCTGCGGCGCACGATTTTGGCAGACGCCTGCGCCCGAGTCGTGAAAGCTCTTGCCTTCTTCGGGAATGAACTCCCACGTGTAGCCCTGGGGCGACAAAGTCAGCTTCAGCACACCGTACGTGTCGAAGTTCTGGACCTCGCTGTTGGGAAGAACCCGGCCCAACGGATAGTGACTGCGCCCTCCGGTGCCGACCACGATTTCGCGGATACCGTGCTGCGGGTCGGTCCTCCCATCCGGATCCTGAGGAGCGAAGCGTTCATACGAATGCTCATGTCCGGCCAGAATCAGGTCCGCATGAGCCGCGTACAAGTCTTCCCAAAGGCGCTTCAGCTCGGGATGCACCGCGTGCGACCGGAAAATACCGCTGCTGAACAGCGGATGATGGCCATAGGCAACGATGCAGGATCCGCGATGCTCGTGGAGGTCTTGGCGAAGCCACGATTCCTGCGACGAACCGGCGGCGCAGCCTCCCACGCCCGGCGCTTCGCAGTTCGTATTCAGCACCACAACGTGCCATTGGCCAAGATCATAGCTGTAATAGCCCTTGCCCGGCGGCCCCGCTTGCGCTCCCCAGTATTGAAAATAGGGGTTGGCATCGCCTTTCAGATATTCGTGGTTGCCTGGCGCCGGCCTCGTTCGCTCCCGGAATTTGCCCCATGAAGTGCCATAGCAATTCTGGAATTGAGCCAGGTTAGCCGCATCGTAGACCATGTCTCCCAGAGTAAAAACCGTACCTTGGATCTTCTCGATGAGTTTGGCCGTTGCCAAAGCCCCGCGAGGATCCTGGCAACCGACGATATCTCCAGCTCCGACGAGGATCGCAGTCTCAGAGGCAGAGTCGGATTTCACGCCCCCTGTGGCCTGTGATTCTGCCAAAGGCGCCATGCCAGCCCAGAACAAGCCAACAGTTAGCAGCGAAAACAAGGTCAGTTCGAACGCCCGAGACATTGCGCCTCCACGAAGCGAACAGCCTAACACGGGGTCATTGCCGTTCGACCCCCGACAAACGCGGCCCAATGCTGGTTTTGACCGTTCAATGAAAACTACTGGCAATTCCAGACCATTCAAGTCGTATTGTAAGATGAAGCAAACACGTAACTTTTGATTCGCTTGAGCATCTATCGAGTTGATTTCCGGTTTGACTTTGGAGCTCGGGTGGGGTATCTTTTATTTGCGACTAAATCAGTCCTATATGGTTTTCGAGCCTGGCTTCGGGGCGGGAAGCCGAAGATGTTCAAGCTGTCTAAAAAAGCGGATTACGGTTTGATCGCCGTCAAGCATCTCGCGACGCATCGCGATGTACATGCTTGCAGCGCCAACGAGATTTCCGAGGAGTACGGCATTTCGTCGACGCTGATGGCCAAGGTGCTGCAAAAGCTGGCGCGGCACGGCGTCGTAGCCGCGAAACATGGCTCCGGCGGGGGATACCAACTCGCCCGGGATCCAGGGCAAATCAGTGCTCTGGACGTGATTTCGGCGATCGACGGCCCGGTGCTGATTACATCTTGCGTGACCAGCCACGGAAACTGCGATGCCACGGACCGTTGCTCGGTGCGCGAACCCCTTCGCCGGGTGAACGAAAGCATTTTGCACGTGCTCAGTACGGTAACGATTTCTCAGATGAGCGAAGAGCCGCAAGAGCCGGCGCTCGTCGAGTTGCGGACCTAGGAGAATAGATATGGCTGTAAAGCTGCCGATTTACATGGACAATCACGCGACCACGCCGGTCGATCCTCGCGTCGTTGATGCGATGCT
>Ga0137415_10003220_pt1 | contig 16214 bp, 16 predicted proteins | sample CZODoug3_1_1_16f_FD_183082 | JGI IMG/M metagenome (GOLD analysis project Ga0137415, IMG submission 183082) | Vadose zone soil fungal communities from Angelo Coast Range Reserve, California, USA - CZODoug3_1_1_16fungal (Hybrid Assembly) | ecosystem: Environmental > Terrestrial > Soil > Vadose...
TCCTTTTCTGCATTTCTGGGACCGCACGTTCGCGCCGGCGTGCCGCTACCTCGGCAAGTCCGAATGGGCGGACGAGGGGAATCTGATTCTGATGTCGCGGCATCGGTTGAAATCCCTGGCCCCGGCGCATGCCGTGATCGCCCATACGGGCCTCAATCTCGGCCCGCTGAGCTCCAACCTCATGCTCTTCGTCGACCAGGACAAAGCGCCGTGATCTCGCACGCCCCGCGCGGCACCTCAGCCGCGGCCGTTCCGCCGTGCGAAGGACAGCGTCGCATTGCAGGGGGCGGCGTGACGTGGCGCGCGCTCTCCGCTTTGCGAGAAGCCTTGACGTCGTGGCGCGCGCAGCTTTTTGCTTCGGGGGAGGATCAGGCCCCTCGGGCGAGCAGGTCGCGGCCCGGATTGACCCACGGGCACATCGTCATCCTGATCTCGGCCGTCTTCCTGCTGTCCAATGCGCTGATCGCGGCGGCCCTTCGTCCTGCCGTCGGCCTGCTTGTGGTTCTCGGATGCGCAGGATCGCTCTGTGTCGTCGTCAGCGCCGTCCGGGGTTGCGGTACCGGTTTCCTCCGCAGCCGAATTGAGCCGGCGATATTTGCGCCCTGCGCCCTTGCCGCCATCGCGCTCTGTGTGCTGGGCGGCGAAGGGCACTTCTTCTTCGCCAATTATGATTGGCTCACGCGCGACGCCGTGCTTGCCGACCTGGTGCGGCAGAAATTCCCCGTTTTTTACGAATATCAGGGCAGCGAGTTTGTCCTGCGGGCGCCGCTCGGGATGTACATGATCCCGGCAACGATCGGGAAGCTGCTCGGGCTTCGGGCTGCGCACCTGGCGCTCCTCGCGCAGAACGTGACCATCCTGGCGCTGACGCTCGGCGTCCTTGTCTCGATGGTACGCGGTCGGAAAGCGGTTTTTCTCGCCGTTTTTGTCGCCTTCAGCGGGATCGAGATCATCGGGGCATGGATCGTCGGTTCGCGGCTTCCCGAACCGGAGGCCTTTCCGTGGCCCTTGCAGGCGCATCAGCATCTCGCGTGGTGGAATCCCGCGTTCCAATACACCAACCACCTCACGCAAATATTCTGGGTCCCCAACCACGCTCTGCCGGGCTGGTGGCTGGCGGCGCTGTGCATTCTCCAGATCAGGCGCGAAATCGACAGCGCGGCCCTCGTTGTCTCGTTCGCGTTTCTGTTCTTCTGGTCGCCCCTGACCCTGGCCGGGGCGCTGCCGATCGTCGGCTATCTCGTGCTGCGGCGCGGTGTCGGGGAATTGCTGGCGCCATGGCTGCTCGCCGCTTGTGCCGCAGCGCTCTGCTTCCTTCCGGTCGCGATCTATCTCGGCGCCGATGCGGGATCCGTTCCCCATCGCTGGCTGGTCGCGGCAGCCGGCTTCTGGGCCTTTTACGTCGTGTTTATCGCGATCCAGATCCCGCAGGCGGCGGTCGTCGCATCGTTCTGGTCGAGGCTCGATCCCGCTTCCAGAACGCTCTCCATCCTCTCCATTCTGGTCCTGCTGCTCATTCCGTTTTACAGACTTGGAGCGAACAATGACTTTTCCATGCGGGCTTCGATCATGCCGCTTGCGCTGCTGGCGTTCGTCTTCGGCTCGATCGTGGCTGAAATGCAACTGCGCGACGGCATCAGGCGTATCGCAGCGGTCGCCGCGATCATCCTGTTGGGATGCATCACCTCCGCCCTCGAGATCCAACGTGCGCTGATGCTCAATTCCTTCGCGATCAGCGACTGCAATCTCCTGACGACCTGGAATCACCTCGAGCCCGATCGATGGCTTGCCAGCTATTTCGCGCGATCGGACGCAATGCCGGCCTGGCTGTTGCCGCACGACGGGGTCGAGGCGCCCGTCGCGGTCGAAAACCGGCAATGCTGGCCCGACCATCCATTCATGAATCTGCCGACGACGGCCTGGCGCGAGCCCCGTCTATGGTAGCGCGTCGGGAGCAGCCGGCGCGGGCGGCGGCGGATGGCCGGCAGCCTGGCGATCGAGCGAAGGGAGCCAGCGAGGGCTCTGCGATGGCGTCTGCCGAACGGCGATTGTTGGTGCTCGGCGGCTTTGCGCTTTCGGTGGTGCTGTTTTTCGTCGTGTACAAGCCGTGGAATCTTGCCAGCGACTTCATGATCGGCGCGCCGGTCGGGCGCGATTTTGTGAATTTCTGGACCGGCGGGCACCTTGCGCTCACGGGCCGGCTCGATCTGCTGGTGAATTTTGCGGGCTACAACGATTTCATCGCGACGACATTCGACCACCACAATCCGCTTGATGAGCGGATCTTCTCGTATCCGCCCCATATCCTGCCGTTCCTCGTTCCGTTCGCCGCCTTGCCGTTCATTCCGGCCACGCTGCTGTGGACGGCGCTGAATGTCTGGTTGGTCGATCGTGCGGTCTGTCTTCTGGCGCCCGACGCGCCGGCATTGCGCCTCGCCGCGTGCCTGTCGCCCGCGGTCGTCACCATGGTGGCGTTCGGCCACTTTGGCGGGGCCTTGGCGTTTCTCGCCGTTTACGCGCTGACACGGGCCGACGCGCGCCCGGCCGTGAGCGGAATCTGTCTTGCCTTGATGAGCGTCAAGCCGCAGTTTGCGCTCGGTCTTGGCGTTTTCCTGCTTCTCACCGGCCGATGGCGACCGGTGGTGTGGGCCTTGCCGGCAACGGCCTGTCTGGTCGGACTTTCACTCGTCGCCTTCGGGCTCGAGCCGTGGATCAATTTCGTCAAATGGACGATGCCGTTCCACGCCGAGGTGCTTTCGGTCTATGCGCGCGAAGCGCTCTGGACGGTCGTGTCGCTCTATTCGGCCCTGCGTCTCATGGGCTTTTCGGCCGCCGCCGGTTACGGCGTGCAATGCGTCTACGCGATGGTGGCGTTGATCGGGGCGGCCGCGCTCGCGATCCGCTGCGGGATGACACCGCGGGTGGTCGCGCTCGGCCTGTTTGCGGTGCTTGCTGCGCTGCCGTATTTCGCAAACTACGATCTCGCGATCATTGCTCCAGCCCTCACCGTCGCGCTGTTCGCGGATCGGCCGGGCGAGAGCCGGCCGTTCCTGACGTTCGTTCCGGCGACCCTGTTGTGGATGGCGCCCGTCTGCTCGAGCGCGTTCGACGCGCTCTCGTTGCCCGTGGTCTCTCTCGGGGTCTCGGCGGTCCTCTTGCTGGCGCTTTATGGTCAGGCCATCGCGTGCCGGCGCGCGGCACCTTCCGTCCCCGGCCTAGCAGTTGCGGGGCGCATGACTTCCGGAAAAGCCTGAGATGAGCTCGATCGCGGAGGAAAGCACGTTCTGCAAACGACGACTCTTCGCAGACGGCTTGCGCGAGGCAGTCGGCAAATGGCTTCCGCTCTTGCTCGTATTTGCGGTTGCGCTCCTCGTGAGAAAACTCGTCGTCGCCAATACCGACGTGGCCGCGGTGATCACGCTGGCCGAGCGCGTGTTGGACGGTCAGCGCCAGGCGATCGATTTTATCGAGCTCAATCCACCGGCATCCATCTATCTCTATGTTCCGGGCGTCGCCTTGGCGCGACTTCTGGGCCTGTCGCCCGAAGTGGTGACCGATGGCCTGGCATTTATCGTCCTCGGCGCGGGTATCCGGCTTTCTGTCGGTATTCTCGCCCGGACGGGCGTTCTCGAAGATTTCGACGGCCGTAAACTGGCCGTTCTGATCGCGGGGATTTTGACCATCCTGCGGGGCAGACTTTTGGCGAGCGCGAACATATCGTCACGGCGATGTTCCTTCCGATGCTGGCCGTACTGGCGGTCCGTGCAAAGGCGATGACGCCGGGCTTTTGGTCGCTGGTTGCCGCCGCATTGGGCGCCGGCGCGATGATCGTGGTGAAGCCGTATCTGATTGTCGGATTCATCCCGGCGGTCGTTGGCGCCGCTTACGCTGCGCGATCCTGGCGGGTGCTCGTCGCTCTGGAAAACTGGATCGTCCTCGCGACGGTCGCGGTTTACGGCGCCGTGGTCGTCATGGTGTTTCCGGAGTTCATCACCGAGACGGTGCCGCTGGTGAGCGCGGTCTACCTTCCTCTCCGCAATCCGTGGACGATCATGGTGAGCGAATTTGCGGCGGTTCCGATCTGGCTGGCGGCCTGCTTCGCCATTGTCTGGTTGCGGCGCAAAAAAATCGCCGGGTGGCGCTATGGCCTGTTGCTCGTCGCGTCGGCGGGTTTCATGGTTGCTTTCATCGTCCAGGGGAAGGGCTGGGCGTATCACGCCTATCCGATACTGGCGCTCGTGCTGATCGCGCTCGCCTTCGCGGTCAGCGAGCACAAGCCTCCAGCCTCCGCCCCCGACGGCTGGTCGCCGGCTTGGTCCGATCTCGGCATTCGGGGCGTTCTTCGTGCTCACCTTCTGCTGGATGAATACCCCCGACACCGTCAGCATGAGCGCCCTTGCGGGTCCGATCCGGCAGGCCAAGCCTCATCCCACGATGCTGGAGATCTCGAGTGACCCAGCGATAGGGCAGCCTCTCGTTCGGGAGGTCGGTGGAAGGTGGGTCGGGACCGTCAGCTTCCTGTGGATCACCATGGGGGCCAATGGCGGCGCACGCACGAGAGCCTCCCCCCGAAACGGCCGCACGGATCGCCGACTATATGGCTCTCGACCGCAGGCTCCTGGTCGGGGATATCCGTCGTGACCGACCTGACATCATCCTGGTCGAGAAGGCCCCCACCGACTGGGAAGCTTGGGCCCGCGCCGATCCTGAGATCGCGGAACTGCTGAAGCCCTATAGCGAAGTGGTAACCATGAACAATGTCCTGGTCCTGAAGCGCGAGAGCGACGGACCCGAGCGCACGGGGCGCGAGACAGGCCGGCCGGCTGACGTGCGCTGAGCCGCCCTTGCGCCAAATTCTCCAATCCTATCTTGCGGGTCGATACGGCCCTCCTATATGAGCGTCTGAGCCTGCCGAGGGCGGCAGGACGTGTGTTTTTAGGGGTCGGAGCGGGGGCGGGCCGGGTTGTTACGACCCGGCAGGCCGTCCTTTCGGGTGCCGCAAGGGCCCGTCCGATCTGCTGCAACAAGAGGGAAGACTATGGGCAAGGTCATTGGCATCGACCTCGGCACGACAAATTCCTGCGTCGCCGTGATGGAAGGCAAGACGCCGAAAGTCATCGAGAACGCAGAGGGCGCGCGCACGACGCCGTCGATCGTCGCATTTTCCGATGACGGCGAGCGGCTGGTGGGTCAGCCCGCCAAGCGCCAGGCGGTCACCAATCCGGAAAAGACCTTCTTCGCGGTCAAGCGCCTGATCGGCCGGCGCTACGACGACCCGGTGGTCGAGAAGGACAAGAAGCTCGTCCCCTACAAGCTGGTGCGCGCCTCCAATGGCGACGCCTGGGTCGAGGCCGACGGCAAGTCCTATTCGCCGTCGCAGATTTCCGCCTTCATCCTGCAGAAAATGAAGGAGACGGCCGAGGCCCATCTCGGGACGACGGTCGACCAGGCCGTCATCACGGTGCCGGCCTATTTCAACGACGCCCAGCGCCAGGCCACCAAGGACGCCGGCAAGATCGCCGGCCTCGAGGTGCTGCGCATCATCAATGAGCCGACCGCGGCCGCGCTCGCCTACGGACTCGACAAGCAGAAGAGCGGCACCATCGCGGTCTACGACCTCGGCGGCGGCACCTTCGACATCTCGATCCTCGAGATCGGCGACGGCGTATTCGAGGTGAAGTCGACCAACGGCGACACCTTCCTGGGCGGCGAAGACTTCGACATGCGCCTGGTCAGCTACCTGGCCGACGAGTTCCAGAAGGAGCAGGGCATCGACCTGCGCCGCGACAAGCTCGCGCTCCAGCGCCTCAAGGAGGCGGCCGAGAAGGCCAAGATCGAGCTGTCCTCGACCACCCAGACCGAGATCAACCTGCCCTTCATCACCGCCGACGCGAGCGGGCCGAAGCACCTGACCATGAAGCTGACGCGCGCCAAGTTCGAGGCGCTGGTCGACGATCTGGTGCAGAAGACGGTCGATCCGTGCCGGCAGGCGCTCAAGGACGCGGGCCTTTCGGCCGCCGAGATCAACGAGGTGGTGCTGGTCGGCGGCATGACCCGCATGCCCAAAGTGCAGGAAGTGGTGAAGCAGCTGTTCGGCAAGGAGCCGCACAAGGGCGTCAATCCGGACGAGGTGGTGGCGATCGGCGCCGCGATCCAGGCCGGCGTGCTGCAGGGCGACGTCAAGGACGTGCTGCTGCTCGACGTGACGCCGCTCTCGCTCGGCATCGAGACGCTGGGCGGGGTGTTCACCCGCATCATCGATCGCAACACCACGATCCCCACCAAGAAGAGCCAGGTGTTCTCCACCGCGGAAGACAATCAGAACGCGGTGACCATCCGGGTGTTCCAGGGCGAGCGCGAGATGGCGGCCGACAACAAGATGCTCGGCCAGTTCGACCTGATGGGGATCCCGCCCGCCCCGCGCGGCGTGCCGCAGATCGAGGTCTCGTTCGACATCGACGCCAACGGCATCGTCAACGTCCACGCCAAGGACAAGGCGACCGGCAAGGAGCAGCAGATCCGCATCCAGGCATCGGGCGGCCTGACCGAGAGCGAAATCCAGAAGATGGTCAAGGACGCCGAGGCCCACGCCGAGGAGGACAAGACCCGCAAGGCCGCGGTGGAAGCCAAGAACCACGCCGAGGCGCTGGTCCACTCGACCGAGAAGGCGCTGTCCGAGCACGGCTCCAAGGTCGGCGAGGCCGAGCGGCGCGCGATCGAGAACGCCATGGCGGATCTCAAGGAGGCGCTCAAGGGCGACGACGCGGCCGCGATCGCGGCGAAGACCAACACGCTGGCGCAGGCTTCCATGAAGCTCGGCGAGGCGGTGTACAAGGCGCAGACAGAAGGTCAGGGCGGCGGCCCGGGCGGCGAGGGCCCGAGCGCCGGCGGCGCCCCGAAGGACGACGTGGTCGACGCCGAGTTCACCGAGGTCGACGACGACAAGAAGAACAAGAAGTCGGCCTGACGCATGTTCCGGCGAAGTGGATACCGGTTCGCCGATCAGAACATGCGTCACTTAAGAGAGCCGACGGCTTTGATGCGGACGCCGAATCATGAGACGTAAGGTGAGCCCGGCGCGCGGTCGCGCCGGGTTCCGCATGTTCGGACGAGGAGGGCGCTGAGGTGGCGAAGCGCGACTACTACGAGGTCCTCGGCATCCAGCGGAACGCCAGCGATCCGGACATCAAGGCGGCGTTTCGCAAGGCCGCGATGAAGCACCACCCGGACCGCAATCCCGGCGACAGCGAATGCGAGCACCGCTTCAAGGAACTCAACGAGGCCTATGAGGTCCTGAAGGACGCCGAGAAGCGCGCGGCCTATGACCGCTTCGGCCACGCCGCCTTCGAGCGCGGCATGGGCGGCGCGGGCGCCGGCTTCGGCGCCGACTTCGCCTCCACCTTCTCGGATATCTTCGACGACTTTTTCGGCATGGGCGGACGGCGTCCGCGCGGCACCGGGCGCGAGCGCGGCGCGGACCTGCGCTACAACATGGAAATCAGCCTGGAGGAGGCCTATCACGGCAAGGCCGCCCAGCTGCGCATTCCGACCTCGGTGACCTGCGAGGTCTGCTCCGGCAGCGGCGCCAAGGGCGGCGCCAAGCCGAAGACCTGCACGACCTGTGCGGGCCACGGCAAGGTTCGCCAGCAGCAGGGCTTCTTCACCCTTGAGCGCACCTGCCCGGCATGCCACGGGCGCGGCCAGGTGATCGACGATCCCTGCCCGTCCTGCGCGGGCTCGGGCCGGGTGCAGCGCGATCGCACCCTGTCGGTGAATATTCCGGCCGGGGTCGAGGACGGCACCCGCATCCGGCTCGCCGGGGAGGGCGAGGCGGGGGCGCGCGGCGGGCCGGCCGGGGATCTTTATATCTTTCTCTCGATGGGCGGCCACGCCTTCTTCCAGCGCGACGGCGCCGACCTGCATTGCCGGGTGCCGATCTCGATGGTGGCGGCCGCGCTCGGCGGCGAGTTCGAGGTGCCGACCATCGACGGCGGCAAGACGCGCGTGAAAGTCCCCGAAGGGACGCAGTCGGGCCGCCGGTTCAGGCTGCAACAGAAGGGGATGCCCGTGTTGCGCAGCAAGCAGATGGGCGACATGTATGTGCAGGTGATGGTCGAGACGCCGCAAAGTCTCACCAAGCGGCAACGCGAGTTGCTGGCCGAGTTCGAAAAGCTGTCGTCCAAGGACACGCAACCGGAAGCGGCGGGGTTCTTCGGTAAAGTCAAGGAGTTTTTCGGAAACCGGGCGGGCCCGTCGTGAGCCCCTCCACTTGACCCTGGACTCTTGGCCCTATACCCGTGACAATATCGTGACAAAAGTTCCTCGCGTCAGCCGCCCAAAGCCCGCCATGCCGCTTGAAACAACCCTCAGTCTCGCCAAAAAAACCCTTCGCATCGACGACGAGGTCCGGTTCATCCGCTCGTGGCTCGAGAAGCCGTTGGCGACCGGCGCCGTCATGCCGTCCGGCAAGCTCTTGGCGCGCGCCATGGCGCGGCTGGTCGATACCGCGCGGCCCGGCCCGATCATCGAGCTCGGGCCCGGCACCGGCCCGGTCACCGAGGCGCTGGTCGCGCACGGCGTCGATCCGGCCCGGCTGGTCCTGGTCGAGTTCAACCCGGTTTTCTGCCGCCTGTTGCGCTCGCGCTATCCGGCCGCGACCGTCGTGCAGGGCGATGCCTACCGCCTCAAGCATCTGCTCGGCTCGCTCTTGCGCGAGCCGGCCGCCGCGGTGGTCTCCGGGCTCCCGCTGTTCACCAAGCCGCTGCGCACGCGCCTGCGGCTCATCTCCGACGGTTTCGGGATGCTGCAGCCCAACGCCCCCTTCATCCAGTTCACCTATGCGGTCGTGTCGCCGATCCCGCGCACGCTTCCGGGCGTGCGCGCGCATTCGACCGAACGCATCTGGCTGAACTTGCCGCCGGCGCAGGTCTGGGTCTACCGCAAGGGCTGACGGCCAAGATCCTCGGCGCGGCGCGCGCGCATTTTCCCCGCAAGCCGATTCCATCCCGGATCAAGTCGGGACAAGCGTCGCGCGAAAATGCTTTAATCGCGGCGTTCCGGAGCCGCCGATGACCATCCCCAAAATCCTCGTCTTTGCCGGCTCGATCCGCACCGGGTCGTACAATGCGCGCCTGGCGGCGCTCGCCGCCAAGCTGCTGACGCTGGCCGACGCCGACGTCACCCATATCTCGCTGCAGGATTTCCCCATGCCGCTGTATGACGGCGAGCTCGAAGGCAAGTCGGGGCCGCCCGCGCAGGCGGTGAAGCTCAAGCGGATGATGATGCTGCATGCCGGCGTGTTCATCGCCTCGTCCGAATACAACGCCTCGCTCACGCCGCTGCTCAAGAACACCATCGACTGGGTGTCGCGCGTGCGCGACGGCACCGAGCTCCCGCTCGCCGTCTTCAAGAACCGGGTGTTCGGGCTCGCCGCGGCCTCGCCCGGCACATTGGGCGGCTATCGGTCGCTGATGGCGCTGCGCCAGGTGCTCGAGCTCGGCTGCGGCGCCACCGTGCTGCCGGAGCAGGTCGCGGTGCGCGACGCCGCCCATGCGTTCGACGAGCACGACAACCTGCGCGATCCGCGCACCGCGGACGCCTTTCAGATCCTGTTGTCGCGGCTCGTCGATGCGACGCGCTCGCTCGCGAGATGAGGAGGCTTGATTGATCGCTCCCCGCGACCGGCTGATCGTTGCGCTCGATCTTCCCTCGGTGGCCGCCGCCGAAGCCATGGTGGCGCGCCTCGGCGATGCGGTCTCGTTCTACAAGATCGGCTATCAGCTCGCCTTCGCGGGCGGGCTGTCATTCGCCGAAGCGCTCGCGCGCTCGGGCCGCCAGGTGTTTCTCGATCTCAAGCTGCACGACATCGGCAACACCGTCCACAAGGGCGTCGAAAGCGTCGCCCGCCTCGGCGCCACCTTCCTCACGGTGCACGCCTATCCGCAGACCATGAAGGCGGCCGTCGAGGCGCGCGGGCAGTCCGGCTCGTCGAATTTGCGCATCCTCGCCGTCACGGTGCTGACGTCCTATGACGACGCCGACCTTGCCGCCGCCGGCTATGATTTCACGGTGGCCGAGCTGGTGGCCGAGCGCGCCGCGCAAGCGCGCGACATCGGAGTCGACGGCCTGGTGTGCTCGGCCGAGGAAGCCGCGACATTGCGTCCGCTCGTCGGGTCCGGCATGGCCCTGGTGACGCCGGGCATCCGCCCGGCGGGCGCGGAGAGCGGCGACCAGAAACGCATCATGACGCCTGCGGCCGCCATCGCGGCCGGCGCCGATTATCTCGTGGTCGGCCGGCCGGTCGTCGCGGCGGAAGACCCGAAGGCGGCCGCGCAGGCGATCATCGCCGAGATCGCCAGCGCACAACGCTGAGAGGGGTCGAAGTCGTGCCCAAAGGCTATTGGATTCCGCACATCGACGTGAGCGACCCGGAAGGCTATAAGGCCTACATGGCGGCGACGCCGCCGGCCCACCACAAATACAACGGCGTCGCGCTGGTGCGCGGCGGCCAGATGGAGGCCGCCGAAGGGCGCGCCCGCGCCCGCAACGTGCTGCGCGAATTCCCCGACTACGCCACCGCGCTCGCCTGCTACCGCTCGCCCGAATATCAGGGCGCGAAGCCGATGCGCTTGGCGCATGCGACGTCCGACTTCGTCATCGTCGAGGGCTATGACGGGGAGCAGCCGCCGCGGCCGGTGTCGCCGCCCCCAGCCGGCCCGCGCAAGGGTTACTGGATCGCGCATGTCGACGTGACGGACCCTGAAGGCTTTCAGGCCTATTTGGGTGCCTACATGGCGCCGTTGGGCAAGTTCGGCGGCCGTTTCCTGGCGCGCGGCGGCGCGCACGAGGTCGTCGAGGGCCGCGTGCGCAGCCGCACCGTGGTGCTGGAATTTCCGAGCTACGAGGCGGCGCTCGCCTGCTACCGCGGGCCGGAGTATCAGGCGGCGAAACGGCTGCGCGACCGCAAGGCCGACGTCGATCTCGTCATCGTCGAGGGCCACGACGGCGCGCCGTCGTAGGCGACAGGAGAGAGCAGGATGGCCAAGGGCTATTGGATCGCGGGCGTCGACATCAACACCCAGGCGGACTACGACGAATACCGCAAGCGCAACGCGGTCGCCTTCGCCAAGTTCGGCGGAAAATTTCTGGTGCGCGGCGGCCCCCATGACTGCGTGTTCGGCCGCAGCAGGCAGCACCCGGTCGTCCTCGAGTTTCCCACCCACGAGGCGGCGCTCGCCTGCTATCGCTCGCCCGAATACCAGGACGCCGCGCAATATCTCAAGCGGGGCTGCGAGGTCGATCTCGTCATCATTCCGGGCTACGACGGCGCGCAGCCGTAGCGGCTCGCGCTTGCCGCCTTCCCTTGCGGTTGGCGTCCCGCTATACCGGCGCGACCTCGCCAGGAGAACACACCGATGTCCGACATGCGGCTGATCGTGGCCGGCGCCGGCGGGCGCATGGGGCGCACGCTCGTCAAGGCGATCGCCGACACCGACGGCGCGATCCTGGCGGGCGCGGTCGACGCGCCCGGCTCGGCGGTGATCGGCCGCGACGCGGGCGAGCTCGCCGGGCTCGGCCCCAACGGCATCAAGGTCACGGCCGATCTGGCGCCGCTGCTGGCGAAGGCGGACGGCCTCGTCGACTTCACGATTCCCGCCGCCACCCTCGCGCTCGCCGAGATCGTCGCCCAACAGGGCCTCGTCCATGTGATCGGCACCACCGGGCTGTCGGCCGAGAACGAGAAGCTGATCGCGATCGCGGCGCAGCGCTCGGTCATCGTCAAGTCGGGCAACATGAGTCTCGGCGTCAATCTGCTGGCCGCGCTGGTGCGGCGCGTCGCCCGCACGCTCGACCAGGAGTTCGACGTCGAGATCCTCGAGATGCACCACAACAAGAAGATCGACGCGCCGTCCGGCACCGCCCTCATGCTCGGGCGCGCAGCGGCCGAGGGCCGCAACATCGATTTGGCGCAGCGCTCGGCGCGCGGACGCGACGGCGAGACCGGGGCCCGCAAGGCCGGCGACATCGGATTCGCGTCGCTGCGCGGCGGCACCGTGGTGGGCGACCACACCGTGGTGTTCGCCGGCCCGGCCGAGCGCATCGAGCTTTCGCACAAGGCCGAGGACCGCATGATCTTCGCGCGCGGCGCCGTCAAGGCGGCGCTGTGGGCGAAGGGCAGGAAGCCCGGACTTTATTCGATGGCCGATGTGCTGGGCTTGCGGGATTTCTGAGCCGCGGCCGGCCGCGGCGCCCATCGCGCGACGACGTTGGGAGGAATTGATGAAACTTCTCCGGAGGTCATTGCTGCGCTTGGCGGCGGCGGCTGTCGCGCTCCCGGCGGTATCCCAAGCGCTCTGGGCGCAGGCTTATCCGGCGCGGCCGATCACCATGATCGTTCCGGCCTCCGCGGGCGGCCCGACGGACGCGATCGGGCGCATCATGGCGGAGCGCATGCGGGTCTCCCTCGGCCAGACCATCGTGATCGAAAATGTGAGCGGCGCCGGAGGATCGATCGGCGTCGGGCGCGTCGCGCGCGCGGCGCCGGACGGCTATACGATCGGCATCGGCCATTGGACGCATTATGTGTTGAACGGCGCGATCTACAGCCTGCCCTACGACCTGCTGAAGGACTTCGAGCCGGTCGCGATGATCGCGACGGGTCCGCTCGTGATCGTCGCCAAAAAGACTTTGCCGGCAAACGATCTGAAACAGCTGGCCGCCTGGCTGAAGGCCAATCCGGAGAAGGCGCTGGCGGGCACCGGCGGCGTCGGCACGCCGCCCCACGTCGCCGGCCTCCTTTTCCAGAAAATCACCGGCAGCCGCTTTCAGTTCGTTCCGTACCGCGGCACCGGGCCGGCCATGCTGGATCTGGTCGCCGGACAAATCGACATCATGCTGGAACAGGCCTCGAATGTGATTCCGCAACTGCGCGGCGGCACCATCAAGGCCTTTGCGGTCACCGCAAAGACGCGCCTTGCGTCGGCGCCCGACGTCCCGACCGTGGATGAGGCGGGAGTGCCGGACTTCTACATCTCGGTCTGGCACGGGCTGTGGGCCCCGAAAGGAACGCCGCGGGATGCTGTCGCCAGGCTCAATGCGGCGGTGCTCGACGCCCTCGCCGACCCGGCCACGCGCAGCAAGCTCGCCGAGCTGGCGCAGGAGCTTCCGCTGCCCGAGCAGCAGACCCCCGAGGCTCTCGGCGCCTACCAGCGGGCCGAGATCGAGAAATGGTGGCCCATCGTCAAGGAGGCCGGCATCAAGCCGGAATGACCGGCCGTTCGACGCTCAATCCCGCGTCGCGGTGATCGCGGCGGCGCCGGCCTTGGCGGCCGCGACAGGGCGCAGCAGCGAGACGCCGGTCATCTGCGCCGGCTTCGGCAGGCCCATCAGCGCCAGCAAGGTCGGCGCGAGATCGGCGAGCCGTCCATCCGCCAACGCGACGTCGCCGCCGCCCATCAGCAGCAACGGCACCGGGCCGGTGGTGTGGGACGTGTGCGGCCCGCCGGTGACGGGATCGCGCATCATCTCGCAATTGCCGTGGTCGGCGGTGACCAGCAGGGCGCCGCCGGCCTTGCGGATCGCCTCGGCGATCCGTCCGAGCCCGGCATCGACGGTCTCGACCGCCTTGATGGCGGCCGGCAGGCTGCCGGTATGGCCGACCATGTCGGGGTTGGCGTAGTTGAGCACGATCAGGTCGTACTTGCCCGAAGCGATCGCCGCCACCGCCTTGTCGGTCAGCTCGGGGGCCGACATCTCGGGCTGCAGGTCGTAGGTCGCGACCTTCGGGGACGGCACCATGATGCGGTCCTCGCCGCGATAGGGCTCCTCGCGGCCGCCGTTGAGAAAATAAGTGACGTGCGGATATTTCTCGGTCTCCGCCATGCGCAATTGGGCGCGGCCCGCGCCGGCCACCACCTCGCCCAGCACCATCGCCAGGTCGTCATGGGATAAGATCGCCTGCATCAACGGCGCGAGCTCATCGCTGTATTGCGTCATCCCGGCCGCGGCCGCGATCCGCACCACGCGCGGGCGCGCAAAACCGGAGAAACCCGGATCGAGCAGCGCCGACAGAATCTCGCGCACCCGGTCGGCGCGGAAGTTGAAGCACAGCACCGCGTCGCCGTCGCGCATCCCGCGATAGCCGCCGACGATACCCGGCAGCACGAACTCGTCGCCGAGATCATGCGCATAGGCGTCCGCGATCACGGCGCCGGCGTCCGGGAAACGCGGCCCATCGGCCTCGACGATCGCCGCATAGGCCTTGGCGACGCGCTCCCAGCGCTTGTCGCGGTCCATCGCGTAATAGCGACCGCACACCGTCGCGATAGACACCGAGGGCGGCAGCGCTGCGGCGAGGCGCCGGATGTCCTCCTCCGCCGATCGCGGCGGCGTATCGCGGCCGTCCGTGAAGGCATGCACCAGCGTCGGGACGCCGGCTTGCGCCAGAATGCCGGCGAGCGCCGCCGCATGGTCCTGGTGCGAATGAACGCCGCCGGGCGACGCCAGGCCCATCAGGTGGCAGACGCCGCCGCCTTCGCGCAGGCGTTCGATCAAGCCGCGCAGCGCCGGCGACCTGGCGATCTCGCCGTCGGCGATCGCGTCGGTGATGCGCTGCAGGGTCTGCTTGACGATGCGGCCGGCCCCGATGTTGAGGTGCCCGACCTCGGAATTGCCCATCTGGCCGGGCGGCAGGCCGACATCGGCGCCGGAGGTTCGCAGCAGGGCGTGCGGACCGGCCGCCCACAGGCGGTCGAAGGCGGGCGTGCGCGCCTGGCGGACCGCGTTGTCGGCCGTCTCCTCGCGCCAGCCCCAGCCGTCCAGCACGGCCAGCATCACCGGACGACGCTCCTGCATGCGGGTTCCCCCGGGGCTCGCGTTGCCTATCACCGGGGTCTTGTGCGCGTTCGGGCCCGCATCGTCAATCAGCCGCGGTCCTGCCGTGCCCGCGACCGCGCGAGGGCGCGCGCCGGACCCATCACGGCAGAAACCAATTCAAAGGAAGGCAGGTTACGAAGGGTTCGACGCCGTCACCAGCACGGGCTGCTCGCGGTAGCGCTGCGGAAACAGGCGCTTGAGATTCTCCACCTTCGGCAGGTCGTTGTAGACGATGTAGGGATTGGTCGGGTGCCGGGTGGCGTAATCCTGGTGATAGGCCTCGGCCGGGTAGAAGCCCGCGAGCGGGGTGAGCTGCGTCACCACCGGATGCTTGAAGGTGCCGGCCTTGTCGAGCTGGACGATATAGGCCTGGGCGACGCTCTGCTGCGCCGCGTCGGCATAGAAAACCGCCGAGCGATATTGCGGGCCGTCGTCCGGACCCTGCCGGTTGAGCTGGGTCGGATCATGCGCGACCGAGAAGTAGATCTGCAGGATCGCCCCGTAGGAGATCTGGCGCGGATCGAAGCGGATCTGCACCGCCTCGGCGTGGCCGGTGCGGCCCGAGCTCACGACATTGTATTGCGCGGTCTCCTTGGTGCCGCCCGCATAGCCGGACAGGACCTGGGTCACGCCCTTGGTGTGCTGGAACACCGCCTGGACGCCCCAGAAGCAGCCGCCGGCAAGGACCACGGTCTGCGTATCGGCATCCGCCGGCGCGTCGATCGCGGGCGCCGGCACCACGGTCGCGGGCTCGGCGGCCTGCGCGCCCCCGAACCACCAGGCGCCGGCAAGGCCGAGGCACACCAGGGCGGCGGATGCGACGTGACGTGCGGGCTTGGGTTTCGACAGCATGGATCAATGTCCTTCCTGATCGACTCTGGGGCGATGTCGGCCCACCTTCTACCCGAAGGCGGCGGCGCCGCCCTCGCAACTTTTTGCACAAATCCGTGAGGCGTCCGTGACGCTAAAAGGCCGTCCGGGTCGGCCCGCGCTTGGCCTCGCCGATGGCGGCCGCCAGCGCATCGGCAAAGCTCTCCTTCTCGCCCGGGCTCAGAAAGCCGCCGATCGGCAGCTTGCGGCCGCGCGACACCAGGAAAAGCCGCTCGATGCCGAACTCCTCATGGGTGTCGCGGTCGAGCCTGACCCAGAGCGGATTGAGCGACCATTCGGCGACCCGGCCGCGATGGCTCACCTTGCGGACGCGCAGCTCCGAGGCCGTCACCATGACTTCCTCATAGGCCCGGGCGGCGCGGTAGTTGATGCGGAAGGCCCAATAGATCAGCACCACGTCGAGCCCGAAAAAGCCCACCACCGGCCAAGCGCCCAGGATGAGAAAGACG
>Ga0137415_10003221_pt1 | contig 16213 bp, 12 predicted proteins | sample CZODoug3_1_1_16f_FD_183082 | JGI IMG/M metagenome (GOLD analysis project Ga0137415, IMG submission 183082) | Vadose zone soil fungal communities from Angelo Coast Range Reserve, California, USA - CZODoug3_1_1_16fungal (Hybrid Assembly) | ecosystem: Environmental > Terrestrial > Soil > Vadose...
CGCAGGTCGGCGTCGCCCTCCTTCTCATAGCCCAGCGTCGTGCCGCACTCGGGGCACTTCGTCGGCATGACGAACGGGCGCTGCGTGCCGTCGCGCAACGCCACGACCGGACCGACGATCTCGGGGATCACGTCACCGGCCTTGCGCAGCACGACCGTGTCGCCGATCAGCACGCCCTTGCGCTCGACCTCGGACGCGTTGTGCAGGGTGGCCATCTCGACGGTCGAGCCGGCCACCTTCACCGGCTCCATCACCCCGAACGGGGTGACCCGACCGGTACGCCCGACGTTCACTCGGATGTCGAGCAGCTTGGTGTTGACCTCTTCGGGCGGGTACTTGAACGCGATGGCCCAGCGCGGCGCCCGGCTGGTGGAGCCGAGCCGGCGCTGCAGGGCCAGGTCGTCGACCTTGACCACCACGCCGTCGATCTCGTGCTCGACGTCGTGACGGTGCTCGCCGTAGTGGTCGATGTAGCGCTGCACCCCGGTCAGGTCGGGCACCACTTCGTAACGCGTGGACGTCGGCAGCCCCCAGCCGTGCAGCGCCTCGTACCACTGAGACTGGGCACTGATCTGCGGGCCAGCCTCGACCCGTCCGACGCCGTGCAGCACCAGCCGCAGGTTGCGACTGGCCGTAACCCGAGGGTCCTTCTGCCGCAGCGACCCGGCCGCGGTGTTGCGGGGATTGGCGAACGGCGCCTTGCCCGCTGCCACCAGCGACTCGTTCAGCTCCTCGAACCCGGCGACCGGGAAGTAGACCTCGCCGCGCACCTCCAGGGTGGTGGGCGCGTCGGAACCGGCCAGCCGGGCCGGCACGTTGTCGATGGTGCGGATGTTGGGGGTGATGTCCTCGCCGGTACGCCCGTCGCCGCGGGTGGCAGCACGTACCAGCCGCCCGTCGCGGTAGAGCAGGTTGACCGCCAGCCCGTCGACCTTGAGCTCGCACAGGTAGGCCGGGACGACGCCGGCGTCACGTTCGACCCGGTGCGCCCACGCCGTCAGCTCGTCCATGGAGAACGCGTTGTCGAGGCTGAGCATCCGCTCGATGTGATCGACCGGGGTGAACAGCGTCGAGTACGTGCCGGCAACGCGCTGCGTCGGCGAGGACGGCGTGCGCAGATCCGGGAACTCGTCCTCGAGTGCCTGCAACCGCCGCATCAGCGCGTCGTACTCGGCGTCGCTCGCGGTCGGGGCGTCGAGCACGTAGTAGCGATAGCTGTGCTCGTCGAGTTCCTGGGAGATCCGCGCGTGCTCCTCGCGCGCGTCGGCGCTCGCCACCTTCGGCTCGGTCACGCCGTGAAACCTACCTGGCCGACCCGACAGAATGCCGGTATGCGCCAGCCCCACCTCCACGACCTGGTCTGCGCCGTGCGGGCGCCGGCCCAGGCGATCTCCGGACCGGACGGGCAGATCCGGGCCGAGGGCGTCCAGGGCGTCTACGTCGCTGACCGGCGGATCCTGTCGCGAATGGTGCTGACCCTCGACGGGGCCGAGCCGACGCCGCTGCGGGCGTCGGCAGTAAGCGATACGGCCCGATTCGTGTCGACCGCTCGCGGGCTCGGCTCGGACCCGACGGTGCTCGTGCGACGGGTTCGGCGGGTGGTCGCCGACGGGGTCGAGGAGCGAATCGCGATCACCAGCTATGCCCAGACGCTGGTTCGCACCCAACTGGCTATACAGCTCGGCTGCGATCTGGCCTCGATGGCGGCGATCCGGACGGGCGAGCCGGTCGCGGACCTTCCCGGTGGTCCGCCCTGGTCGGCCGATGGTGTCGAGGTACGCGTGCACGCCGACCCCGAGTCGGACCGGCTCGAGTGGCCGGTCAGCCTCAAGCGTGGCGAGACGTTCCGGGTCACGGTTACCGTCATGGCCCGCGATCCGGGGCCGCCGGTCGTGGTCGCATCGACGCGGCCCGCCTTCGCCGCCCCGGAGGTGCAGGCCGACGACCGCCGGCTCGCGGCGCTGGTCGCGCAGAGCGTCGCCGACCTGGACGCGCTGCTGCTGGCCGACCCGGATGCGCCGGACGACGGGTTCCTCGGGGCGGGCGTGCCGTGGTATCTCACCCTGTTCGGGCGGGATTCCCTCTGGGCCGCCCGGATGCTGTTGCCGCTCGGCACCGATCTCGCGGCCGGCACGCTGCGCACGCTGGCCCGCCGCCAGGGCTCCCGGACCGACGCCACGACCGGCGAGGCGCCCGGCAAGATCCTGCACGAGGTCCGCCGACCCGACCTCGATGCCCCGCTGCCGCCCGTCTACTACGGAACGGTCGACGCGACGCCGTTGTGGATCTCGCTGCTGCACGACGCGTGGCGCTGGGGCCTGCCGTCCGCGCAGGTGGCGCCGCTGCTTCCCAACCTCGAGGCGGCGCTGACCTGGCTGGGCGGCACCGGGGATTTCGTCTCCTACCGCGACACGTCCGGACGTGGGCTCGCCAACCAGGGTTGGAAGGACTCCCCCGACGCGGTGCAATTCAGCGACGGCACCCTGGCCGCACCCCCGATCGCGCTGTGCGAGGTGCAGGGGTACGCCTACGCCGCCGCCCGGCACGGCGCCGATCTGCTCGACGCGTTCGGCCGTCCGGGCGCGCAACGGTGGCGCGACTGGGCGGACGCGCTCGCGACCCGGTTCCGGGCCAGGTTCTGGACCGACGACGGCTACCCCGCGATCGCCTTGGCCGGCGCCGACGGGAGGGGCCGCCCCGTCGACACCGTCACGTCGAACATCGGGCACCTGCTCGGTACCGGGCTGCTCGACGACGCCGAGGAAGCCACCGTGGTGGCCCGGCTGGCCGCCCCCGACATGGACAGCGGGTACGGGCTGCGCACCTTGGCCAGCACGTCGGTCGGGTACAACCCGCAGAGCTACCACTGCGGCTCGGTGTGGCCGCACTACACGGCCATCGTGCTGAGCGGCCTGCCGGCAACGGGTGCCCCGAGCGTGATCGGCGGCCTGCTCGCCGCCGCGGCCGCGTTCGACTACCGGCTGCCCGAGCTGTACGCCGGGACGCCGGCCGCGGACGGTCCGCCGGTGCCGTACCCGCCGGCGTGCCGCCCGCAGGCCTGGTCGGCGGCGGCTGCGATCGTGGTGCTGAGCAGTGTGCTGGGCCTGCGCCCCGACGTCCCGAACGGGGTGCTCCGGCTCGAACCGCTGCATCCGTCGCCGGTCGGGGAGCTGACCGTGCACGGGCTGCGCCTGGCCGGCGGGCCGCTCGACGTGCGCCTCACCGCCGACGGCCACCCGGACGTGATCCGGGCGCCGAGCGGGCTGCGCGTCCAGATCGACTAACGGTCGTCGCGGATCCAGGTCGCGACGCCCTCGTCGAGGCGCAACTCGGCGTCGCACAGGTCGGCGGTCTCGGGATCGTGCGTGGCCATCACGACGGCCGCCCCGCGACGCACCTCCGAGGCCAGGACGTCCATCACCCGGGTGCGGTTGCCGGAGTCCAGCTCGCTGGTCGGCTCGTCGGCGAGCAGCGCAGCTCCCTGCTGCGCGATGCCGCGGGCGACGGCGACGCGCTGCTGTTGGCCGCCGGAGAGCTCGTCGATGAGCTGGTCGGCCGCCTCGTCGACGCCCACGGCGGCGAGCGCCGCCAACGCCGCGTCGTGGGCCCCCTCGACCAGGGCCGCGCGGGCGAGTAGCGGCATCGCGACGTTCTCCAGCGCGGTGAGCACCGCGGCCAAGGCATTGCCCTGGGGAATGAGCACGATGCCCCGCTCGACCGCGTCGGCCCGGCGCCCCACCGCTTGTCCGCCGCAGCTCACCGCGCCCTCGGCGGGGGTGACGATGCCCGCGAGCGCGTTCAGCAGTGACGTCTTGCCGGCCCCGGACGGACCGGTGACGGCGACGAGCTGCCCGGGCCGTACCTCGAGCGTGACGTCGCGGACCGCGACGACATCGCGGTAGCGCACGTTCACCGAGGTGGCCCGCAATACCCCGGCGTCGTTCATTGGCTTACCTGCTCTTCGCGCAAGCGCTCATCGCTGGGATGAGCTGCGCTCCTCGCTCGTTCCTCGCTGCGATGCTCGCTCATCGTGGCTCCCCGGCGTCGTCCAGTGGCTCCAGGCTGATCACGGAGTCGCCGTCGATCCGCACCCGCAGCAGCGCACCCGGTGGCACCAGTTCGCGAACATGGGGCGGCAGCTGCACCGAACCGTCACGCCCGACGACGGCGAACTCCTCGCCGTCACGCCCCTCGCTGCCGATCCGGCCGTCGCGGATGGTGATCGTGCGCGGGAACCGAGCCGCCACCTCGGGGTCGTGCGTCACCGTGATCACGGTCGTTTTCAGCTCGGCGTTGATCGCGGTGATGGCATCGAGCACCTCGTCGCGGTAGGCGTGGTCGAGCTGACTGGTCGGTTCGTCGGCGAGCAACAACCCGGGCAGCGCCGCGATGCCCACTGCCACGGAGAGCCGCTGCAACTGCCCCGGGGTGAGCTCGACCAGGCGCGATCGGGCCTGGTCGACCAGCCCGACCAGGTCGAGCACCTCGCGCGGTGACGCCAGATCGGAGCGTCGACGGCGGCGGGCCTCGCCTTGCGCGTAAGCCACGTTCCCCTCCGGCGTCAGGTACGGCAGCAGGTTGTTCAGGGCGCCCTGCAACACGATGCCGACCTCCAGCGCCCGCATCCGGTTCAGCTCCGCGTCGGTGATCGCCGTGAGGTCGTGCGAGCCCACCCGCAGCCGGCCGGCGCTGGGCTGTTGCAGGCCGGCGAGCAGTCGCAACAGGGTCGATTTGCCCGAGCCCGACGGGCCGAGCAACCCCACCATCTGCCCCGGCGCCACGTCCAGGTCGACGCTGGTCAGGGCCACGACATCGTTGCCCTCGAGCCGGTAGATGTGCACGAGTCCATGCGCGGACACCGCGGCGCCGGTCATTGCTGGCCGGCCCGCACGCGACTCGGGGCGACCTGTCGCACGAGTGCCATCCCGACGACCACCCCGGACGCGACCAGCGTTACGAGGGTCAGCACCGCTGCAACGGCGACGCTCGTCCACGCGATCGGGCGCAGGATCTCCGGGGCGGCCACGTCGTTGAGGAACAGCGGCATCCCTGGCAGCGCGAGGTGCGCGCCGAGCAGCCCCATCACGGTGCCGACGACCGCCCCGGCCACCGCCGCGGTGGCCTGTTCCAACAGCACCGCCCGGCGAATCCGAGCGCGGCTCATCCCGACCAGCTCGAGCGCGGACATGTCGTACGCCCAGGTACGGCGCACGGCCGCGGCGGAGATGAGGATGACGATCGCGGCGAGCAGCACCGCCAGAACGGCCGTGACGAGTGCGAGCTGCATCGCCCAGGCGGGGGCCGTCTGGGCGAGGGCCTTGCGGTGAGCGGCGGCGCTGTCCCGATCCAGGACGCTGATGCCGTTGCCGGCGAGCGACGCCACGAATGCCCGTTCGCGCGCCGCATCGTCGGTGCGCAGCCACACCGCGGCCGTGCTGTCGGCCAATGACGACGTGGCGATCGCTGCGGCGACGTCGAGGTCGACCAGCATCGTCGGACCTACACTGCCCGGCAGGACAGGGAGGCCACCGACCGGGACATAGGACGCCGCGACGCCGTCGATGTTGTTGTCGTACAGGTACCCCCGGGAATCGCGGTCTGACGCCGCGTTCCCGGTCATGATCGCCGGAATGGCGATCGGCTGATCGAGATGCTGCACGACGGCGGGACTGCCGTCATTGAAGGCGGACAGCGACGGCACGGTGCCGCCGAACTGCAGCCCGATGCGTTCGGTTCCGCCGTCGATGGACGTCTCGGTGCTCGCCTCGGCCCAGTCGGACGCAGACCCCAAGGCGATCGGCCGCAGCGAACCCTGGCTACCGGCGGAGAGCTCGACGGTCGTGTCCAGGTAGATCGGGATGTCGTCGGAGGTCGTGCGGAGCAGCTGTAGCTGCCCCAGGCTGCATCCCTTGGTGCACGGCACCGCGGCGCTGAGCACGGCCGAGCCGTGCGCGCCCTCGGGCAGCGGACCCAGCTTCGCGTTGAAGCCCGTGCCGTCCTTGTTGTGCAGGTTCACCGTGAGCCACACCGGCCCGGGCTTACCGATCGTCGCCAGCTGCTTCTGGCGCACAAGGGTGATATCGGCCAAGCGCAGCGCAACGGTGGTGCCGGTGACGGAGATCGGCGGCGGGCGGCGAGGCGTCAACCGCGACAGCACGCCGGGATCCGGGCGGTCCTTCGACCAGCCCCAGGCGGCGATCGGGCCGAACGACGCCGGCCTGACGGCCATGACCGTCGCGCCGCTCGGCGGGCTCTGAACGACGACGGGCGTCGCGTAGTGCCCGGTCGGATCGCCGGCGGCGACCGCGGCCTCGAGCGTGCTGGCACTGCCGGCGCGAACCGTGAGCACGACGCTGGCCCCGGCCTCGGCGCCCGCGCGCACCGACCGGTTGCGACCCGCGACCCGCCACTGGTCGGCCGCCGAGACGATCAGGGCCACGGCGACACAGAGCAAGGCGACCACGTAGCGCAGGCCAGGTCGGCGCGCGATCTGCAAGAACGCGATGCCGGTCGCGAGCCGACCCCGCCACAGCGCCCGCTGCCCGACGAGGCGCGCCGCCCAGGCGAGCACCCGACCGAGCACCAGGCCGGCAAGCAGGGCGAGGAAGGCCGGCGCCGCCACCGCGAGAGCGTTGTGGCGGTCGCCGGACAGCGCCACGACCGTGCCGCCGACTGCGACCGCGGCGAGCGCTGCCTCGGCGGCACCGAGCCCGAGCCGTTTGCTGCGTTGCGGTGTCCGCCGGAGCAGGTCGTGCACGGGCCGGCGGGCGGCCTTGCGGGCGACGATCGCCACGACGAGCACTTCGACGAGCACGACCGCCACGGCGGCCACCAGCACCGGCCACCGAAGCTCGGGACGCGCCGCATCGGACAGCCACCATCGGCACGCCAGACGGCTACCGAGCCACGCGATCAGCAGCCCGGGTAGAACGCTGAGCACGACCGGCACGATGAATTCCCGGTCGAGCAGCCGGGCCGCGCGCCCGGCGCTTCGTCCGCGCAGCCGAGCCAACGCGAACTCCGGACGGCGCTGATCAGCCGCGGCGACAACGACGACTCCCACGACGACGAGAACCAGCAGCGCCAGTTCGACCGCGAAGGCAGGAATGACCGAGCTGGCCTCGTGCCGTCCCCGGTTGGCCTCGGCGAGCACATCACCGATGCTCGATTGCACGTCGACGGTCGAGTCGCGGGTCGCGTCCGCGGCGATGAGAGCGGCCACGCCCGACCGCAGCGCGGCCATGTTGTCGAGGTGGACGAGGTCCGGCCGCAGGGGCAGATCGATCTCGGTGACCTCACCCAACGTGAGCTGGGCGTTGACGGCGTGCTCGGTGATCGTTCTGATGGGCTCGGCGAATCCAGGTGCGGCGAACAGCGTGTCCGCCTGCTCGATCGTGGCATTGGGGCCTGATGGCTGCACGCCGTCCTTGGTGGGGTACTCGTGCTCGAACCAGTAGTCATCATGCGGGTCGAAGGACTGGTAAACCCCGACAACGACCAGTGCTCCGGCCTCCGTCTGAACACCGACGTCCGACGGGCGGACCCCGATCGGAAGGCGATCGCCGACCTTGAGCCCGGCCGCCCGCATCTCCGCGGCGCTCGCGACAACCTGGCCGGGCGCCGAAGGGCAGCGTCCGGAGGTGACGTGCAGGTGCGCGCACATTCCGGTGCGGCTCACGACGTCGCTGCTGAAGGTCCGTCCCCTCCCGATCGGGTAGTAGACGGTGAGCCAGGTGGATGTGACCGGCTCGCCGTAGAAGCGCCTCAGCGCGCCGCCGGGCAAGAACGGGTCGAGCGGTCCGGTGGGCGACACCTCTCGAACGCTCAAGCCGCGGTTGACGATCGGGGTGTTGGCCACCGTCAGCTTGAGCTGCGCCTGCTCGACCGCGCGCTCGTAGAGCGGACCGAACGCGCAAGCCGCGATGCCCAGCGCCGAGAGTACGAACAGCGCCGCTGCCTGGCCGGCCCGGTAACGCAATGCCTGAGCTGTGATGCCGATGCCGGCCATCGCCCTCCCGTGCGACGCGGACAGAAGACCCCACGCTAGCTGGCCACCCGGCCGGACAAACTACGAACCGATCACAAGTGAGGCACAGTCCGACCATGGAGCCACCGGAGTCGTCACGACATGTCGCGAAACGCCCGTCCGGTGTCGCGCACCAGCTCCAAGGCCCGCCGCGCGTACGCCGCGCTCGCCCCGGCCAGGCCGCACGACGGGGTGGGCACGACGGCGTCGGCCAATTGAGAGTCGGGGAAACCGAGAACGTGCCACCGTTTCAGGATCGGTTCGCGCGCCGAGTCGAGGCTGATCGGAGCGTCGGTGCCGGGCAGCACGCCCAGCCACAGCGACGTCCCGGCCTCGACCGCCTCGCCCACCCCGTCGTTGTCGAATGACCGGGTGGCGTCGATCGAGATCGCGTCGGCCCCGGCCCCACGCAGCAGCTCGATCGGCGGGTCGACGGCGCAGCAGTGCACCACGCGCGCGCCTTCGGGGATCACGGCCAGCACGTTGCCCAGCGCCTGCTCGACCACGCTCGCCTCGACCGAGCGCACGGTGCCGAACCCGGACGGCGTGGGCACCTGCGCGGTGAGCACCGCCGGGATCGACGGCTCGTCCAGCTGCACCACGATCGTCGCATCGGGGACGCGCCGGGCGAGGTCGGCGAGGTGGGTGCGCAGACCCTCCGCGAGCGACGCAGCCAGATCCCGCGTCGCGCCGTGGTCGGAGACGACCCGGTGCCCGGACGGCAACTCCAGGCTGGCGGCCAGCGTCCACGGCCCGACCACCTGAACCTTCAACGCGCCGGCATAGCCCTCGGCGGCGGCCTCGAGCGCGTCCAGGTCCCGGGCCAGGAAGTCCAGCGCGCGGCGCAGGTCGCGGCCCGGATGGGCGGTGAGCCGCCACCCCGAGGGCTGGATCTCGACCGGAAGTTCAGCCAGGAACGAGGCGCCGCGTCCGATCATGTCGGCGCCGGCGCCACGAGCCGGCAGCTCGGGCAGGTGCGGCAGGTCGGGCAACTCACCGAAGACGACGCGCAGCGCCTCGTCGATGTCGGTGCCGGGCAGTGAGCCGACTCCGGTTGCTGCCCCGGCCGGCCATAGGCTCATGAGCCGGCCACGCTTCTCCGGCCGGCGGGACAGTTCAGGGTCACGAGCGGACAGTAGCCCGCCGGGCCGATGCGATGGTGGCCGAGCCGAGCACGGTGTCGCCGTCGTACATGACCAGAGCCTGGCCGGCCGCCACGCCGCGCTGGGTGCCGTGCAGCCGAGCGGTCACGGCGCCGTCGGCCACCGACACCGTCGCCGGCGTGACCATGCCGTGCGCGCGCAGCTGCACGAGGCAGTCGAACCGGTCACCCGGCCGGCTCACCGTCCACAGTGGACGGTCGGCCGTGACCTCGTCGGCGTCGAGCAACTCCCCCGGCCCCACCACCACGGTGTTCGTCTTGGGCTGGATCGACAGGACGTAGCGCGGCTCGCCGCCCGGCGCCGGGCGCTGCAGCCGCAGGCCCCGCCGCTGCCCGACGGTGAAGCCGAACGAGCCGCCGTGTTCGCCGACCGTGTCGCCGGTGACGGCGTCGACGATCGGGCCGGCCGTGGCGCCGAGCTGACGGGACAAGAACCCGCGGGTGTCGCCGTCAGCGATGAAGCAGATGTCGTGCGAGTCAGGCTTCTCGGCGACGGCCAGCCCGCGATCGGCAGCCTCGCTGCGTACCTGGGCCTTCGTCGAGTCACCGAGCGGGAACATCGCGCCGGCCAGCTGCCCCGGCGTCAGCACAGCCAGCACGTAGGACTGGTCCTTCGCCGCGTCGACCGAACGTCGGAGCCGGCCGCCCTCCAGCCGGGCGTGGTGGCCGGTGACCACGGCGTCGAAGCCGAGCGCCAGCGCGCGATCGAGCACCGCGGCGAACTTGATCTTCTCGTTGCAGCGCAGGCACGGGTTGGGGGTGCGCCCGGCGGCGTACTCGGCGACGAAGTCATCGATGACGTCTTCCCGGAACCGCTCGGCGAGATCCCATACGTAGAAAGGGATTCCGAGCACATCGGCGGCGCGGCGGGCGTCGTTGGCGTCCTCGACCGTGCAGCAGCCGCGAGCGCCGTGGCGCAGCGTGGACGGGGCCGCCGACAGGGCCAGGTGCACGCCGGTGACGTCGTAGCCGGCGTCGACGGCCCGCGCGGCGGCCACCGCGGAGTCGACGCCGCCGCTCATGGCCGCCAGAACCTTCATACGGCCAGGCCCTTCATACGAAAAGCCCCGCGCGCCGGGCCCGCTCGACGACGGGGCCGATCTCGTCCAGCACCGCATCGACGTCCTCGTCGGTGGACGTGTGGCCGAGTGAGAACCGCAGCGAGCTGCGGGCACAAGCGGCCTCGGCCCCGGTCGCCAGCAGCACGTGCGAGGGCTGGGCCACGCCGGCCGAGCAGGCCGACCCGGTGGAGCATTCGATGCCGCGCGCGTCGAGCAACATCAGCAACGAATCGCCCTCGCAGCCCGGGAAGGACAGGTGCGCGATGCCCGGCAGGTGCCGGGTCGGGTGGCCGTTGACGATCACGTCGGGGACGATGCGGCGCACACCGTCGACGAGGCGGTCGCGCAGCGCGGCCAGCCGCGGCGCCTCGTCGGGCTGGTGCGCAACGGCGATGTCGGTGGCGAGCGCGAGGCCCACGGCGCCGGGCCCGTCGAGCGTGCCCGATCGGACGTCGCGTTCCTGGCCGCCGCCGTGCAGCAACGGCACCACCGCGACGTCGCGGCGCAGCAGCAGCGCGCCCACGCCGGGCGGCCCGCCGAGCTTGTGCCCGGTCAGGGTGAGCGCATCGGCGCCGGACGCGGCGAAGTCGACCGGTACCGCCCCGACCGCCTGCACGGCGTCGGTGTGCAACGGCACCCCGTGCTCGCGGGCGATCGCGGCCAGCTCGCGCACCGGTTCGAGAGTGCCGACCTCGTTGTTGGCCCACATCACCGTGACGAGCGCGGTGTCGTCGCCGAGCGCGCGGCGCAGCGACTCGGGAGCGACCAGCCCGGTGGCGTCGACCTCGAGCCAGGTGATCTCGGCGCCCTCGTGAGCGGCCAGCCAGTCGAGAGCGTCCAGGACGGCGTGGTGCTCGACCGTGCTGGCCACGATGCGGCGCTTCGTCGGATCGGCGCCGCGGCGCGCCCAGAAGATGCCCTTGACGGCCAGGTTGTCCGCTTCGGTGCCGCCGCTGGTGAAGATCACCTCCGACGGTCGCGCGCCCAGTGCGGCGGCGAGCCGTTCGCGGGACTCCTCGACGCGGCGCCGGGCGTGGCGCCCCGAACCGTGCAAGGAGGAGGGGTTGCCGAGCTGAGCCATCGCCGTAGTGACCGCCGCGATAGCCTCCGACCGCATGGGCGTCGTCGCGGCGTGGTCGAGGTAGGGCATCGGGTACAAGCATATGGGCTCCGGGACTTATGACTACTGCGTGATCGGCGGTGGCATCGTCGGACTCGCCACTGCGATGCAGCTACTTGCGACCCACCCCGACGCGAGCCTCGTCCTGGTGGAGAAGGAATCCGAGCTGGGCGCCCATCAGACCGGCCACAACAGTGGGGTCATTCACGCCGGCATCTACTACCCGCCCGGCAGCCTCAAGGCCGACCTGTGCCGGCGCGGGGCGCGGGCCACGAAGGACTTCGCCGCCCGGCACGGCATCCCGGTGGACGTCTGCGGCAAGCTGCTCGTCGCGACCGACCCCGCCGAGGCCGCCCGGATGGACGCCCTGTACGAGCGCTCGCAGCACAACGGCATCGACGTCGAGCGGATCGACGCCGCCGAGCTGCGACGGCGCGAGCCGCACGTCCGCGGGGTCGGCGCCCTGTTCGTGCCGGCGACCGGGATCGTCGACTACCGGCTGATCGCCGCGACGATGAGCGACGTGATCCGCCGGGCCGGCGCGACGATCGAGCTGGGCGTCGAGGTAACGGGCATCGCCGAGACGTCGGACGCGGTGACCGTATCGGCGGCGCAGCGCCGGTTCCAGGCCCGGCGGCTGGTCGTGTGCGGCGGACTGCAGGCCGATCGGTTGGCCCGCCTGGCCGGGGCGCGTACCGACTTCCAGATCGTGCCGTTCCGGGGCGAGTACTACCGGCTTCCGCGCGCCCGCAAGGACCTCATCTCGCACCTGATCTACCCCATCCCCGACCCCGACCTGCCCTTCCTCGGCGTGCACCTGACCAAGACGATCGACGGCGGCGTCACGGTCGGCCCCAACGCCGTACTGGGCTTCGCCCGCGAGCGTTACCGCAAGGGGTCGTTCCGGCGGCGCGACGTCGGTGCGTACCTGCGCTATCCGGGCATGTGGCGGATGGCTCGGTCGAATGTCCGGACGGGCGCGCGCGAGCTGCGCAACTCCGTGTTCAAGCGGGGCTACCTGCGCGAGTGCCGCAAGTACTGCCCGGAGTTGACGGTGGACGACCTGCTGCCCGAGCCCGCCGGCATCCGGGCCCAGGCGGTGCTGCGCGACGGCTCGCTGGTGCACGACTTCCTGTTCGCTGAGACGCCCCGGACGCTGCACGTGTGCAATGCACCGTCCCCGGCGGCCACGTCGGCGATCCCCATCGGCGAACTGATCGCCGCCAAGCTGGCGTGAGTCCGGTTTTGGCCGGATGAACCGCGCTACGCGGCTCGACCGGCCAAAACCGGGTCAGCCGAGCCAGCCACCGGGGGGGCGGGCACGGCCGGCCACGGCGACTCCGAGCCCGGCGATCCCCACCATCGCCAGATCGAGCAGGGTGAACGCCGCGGTGTAGCCGAGCACGCCCCGGGCGGCGGCGGCCACCAGCACCCCGGCCACGCCGGTCGTCAGGGCGCTGGTCACCGCGTCGGACAGCTGCAGCGCGGCCGAGTCGGTGCCCCGGTCGGCGTCGTTCGTGTAGCGCAGGAGCAGCACGCCCAGGCTGGACATCGTCAGGCCGGCGCCGAGCCCGGCCACCGCCCAGGCCGGGAAGATCAGCCAGCCGGGCACGGCCGGCTGGGCCGTCACCGCCACCAGCGCCGCCGCCAGCGCGATCAGCGCGAATCCGGTCCGGATCAGCACCACCCGACGTTCCGGTCCTTCGGAGGCGTGATCGCGGCCCTGCCACCACGAGCCGAGCGACCACGTGACCCCCGACGCGACGAGCGGCAGGCCGGCGAGCGTGGCGCCGAAACCGTGCTGCACCGACTGGGTGAGCGGCACCATCGACTCGACGCCGAAGAACGCCCCGGCGAACAGCCCGCGCATCGCGATCGGTGCGGACACCCCGCGCCGTACCCGCACCGTCCCGCGCGGCAGCAACGCGTGCAGCCCCCACGCGAGCGCCGCCACGCCCACGCCGGCGACCGGCACCGACACTGGAGACGGGTGCTGTCCGGCTGCCTCGATCGCAGCGATGCCGCCCGCCGCGGCCAGCGCGTGCAGCACCCGGCGCGGGTCGGCCAGCCGTCCCGGCGACGCGGGCGAGGCCAAGCCGCGCAGCACCGGAACCAGCAACCCGGCGCCGACGAGCACGAACGGCAGCAGGCCCAGGAACACCCACCGCCAGCTGACGTGTTGCGCCAGCGTGCCGGACACCACCGGCCCGAGCAGCGACGGCACCACCCAGGCCGACGACATCGCGGCAAAGATCTTCGGACGTAGCGCGTCCGGATAGGTGGAACCCATCACGACGTAGATCGCGGTGATCAGCAGTCCACCGCCGAGACCCTGGATACACCGGCCCGCGACGAACTGCGCCATGGACGTCGCCGTGCCCGACACCACGAGTCCGGTCGGGAAGGCGACCAACCCGGCGATCATCGGCCGCCGCGGACCGCGCCGGTCGCACAGCTGTCCGGACCCGACCATGCCCACGACGTCTGATATCAGGAAGCCGGTGAACGCCCAGCCGATCGCACCGATGCCGTGTAGCTCGCGGGCGGCCGTCGGCAGGGCGGCGGCAACCGCCATCGCCTCGAACGCGATCAGCGTGACCAGGATGAGCAGGCCACCACTCGTGCTGCGATGGACCGGCGCGAAAATCGACCGTTCGACGGGCGGCCCGGTCGCCGCAGTCGTCTTCACCCGCACAGGGTGCGTCTTCAACCCTGGTTTAGGTCAAGCGGCTTTAGCGCCGCGTGGCTGCCATCGGCTCGGCGTCGAGGACCAAGCGCTCGTAGGCGTATTGGTCGGCGGCCACGGTTACGCCGGGATCGCCGTCGGCCGCTACCCACGCGGCCTCGTCGACGTCCCAGTACTGATCCTTGCGTTCCCCCTGCACGCGACGAGCATGAGCGCTCGCCGCGGCAAGGGGAAGCGGAACCCGCTAACCGTGCCCGAACGGGCACGGGACAAAGCGGCTATTCGTAGCCGGCGCCCTGCTGCTCGGCATTCGGGTCGTAGCTGGCATCCGGGGTGCCGCCGTCAGCGCCGCCCCCGCCCTCAGAACCGCCCTCAGAGCCCTCGGAGCCCTCAGCCTCAGAGCCGCCCTCGGCGATGTGCTCGCCGGCGCCGATACCGAGCTCGCTCGCGCCCCACGCGACGCCTTCCTTGAGCAGCTCGGCCCCCAGCGACACGCCCTCGGCGGCCGCGGTCACGGCGCCCTGCGCCAACGAGACGGGCAGGCTGACCAGCGCCTGGCCGATCGGGTCGTACTCGATGGGCTTGTCGCTCTCTTCGGAGTGACGCAACTGCTCCGGTGTCATGCCGGACGGATTCGCTGGGACGTCACCGTGCGACTGCAGGTCCGTCGCCGGGTCGTATCCGCTATACGGGGCGCCGTCAGCGCTTCCGGTGAAGCCGCCGTCGCCGCTATCGGGCTCGCTCATAGTCCACTCCTCACGAGGTGTTGTGAGGACGAGCCTTCGGGCTCGACGCAGACTGGGCAACGGATTGGGCCTGAGGGCGCCCGTTCGGGCGGGCAGAGTGCCCCTCGGGGCACCGCCCGCCTAGCCCTTGCGCTTGGTGAGTTCCTCGGTGAGCTGCGGCGCGACGGTGAACAGGTCACCGACCACGCCGAAGTCGGCGAGCTCGAAGATCGGCGCTTCGGGGTCCTTGTTGATGGCGACGATCGTCTTGGACGTCTGCATGCCGGCCCGGTGCTGGATGGCCCCGGAGATGCCGACCGCGATGTAGAGCTGCGGCGACACGGTGACACCGGTCTGGCCGACCTGCATCTGGTGCGGCACCCATCCGGCGTCGGTGGCCGCGCGTGAGGCGCCCACGGCCGCGCCGAGGGAATCGGCCAGCGCCTCGATCACCGAGAAGTTCTCGGCCCCGCCGACGCCGCGCCCACCGGACACGATCACCGAGGCGTCCGCCAGCGACGGACGGCTGCCCTTGGCCTCGACCACCCGGTCGACGACCTGGGCGCCCTTGGCCGCGTCGGACAGCGCCACGTCGACGGCGACCTCCTCGGCCGCTCCCGTAGACGCCTCGGGCGCCACCGAATTCGCGCGGACCGTGATCACCGGGACGCCCTTGCTGACCTTCGACTGCACGGTGACCGCACCGCCGAAGATGCTCTGCACGACGCTCGTGTCAGCGTTGACGGTGACCGCGTCGGTGAGCAACCCGCTGCCGATCTTGAACGCCAGCCGGGCCGCGATCTCCTTGTTCTCCGACGTGGACGACACGAGCACCGCGGCCGGTGCAGCCTGCCCGACGATCGTGGCCAACGCCTCGGCCTTGGGCGCCACGAGGTAGCCGTCGAAATCGCTACCCTCGGCGACGTAGACCTTGGCCGCGCCGTACTCGGCCAGCGTGCCCTTCAGCGCCGCCGCCGTGCCGGGCGCTCCGATCACGACCGCACTCGGCTCGCCGATCGAGCGCGCGGCGGTGAGCAGCTCGAGCGTCGACTTCTTCACCGCTCCGTCAGCGGTGTCGACCAGAACCAGAACTTCTGCCATGTCAGATCAACTTTCGTGATGCGAGGTAGTCGGCGATCTTCACGCCGCCGTCGCCCTCGTCCTTGACGACCTGCCCGGCCTGCCGGGGCGGCGCGACCTCGAACGACACGACCTCCGTGGTGGCGTTGGCGAGACCCACCTCGTCGGCGCCGAGGCCGAGGTCGGCGACGGTGAGCGTCGAGATCGGCTTGCTCTTGGCGGCCATGATGCCCTTGAACGACGGGTAACGCGGCTCGTTGATCTTCTCCACCACGCTGATGACGGCCGGGGTCGAGGCCTTGACTACGTCGTAGCCGGTGTCGCTGACCCGCTCGATCGTCACGGTCGTGTCC
>Ga0137415_10003222_pt1 | contig 16212 bp, 18 predicted proteins | sample CZODoug3_1_1_16f_FD_183082 | JGI IMG/M metagenome (GOLD analysis project Ga0137415, IMG submission 183082) | Vadose zone soil fungal communities from Angelo Coast Range Reserve, California, USA - CZODoug3_1_1_16fungal (Hybrid Assembly) | ecosystem: Environmental > Terrestrial > Soil > Vadose...
ACGTCTATCAGACATCCGGCGACCTGTCCGGCGGCAACCAGCAGAAGGTAGTGCTGTCGAAATGGCTGTTTACCGATCCGGAAATCCTGATTCTCGATGAACCGACCCGCGGTATCGACATCGGCGCCAAGTACGAGATCTATTGCATCATCAACGAGCTCGCCGATGCCGGCAAGGCTGTCGTCGTGATCTCGTCGGAAATGCCGGAATTGCTCGGGATCTGTGACCGCATCTGCGTCATGAACGCGGGCGTTTTTGTCGGCGAGTTCGAGCGCGCCGAGGCAACGCAGGAAAAAATCATGCGCGTCATCATGCGCAAGGGCGAACAGCTGGTTGATAGAGGCCTGGAGAGAAGACTGGAAGGGAAGTTGCCGGGAGAGGTGCATCCATGAGCGACAAGACCGTGATGCTTCCCGAGGCGCGCAAGCATGCGGGCTTTCTCAAGGCCAACCTCCGCGAATACGGGATGTTGTTGTCGCTGTTCGCGATCATGCTGTTCTTCGAGTTCGCGACCGACGGGACGCTGTTGCGCCCGCTCAACCTCACCAATTTAGTGCTGCAAAACAGCTACATTGTGATCATGGCGCTGGGCATGCTGTTGGTGATCGTCACCGGCCACATCGATCTTTCGGTCGGTTCCGTCGCAGGCTTCATCGGCGCGATCGCCGCGGTGCTGATGGTGCGCTACGGCGTGCATTTTGTTCCAGCCGCCATCGCCTGCCTCGTGCTCGGTGCGCTGATCGGCGCGGCGCAGGGCTACTGGGTGGCCTATTTCAAGATTCCGTCCTTCATCGTCACGCTGGCCGGCATGCTGGTGTTCAAAGGGCTGGCGCTTGCGGTGTTGCAAGGCCAGTCGGTCGGCCCGTTCTCGCCAACTTTCCAGAAACTCTCCTCCGGCTTCATTCCAGAACTGTTTCCCGGCGCCGGGGCGCTCTACCCCACCTCGCTCCTGATCGGTGCTGCGCTGGCGCTTGGACTGGCCTATGTCAGCGTCAAGACACGTGCCCGGCGCGCAAGTCATGGCGTCGAGGTCGAGCCCACCGGCTTCTTTGCGCTTAAGAACCTAATCCTTTTCGGCGTGATCATCTATTTCACCTATCTAATCGCCTCGCATCGCGGCCTGCCCAACGTGCTGGTGATCATGATCGCACTGATCGCGCTCTATGGCTTTGTCACCGCGCGCACCACCATTGGCCGGCAGATCTATGCGGTCGGCGGCAACGAGAAGGCGGCAAAGCTCTCCGGCATTAAGACCGAGCGGCTGACCTTCCTTACCTTCGTCAATATGGGCGTGCTGGCCGCGCTCGCTGGTCTCGTGTTCGCCGCGCGGCTCAACACCGCAACACCGAAAGCCGGGGTCGGCTTCGAGCTCGACGTCATCGCCGCATGCTTCATTGGCGGTGCCTCGGCCTATGGCGGCGTTGGCCGGGTGGCCGGCGCAGTGATCGGCGCACTGATCATGGGCGTGATGAATAACGGTATGTCGATCCTCGGCATCGGCATCGACTACCAGCAGGTGATCAAGGGGCTGGTGCTGCTCGGGGCAGTATGTCTTGATGTCTACAACCAACGACGCTGAGGCGCGGATTGATCAAGACCGCTCCAGCGCAGTCGAGCGTTATCCGGATCGTCTGCGAAGCAACTGTTTGGCTCACGCGGTTGCTGTTGTTCGGGACCAAGCGGGAAGAAAGGCCACGTGCTGCGGGCGTTGACCCGGACGTTTGGCCTAGCCTCGGCAGTTGCCGATCGGGAAATCAGCCGATGGACGGTCCGTGGTCCCCTTCAGCCGTTACATCCGGCCGCTCGGGCCGGGTTGATCGAAATCGCCAACCGCCTCGGTCCGCTTGTACTGCGGCGGGGCAAATAAGCCGCCAAAATGGCCCGCCCGGCGCGCCTGCTCAGGCTTTTTCCGGCGTAAAGTCCTACTTGCGTGCGATTGCGGCAAACGGTGGAGCGTCCGTGTTGGCCTGCTTCTGGTCGCCGTCGACCACATGACAGGCGCACCAGCGCTTGGCGAGGTCGGAGCCATGGTCCGGGTCGGCGGCCATCGCCAGCGATCCGCTCAGCCCGGCCGCGGCAACAACCAGAACCCGAATTTGTCTCAAAACCAAGCGCATCCGACGTTCTCCTTCGATGTCGGATGACGTACGCTGCATCGGCACCAACGCTACGGGTTTGTCATCGGCCATGTCGGTTGAACATCAGGCGAAGGCTGCAAAGCTGGCATTTCGTGACCGAAATCACACGTTTCGTGGCATTGGCTTTTGATTTCGTCGACGGTGGCTTTGCGGCCGGAGAGGCCGTTGACTGCGCAAGTCCTGCGGTTGCGATACAAACGGCGCAAGGGCAGTGGAAATTTCTGGGGCACACCGGCGCCGTTGCGTTCAGCCGCACCAGCGATTTCGAGAGGGGAATATTCAACCACCGGCACGTGCTACGCCGGTTTGCGCAGGTGCCGGATGAGTACAAAGCAGAAAATGATGGGCAATGAATGCCGGATCGCCGCGATGATATTTGGCTTGCCTTCAGTGCCTATCGATTCGGCGGCGATGATTCCTGTATTTCGCGGGGTCGATTAGGTCGGTTTGCGTCGCTTTGTCGACGGCGTTTCGCTAGAGTGCCTTTTGCCATACTCGTGTATCCCGCCGCGTTGATCCTCAAAAGCCGGGACAAGTCGCCGTGACTGCCATCCGCGTTGCCATCATCGGTCTCGGAAAGATTGCCAGAGACCAGCACATTCCCGCAATTGCCGAAACTGCGGGCATCGAACTCGCCGCCATTGCCAGCCGCAATGCCTCCATCGACGGCATCGAGCATTTCGCGACCCTCGACGAATTGCTCGATGGTATGCCTGATATCCATGCGGTTGCACTCTGCACGCCACCGCAGGTTCGCCATGCGCAGGCGGCGGCGGCGCTGAAGGCCGGCAAGCACGTCCTGCTCGAAAAGCCGCCCGGGGCGACGGTCAGCGAACTCACGCCGCTGATCGCCGTAGCGCGGCAAACCGGACGAACGCTGTTCGCCACCTGGCACTCCCGCTTCGCGCCGGCGGTCGAACCGGCGCGAGCCTTCCTTGCCGACCGCCAGATCAGGTCGGTCGTCGTCGAATGGAAGGAAGACGTAAAAGTCTGGCATCCAGGTCAGGCCTGGATCTGGGAGCCGGGCGGGCTCGGGGTGTTCGATCCCGGCATCAATGCGCTCTCCATTCTCACCCGGATCCTGCCGCGGACGTTCTTTCTCAGGGAGGCCGAACTATCCTTCCCCAGCAATCGCGCCGCGCCCATCGCGGCCAATCTTGCCTTTTCCGACGGCACCGGTCTGTCGATTTTGGCGGAGTTCGATTGGCGCCAGACCGGGCCGCAGACCTGGGACATCCGCGTCGACACCGATGCCGGGCGCCTGACGCTGTCAGCTGGCGGCAGCCGTCTTGTTCATGATGACCGAACGCTGGTTGACGCGAAGCAGGCCGAGTATCGCGGCATCTATCAGCGGTTTGTCGAACTGATCGCCAGCCGGGTATCCGACGTCGATCTTTCCCCGCTGGTTCATGTCGCCGACGCCTTCATGCTCGGCCGGCGCCGCGAGGTCGAACCCTTCATCGAGGACTGAGGATGGCGCGGTCGGACAAGCCACGGATGCCGAAAGTCGTACGCGAAGCTTTCGGACATCTGCCTGATGGCGCGGCGGGAGAAATGGTCAAGCTGCGTGGCGACAACGGCTTCGAGGTGCGGATCATTACCTATGGCGCGGCGCTGCAGTCCATCTTCACGCCGGATCGCGCCGGCCGCGTTGCCGACATCGTCCTTGGCCGCGATGACCTTGAAGGTTACATCGCGCTTCGGCGCTTCCTCGGCGCGACGATCGGGCGTTATGCCAACCGCGTCGCGAACGGTGCGTTCGAACTGGATGGCCATCGCTTTCAATTGCCCACCAATGACGGCGCCAACGCGCTTCACGGCGGTCTGGAGGGTTTCGATCGCAAAAGCTGGGCGATCACGGCCACGGGCGAGAAGCCCGTGCCTTTCGTCACGCTGTCCTATGTCAGTCCGGACGGCGAGGAAGGCTATCCCGGCAGGCTGCAAGCCAGCATTACCTACAGCATTTCCGGTAGCATGGAACTTTCGGCCGCGTTCTCGGCGGAGACCGACAAGCCGACTATCGTCAATCTGACCAATCACAGCTTCTTCAATCTTGCGGGCGTCGAGATCGGCGGCGGCATTCTGGATCATCACCTCACCGTCGAGGCGGATACTTACTTGCCGGTGAACAGGGCGGGCATCCCGTTGGGCGCGCCGGACCGGGTCGATGGGACCCCGTTCGATTTCCGGATACGGCATCGCGTCGGCGTGCGCCTGCACGATGTGAACGAGCAGCTTCAAATCCGCCAGGGCTACGATCACAATTTCTGCCTGCGCGGCGGCATCAGCTCCGTTCCGCGACTGGCTGCCCGTCTCGAAGACCCGCGCTCCGGCCGTGTCCTCGAACTCCTGACAAATCAGCCAGGTGTCCAGTTTTATTCAGGCAATTTCCTCGATGGGACCGTGACCGGAAAATATGGCCGGGTTCACCGCCAGTATGACGCGCTGTGCCTGGAGCCGCAGGCCTATCCCGACACGCCGAATCGGCCGGACTATCCATCGGCGCGGCTCGATCCCGGGCGGGCCTATCGTCACACGTCGCTGTATCGATTTTCCGCGAGTTGACGGCGCGGTGGGACGACGGAAAATCGCATGGAGGAAGTCGCTACCACAATCCTTTCCGGGCACCATTGCCTCTTGGGCGAGGGCTGCACCTATGATCCGGCGACAGATACCGCGTGGTGGTTCGATATCCTCGAGCGAATCCTGTTCCGGGCCGATCTTGCATCGGGCGCGGTTACCTCGCATGCGCTACCCGTCATGGCCAGCGCGCTCGCTTTCATTGACGACCAACGCCAGTTGCTCGCGACCGAAAACGGCCTCTATGTCCGCGACGTCAGGGATGGCCGCCTTGCGCTGCATACGCCGATCGAGGCCGACAATTTGGCGACGCGCTCGAACGATGGACGAGTCCATTGCTGCGGCGCGCTCTGGATCGGGACCATGGGCCGCAAGGCCGAGAAGGGCGCGGGCGCGATCTATCGCTTTCATGGCGGCGAACTGGTTCGACTTTATGCCGGCGTGACCATACCGAACGCCATCTGCTTTTCGCCGGATGGCGCAACGGCCTATTTCACGGATAGCAGCGAGGGCATCCTTCATCGCGTCGCCATCGATCCTGCGAATGCCATGCCGATCGGAAATCCCGCGACACTTTATGACCATCGCGGCGGGGCGGGCTGTCTTGACGGCGCGGTGGTCGATGCCGAGGGACTGATCTGGAATGCGCGCTGGGGTGGATCATGTATCGATGTCTACACGCCGCAAGGCAACCGCGCCCGCACCATTCGGGTGCCGGCAATGCAGCCGAGTTGCCCGGTCTTCGTCGGCAGAAATTTCGATCGGTTGCTGGTCACGACTGCCAGTGAGGGAATGGACGAGCAGGCCAGGGCGGCCGATCCGCAGCATGGCATGACTTTCATTTTGGATGTCGGTGCCACCGGTCGTCCTGAACCCCGCGTCAGGCTGACTTGATGAAAAAAAGCGCCCGTCTCTCCCCGTCTCGATTTCCGCGTGGGTAGAGCGAAGAGAACCGGCCTGCCGCGCCAGGGGCGATCGATGGAAATCAAGCCTCCGTTCGGGCGGTTCTTTTCGGATAGGGAGTCGGGCGCACACGAAATGGAACGAAGGTCTTTGCAAGCCGTTGATCCGCAACCAGGGAATGCCGCCATGCAACGCATCAAACATCCGCCCATTCGCAATAAGATCAGCTTGGCAGATCCAACCCAGGTTCGTGCCTGGACCCGGCGACTCGCAATTTCGGCCGACTCGCTGAAAGCCGTCATCGACAAGGTCGGTAACTCGGTCGCGGCCGTGACAAAGGAAGTTGAATTGCAGCGGGCGGCTCACTCGGCTTCGCCAGCGCCTCCGATCGAGAGCCCGCCTACCGCAGGCGAGCCAGCGCCGGCTTGACGGACAAGCGGGCATCCAAGCTTCATGAGTGCATCTGCCTTAAGCGACGAAAGCCTGAAGCGTTTCTTACCGGCGGCAACGGAACCGATAGATTCCGGTAAGCTTGCCTCAACGAGTCCGGCGCGACACGGCCCCGAGCAGGGCACGTTTGAAGTAATCCCTTGCGACCGCATCCAGGGCGGCCGAGATCAATTCATCGGATTCCGGCGCGCGACCCCTGTTTTCGGCCTCGAGCCGCTCGGCTTCCTGAATATAGTCGATCGCGAGCTCGCGCAGCCGGCGGACCTCGGCATCTTCGGGAATTGGATAAACCGTCGCCAGCAAATCCCTGGCGCGGTCACGGGCGCGTTCACTTCTCAGGCCAGCCATCAGCGCCTCCTTGCCTTATGCGGATTCCTTTGAGAGAGTGTTGCGCCACCGGTTTGGCCGAACATGACGCTGGTAGAATTAAGTATTTTAACTATGTCCGGTTCCGGACAAAACCCGTTATTTTCAAAATTTAATGGGTCTGCCGGCCTGTTCGATATCGGGGGAACGTGTCGCCGATACATATCCATGGCGGCGAAGGGCTAATGGCAAGGAGATACCCATGAGCAGCGTTGCCGAGGGTGGTCCGGGACCTCCCCACCATTGTTCCCTCTGTGGAAAGAGTCAGCATTCTGTCCGCAAGCTCGTCGCCGGCCCCCACGTCTTTGTCTGCGATGAGTGCGTCGAACTCTGCATGGTCATCGCCCGGGGCGACAGCACATCATTCTACCTGCGCACGCCGGCCGAATACCGCAAACTCGCGGCGGATGATATTCGTGCAGCGGAAGAGGCCGGCATGTCGGCTGACAAGGCCGAGCTTGCGGTGGGCCGGACATGGCTGCGCCTTGCAGAAGAATCGGAAACGGCAGAATCCGAAAAAGCAGCTCAGCTGGCAGCAAAGGAAAGCCCGCTGCTGCCCGGGCAGGCAGAGCTAAGCCAGCCGGAAGGGCAGGCAGAGCAACAACGTGAGGGGGCAACAACGGCAGAGCCAAGCAGCAAGCCAGAAGCGCCGGTAGAGCCAATCGACGCGGCGCAAATCCTGATCTCCTTGGCAAACTTGGCGTCTCATTCGCGAGATAGTCCCGATTGACAAGCCAATCGTGGTTCTACCGCATGCCATGATATGACCAGCGCTCTAGCGTCGGCGCGCGACCGATATCCCGAACAAGAATGCAACAAAAAGGCTCGCGAGCGGTGCTTCCCGCGTAATGGCGCCGATGATTGAGAGCGGTCTTCCCGGCCGGCGCGCGGCCGCGATCGCCTCGCTTAGCCTGTTCACCGCCGCCTGAAGGCCTGCGGAGACTTCGGTGATGGTGTGCGATACATCCGTAGCCGTATCGATGGCGCGTTCCACCATGCCGGGTTGCAGTGTTGGTTCGGTTTCGATGTGCACTTGCCGATACTCACTTATCGATGTTTTTGAAGTTTACGGCCTTCCCGCCCGTTACGTAACGGCGGGTGGGCGATGAGGCCGTCACCTTTGGCTATCCGCGCGTGCGCTCATTTTGAACAGCGGGTCAAGGACCTTTGGCTATCCGCGACAGGCGCCGTCTTGAACGGCGGGTGACGGCCTCACTTTAGAAAATGCGGGGACGAGAATTTTGTTCCTCGGCTTTCTCCGGCATCGCCATGCTTCATCGTTTTCTCTTTCCGGCGTTGAAGGTGTGGATTGCCAATGACATTAAGATAATCGATACGCACGCCGCTACGAACGGAGGATGGCAGCTATTTGGCCCGTACGCGCCGACCTTGTTCGACTATGCCCGCCGCGCCATGCCGCAGCATGCGCCGCAATCGCTCGGCAATGACGACGTCTATGCCGTCTCCGCTTACGTCCTCATCTGAACGGGAATGCTGCCGGCTGAGGCGATGCTCGACGCCAGGACGCGAACCGAACGTGAAAATCCGGCGTGCACGGGTTGTTGAGGAAGCTGGTTCTCAAAAAAGTCCCGCCGTGAAGCGGGGCCTTGAGGTCTATATTGCAACGCCGTAATAATCATTCACAGCGCGGGTCCTGGCAGGGTCGCCCCAGTTCCAGGCATTGTCGTTGCCGTATTTCGGCGCCCCTTTGAGTTCAGTCTCCGTAATGCCGGTACGATAGCCACCAAGGTTGGTGTCGTACTTCAACGACTGCCAGGGCAGGGGATAATGATCGTCACCAATTCCGAGAAAGCCGCCGAAGCTCAAGACGGCGTATGAGACTCTGCCGCTCATCTTGTCGATCATGACGCGCTCGATCGATCCGATCTTGGTGTCGTTGACGCCGTATACTGCGGTTCCTTCCACCTTGTCGCTCCCGATAAGGGAACCTGTTTCTCTTGTTTCCGTAACCATCGTCGAGCCTCCTTCGGTTGGAGGACGTGCAACAGGCAGCGCAAAGAATCGTTCCCGTAAGGTGATTCATGATTCTTCCACCCAGACTGGTCATTTCAGGGCAGAGCTGGCCCGGTTCAGGCACGGAACTGGAACCTTGGTGATCGCCGCGATTTATTTGGTGAGAGGAAATTGTCAGGTCAGGCGCGCGCCATGAACGAAGATCATTCGAAAGGAGCGATCGGCAGCCCAGTGGTGTTCGCGCTGGCGGTCGCGGTATTCGGTGTGCTGGCAATGCTGATCGTCGACCATGGTCCGTGGAGCAAGCCTCACCTGCAGACTGCGGAAATGATCGACTACCCAACAACCTCGGCCGCCGCGAAAGCGGCCGGAGCGACAGTCACGCCGACCGCGCCGAAAACCCAGATCGAACCGATCGCTCCGGGGCCGAAGCCTGCCCAATCGGCAATTCCTGCGCCGGGTGCCAGCAGGCCTTAGCTTTTGGCCTTCTTAGCTCCTAGCTTTCGGCCCTCGCAGCCATCGATCTTCCTCGGACAGCGCCCGGTTTTGTCTGGGTCTTTGAATGCCAGCATCTCTATCGGATGCTGACAAACGCGCCCCATACGGCGGCGAGAATGGCGCCGACAAAAACGTAGACTGGATTATCGCAGAATGTGCTGCCGTATCGGCACATTTCCACGCCGACGGAGCCAATCTCATGATGGCCGGCGGCATAGAACAGACCCGACAGCACCAACAGCACTGCGGCCACAAAATACATCAAACGCCCTCCATGTCGGGATGTATCGCCGCACGTCGGCGAGGATCCAATAAATAGCAACGGATCTGCATCAGCGGCAGCAATTGTCTCCGGTCGACAGGTCTTCGAGAATCACGCAATCGCGCGCTGGCCCTCCGGCGCAGCGTTCGGTGCAGGCGGTCGCAAAGTGCGCAAGACCGTCCTCCAATGCTCTCAACTCCGCGAGTTTCTTGCGCACATGGGTTAGTTGCAGCTCCGCTACATCACGAGCCTTGCTGCAGTCCTGTGCGGGATGGTCCATGAGCGAAACGAGTTCGCGGATTTTTTCGATGGGAAGGGCGAAGTCCCGGCAGCGCCGGACGAAGGTAAGCCGCTTGAGGTCGCTCTCATCATACACCCGGTGTCCGCCTGGACCCCGCTTCGCCTTCGGAAGCAAACCTATCTCCTCGTAGTAGCGAACCGTCGGAACGCTGCTCCCGGTGCGCTGCGCCAGCGCGCCAATGGTTAGCATCGGTAAGGCTGACAATTCCGGCCCCTCGAAAAAAATTACTTGAACCTCAAGTTACTTGAGGGCGTAGGCCACAGGCAAGGCCACCGCGGAAAATTGTACCGCAAAATCGGCTGAAGGATACCGCCTTGGCCGAGATTACACCCCATCCCGCACTTCGTCAGCAACCCAAGGATATCGGACAATGCATCTCAACCTGAAAACCCTTGTCGCATCCGCGATTCTCGCCGCTCTTGTCTCGCCGGCTGCGCAATCGGCTCGCTTCCTGCCGTTCGATGCCGTTCGATTTGAAGAGGCGCGACAGTCGGGAAAGCCCGTCGTTCTGCAGGTGACAGCCACCTGGTGCGGCCCTTGTCAGCGCCTGAGGAAGGTCGTCGGCGGGCTTCTGGAAAACCCCGAGTTCAAGGACCTCGTGGTCTTTGATGCTGATTTTGATGCGAACAAGGACGCGTTAGTCAAAATCAAGGCTCGCACGGTGACAACCCTGGTGATCTATCGGGATAATTCTGAAATCCTGCGCAGCTCAGGCGAAACGCGCCCCGATGCGGTTGAAGCCCTGCTCAAGAAGGCGATGTGAGAGCAGTAATGGATTACGCAAACGTAGTGCTCGCGTTGTTCGCAGGATTGTTTTCAATTCTGTCGCCCTGCGTGCTTCCCTTGGTACCCATCGTCCTCAGCGCTGCCGTGTCCGAACACAGGCTTGGACCGCTTGCGCTGGCCGCCGGACTTGCAACGTCCTTCACAGCCATCGGGCTATTTGTTGCGACGATCGGCTATTCGATCGGACTCGATGGCGAGTTTTTCAAAATGACTAGTGCTGTTCTGTTGGTCGCTGCCGGGTTTGCTCTCATGCTGCCGCGCCTTCAAATCCAGCTCGCGCTCGCAGGCGCCGCTAGGCAACTGGACTCAACAGAAATTCGGAAGCGCGGCAACCGCCGGATTGCATGGTCAATTCGGCGTTGGATTATTGCTCGGCGCGGTCTGGAGTCCGTGCGTGGGGCCCACCCTGGGCGCCGCCTCGGTTCTCGCGGCTCAGGGCCGGAGCCTGGATTTGGTCGCACTTACCATGCTGTTCTTTGGTCTCGGCAGTGCCGTTCCCCTGATAGCGTTAGGGCTGATATCCCGCGAAGCGATGATGCGCGCGCGGCATCGCCTTCTCTCGACCGGCACAAATGGCAAGACGGTTCTGGGAGGCATCCTGATCGCCAGCGGGTCGCTCATCCTGTTTGATCTGGATCATGCGCTGGAAGTGCGGCGGTCGCGACTTCGGTTTGTCTGACCATGCCGGCGGCGACCGTCAAGACCCGGTAAGTGCCGGAGAAATCGCCGCGCAGACGGACCGCCTCGCGCGAAAGACTTATGGCCTCAGAGTAGTTTTTCCCGACAAACTGGGCGTAGGCGGCGACGCCGTGATAAATCGCGGAAAACGGGTCGCGCGGGCTCAGCCGGTTGCGCGGCTTCACTGGCTTCTTGCCAGCGTCCGCAATAACAGAGTGCCGGGTGAAAATTTTCAGCGACATAGAGCTGCGGCTCGATCGCGGCGACGATCGCTTCGGTGATTTCGTGTTCAGTTCGCCGCGGAGCAGCGACTGGTCACGACCACGGCATTACTGCCGGGCGATGGCCCGCCAGTCGTTTGGGTGTCTTCATTGAAGCAGATAGTTGTACGAAAAACGATGGCGTTGCTATTGGTCCGGCTTATCTGTGGCTGACATCGTACGATGTCCGGAATCACACGGGACGGCCCATTGAGCGAAGATCCAACACCGCCTGCCGGCAATGTAGCAAGAGAGCCACCGAAGGGCCAGTTGCCGATTCTGGCTCTGTCGGCACTTGGGATTGTGTTCGGCGATATCGGGACCAGCCCGCTCTATACGTTCAGGACTATTCTTGGCACTGCTGAAACCCCGTCGGCCGCCAGCACTGTCCTGGGTGCCCTCTCGCTGGTGCTGTGGACGCTGCTCATCGTCACCACCGTCAAATACGTCTCATTTGCCATGCGCGTCGACAATGACGGCGAGGGTGGCATTTTGGCTTTGATGGCCTTGTTGGGAGTGAAGAAGCAGCGGCGGCCGACCATCGTCGCTGTCGGCCTGTTCGGCGCAGCGCTGATCTACGGCGACGGAGCGATCACACCGGCAATTTCGGTGCTGTCGGCGCTGGAGGGACTGAACATGGCTACCCCCGCGCTGCAGCCCTATGTTGTTCCTGCCGCCGTTGCGATCCTGCTCGCGCTGTTTGCCATCCAGTCACAGGGCACTGCAAAGATCGGTCATTTGTTCGGGCCGGTGATGCTGGTCTGGTTCGTCGCTATCGCGCTGATGGGGATTTCGGGCATCGTGCAGCATCCTTCCGTGTTCGCCGCCCTCAATCCCCTCTACGGTCTGTCCTATCTGTTCTCAAATGGGGCCACAGGCTTTCTGGTGTTGGGCGCGGTGTTTCTCTGCGTCACCGGTGCCGAGGCGCTCTACGCCGACATGGGTCATTTCGGCAGGGGGCCCATCAAACTTGCCTGGTTCGGGATCGTCTTCCCAAGCCTGATCCTGAATTATGCCGGCCAAGCCGCTCTTGTTCTCGAGCGTGCGCCCACGGATGGCAACATCTTCTTCCGACTGTGTCCCGGGCCATTGCTGCTACCGCTCATTGTCCTCGCCACGACAGCAACGATCATCGCCAGCCAATCGATCATTACCGGTGCATTCTCGATGACACGGCAGGCGATCCAGCTCGGTTGGCTGCCGCGACTACGGATCAAGCAGACTTCGTCGGAGGGCTACGGGCAGATTTACGTCGGGGTCGTCAACTGGTTGCTGATGATCGTGACCATCGGGTTGACCGTCGGGTTTGGCAAATCCGACCATCTGGCGGCCGCCTACGGCATTGCCGTTTCGTTGACGATGTTGATGACATCGGCGCTGCTTTTCATTGCGATGCGCGAGATCTGGCGCTGGAGCCTGTTGGCTGCCGGCTCTGTCGCAGCCTTCTTTCTTGTCATCGACAGCGCTTTCTTCATCGCCAATCTCACCAAGATCGCCGAAGGCGGATATGTCCCGCTGGTCCTGGCCATCTCGGTTTATGGCGTGATGTGGATCTGGCATCGCGGTGCGGCGGCCGTGATGGCCCGAATGCACGAATCTCTGACTCCGGTCGCGGAATTTATGAAGGACATCCAATCCAGGAACATTCCTCGCGTTCCCGGCACCGCCGTGTTCCTGACCCGAACGGAGCGGGATACGCCGCCGGTCATGCTCTGGCACGTCAAGCATAACCGTGCCTTGCACCAACATCTGTTCGTGCTGCGCGTCGAAATCCTGTCAGTGCCCTGGGTCGTATCCCGCGACCGGATCACGATCGAGCAAGTCGCGCCAAATTTCTGGCGTGCGGAAGCGCGGTTCGGCTTCATGGAGCGTCCGCATATTCCGGAACTGCTCACCACCAGCAAAGCCCTGGGCTGCACGATCGATCTCGATGACGTGACCTATTACGTGGGCCACGAGACCGTCGTCCGCCGCGAGGACGGCAAAGGCCTGTCCGCCTGGCAGGACGGGATCTTTGCCGTGATGGAGCGCAACGCAATCCATGTCAGTGACTTTTTCAGCCTGCCCAGCGATCAGGTTGTTGAGATCGGGCGGCAGGTGTCGATCTAGACGCCACGGCCGATCCGGTCCGTTTTGCAGTGCAACCTTCAGTGTTACTGCACTTGTGGATCTCCGCCGCAATTCCGGACGTGGCGTGCGCTGCAAATTGATGTTTGAAAGGCACACTGCCCAAAATGTGTACACGCAAACGTTGAGCCTGCTTGTCGAGCGGCCAACCGGTATGAAAGCATCGTCCCAATAAAATAATTAGTAATGCGTAAGGGGACGAAACGATGAAATCAGCGGGAAGCAGGGGATTGGTTTGCGCGTCGATCATGGTCGCCAGCGCAGCGTTTTTGCCGATGATGGGGGAGGCGACGGCCCAGACCGTCTTCACCACGATCCAGGCATTCGGCGACAGCTACGCGGATACTGGAAACCTTATCAAGGTCATAGGCCCGATTACGATCGCCGGGATCAATATCTATCCGACCGGTCGCTTCAGCGGCGGCACGAATTTCGTTGATACGACGTCGGCGCTATTGGGAATTCCGCAAAACAACTTTGCTTTTGGCGGCGCCCTGACCGCGACGGGGCCTATCCCCAACTCAGGATTTACGCAGCAAATTCAGGGGTTCGTCGCTTCGGGAAAGACGATCGCGCCGAGCGACCTTGTCGAGATCAGCATCGGCGGCAATGATGCCCGGGGCTATTATCAGGGCGGCGGCACCTTGGCTGGCGTCAACGCGGCCGCGACCGTCAGCGCCAACCAGGCGATGGCTGGCATTAATGCGCTGGTCGGTGCCGGCGCTCGTAACATCGTCTTCACGGTTGGCGACGTTAGCCAATTGCCGGAGGCGATCGGTAACCCGAACGCGCCGGTCGGCTCCGCCTACAGCCAGACCTATAACGCCCAGATGCAGGCGGCTCTTGCCGGCATCGCTCGCAACGGCGTGCGCGTCGAATTTATCGACGTCGCCCTGCTTGGTAACCTGATCAACGCCAATCCTGCGCTCTACGGCATATCGAATGTAGGCCCATGCCCGTTTCCGGCCTGCGTTGGAACGACGGCGGCAGCGAAGGCGATACAGGACCAATTTCTGTTCTACCTCGACGGCATCCATCTGACCTCGCATGGTTTTGCAATTATGGGTGAGTACATCGTCAACCGCCTCGAGGCGCCGCTCACCTTTGCGCCGCAGGGCGATCTGGCCATGAATTCGGCGATGGGTTTCGCCTCCACGCTGTATGGCAAACTCGATATGTTCCGCGAGACCTATGGTTTCGTGCCGACAACCATGAACGCCTATGCGGCGTACACCAAGGCGCCGTATCTCAAGGCGCCGCCGCCGACGCCCGTCAATCCGTGGTCGTTCTACATGCAGGCCAATGGCGGTATCAGCGACCGGCAAGCCACGGTGGCCTCAAGCGGCTTCAATCTCGATAGCGTCGGCGGCACTATCGGAACCGAGTATCGCATCAACAACAACGCTTTCGTGGGCGGTGCATTCGATTATTCCAACCCCAAAGCGCGGCTTTTCAACAATGCCGGGACCACGGATGTGAACTCCTACCAACTCGGCATTTACTGCGCCTGGGCTGATGCGCACTTCTTCGCACAGGGGCTCGCCACATTCGGCTGGCAGAACTTTCGCAACACGCGCCCCGGCGTGGTCGACATCATCACTTCAAACCCGGACGGAAACACCTTCCTCGCGGGCGGAAAGTTCGGTTACCTGTTCGACGCCGTGAAGTCCCAGGTCGGCCCGATCGGTGGCCTGACCTATGCCCGGGCGAGGGTGAACGGCTACACCGAGTCCGGCGATCCGGTACTGACCTTGAGCGTCGGCCCGCAGACCGCCGAAGTGCTGGTCGCAAGCGCCGGCGTGCAATTCCGCATCCCGTTTGTGGTCAACGGAAGGGTCATCAACCCATATCTCAATCTGACAGCTGAGGACGATCTGATCGGAAACGGCCGCATCATCCAGTTCGGCGCGACATCCGCGCCACTGATCATCAACAACTGGGCGATCCCGAACGGTACGTCGCAGCATGTCTACGGGCGCGTTGCGGGCGGCGTTGTGGCGCCTGTGAGCGACCGCGTGGCGCTGACGGCGAATCTTTCGAGAACGCTGGGCCATCAGGGCGGTGACGATTTCTACGGCACCGGCGGCCTGAAGATTTCGTTCTGAAGCATTTTCGGCGGTCGGTCGGATTGGAGTCCGTCCCGGGAATGACCTCGCGAAGGCTCAGCCCTGCTTGCGTTCCGGCGGCCGCTGGTCCTTTGCCTCTTCTTCCGCCGGCAGCTTCAAACGGATCTCACGTCTGTCTGCATAGGCCACTTCCGCCAGCAGCTTTCGATAGAGCTGGATGTTCTCATCATGGATGAGTTTTCCGTTTTCCGGCTCTGTGTTCAGGTCGCCACAGGCGACCGTGTGAGCTTCAGCTACGGCGGGCCGGCTCGACCGTCGCTGTGGTTTGCATATGACGCGCTTGATGCCCTGAGCGCGGCATCAATCTTCAATTTGACCCGACGCGCCGCGAGGGCGGCAAGCCTTGTCTTGGTCTTGCCGGTTTTGACGTTTTCGCCGATCTGGAACTGCCATTGCCAAAGATCCGGTTCGACAGTCGCCGCAACGCTGTATTGGATGCCTTTGTAAATCACGGTAACTCCCCAATCTAAGGTTGGGGAGGGACGATATTTCGTCTCCGTATTCAATCCGGGAAACTACGGGACAACGCGTGCGGAGCGCCGATCTGGCCTAGATGCGATTGCCTTGAGGTGTGGAAGGCGGAGACCTCGGATCGGCCTTGGTCGCGTTCTGCTTATTGGCTTCATGATGGCCAATGATGCATCCAGCGACAGCGCCGACCTTGCCGTGTCCTGCCAGATGGCCCGCGACGCCGCCGACGATAGCACCTTTGATGCATCCCTTCGCCTCGGCGGTGGGGCAAGAAAAGGCAACGCCCAGAATG
>Ga0137415_10003223_pt1 | contig 16205 bp, 13 predicted proteins | sample CZODoug3_1_1_16f_FD_183082 | JGI IMG/M metagenome (GOLD analysis project Ga0137415, IMG submission 183082) | Vadose zone soil fungal communities from Angelo Coast Range Reserve, California, USA - CZODoug3_1_1_16fungal (Hybrid Assembly) | ecosystem: Environmental > Terrestrial > Soil > Vadose...
GTTCAATATGCCGTTGGTGGAAGCGGGCTGTTTCGGCCGGCCGACATTGGCCAGCAAGCTGCCCATTCACCTATCCGTGGCGCCGCCCTGGGCGGTGTTTCTGGATCTTTCCGCTACTGTCAAAGACTTTTCCCGGCAGCTCGCGGTGGCGCTTGCGGCACAGCCGACTCATCCGGAGGTGGCAGGCTACCGCGAGCAGTTTTCCTGGGCTAAAATCGCCGAACGGATCAAAAATTCCATCGGCATGACGCAAGACCAGGGTACGGATGACAGACAACATGCGTAATGGGGCGCCGGCCATTCCGTTGCAGACAGGGCGCTATGCGCGCTTTAAGGAAGCCCCTCGGCCCGCGAAAGAGGTGCGGCCGCGGTCCGCCACCTATTTCCACGAACGTTTGTGCATCTGCCTGCTCTATGCCTGCGTTTTGGAGAATTGCGTCCTCGCGGCTGTGAACAGCCTGCTCTTCCCGGTGAGCCAAGGATTGGTGGTGGGGGCGCAACTGTTCCTCACCGCCAGTGCCATCGGGTTGATCGTGTCCGGCAAGGCCCGGTTGGAGCGGCCATTCATGTTTGGCTGTGTGGGTTTTACGCTATGCGTGCTGGCGGCGGTGGCGCATTCGGGCACCGTCGATACCCGGTTTTTGTATGATGCCACGGTGATTCCCATCTTCATTCTGTTGGGCATGACGGCGCGGAAATTCAGTACCTCATTCTTGACCGCGCTTCTTCTTATTGTCTTAGGGGTGGCGATCTTTGAACTGATATTCCCTGAAATGTACGTGGCGCTGTTTAACCCGTTGCGGTACTTTCTGGCGACCCGGAAGTGGATGGGTGAAACGCAGGGATTGACCGCGACCATTGTCACGGCCAATGACTTTTATTTCGGCGCGCATCGCCCGGGTGGAACTATTTTTGGCGCCGATCATCGTGTCGGCTCCATCTTCCTGGAACCCCTTTCGCTGGGCTATTTCTCATTCATATGTGCGATCTTCTATCTCTATAAATTCCGCCACAAAATCATCAAAAGCCTGATTCCAGTCGGTGTCTGCTTGGCCCTTGCCGCCATGTCCGATTCGCGGACGTCGGTGTTCTTGATCGCTTTTACCACTTTGTTTCGCGGCGTTATCGGACGCTCCGCCGCCGAAATACGTTACATGTCGCCGATCCTGATCCTGGCCGTGATCATCGGTGTCTATTCCATGGCGCAGACCGATTCCGGCGATCTGGCCTATCGCCTGTCCTTGACCTTTGGGGCGCTGCGGGACGCTTCGTTGACCGATATTCTGTTCGGCGGGCAATTCAATACCGTGCTCGGCGATTCCGGTGTCATATATATGATCGCCAATGCCGGCGTGATCGGGTTTTTCCTTTATCTGTTCCTCGCCTCCGGTTTCCTCGTCGAACGCAACAGTGCTGCCTTCGTGACCCAGGCGGTGTTGCTCTATCTTGTCGTGGCCAGCCTGTTCGGCGGCGCGATTTTCTCCATCAAGACCGCGGCGATCCTGGGTTTCGGTATCGGCTCGGCGGTGGCCAATGCCCGGGGGCCGGAAAGCAAGAAAGCCGATAAGCGGGCAGGCCCTCTCTTCAGCAGGGGCCCGTTTGGGTTACAGTCGAGGTCCGGTCATGGACAAAATGTCCGCTTAAATCCCCTGAAGACAAAGCAAGGGCCTGAGCGCGCTTGACCGCCATGTGGCGGGTTTTCCGATCGGTGGAGCGGTAACGATGACACGGGCAAACAAGGATATACCGGACCGGCGGGCCCTGTTGGGCGTCGGCGCCGTCGCGGCGGCGGCCTTGGCAGGCACCGCTGCGGACGCACAGACGCCTCCCACACGGTCCCTGGTGCTGGCTGACCGGGGCGCGGCGCTCCGGGATAAGCCGGATTTGGCCGGTGTGGGGCAGCTCCTGGTGCTGCGCTATGACGATAAAAGCCTGGCCTGTCCGGCGGTGTACCAACGCGCGGGCGCCGAACCCGCCCATCCCGGCAAGTTCAAGGCCTGGGACGGAAGCTGGTGGGAACTGGCCGAGCTTTCGGTATCCCTGGCGGCGTTTGGCGCCCGCGGCGACCGGGGGGACGATACCGCCGCCATTGAGAGCGCCTTTGCCTATCTCACGGCCAAGGGGGGCGGGGAATTGGTCGTCCCCCCCGGCTTCTTTGCCTATACAAGCGATGTCCGGCTTCTGGGCAATGACATCCATATCCGCGGCGCCGGCGCGTCCAGTGTCCTGCACGGCAAAAACAATGCCCGCCTAATTTTGGGCAACGCCACACCCAGCAATGGCCGCAAGACCGGCACCAAGCTGCTCCATACCCGCCTGTCCAATCTCAGCATCGCGCCCGCCGACAATCATGCCGGTGAATGCCTGCTGGTGGACTATGCCGACAATACCACCTTCACAGACGTGAATGCCGGACCCTGGAATCAGGATGGCAGGACAGTCACCCACGGCATCAAGACCAATTGGGCGCAGTATACCCAATGGCGCAATGTCTCGATCAATGTGAATGGCTATGGTATCTATATCTATCTGCCGAAGAGCGGGACGGAAAATGAAGATCATTTCTCGATCTACAGCTCCTGGCTCTATTGCGGCAAAGTCCGCAATCCCAATTTCAATCCCGCCTGCATCGCGGTGGAGCGGGAGCGCGGTCGTCATGCGGCAATATTTCAGTTTGCCGTTTATTCCACCCATATGGGCGCGTTCATGGCTGGCCCCGATGACCGTTTCCATACGGCGGGCGTTCTTTGCATCAATCCGGACAAGGGCACACGCACATTCCACGCCGCCCAGCTAACCAGCTGCATGTTTGAATATATAGCTCGGGGTATAGATCTGAAGTCCAATGCCACTAATGAGACAAGTCGGTTTGCATTGGAAAGTTGCAGCTTTCTTCAGCAGGACGTGTGCTATACGGGGACGCCTTACAGCGCCAGTATTACTTCGATCAGCAACTATTACCTTCAATGCAAGCTGTTGGTTGATGGACCTCATATATTGTTTGAAGGTTGCAATGTTCAAACGCAGATGGGCTCCCTGTCGGCACAACCGCTGAGCTATCATCGCTTCGCGCACAAGACCGGCGGCGTTACCTCGCTCTCCGATATCCGCCTTGCCCAGGGTGGAAACCAGCCGGTGGGTGCCGGCCAGAATGCGCTATCGGTTCCCTGCGATTTAAGCGCTGCACCAGATCGCATACGCATTACGCCGACTTGGAACACCAGCTTTTGGGTAAGCCAGGTCTCGGCGAAAAGCTTTAGCGTGCATTTTGCGTCGCCCCCCACGCAGCCGCAAAATTTATATTGGGATGTGGAAGTCGGGGACAATTGAGGAGAAACGCTTTTGAGCCCTGAAATCGGAAAAGTCGAAAGAACGTCACCTGAAAACATCGATTTTTCTGTCGTCATCCCTGCTATTGGAAGCGAGGCAAAGCTTGCTCGTCTGCAGGAAGTAATTGAGGCGGCCAATCGTCTCGACCGTGTTCAGGAGATTATTCTTGTCTGGCAGGGCGAAGCCTTGTCCCCCTTCTTACGGGACTTGCCTCCAAAAGTACGCGTGGTGCTTTGTGAAACCCGAGCGACTTCGTATGCGCGGAATCGCGGAGCTGAATTCAGCAATTCCGAATATCTAGTATTTCTAGATGACGACACGATTCCTCTTGGAAACTACTCCGAGGTCGCATCCCGTTACCTGCGGCAAGGAAATGACTTTGTGTATGCGAATGTTTTGACATTTGGCGTCAAGCGATCCAGGGCTTCCCAGTCAATTACGACATCGATTGCAATTACGCGGCAGACCGCAATTGGGAATGCATGGGAGCCTGGCCTGACGATAAGCAGGCACAATTTTCTGAAGGTCAGATACAATGAATCGTTAGGGCCCGGTTGCATACATGGGTCCAGCGAAGGGTTGGATTTTGCGATAAGGCTCCTTGACAGCAAGCTGAGCGGAATACGGGCTCATGATCTGGTTTTGGATCACCCGGAAATTCCATTCGATCTGAATTATCCGAACAAGGTGGCATTTTACAGCTTTGGGAATGGATATGTCGCTGTAAAGAACCGGCTACTGGGTCATTACTCGTACGACTTATCTAAAGCGCTGGCTCGCATCATGATCAATATATTGGTCTGGAACCGATACGAAATCCGGGTTTGGGCTATAAGGTTTTTGGCTCTTCTGATTGGTCCGATCTTGAAGTCACAGCCGCCTCTGACATTGAGTTCTAAACCGGTACGAGAGTTGTCAACCACCAGCCGTTCCCCCGAACTTGTGCGTGATGAGCACTAAGGATTGGTACCAGCTTTTCGCGGAGCGCGCGTCGGAATCAGTCCAGAAATTTATGCCAACCTGATGTATTTATCCCGCTGCTTCAGGTGCTCCATGTACAACGCGAGTTTTAAGTATATGTCCCAACGGGCGTTCGATCGCCCGATAAAGAATATACCCTATGAATATGGATGCTCCGATCGCGACGACGGCGGAAATCACTGGACTTTTAAATATTCCACCATTTAAGGCATTGCGGACCAGAAAAATACCGACAACTCGAAGAGTGAAAAGATGGCTAAGGTAAATAGAATAAGACGAATTTCCGATTTCTTCCAAAAAGCGCACTTTATGCGATGAAATCCAGGGCTCGGATGCGAGTGCGCCTAAAAGCAGAAGGGCAGCGGGGATCCCCCAACCTATCACTCTCATCGGGGATGAAGGACTATATGAAATGAAGATGAGCACCATCAAGTTGATTGGCAACAATACCGCGAAATATTTCGGGAGTTGAACGCGCTCGGTGATATAGGCGATGAAAATGCCGAATACGAATTCGGCAATAAGGGGGGCCGTGTATGTCAGAATAATCGGATTGGTCCCTACATAAAGCCAGCCGACGACAACTAAACAACCAAAAATGGAAGCAGTAGAGAGCAAAGATGTGTTTTTTTGGAGTGCAATTATAACAGCAAAAATTACATAAAAAAACATTTCGTAGTTCAAGGTCCAACCTGGCACGAGGAAGGGCCAAATTTCTTTCGGATGAGCGGGATCGTAATGAGGAATAAACAAGAGGGACAAAATTACGTGCGGAACTGAAAATTGCGTCGACTTCAGTAGCGACGGTGACGCCAAGCTCACGGCGGCTAAGGCTATGGTCGTGATCCAGTAAAGAGGGACGATGCGAATTATGCGATCTCTCAGAAAGGCCCGTGCAGTGGCTTTGCTGCCTTTTCTCTTAGTAACGCGGTACATTAGAAAACCACTGATGACGAAAAAGACGTCGACACCAGATTGGCCAAAATTAAAACTAACGCTTCTAAGTAACGGGAAAAGTGATCCCTGTGCGTGGAAAAAAATCACAAATATCGCGGCCAGGCCACGAAGATACTGGACCCCTACAAGCTCACCACGCACTAGCCCATCCCCAAAACGCCCAAGTAAATATACACTACCTGTCGAAGTAGTGAAATTTGTTAAGCGACATTCCTTACATGTAAGCTGTTCGGTAAAGGGAGCAGATTTAGGCCCCAATACCAGGTACAGGTAATCAAATTGCAGAACGACTCATGACGCTAATTGGCTTGCGTACGGTGTTATCCTCGATTCGAGGCAACCAAATACTTGGTCAAGTCTTGCAACGAGCAGCAGGTACGGCTGCCTTGAAGTTTATCGGCATGCTGTTGAGTCTGGGCGGGGCGGCGCTTCTCGCTCGCCTGCTGCGCCCGGCACAATACGGCGCCTATTCCTTTGCCCTTTCGACCATCACCTTGCTGGCGCTTCCGGTTCAATTCGGACTGCCGCAGTTGATCATCCGGGAAGTCGCCAAATATCAGCTGTTGGGCGACTGGCCTCTGCTGCGAGGGTTGCTGCTGCGCGCCAACCAGTTTGTCGCGGTATTGTCCGTCGCTGTCGGCGGCTTGCTCTTCGCCGCTCTGCTTCTCTCCGGCCGCTATGCCAGCGTAGTGGATATTCCCACTTTCATATGGGCCGCTTTTTTGCTTCCCTTCATCGCGCTCAGCCAGATACGCGGGGCGGTGTTGCAAGGCCTCAGACATGTGGTGCAGGGTCAGATACCCGAAAGCGTCATCCGGCCCGGCCTGTTCATGGCCCTGATATTCCTATGGTCCCTGGTTTCGCCGTTGAGGTCCTGGTCCGCCATGGCCTTGCAGGTCGGCGCGGCGATAGCCGCCTTCGCCGTCGGATTGGCGTTGCTGGTGCGCTATATCCCTGCGGAGGTGAAACACGCCAAAGCGGCGTTCGAGAACAGAACATGGCTGCGCAGCATCATCCCCCTGTCCATGACCGACGCCTTGCAGGTGATCAACGTACAGGCCGATTTGATCCTGCTGGGTTTCTTCACTAGCGCCACCGCCGTCGGCCTGTACCGCGCCGCGGCCCTCATCGCCTATCAGATCTCCGTTGGGCTGGCGATCACCAACATGGTGCTGGGCCCTTATTTTGCGCGGCTGTATTACGCAAAAGACACCGCCGGATTGCAGAAGATCGTGACGCAATCGGTGCGGCTGGTTTGGGTGATCGCTATACCGGTCACTATCGCGTGCATACTTTCCGGCCGCGAAATAATCGCATTGGTATTCGGCAAGGCCTATGTCGATGGCGCGACAAGTCTTGCGATCCTGGCGATCGGCCAGATGGTCAACGGTGTAACGGGGCCGGGGACATTGTTGTTGAACATGACAGGGCACGAACGCGACGTCACGCGCGTCATTCTTCTAACCGCTCTGATAAACGTGTTGGTCAATCTGCTGCTGATTCCAAAATTCGGCATTCTGGGCGCTGCCATGACGACGACCTTCGCGCTGCTGGTCGGGAATATTTGGCTTACGCTCCTGCTGAAGAGGCGCCTGGGAATACGGGTTTTTTAGCAGCGTCATTGCGGCGATAGGAAGGCCGCTTCAATCTTTACCAGAGTCTATATAATGTAATAAATCTCCATTGGGGTTAAGCACAATTCAGTACCTTCAGTATCCCGCGGGCGGATTCATGGATGCATACGATATTTTGGTAGGTGTAAATCGTTGCAAGGTAATCCTCTACATCAATTGGACGCAATGATGCGCACGCAAGGCGAAACATTTTATAGTTCGGCAGCAGAGTCTTAAAATCTCGCATCGTCTGATTCCTGCGACCATGATGTGCATTAAATTCAAACTGAATGACAGCGGGAGCTTTCGTTAGTATCGTATTGAATGCACCCTTCAAAACTTCAAGCTCAAATCCCTCGACATCGATTTTAACGAAGTCAAAGTGGACACCCAGTTTGCCGCTTATCAAGTCAACTGTGGTTATTGGAACAGCAATTTCCCGCACGTGTTCTTGGTCAACATCAGTGACGTCCACGTCGCGGGATGCGAGGACAGAGTCTGAAACCAGCAACGGAACAAAAAACCTTGTTGTACCTTGAAGCTCCCCAACTGCGCTTTGGAAAATGTGAACACTTTTGTCGTGCCGCACGGAATTTTCAAGAATGGCGAAGGTCTCAGGCACAGGCTCATATGCAAAGACTTCACCAGCTCCGAGAGAGCGAACTTCCATTGTAAACGCCCCAATATTTGCTCCTATATCGAGACAAACCAAAGAGGGAAAGTTTCTGAATAGACGCTTATAAAGCCAACTCTCACCGCTGTTACCGAATTCATGGTGAATACCTACACCAAGTCCCAAAAGACCAGCTTTGGAAAGTGCGGTCGCGATAGGAGATGCCAGTCTTGTACCAAGCACTCTAGCGATTACTTTTCTAGCCATTAATTTCACAGGGCCTCCACTTCTTCCAACAACCGGGATAGTAGCAAAGCAACCAGAACCAGCTCTGCTTCGAGATGACGCAGGATAAGCCATCCTTATACCAGGTATGTGCAGACGTATGTGGAGCTGTTTGTGGGCATAAACTAGTCCCCGGAGCGCTCCGATGACATCTCAAAAGATAATGGGAATACGGGTTTTTTAGCGGCGCCGTTGGGGCGATAGGAAAGTCGCGTCAGTCTTTGCCGGAGTCATTCCGGATCGCGCAAGATATCTGGGCAGCCGCGTGATCCAGGGAATAGGGGCGATAGAACTCTTGAAACGCTGCAGAAAGTTCAACAACTTGCTGATCCGTGCGCGAGCAGCAAAAGCGAACAGCTTCACTTATGCCGGCGATGGTCGGCGCGAAAACAAGCCGCGGATCGGCCTTCATGACGATCTCACGGGAGCCGCAGCGGTCGCTCACCAAGCAAATACAATTGCGCGCCAGCGCCTCGTTAATCACCAATCCCCAAGGTTCCGCGAGTGACGGCAGAATCAAGGCATCGATCTGTTCGAAGAATTTTTCTTTATCGGCGCCGTCGACATAACCGTGCCAGAACAGGTTGGCCTGCGACGAGCGAGGATGGCTTGGGTTGAAACCCGCGACATGCAACTCCAATCCTTCAATATTCATCTGCCGGAATGCCTCAAGCAGCACCGTGACATTCTTGCGCGGATGGGCAGAGCCCAGATACCCGAATTTCCGGATGCTCGTGCGCGCTCTTCCGCGCGCAATGCCTTCTCTCGATACTGCTTGGTTAACGCGGAATATCGGCCGCGCCGCGCCGATGTCGCTGAGATACTGCTCGGTCATCGCGGAAAATGCGAGCACCCCATCGGAGAGCGCCACCAGAATCCGCGAGCAAAGTTTTTGATAGGCGTACTTCAGGAGCGGCTTGTAGGGATCTGGGATATGTTCGACCCAGAGAAGGATGCGGGCCTTCGACCGAAGGCGTAAAAAAAGCGCGTAAAATATCATCAATAGGTTAGACGGGTTGTCGTCCAACAAAATGACACAAGCGATATCCCGGTTCAAAATCGCCCCGCGAAAGAAACGAAAGAAAACCATCTTCCCAATGTAAAAATACCGCGCATATAAAGCTCTGAACCCGGCTGGTTCCCTAGGTAGCCATTTACGGCCTTCGTCTTCGGGCCGGTGTATATAGAGGAGGGCAAGGCCCCACGTTCTTCCCAGGATCTCGAACAGGTCAGCGCGATAGGGTGTGAAGTAATTCTGGAATATCACCACCTCTTGCCGCTCCGGGTTCGGGCAAAACCTGCGATAGGCGGTATCCATCTTCTTGACGATAGCGGACCAGGTGAAGTTTTCGTTTACGTTTGCTGTCTGCCGATCCAGCAATGCTTTGCGCTGCGCCACGCCGCCGTGGCGCTCCAGACAGGCGACCAGTGAGTCGACGTCCTGAGGCGTAAAGGTAGCATCGTTTCCCAAAATGGCGGGAATTGCGCCGATATTGGAACCCAAGGCGGGCGTTCCGCAGAAAATGCTTTCCGTGAGTACGCGGCCGAATTGCTCGCGCCAAAACGGCGTGGGAATGCTGGGCAACACGAAAACATCCAACGCGGAATAAAAGCTGCGAAGAATATCGGGCGATAGTTTCGGCAGGACCGCTACGCCGCTTTCACGCAGCTCCGCTGCCAGATCCTCGTCCACCAGTGGGCCGCACACCATGACTTTGCAGGGATAGGCCTTAACAAGTTCCCGAAAAAGCGCGATGCCTTTCGGCCGCCAAATGCGTCCCGCAAATCCAACGATTGGCATTCCCGCATTAACAATGGGCGCCACTTGGGGAAACATCTCCATCAGACGGCGGCGCGCCATATCTTTCTCATCGGAGAAGAACGTGGCGTCCGAAACGCCATTACCAAGTGTTCCCAGAATCTTCGCTTCGGGACACCCGCGCATTCGCAGGGTTTGCACAACTTCCTGGTTGCGGCCAAAGACACCATCGGCGGCGCGGTAGACCAATCGCTCAAAAACATTCAGCCCCAGAAAATTTGCTTTTCTGTTGATGACAGCGCTATCCAAAAAGATCAGGCGCCGGCGCTTGAGCAACGCAGCCGCGAAGCTTGTAAGGGCATGCGGCTCTTCATGGAGATAGACCAGGTCGGCCTTGTCGCGCCAGAGCGCGGCCAACATCCGCAGCGAGATGAAACTGAGCCAGTGATTGGAAAAATAGGCATCAAAAAGGTGCAATACGAAGAGCTCTCCCGGGTCGGCGTCTGTAAATTGGATTCCCTGGAATTTTCGCAGGCCGAGGACCGTCACATCGAAAAAAGCCGAAAGCGCGCGAAAGCGGTCCCAATATGCCCGGTTGCCTGCCTCGTGCCAAACCAGCAGAAGTTTTGGCCTAGGACTCATCGCACGCGCCAGTTACACAAAGAACGCCCCCAAATCGCAATACCGCAAAAACCGTTGCGCCGCGCCGCCGCCATGTCTTTTTTGAAAGACGAGCCAAATGAGTTGGCATGGACTGGGCGCGCGCGGCAAGGCGTTCGAATGCTTTGCGGATTCGAGCCGTGAATATTAAAATCCCGCAATGCGCTAGTAGTGCTGATCGCCCCAAACTTTGGATTTTCTACAGGTTCTTAATATTTTGCAAGTCCAGAACGCAGCGGCATCTTTGGCCATCTCGCATGGTTGGCGATCCGCAGGGCAATCCTGAAACACGATGGATATCCTGCCTGGGGCAATGCTCCAGTGCCGCATGGTCGCACCATTCTGCCCGCCAACGGATGACGAGGCGCCGAAAGTCGTTCTAAGATCGAATATGAAATTTGCGCTTCGCTGGTCCATATCTTTCGCCGTTACCGCGGTACTTTGCTTTCTTTCGGTTCTGTTCATTGATGTTCCGGTGGAAAGGCTATTTTCCGGTGTGCGCAAATATTATCCCGGCGGCCTTGTCATAGGTGCCGCGCCGCTGGTGGGTGCCATTGTGCTCGTCGCGCTGTTTTACGGTGCCAAGCGATGGCGTGGTCGTGCGCCTTCGCTCGGCGGGCAAGTCGCAATCCTGGCCGCGGTCTCCTCGCTTGCCGCCCTTGCGATTTGCGATCTAATGTTGAAGCCTCTGTTCGGCCGTCTCCCAGTGGATGGCTATCTTTTGCATGATTGGCATTCCGGGTTTCGTCTGTTTCACGGCAACAGGCATTCGAGTTTCCCGTCGGGGCACGCGGCAATCGCCGCGTCTGTTTTAACGATCCTTTGGCGCTTCTTTCCGCAGCACCGCCGACTATATACCGCCGCGCTGACGGGGATCTCCGCAATATTGGTGGCCGGCTACTGGCATTTTGTCTCGGATATTTTTGCGGGTACTTTCGTCGGTGCAAGCACGGCCATCGCGAGCATCGCGCTGGGGCAGCGCTATCGTTTATACCTCGAACGAACTCTTGGGCAACCCAGTTTGGACCACGAGATAAACACCTAATGAATACGCTGCAAGACTGGAAGCTCATCTATTCGAACTGGCTCTTTGACGCGGCTTTGCCGCTTTGGTGGGAAAGAGGCGCAGACAAAGACCGTGGCGGTTTCCACGAGGTATTGGATATGGACGGAAATGCGCCCGCGGTACCGCGTCGCGCGCGCGTGCAAGCAAGGCAAAGTTTTGTATATGCTCTGGCCGGTCAGCTGGACTGGGGCGGTCCTTGGAAGCTCGCAGCCGAGCAGGGGCTCGCTTTCCTTGACGTCCACTATCGTCGCCCGGACGGACTGTTTCGTACCCTCGTCGCGCGTGATGGAAAAGTCATAAATGATGCTGCGATGAGCTATGATCAAGCTTTTGCATTGCTGGCTGCTGCTAAGCTGTATGAGATGCAGCCTCAGCGCGGCGATCTAAAATCTTTCGCGCTTCGTCTTGTAGGCTGTCTCATAGAATTGCGACAGCATCCAGCGGGAGGTTTTTGGGAGGAAGGCGAAGTCTCTTTCCTTTCAAATCCGCACATGCATTTGCTGGAAGCGGCGCTCGCTTGGATTGAAGCCGATGGTGAAGCGGTATGGCAAAATCTCGCAGACCAGGTCGTGCACCTGTGTTTGACCCGCTTTATAGACCCTAAGAAGCACGTGCTGCGGGAATATTTCGACGCCGAGTGGCAACCGCTAGCCGGCGACTTGGGAAGAAGTATTGAGCCCGGGCATCAGTTTGAATGGGCTTGGCTGTTGGAACGCTGGGCGAATCTCCGCGGACGCAGCGATGTGCATGCGATGGCGCGCGCGCTGTTCCAGGCAGGGCTTAGTGGTGTCGATCCAAAACGCAATGTGGCAGTTGATGAATTGGACGACGATCTGAGTCCGCGACGTGAAGCGGCACGACTTTGGCCCCAGACCGAGAGACTCAAGGCCGCTCTAATTCTCATGCAACCTGCTACCGGTGAAGCTCATGAAGCGTATGCGGCCCAGGCTTGCGCCGCCGCGCAAAGTCTTTGGGGGTACCTCCAGGTGCCGCTAAACGGTCTATGGCGTGACAAAATGCTGCCCGATGGTCGCTATGTCGGGGAGCCTGCGCCAGCCAGTTCGCTGTATCACATTATTTGTGCTGTCGCGTCTCTTCAAGAAATTTGACGGACAATGACGCAATCAAGGCTTTCTTAATGTTGCTGGTATTGCGCTCTCCTTGACTCTGCCATCATCCAAACGCACGAAGGTTCGCTCGCCCCCTGCATGCCGGATCGCGGCGGGCTTAACTTATTCACTGTTGGTATCTTCCTACTAGAGATGCAGATCATCGAATTTACCGCAGCGCCTGGGAACTGGATGTATGACTCGATCGAGTCGCCCCGCTTTGCGGCTCTACGGGTTAATTTCTTTGAAGCGCTTAAACGTCGGGGGCACCACTGATGCTCCTTGGAAACCGTTCCAATCGCAAAAGCAGCATGAAAGCGGCGGTCCCCAGGAATATCAGAGTCGCGATGCCCGCCGCCTCGGCCCACATTATAATCCATATGCGTTGGGTATATTGTGCTTCCCGGGCGCTTCTCGCTTCTCGGTCGATCAAAAAAGTCGAAAAGCTCTTTACGAAATTCCCATCAATGAATTCCAAGTATCCGCGAACATCTTCTGGACCCTTATAGGGAAAGGCTGACTGGACGTTGGGATCGGCAGCAAGTGCTGCATAATGCTTGGCTTCAGCATGAAGGAAATCCAACGCTCGGTTGCCATACATCGAGACCGCAGCGTTGCGGGACGCCATTTTGCAATGATCAAGGCTGGTCAGGTTGACGGCAGAATTTGAAACAACGGACAAGAATTCATTTTCGGCGCGGCAGCGATCCGCCGCCGCGGCTTCCATCATGTCATCCGACGTGGCAGGAACGTTGGGATTCGTATCGACAGGCAGTAGCCCGCTTGGTTTACCATCCGGCGAAATTGCCACATATGGGATGGTAGTGTCTGCTGGTCCGATAGTGAACCCGCCCGATGTGACCATTTTGTAGCTTCCGGCCACCAGCCATATCGCCGCAGAGACAAACAGGAGTATGCACACCAAAGTTGGCGCGCGGCTAAGCCTAAGAAATTGAGCTCTTTTCATATTCTGATCCAGGGCGGCAATGATAGATTGTCCCAAAGACGCACTGCATCAATTTTGCCCCGCATGGTTAACGGTCGAGTGACCATCCGTAGTTGTCGAGTGACCATCCGTAGTTGAAGCGAGGTGCAAACCTTTCGCCATCTCTTTGCGTTGCTGGAAGACCTCGAAAGCATCGGGCCGGTATTATGCTTTTTCGGCAGGGATTGTCCGCAACCTAGTTTGCGGTGCTGCGTTCCCAATATCGCAATGTGGCCCCCGCTTTACCCGGTCTTAACCTGGCCACGGCACATTTGTTCCTTACGCATGCAAGGAGCCCTGGATGGCCGAACTTTTAGAGTCACATCGCGCAAGTGCAGAGCAATTTGTCGGTGATTACGTCCGGACCTTTGCGCGATTGCTGGACCCAAATCTTCCGCCCGCGACACGTGTGGTGGCAAACAGCGGAGATGACGCGCGCTGGCCATTGGGCCAGACCGTCGCCTTTGTGACGATCAGTTCGCTCTGTCTTTGGGGTGTGGTAGTGTCAGTCATTCACTATTTTGCTTAGCGATTGACGATCTAAAGACCGCGCAAGGCACCGTAGTGCCGCGATGAAGCCAACGGTGGCCAAACTGCCGCAAATCGCGTGCTATCCCGATCGCCGGCCGGATATGCCGGCCCTCCTCGCCTATTGCCCGCTTTCGGCACTGGCTCCCATCTGATGGGGACTATTGGCGGTGTGGGGCTTCAAACACTCAGATGCGCCGGAGCATTTTGCTGCGCCGCAGCAGAGTTTGTCTCGCACTTGCCCCCAAGGGAACCCAAAGCGTAGACGATGGTAAACGCGCGGAATCGGGGCAGATCAAATGCCGTACCATTTTGACCTCGTTGAACCTGATATGATTTCAAAAGCGCATTCGGCTGGGACGCGCTGGAGCCATAAGAAAACGATTCTGTTCGCGACGTTTTCGATCGCAATCGCATGGACCGCTTTGATCATGTTAGTTCGGCATTTACTGAACCTGATCTGACGACGTTGTCGCCGATCTATTTAAGGCGCATCGGCGGGTAACTCGCAAAACCGCAAGGCCCCGCAAATGCAAACCACCGCTAAGCAGGTAATGCGTCACTCAATGTCGCTTAGCAGTTCTGTGCGCCTACGCCTTTGCGTCGCGCGCAAACGATAGAGGCCCAGACCAAGCAGCAGGCATCCCAATGCACCATCTAAAAGCCAGTATTTTGGCGTTGAAAGCACAACCGGCAAGAGGATGAGCAGGGCGCCACATAGGCACACAAAAAAGCTGAAAATTCGAGTTTCTTGCCGCCTAGTCATCAAACGCTCCGCAATCAATGCAAGCGTTTCTTCCCGAATTTTCTATGTATTGACGATATGAGATAATTGTCGCCGGCGCAATCAGAGAAGCGGAATACGCTGCAGTGATTGTCGCGCCCACATACGGTATCGAACAAGTTTGAAACCATCCTCGCTTCCCAACACGCCCTGGCATCCCATAGTGACATTGCATTGCCCGAACTGGGTCCGGCGCATGGAAGAACTGCTGCAACAATGCCGGCCGCCAATCCAATCCCCATTTGGTGGGATATCGATATTTTCCTGATGGATGGCGTTATCTATTTGAAATGATTGTTTTTTCAAAAATAGCGTCGGCGGGCTGCCAATGTACAGCCCCGGGGAGCGATTGGGGAAACTGCCTCCATCCCATGGAGAATCCCTCCTTTCTCGCGAATAAGCGGGCTTTTCCGTTGCAAATTCTCCCCCAAAAAAACTGACGCCGAGGTGGGAACTTTTCAATTCTGCCCGCGTTGAAGATTCGCCGCCGGGGTCTATCGGCGGTCGAGGGGGCTTTCTGAGGCAAATATCAATCAGCGGTACCGGATCGCCAGCGGTCACAGCTTTTGGCTGTCGGCCTACCTGAAGGGATTGTCTGTAAAGGGGTCGGGCAAATGAGGCAGGAACGCAACGCAGCCGCTATTGGGGTTGCCAAAGGGGCGAATGGTCTTGGACCGTCCGCTGGAACCCAGGGCGGCGAGATCGGGGCGCTTCCGCCCCCGGCTTTGGAAGAGCTTCTGGAGGCCCTCCAGGCCATGGAAGCCGGCGATTTCTCTGTCCGCCTGCCCGGCAGCCATACCGGCATCGTCGGCAAGATCGCCGATACCTTCAATGAGATCGTTTCGACCAACCAGCGTATGGCCCAGCAGCTCGAGCGGGTCGGCGGGGTGGTCGGCAAGGAAGGTAAAACCCGCCAGCGCGTCACCCTGGGCTCCACCAAGGGGGCCTGGGGGGAAATGGAAACCTCCGTCAACACGTTGATCGACGATCTGCTCTGGCCCACCGCAGAAGTCACCCGCGCCATCGCGGCGGTCGCCAAAGGTGACCTGCTGCAAACGGTGAATCTGGATGTGGACGGCCGCCCCTTGAAAGGCGAATTTCTGCGTTCCGCCACCATCGTCAATACCATGATCAAGCAGCTCAGCGTGTTCACCTCGGAAGTGACGCGTGTGGCGCGCGAAGTCGGAACCGAAGGCAAGCTGGGCGGCCAGGCGCAGGTGAGCGAAGTGACCGGGGTCTGGAAGGACCTGACGGAAAGCGTGAATTCCATGGCCAGCAACCTGACCGGCCAGGTGCGCAATTTGGCCGAAGTTACCATCGCCGTGGCGAATGGCGATCTGTCGAAAAAAATCACGGTCGACGTGCGCGGTGAAATTCTCCAGCTCAAGGAAGCCATCAATACCATGGTGGACCAGTTGCGGTCCTTCGCCTCGGAAGTGACGCGCGTGGCGCGCGAGGTCGGCACCGAAGGCAAGCTGGGCGGCCAAGCGCTGGTGCCTGGCGTGGCCGGAACCTGGAAAGACTTGACCGACTCG
>Ga0137415_10003227_pt1 | contig 16193 bp, 10 predicted proteins | sample CZODoug3_1_1_16f_FD_183082 | JGI IMG/M metagenome (GOLD analysis project Ga0137415, IMG submission 183082) | Vadose zone soil fungal communities from Angelo Coast Range Reserve, California, USA - CZODoug3_1_1_16fungal (Hybrid Assembly) | ecosystem: Environmental > Terrestrial > Soil > Vadose...
CTGATCTCGGGCGTGCTGAGGTTAGACTGCGGCTTCCAATAGGCGTTCTGGTAGTCGAGCCTGGTCTCCGACACCCAGTCGTTGCCGAGATTCCACTCGTGGAGGGCGTCGATCCGGAACTCGTTGTTGGTCCGGTTCTTGTCGTTTCCTGGCGCGCTCAGGCTCAGGTCTTCCGGAACGTGATCCGACTCGAGCCGCATCGTCCCCGAAACCGCCAGCCTCCTGTCCTCGGCGAGCTCTGCGTTCACTTTGGCAAAGACCAGGTGCTCATTGAACGGGTCGACGTAGGAGCCGCCCTGGGCCGCGAGCGTAGGCACGATTCCGGCGTTGGCGGGGAGCTTTTCCAGGTTCCTCGGGATCACCTGGCGGGAGCCGTTGATGTTCTTCCCGTCGTAGGCGACGAAGAAGTGGGCGGTGTCCTTCTTGATCGGGCCACCCAGGCTGACTCCGAACTCGTTCTTGTTCGAGGGCAACAAGAGCTGCCCCTGCTGCTCTTTCTGGATCTCCAGCGGCGCCTTGGTGCGCCAGTCGGTCTCGGCGCGGTCGAAATAGACGTCGCCGTGCAGCTCGTTGGTGCCCGACTTGGTGACCGCGGTGATGGCCGCGCTGCTCACCTGGTCGAACTCGGCCTTGTAGTTCTGCGTGATGACCTTGAATTCCTTGATCGCCGACTGGGGGAACGGGTTGCCGCGGCTGGTGTCCTGCCCGACCACGCCTCCGCGGAGGATGTTGTTCTTCTGGCTGACGCCGTCGATGAACACGTTGATGTTGTCCTGATTTGCCGCGCCGGACCGGATTCTGGTGAAGCCGGAGTCCTGGTCCTGCTCGAAGGCCACGCCGGGCGCCAGGTCGGCCGAGGACAGGAAGTTGTGGGTGGCCTGCGGCAGACCCTCGACCAGGACTGGAGAGATGTTGGTGCCGACCTCCGAGTTCTTCACGGCCTTGCGCTGCCGCGAGCCGACGACCACGATGTCGGTCTTGCCCTCCAGTTTGGTCAGGGCGAGGTCGACCGATGCGGTGTCGCCCACGAACAGTGTGATGGGCTCGCTCTTCGCGACGCCGTTCGGGTCTGTGATGCGGATCTCGTATTCACCGGGCGGCAATCCGGTGATCGCATAGCTGCCGTCCTGCAGCGTGACGGTCTTGTAGTCGAATCCGGTGTCCTTGCTGACGGCCACCACGCTCAGGCCGGCCGGCGCAGGGGTCCCGCCGCTCGTGACCTGGCCCTGGATAGTGGCAGTGCTGATCTGGGCTTGCGCCGCTCCTGCCAACAACAACATCAGCGCCGCTGCGGCGGCGTGGCGACAGGACTTCTGCAAACATCCCATATTGCCTCCAATTTGGAACAGCAGGTTTGAGCTGCACACTTCGAGGGCGCACAGCGCCTGAACACTTTCGAAAAACTGGCTAGTCAGCCGTCATCTCTCGTGGAGGATCCCGGAGCCCCGCCGCCATTTCGCGCCGCGCTGGGCACCCGCAACTGCGCCGCACCACCAACTGCGTCGGCAGCACCAAGCACTCGCGCCGGGATGCCGGCGCGGCCACGCGGGCGAGCAGCACCCGCACGGCCTGCCCGCCGAGGTCACGCATCGGCTGCCTGACGGTGGTGAGCGACGGTTGCACGTGCCGGGAAAGGGCGATGTCATCGAACCCGGTGACCACGATGCCGGACGGGACTCGCAGCCCGGCGGCGCGCAGCACCGCGAGGCCGCCGACCGCCATCTCGTCGTTGCCGAAGAGGACAGCCTGCGGCGGCTTCCCGCTGACCAGGAGCGTCCGCATGGCCCGGGCGCCGCCGGCCTCGGTGAAGCCGCCGTCCGCTGCGGGCTGCGCTGGAACGGGCAGCCCGGCCTCTCGCAGCGCCATGCGGAATCCGGCGAATCGCTCCTGCGAGTCGGGCGACCGCGCCGGGCCGCCGACGAAGGCGAGGCGCGTGAACCGGTGCGCCGTCAGGAGGTGCGCCGTCAGCTCACGCATGCCGCCGCGGTTGTCGACCCCGACGTAGTCCAGCCTGGACCCGTTCGACCGGTCCGCCAGCATCACGATCGGCACGCTGCGCGAGAACGTCTGGATGTCCTTGACCGGCAGGCTGCGAGCCAGCACGACCAGGCCGTCGACCTGCCCGACGACCGAGCGGGCCAGCTTCCTCCCGGCCCCCCGGGTGGCTGCGATCAGCACCGCGACGCCGGCGGCGGCTGCGGCCCGCTCCGCCCCCCGAATCACCTGATCGGTGTAGAGCGGAGACTCCTCTTCGGACTCAGCGAAGGCCGCCAGGTCGGGAAAGAGCAGGCCGACGATCCCGGTCTTCCTGAAGGCGAGTCCGCGCGCCGGACCACTCGGGACCCAGCCCATGTCGGCCGCGGCTGCGAGCACCCGCTTGCGGGTGGCCGGCGAAAACCCGGTGCCGTCGTGCATCACACGCGAGACCGTGGCGGTGGACACGCCGCAGCGCCTTGCCACCTCGTAGATAGTCGACCGGTTCGCCAGGAAGTCACCGCTTCGTCTACGTAACCGCTTACTGTACATTAAGCGCTTACTCTGCGTGTTTGTCGTTTGTCAACGACGCGGCAGGTCATGGCTCGTTTGTTATTGCGACGACGCGGCAGGTCATGCCTCGTTTGTCGTTTCAACGACGCGGCAGGTCATGCCTCGCGATCGAGAACCTGGCCTTCGAGCCCTTTCGTGTAATTAGTGGGTTTGAGCCTCATCCCACGCAGCTGCCCGAGTTGCACGAGTTGGGGTACGGTCGCGCTCTGGGAGACCCATGAAGATCTTGTCTTTGGACGGAGGCGGCACCTGGGCGCTCATTCAGGCGCGAGCTCTCGGGGCGCTCTTCGGCGCGAACACGGCAGGCCACGACATCCTGAGGTGGTTCGACCTCGTCGCCGCGAACTCAGGCGGGAGCATCGTTGCCGGTGCGCTGGCCGCGAATTTCTCGCCGGCCCAGATCGCGACCCTCTTCCGAGAGCAAGTGAAGACGATCTTCGTGCCTCGCGCGGACGGGCCGGATCGCTGGATCGGCAAGCTGATCGGCCTCGATGCGCCATGGAGCGCCGAGCAGAAGCTGTATGGCTTGCAGAGGGCGCTCAGCGGCCTGGGAACGCGGACGCTTCCACAAGTCCAAGCGTCGGCGCCTGATCTCCCGCACTTCCTCATCAGCACCTACGACTACGACCGGCGCCGCGTGCGGTTCTTCAGGTCCTATTTGCAGAGCCTCGCCGGATCGCAGCAGCCGCCGTCGCTCGTCCCGACCTTCGTGGAGGCCATCCACGCATCCTCGAACGCGCCCGTTTTGTTCTTCGACGAGCCTGCGCGCTTGTCGCCGTCTGATCGGTTCTGGGACGGCGCCATCGCCGGGTACAACAATCCCGTCATGGCCGCTTTGCTCGAGCTCCGCGCCAACGACGCAAACGCCGCGCTCTACGCCCTGAGCATCGGCACCGGGCAAGTCAAGCTGCCGCTCAAGGACGACATGAAGACCGCGGAGTGGGACAAACTCGTCGAGGTTCCGGCCCAGCCCGGCATGACGCAGGACCTCAAGGAGATGGCGATGAGTATTCTCGATGACCCGCCAGACGCCGCCAGTTTCGCCGCCCATGTCGTGGCGGGAGGGCGGATGCCAGGGCCCGGCAATCCGGCGGTGGATGACGGTCCGGTCGTTCGGCTCAACCCTCTCGTCCAGCCCTGGCTGGACGCGACCGGAACCGTCTGGACGCGGATGCTGCCTCCTGAGCAGGACCATGTTTTCGAGAGGCTCCTGGTCTTGCAGATGGACGCGACCGCGGCGGAGGACATCCAGGCCATCGACATCCTTTGCGACTCCTGGCTTGCCGGGAATTCGCCCAATCAGCCCATTCGCGCCGACCAGAATTGTCGCGTCGAGATAGGGCATCGCCGGTTTGGCGACGCGCGGCGGCAAGCCAGAGTTCTGGGACTGGTGCCATAGGCGAACCGAACCCAGCGGTTCCCTGCCTTCGCCCCGTACTGCTGCATCGTCGCCGGGTTCGTCACCTCCAGTTCCGCGATGATGTATCCCGGTGCTGCTGACCTGCCGCGCATGAATCGCCCTGGCGCCGGCGATACCGATGACCACGCCGGTCAAGACTGCCAACGCCAGGCTCCACGACACCGCGAAGGCGATACGCATGGCGATCCAGACCTCCTTCCCAGCTCGGATAGCCCCCGCGCCGGGCCCGCGCATGGTCACCAAGGACCCTTTGGGGCATGGTCCTTCCGGCACATGCCCTACAACCGACAGCCGCCAGCTACGACGGCTCGACCCTTGGTGAGAACATGAAAACAGCCGCATTGGCATTGGTGCTGGGAATCGCCGCGCTGGCCCTTCCGGTCGCCGTTCGCTCGGCGGACAAGGCGCCGCCTACAGGCAGCCCTCCCGTCGAGTTCGACCGCTACACGCTCGTCATCTTGCGCACTGACAAGGACTGGCCCAAGGATAAGGCCACGCGCGAGGCCCTGTTCCGCCAGCACCTGGGCCATCTGCAAGCGATGGCGCGCGCGGGCAAGCTCGTCGTCGCCGGACCGCTCGGAGATCAGGACGACAAGACGGCCCGCGGCATCGGCCTGTGGCGCACCTCTTTGGAGGAAACGCGCCGGCTCTCCTCCGAGGACCCGGCCGTCAAGTCGGGCGTGTTCAAGGTGGAGGCGATGACGTGGTCGACCGAGAAGGGGGCGCTCGCGTTTCCCGTGGCCGAGCGGATGAGGAAGGAATGATTCGGCCCATGCATGGAGGACTGCCTCAACGCATGGTCCCAGAGAAACTGGCGGGGTTGTACGGGACTCGAATTTTCAAAGGGCGATTCAGCTAAGAGGGCGGCGACGCACGCCAATTTCGTCGATTCGCGCTCACTGGCCCTGGCTATCACCTCGTCTTAGCGGATCGAGATCAAGGCAATGCTCAGGATACTTCGTGCTTCGCCAGGAGCTCCAGCGCGCGCACCAGCGCAGAGTGGTCCAGATCCTGGAGCCCATTCGCTGCGCAGGCCTGCATCAGCTGCGCGGCGTTCGCAGTTTGCGGCAGCGCGACGCCGAGCTCGCGCGCACCGGCGAGCGCGAGGTTGAGATCCTTCTGGTGCAGGCGGATACGAAAGCCAGGTTGGAAGGTACGCTTGATCATGCGCTCGCCGTGTACTTCGAGGATGCGCGACGCCGCAAAGCCGCCCATCAAAGCCTGGCGCACCCGCATCGGTTCGGCGCCAGCTTTGCTGGCGAAGACCAGCGCCTCGCCGACCGCCGCGATGGTGAGCGCGACGATGATCTGATTTGCGATCTTGCAGGTCTGCCCGTCGCCATTGGCGCCGACCAGCGTGATGTTCTTGCCCATCAGCTCGAAGAGTGGCTTGACCCGCTCGAACGCCGCCGCAGGCCCGCCAACCATGATGGTCAGCGTCGCGGCCTTGGCGCCGACCTCGCCGCCGGACACCGGCGCATCGAGATAGTCGCAGCCGAGCGCGTTGATCCTCTGCGCGAACGTCCGGGTGGCGAACGGCGAGATCGAGCTCATGTCCACCACGGTCTTCCCCCGGCTGAGGCCCGAGGCGATGCCGGATCCGCCGAACAGGACCGCTTCGACATCGGGCGTGTCGGGGACCATGAGAAAGATGATCTCGGCGCTCTCGGCTACCGCGCGCCCGTTGGGGCAGACGGTCGCGCCGTTAGAGGCGATCTCCGCCGGCACCTTGCTGCGTGTGTGCACGAACAGCTGGTGACCGGCCTTGATCAGGTGGCCGGCCATCGGCGTGCCCATGATGCCGAGGCCGACGAAGCCGAGCTTGCCGGAAGCGGTGGTCACGACGCTCTCCTCTTCATTCGGCCGGCGAGCCAGCCGAGGCCGGCTTCCGTGTTGGACGCGGGTTTGTACTCGCAACCCACGTAGCCGACGTAGCCGATGCGGTCGAGATGCGCAAAGAGGAACTCGTAGTTGATCTCGCCCGTGCCAGGTTCGTTGCGGCCCGGGTTGTCGGCAATCTGCACGTGGGCGATCCGCGCGAGGTTCCGGCTCAGGGTGCCGGTGAGCTCTCCCTCCGTGCGCTGCGCGTGGTAGGCGTCGTACTGAACGAAGAGATTGCCCGAGCCAACCTGGTCGAGGACCGAGAGCGCCTGGGCCGTGCGGCAGAGATAGAAGCCCGGGATGTCCCAGGTGTTGATCGGTTCGATCAAGAGCTTGATGCCCGCTCTCTCGAGCTCGCCCGCGGCGAAGCGCAGGTTGCCGACGAAGGTTTCGTGCAGGGCCCTCTCCTCGATGCCCGCGGGCGCTTTGCCGGCGAGGCAGTTGAGCTGCTTCACGCCGAGGGCGCCGGCGTATTCGATTGCCTTCCCGACGCCCTCGCGGAACTCGCTGGCGCGGCTCGGATGACAGGCGATGCCGCGCTCGCCCTTCTCCCAGTTGCCTGCGGGCAGGTTGTGCAGGACGAGAGTCAGGCCGTTGGCGTCGAGGCGCGAACGGATCTCGGCCGCAGGCCACGCATAGGGGAAGAGGAACTCGACGGCATCGAAGCCGGCTTTGGCGGCGCTCTCGAAGCGATCCAGGAACGGCACCTCGTTGAAGAGCATCGTGAGATTCGCGGCGAATCTGGGCACGCTTTCTCCGTGGAAACGAAGGCTTCAGTCCAAAAGGCCGATGGCAGTCGGTGCGTCGTTCGGGCCCGTCGCCAATTCCTCGAACTCGGTGATCGCATTGATCTCGGTGCCCATCGCGATGTTGGTCACGCGTTCGAGGATCACCTCGATCATGACCGGCACCTGGAACTCGGTCATCCACTCCTCGGCCTGCCGGATGGCGGCTGGCAGGTCCTGCGGCTCTTGCACCCGAATCGCTTTGCAGCCGAGGCCCTCGACCACCGTCTTGTGATCCACGCCATAAGCCCCGACCTGCGGCGCGTTGACGTTCTCGAAGCCGAGTTGCACGCAGTAGTCCATGTCGAAGTTCCGCTGTGCCTGCCGGATGAGACCGAGGTAGCTGTTGTTCACCACCACATGGATATAGGGCAGCTTGAACTGCGCCCCCACGGCCAGCTCCTCGATCAGGAACTGGAAGTCGTAGTCGCCCGAGAGCGCGACGATCTTGCGCGCCGGGTCGGCGACGCGAACGCCGAGGGCCGCTGGGACCGTCCAGCCCAAGGGACCCGCCTGGCCGCAGTTGATCCAGCTGCGGGGTTTGAAGACGTGGAGGAACTGCGCGCCAGCGATCTGGCTCAGGCCGATCGAGCTGACGTAAGTCGCCTCGCGGCCGAAGGCATTGTTCATGCATTGGTAGACGCGCTGGGGTTTCATCGGGACCTGATCGTAGTTGGTCTTGCGCAACATCGTGCGCTTGCGCATGCGGCACTGCCCGACCCAGTCGCCGCGATCCCGCAGCTTGCCCGCGGCTTTCCGTTCGCGGGCCACCTCGACGAGGAGCTCGAGCGCAGCCTTGGCATCGGAGACGATGCCGTAATCGGGCATGAAGACGCGGCCGATCTGCGTGGGCTCGATGTCGACGTGCACGAACTTGCGGCCTTTGCAGTAGACCTCGGGGGAGCCGGTGTGCCGATTCGCCCAGCGGTTGCCGATGCCGAGCACGAAGTCGCTGGCGAGGAGCGTGGCGTTGCCGTAGCGGTGGCTCGTCTGCAGCCCGACCATGCCGGCCATCAGGCGGTGGTCGTCGGGGATCGAACCCCAACCCATCAGCGTGGGGATCACCGGGACGTTCATCAGCTCGGCGAATTCGATCAGCTGGGCACTTGCATCGGCATTGATGATGCCGCCGCCCGCAACGATGAGGGGGCGCTCCGCTTCCTCCAGCATGGCGACGGCTTTCTCGATCTGCTTGCGGCTGGCCCTGGGCTTGTAGACGGGCAGCGGCTCGTAGGTCTCGATGTCGAACTCGATCTCGGCCATCTGCACGTCGAATGGCAGGTCGATCAGCACCGGCCCGGGCCGGCCCGAGCGCATGAGATGGAACGCCTGCTGGAACGCGCGCGGCACCTGTGCCGGCTCGCGCACCGTGACCGACCACTTGGTGACGGGCTTGGAGATCGACTCGATGTCTACCGCCTGGAAGTCCTCTTTGTAGAGGCGAGCGCGCGGCGCCTGGCCGGTCACGCAGAGGATGGGGACGGAGTCGGCGATCGCGGAGTAGAGCCCGGTGATCATGTCGGTGCCAGCCGGGCCCGAGGTGCCGATGCAGACGCCGATGTTACCCGCCCTGGCGCGCGTGTAGCCATCGGCCATGTGCGAGGCGCCCTCGACGTGGCGCGCAAGCACATGGCCGATTGTGCCGCGCTCCCGCATCGCCGAATAAAGCGGGTTGATCGCCGCGCCGGGCACGCCGAACGCATGCGCCACGCCTTCCCTCTCCATCACGAGCAGTCCTGCCATTGCGGCCTTCATCCGCGGCATCGGTCCACCTCTCTCTACTGGTGGACCTTCATGGATCCGCAGTCGGCTGGGAACGCAATCGTGAGCATAACAGCCATTCTTTCGTGGAACGACGGGCGCTCTCCGCGCGGTGGGAGATGCCGTGCCGATGGTATAGATCGAGCGTAAGGAGTCGAATGCACGATGGATAGGATCGCCGGTATCGAGCTCTTCATCCGCGTTGTGGAGACCGGCTCGTTCAGCAAGGGCGCGAGCGAGCTCGGCATCTCCCAACCCACCGCCACCAAGCACGTGGCCGCGCTCGAGGCGCGGCTGGGCGCCCGGCTGTTGCACCGCAACACGCGCGGAGTGACGCCGACGGAAGTCGGCACGCTCTACTACGAGAAGTGCAAGACCATCGCGCGCAACGTGGAGGAGGCCGACAACCTCGCGAACCTGGCACAACGCAAGGTGGGCGGGCACTTGCGCGTCGGTACCTCCGTCGCGTTCGGCCGGCGCGTGGTCACGCCGCTGGCGCTGCGCTTCATGCGCGAGCACCCCGAGATCTCGCTCGACATGAGCTTCGACGACCGCTACGTGGACCTCGTCGAGCAAGGCATCGACGTCGCGTTGCGAATGGGGCGCCTCGCCGATTCATCCTTGGGCGCTCGGTACATTGGTATCAATCCCTGGCTCACGGCAGCGTCGCCGGAATACCTGGCGCGGGCTGGCACACCCCAGACGCCGGCGGACCTGGGCCGCCACGCTTGCCTCGTCTACAGCAGCGTGCAAGGAGACGACCGCTGGCAGTTCACTGACCCGCGTGGAAAGAGTATCACCGTCCCGGTAAACGGCCCGCTGCGCGCCAACAATCTCTCGGCCGTGCTTGCGGCGACCCGCGCTGGGCATGGCGTCGCCGTGCTGCCTTGGTATGTGGCGCGCGAATCCGTCGTCAAGGGACGCATTCAGCAAGTACTGGCAGGGTATGGGCTGCCTGTCCAAGAGCTTCACGCCGTGTATCCTTCGCCGAAGCTCGTGCCTTCGAAGGTGCTGGCCTTCATCGCCTTCCTGCAGGAGGCGCTGGGGGACCGCTGGTGGGAAAAGGCGATGTAGAGTTGGCCCCGATTGACCGCCCCTCGCCGCGAGTTTTCGGTTGGCTGAAGGGCCGCTCGCTGCTTGCCTGCCTGGCCCGCATCGCCGGGCGCCCGTTCATTGCCATGCCCTCCGACCGGTTGCAGCTTCCTCGTGGGGCCGGAGGGGGGACATGCGCACAACTGTCTTGGCCGTAACGCTTGCGGCGGTGTATTTCGGTTGCGGTTCTGGTGCACGCTCCCCAATCGTGTCCGGTGCGCCTCCTGAATCAGGAACAAGTTCCGACGACCCGATGCCGGCCCCGCCAACCAAGGCTGTCTTCCCGCCGGCCGGGTTGCAGAACGGTTGGCGATGGGAAAATCCGTCCCCCGCGGCCTTCGCTCTCCGCGGCGTCTGGGCGGTGTCCGCCGGCGACGTATGGGCGGTTGGCGACAATGGTGCAATCGAGCACTTCGACGGCAGCGCTTGGACGCTCATTGCTTCTCCGGTCACCACGTCGCTCGTGGCCGTCTGGGGCAGCGAGACGAACGACGTTTGGGCGGTGGGCGAGAAGGGAACCATCGTGCACTTCGACGGTCTCTCCTGGACCCAGGTTGCGAGCCCAACCACGGCTCGCCTAGGGACGCTCTCCGGAACCGCGGCGGACGACGTCTGGGCGTCCAGCGGCGCCGTGCCTTTCCTGCCGCCGGGGATTCAGGGAGGCGCCGAGCCCGACGCAACCTTGCTTCACTTCGACGGCAAGAATTGGAAGACCGTTGCATCGGAGTCTCCCACTGCGGTGGCGGCCCTCGCCCGGAACGACGTCTGGGTCGGATCCTGCGGGAGCCTGCGGCATTTCGACGGGATGGCTTGGACCTCATTCACCACGCCGGGCGGCTGCATCAGCGACCTCGCGGGCGTTCCCGGTGGCCCGGTCTTCGCCGTCAACCTGAGCGGTGTTTATTGCATGCCGCACGCCTTGGTCCTCTGTTCGAGCTTCGGACTTTTGGGCTTCGACGGCACGGCATGGACGTCGAGCGCCCAGGCTGCAGAACTGCTCTCGGCGCGCGAGGGAAGGATCTGGGCCTTTACCGACCGCAAGATCGCGCCGGACACACCCACGTTGGCAACCTTCGAGGGTGGCCGCTGGACGACGCGCTCGTTGCAGAGGGTCGGTTGGAGAACCTTGTTCCAGGGACCGCATCGGCTGGCGGCCCCTCCGGGCGGTGAAGCGTGGGTCGTGGGAGAAGGCGGCCGCCGGATCCGATTCGATGGCACGACCTTCGTGGAACCGGATGCCTTCCGCACCTACAACATCCGGGCGATGTCCGGCCCGAACGACTGCGATCTCTGGGCTGTCGGTGACCTCAAGCTCGTGCTGCACCGCGATTGTGCCGGCGATTGGACGTTCGTGGACGTGGTCGCCCAAGGCTTGAGCACCGTAAGCGACGACTTCTATTCGGTCGCCGCGACTGGCCCCGCCGATGTCTTTATCTCCGACGGCGCCGGCTACCTCCATCATTTCGACGGGGTGAGATGGACCCGCGATGGCCGCTTTGGCCTGGTCAAGCTCTCTTCCGTCGGGAACGGCGTGATCTACGCCACCACCGCCTTGGGCCTTCTCCGCTATGACACGTCCGGCTGGCAAACCGTCTTTCCCTTCGACTTCGTCGGCACGCCGAAGATTTGGGGAAGCTCACCCTCCAACGTGTGGACCTCCGACCTTCAGCATTTCGACGGCAAGGTCTGGAACAGGTCCATGGCCGGCATCCACCTGCCCCATGACGGCGTGCAGCGGCCGACTCCCGACTTGCTCGCGGGTTCGGCGCCCGACGACGTCTGGTTTGGCGGCAACGGACTGCTCTGGCACTACGACGGTTCGTCGTGGACTCCTGTGCCGAACCCAGTCCTTGTCGACGCGCTGGCCAGCGGGGGCCGGGGAAAGGTCTGGGCCGCGACCTCCAACGGCGGTAACAAGCCGGTGCACGTCTTTCGAATCGACGGCAGCGCCTGGACGGATTTTCTCGCCCCGACCACCGGCGAGACCCTGCTCTTTTCGACCGCGACGACGATCTACGCATACGGCCCGAACGGCCAGATCCTCTCGCACGGCCTCTGACCGAAGAGCCTCCGACATCTTGCCTGTCGCTGCAGCCGCAGTGGACGAGGTTCCGTCAATAGGTGCGTAAACCGCATCAGGCGGCGAACCTCCTGCTGACGGCCTTGGCGACAGCCTTCCTATCGGCGAACTTCCTTCCATCGTAGAGGTCGACGAGCAACTCCGGTGCGTCGAAGCCGGCGGAAGCGGCTCTCGCCGATCCTCAGCCCTTCCAGATGAGCACCGTCGCGTTGGGCACCTTCTTGAAGCGCTTCGCGGCACTCGTCCGCAGCCGCGCACCGTGGCGAACGGACTCTCCACCACGTTCACGCCAAGGTGCCACTCAGCGCACAGAGGGGTCGATCAGACGACCATCGAAGGCAAATGGAACGGGATCGTCGCCCATGACGAGCTGCGCGAATTCAGGATGCGCGGGATTGATGAGCACGTTGGTTTCAGTGCTCGAATGCGCGGACGGTACCTCGAGGCCCAATGACGAACCGCTCTGCAACCATGTATCGCCGACAGAACGGGCTGCGCCACTGTCGGGAACGTCATTCCAGCCGGCAGGGGGTGCGCCATGCAACGTCGCGACCAGGTGATCCGGAATCGTGGCCTCGACGAGAACGAGTCGCGGAGCGATGGTGGGGTTGAGATGAACCAGCGCTTCGAGCTTGGCGAGGCTCTCTCCTCAGCCTTCCATCGGCGAAGTTGCGCCTCCTGCTCCGCGATCTGACGATGCTCTCGTTCTGCTCGCTCCTGCTTCGTTTGCGCTCACCGACAAGCCGGAGTTCGAGGATGCCGTTGGGGACCCGTCTGCTTCTCCCCTACGGCGAGAGCGACGTTCGCTCTCTGGCGGGGAGAGTCACGGTGCACGACAGTGGCGCCACTGGCGGACCTGCTCCTTGTCGAGGAACGGCCGGTGCGCAAACCCGACCCCCGGCACGTACAGTTCCTTGAAGGTCGCTCCGTGGAGTGGAGTTGGAACCCGAGGATGCCGCGCTTGCCCTCGCCGGCCCGGAGCACCACCGCCCAGTGGCGTCGCCGAACAGCACGGCGCGGTCGCGGAAGCGCGTCAACACCGCCTTCTCCTCCTCGGTGGGCGGCTCGCCGCCGCGGCCGAAGAGGAAGTCCCAGGCCTTCCGAGGCACAACAAGGGACGCCTGCCAAGGAGAACGACGAGACTGGAGAAATCTGGGCACCAGACCGGCTGCACAAGGACCATTGGGAAGTGTACAAGAACCGCAAACAGTACGAGAAAAACAAACGCTGCCGCTCCGTTTGGAACGACGGACGACTCAAGGAAAGATTCTGATGAACCCGAACCGCCAATCCCCCGATGAAGTCTGTGATCGATTCGCGCGCGAAGGAGGTTCCGTGCTAGTCAGGCTGCTTGACCGCGAAACGATCCTCATCGAGGCCGGGCCTCGAGGCCTTCTCTTCTTGAGTAGCTTATTCAGGTCGATGGTCGACTTCAGCGACGACGGGTTTGGGTTGTCTCCGCGCGGTGCGGGCTCTGCGTTTTCCGTAAAGGTTCGACCAAGGGCATCTACATTCACCGCGTTTCTGAGGCGAGCGGTCTCAAGGTACGTCGAGACCGCTCACATCCGTCGCGACGTAAGAAGAAATGACTCACCCCCGGGGGATTCGCTTCCGGAGTGGGCGCATCCATGGGACTAGAGTGGTCCGAATACGGAGGTCGGGGGCGGTGACCATGGACGAGGGGAAGAGGCAGAAGCGGCCACGACGGAGCTTCACCGACGATTTCAAGGCTGGGGCCGTCCGGCTGGTGCTGGACGAGGGCAAGGCTCGCATGGTTGTGCTCAACGCGGATTCACGGGCGCCACCTCATGGTCGAACCAATTCCCGAACGCATCGCGGAAGGAAAGGGTGCACCAGGCCCACGTCGTCAGGAATGCATTGGGTTCCGTAGTCGCCAGGAGAGACGTGGCTCTGCTGCCGTAGAGTTGGTACCGGTTCTCTTCCTCCCGCCGGCTCGGCTCGTTGTAGAAGTCATCGTTCAGGTAGTACTGGCGCCAATACGAGACTCCTTCGGGCAGCACTTCAGGATTGGTGGGCAGCCGCCATTTGAGCGAAACCCTTCCGCCGCCGACGAACGGGGAACCGGCGGACGTATCCAGGACGTTGGACATAGTGAATTGGAAAGTGGGGTCGAGGGTGAACTGGCCGAAGAACCGGTCGCGAGCCGCGTACCACCCCGCCTCGCCGAGCAACTCGCCCCTCAGCTCGAGCGTCTTCTGGCCGAGGACGCTGCCTCCGGCGTCGTGGAAGGAGTAGACATAGCTCGATCCGGACGCGATCTGCGACCAGTCGAGCGCACAGTCGGGGATGAAATCGCGCTGATCGTTAGCGTCGTCCACCAGCTTGGCCATAGAGGCGCAGCGTTCGGTGGAGAAGGCGTCCCAATGAAGCTGGTCACCCCGGAAGATGAGATAGTCGCGCGGGAACTGGGGATCGGAGCGGACCAGATTCAGACCGACGGAGGGCAGCCCCGGCCCGGTCACGTGGACGTAGGAGACGCGCGGATCGATCTCGGTCGAGGACACCTCGAAAACCATGTACGCTCGCACCCTGCTGCTCGGCGACGCGAGGTACTGGTTGTATTGACGCCTTAGCTCCCGCTCGTTCACGTCGGGTGTCCACCAGAGGTCAAAGCCGTTGCCCACCCAGGCGATCACGCCGAACGTGGTGTCGCCGGGAAATCCGATCCAACCGATGAGGTCGGAGCTGAACGGAACGGGGATTCGCATCAGGTAGGCCGCACGCTGCAGGGGGTCCCAGGTCTGGATCTCCGTATAGACATCCGGGCGAGTGTTCAACTCGGCCTGGGTGATTGGTTTTTCCACCAGCCGAGCCCGGAAGCCCACACTCGCGAGCGCGATCTGCTGATTCCCTGAGAGGCGCCAATGCCCGCACACCCGCGTCATCAGCATCCTCTCCGTCCAGGGGCGGAAACGCACCGAGGAGGAGTGCTTCACCGAGACGGTGTAGGTCACGAAGACGTGGCTTGCGTCCACTACCTGGTCCACCTTCAGATCGCTGAAGGTGAAGCCGACGAAGTCAAAGCCTCCTGGCGTAATCCGTGCTTTGAGAAGAACCGAGTCCAGGTAGGCGTCGAGGCCAAGGCCGTTGTGGTAGAAGCCGTCCGGATCGAAGAAGCGGACGATCTCGGATTTCGCTGGGAGTTCGTCATCGAACCGCGCAACGAGTGCCCGGAGGCGAGCACGGATTGTAGGGAGCACCGCGACGGGGCTCGCCGAATCCGACGCCTCGTCGCAACACCTCGGGGAATCGCACTCCGCGAGTTCCGCCTGAGCGGCCGAGTCGATGCTCCTGGACGCCCCAGCGCGATCGAGAGGCTCTGAGGTCTCGGGGGCCTGGCAGGCCGTGAGCATCGCGACGGCGGTCCAAGTTCCGATGATGTTTGACCAGCTTCCATGAGCGATCCTAGGCTTCGCTAAAGGCAATTCCAGCCGATGAACTCGGACGACTTCGGCCGTCAGCGTCTCGGCAACCGGGCGCCCCGCGGTCACCCCTCGACGCGTCTCGATTGGCCGCGCGTCCCTCGCGCTTTTCGATTGCCCGCGCGTTCCCCAGAACCCAACTCCCATTGGCACCCAGGGAGATATCATTTCACTTCTCCTTTCAGGTCGGTCGCTTTATGGCCTTCCGATTCCTAACCCACATGAGCATGGTCCGTGCCAAGCGCGCGTGCGCCGGATGGCGCGATCCGCAGCTCGCGGCCAGCCCGGCGGCAGGTATTCAACGCAAAGGTCAGCTTTCACGCCGTGAAAACGGACCCAGTAGGGCAGGTGTCCTCCAAACGGACTCCAAACGGGGGAAGGGGCGCACTGCGACTGCTTGGGGAGTAGGCCAAGCCTGGAGCGGGTCCCCGTAACAGCACCTGTGTCCCCGTAACAGCGGGTGCCGCTGTTACGGCTTCTTGGGGCCGAATTGCGGCGTTGGGTCTGGCCGCGTCCCGGAGTGGGCGCTGCCGCGAGGGCCATGAGGCTGTTTGTTCCTCATGCAAGTCACCATGACACCGTGACCTTCGATGACAGTGGCGCCGAAGAGGATCAGCGCCTTGCCGCCAAGGGAAGTCACCTTTTGCGGAGCGTCCAACCTCCCCTTCGACTCACGGTCGCGGCAAGTGCAGCGGCAATGGCTTGCATGACTCCCCATCACGACCGTACCCGGATCGTCCTTCGTCGCCAACCGTAGGGTCAGTCCCCCGCGCTTATCGGTCCTTCGCCCCGCGGTTCGAATCCGGGCGGTGGCTCGCGTCCATTCGCGTCGCTAGGGCGACAGGGTCGTGGCGCTCGCGTACGAGTAGTTGAAGGGGTCGTACACCGAATACTGATCGTACTCCACCGACACGATGTACCAATACTCCTGGCTGCTCGCGAGACCGGTGTCACGGTAATTGGTCGTGTTGGCGGCGACGGCGCTGGCGACCTCCCACATACCAGCGAGGCTCGTGGAGCGAAGCACCAGGTACCCGTTCTCGAAGCGGGCATTGTCCGTCCACGAAAGGTCGATGCTCTGTTGGTCGACGGTGGTGGCAACGAGATTTCCGGGCGCCTCCGCCCATCCCGTGCACACCACGTTCGATGAATCGGAGTCGCCCGCCGCATTGAAGGCGATGACG
>Ga0137415_10003228_pt1 | contig 16186 bp, 4 predicted proteins | sample CZODoug3_1_1_16f_FD_183082 | JGI IMG/M metagenome (GOLD analysis project Ga0137415, IMG submission 183082) | Vadose zone soil fungal communities from Angelo Coast Range Reserve, California, USA - CZODoug3_1_1_16fungal (Hybrid Assembly) | ecosystem: Environmental > Terrestrial > Soil > Vadose...
CGCCTTGGACGTTTAGCTTGATGCGGGAGCCCGCGTCAGCGAGCAGGGCTACCTGCATTGCGAATTCGCCGCCACCTTCGCCAGCCGCGAAGGCGTCGCCGCGGTCGATAGCCGCCTCGGCCTGCTTCAGCCCGGCAGTGAATCCGCCAACCACGAAGTTCGCGGCCTTCTCCTTGGAAGAGAACGCGTCGGCGACGGCTTCCGCGCCTTTGGCGAAGGTGCTCGCCTGCGCGGCGTATGTATCGTCACCCGTTAGCTGGTAGAGAGCGGCGCCTGTAACATAGTAGGCGAGCACACCGGGCGCGGCGAGCACCTTCCCGGCACCATAGGTGGCGCCAAGGAAGGCCAGACCCGAATTCCTCCAGTCGGCCGCTGTCCACCACCGTCCGTTCTCGTCAATGTAGATGAGCGGGTTGTCAGCCGCATAGACGTAGCGATTCAGCCGTGGAGCATCACTTGGCGAACCTTCATGCTGATCACGAGAGATAAAGACGCCCGTGTCCGGATCGTAGTATCTCGCACGCGCATAAACGAGCGCAATTTCAGGGTCGTACTGGTGCCCGGTGTAACCAAGCTTTGCGTCCATCGACCCCGGCGCCGTGCCGTTACGATAGCGGCCCCACGCATCGTATTGCCGCGCAGTGCGGACGGTCCCATCGGTCTGCGTGGCGTCCGTCACCGAGCCTTGGGCGTCGAGTGAAAGCCAGGTCGTGAACCGAGAGGACCCAGAGACCTCACTCTCGGCGAGGGGAGCCCTGCTGTAGTGGTAGCGGCGCTTCATCGAGTGAGCGGCCGAGGAGCCATCGTGCTCGCTGAGCACGAACTTGTCGTCCAGGACGTATTCGACCTGCTGCCCTTGCGCGCTGCGCTTCACGCGCAGGCCGCTGTAGCAGTAGTCGTAGCGACCCAGCTCGGTGCCATTCTCCAGGACCGAGGTGAGCGTGTTGCGCGCGTCCCAACGGAGCTCGCGGGAAGTGGTGCGGGTATTCTTGCGGACGAGGTTGCCGTTCAGGTCGTAGGAGAAGGTCACGTCGCGCGAGCGGTCGACCGCGTCGCTGCGCGAGCGTAGCCAGTCGGCACGGTCGAAGGTGCCGGTCACGTCGCGGGTCAGATTGGCCGCCGAGGCGAAGGCGCTCGCGTCCAGCGGGCCCGCGTACAGCGCCGCTTCCCGCTCGCCGGTGCGGTTGCCGACTACGTCGAGCCGGTAGAGCACGGTGCGTTGACCCGGATAGAGAACGCCGGTCAGTCGGCCGAGGGCGTCGTATCCGTACGTCGTCGTTTCCGCGGCCTGCAGCTGCTGCGTCGCGGGATCGGTGCGCCGCTCGATCTGCTCCGTGCGGTTTCCCGTCGTCCTCGCGGCGCGTCTCCTTCGGGCCCAGGTTGCCGCTGCGGTCGTAGTCGCGGACGACTCCGTCCAGCGAGGGCACCTCGCGCGGCTGCGCCTGGCCACACCAGGTCTCGCTGGCCGTCTTGATCCGTACGTGCATGTCACTCAATTCACGAACAGGTTTGCGGGACGGGACTCCCGTACGCCGGCAAGGAGACGCTGGTCCCGAGCCGCCTTACCGCAACCCAAGTCATGCGATCGTTACCATCGTATTGACGTTCCATCCGTTTTCGACGACCGACGCTGCCGGCCCCGAATAGTTGATCGATGTCCTCCTCGAGCGGCGTCTTGATTTGGACGCCTCGATTACGATAACGAGTGCCCCCTCGTAAACGCCATAGCAGCTAACGTTGATCCAGGGCAACCCCGCGCTGAGCAGTTCATCGAACCGTTGCTTGTACTCTTCCGGGGTGTGCAGGTCCTCGCGCCGGATTTGTAAGCGACCTCGGGCGTCTGCCCGGGTGTCCCTCGTGGCCTCGACGACTCTCGCAGCTGCTGTTGGGGGTTTGAGTCCTTCTTTGTCAAGAAATTGCAACAGGCTCTTGATGCTGTCACTTAGGGCGCTCATCGCACGCTCCGTCTTTTGCGACTACTTGACGATATATTTATTGACTAGCTGGATTTGCTCCGGAACACGTAGGACTATTTCCGTCGTTCTAGCCGATATAAGTGGAACCCCGTATAGCGTCGCTCAAGCGGAGCCAGTGTAGCTCTACATTCCGACGCGGGAATGCGAGCCTCGACAATCACTCCGGCGCCAGGAACCGCATCGGGGTGATTCAACAGTGCGTCCTCCGCTACTGCCAGGTCGAACTCGCGCTGGGCGAGCAGCCGGTTGGCGCCGTCGTACTCGAACGAGGTGAGGAACCCCTTGCGGTCCAGCGCCGCGCGCTGCACCACCGCGTCGAAATACGTCCGGCTCGTGTTCCTCGCGGCGTCCTGGGTGGAGACCTCCCGGTGGAGCGCATCGTATGTGTGCACGACGGAGTGTCCGTTGGCGTCCTGCTCCTGCAGCGTCCAGAACCCGCCGGCCGAGGTGTCCACGTAGCTCCGGAGCACGGTCCGCAATTCGGCGCCTACGGTCTCGATTGCTGTGCGCGCCAGTTGATGAGCGGTCTGAGGGGAGTCACTCACTCCCCGACGTCGTCGATCGTTGTCCAGTTCAGTATGGGCACTCTTATCGCACTCAGACTGCGACTAATGCCGACTGCCTCTCGAAGTTCGCTCCAGACAGGCGGCAATGCTACATTCATCGTCTCTTTCACAATTCGAACAGCGTTCGATAGGGTCAGGCTCTCGTCCTCTACCCCGATGTCGCGTTCCGATGGTAAGGGCTCACCCTTGGCAGCATATGTCCACGAACCGTCCTCGACATAGTATGCGACTTCTCTAGTTATCTTTCCTGAAGCGGCATATCGTATGATTCGCCGCTCATCCTGGAGAATCGCACCGAGCACTTGGACACGAAGATTTTTGGATGCTGCCAGGGCATTAACGAATGAGTCTTCGCCATACATATCTGTTATGAGTACTGTCGCCGCTTGAAGCGGCGCAACCACAATCTTGGTCTTGAACGACTTTAGTGGCAGCAGGAAGTCCTTCGTTGCTCGCCACTTTGCGAGAGGCGTTACCTCAGTAGGACCGAAACGTGCCCAGCTTCGTCTGATCGCGGAGACACATTTCTCGACGGGCGCATCGACTAATGTGACCGACTTGACCTGCTCAGACAACCGAACCTTTTTTGTCGCTCGTGGCCGCTTCACGGTGCGACATTATCATCTGAACCCTGCTGTAGTCCAGATTGTGGTTGAGGACTGGATGGGGAGATCGGTTTATAAGTCGTAGCAGAGACTGGCTTTCCCGTTTGCGGATCGATCACGATGAACACGCTGAGGGCGTCCGGACCGTTACCGACAACAACTAGTTGGTGCACTGCGTTCCTCATGGCCTCCTCCCATCGCACCGCTTTCGGGAGGAGTCTCGTTTTCGGCCGGCCAGTTCTCGGGGTTCAGGTCAAAGAGACACCCATAGGACAGGCTAACGTTTTGTCGCACTCGGTAGCACGGCGGATTGGGCTATGGTGCCCGGATCCCAAGTTAGTGAGACGTTGCGGCGCCAATGCGGAATACATCGCGACGTTCTCGTCGCCACTTCTTGAGCAACGAGCTAACACCTCTCCGCTTCTTGAATTCCACTTCCTCAGTCGTGACAAGCACTACCGACAAGAGGGAGCTGTTCACGTTCTCTAATCGCGGTATCGGATCAGCAAATGGCGCGTAGTAATCTCCCCGCAGGAGCAGCCCGGCCGAAAAACCAGCGGCTCTGAGGCTGTAGGCTTTGCCAAGTGGGACCGTGTGGCCATCGCCAAGCGGCTCGACCCGTAGGTCAAAATGGTAGCAAGCTGCGATGAACTCACACAGTTCGAGCGAATCTGAATCGTATATACCCACGAACTGGTGCTCGTGCGGATCGCGTGGCTCACCACTCGGCGCGATGCGAGCCGTCCCGAGCGAGCCAACGCCCCAAAGCGGAGATCCGTCCGCAAGAACGAGTGGCATTCTCGCAATCTTAACAGTCGCAGCTAGCTGTGGCTTGTCGAGAGCGAAAGAAAAATCAAAGAGAGCTGCCGACTCCCTGCTCTTCAGCCTTGCTTGGTACATCCGGGCTAGCGCCAACTGATAGCTACTCAAGTCAGAACCAGTCACTACCGGATCACTCCTTCCAGGTTCCCAATGTTTTCATCAGTTCGATCGCTTGTGGAGTCGGATTTGGCGGCAGCCAGGTTCCGGGGATATTACCGGGCAGCTGTGTCCCCTTGGACGGGTTGCAAGACATACAGACTCCGAGGAGGTTCTCTAGCGCATTCACAGTCGCCTTGGCCTGCTCGGGTGTCAACATGCCAGCCCCCACTACCGCGTCTGCATCATACACTGAAACGATATGATCGGCTGCAGTTGCCTGCCGTACCTGACAGTACTGACACACTTTGTCACGGCGTAGGACCATTTGCCTGTTGTCTGGGTAGACTGAACCGTTGATCAGCGAGTCTCGGTCGTAATCGGATGTCGGATCACTCTGATTTATTTGAGGCCCGACGATTGCGAATGTGCCCCGTTCCTTTCCGCGAAGATTAATGCGCGGCTTCGCCTGCGGGAGCGTGGAGTTGGGTATCCTGTAGCCGAATTGTGTCTCCGAAACTCTCGGGCCAGCCTTGCTAGCCAAGCCCAACGTCACCAGGGCGATGACTTCCTCTGGCGCCTTCACGTACTTGGCGAGCGCCTGCTCGTTTCCTTCTTCGGTTTCGGTAAGGAAGCGCCCAGGTGTCACCTGGGCAAGGGCTGGGCCCCAAGATGGGTTGAGCCGGGCCACCCCGTGCCCATCCGGCACGTCGATTCCGTGCGATTCGATCGTGATCGCTTCACCTATCGGGTGGCCGCTTATTTGTTCTACCGAATCAGGTGCCAGCCGCGGATCCAGCCCATAATCATTTGCTCGTGCGATCGCCGCACGCTCGGCTGCAATGTTGGACTCGATTATGGCCGTGGCGTTCGCTTCGCCATCGCTACGCCCGAATAGCCATGCCCAGAGATCGCCGACTAGACCGCGATCGAGGTAGTCCTGTTGGCGAGCCGCTGCGAGCTTCTGCTCAACAGCAAAGCTTCGGGACTCCTCGATCGTCTCCTCCCGCATTCCTTCCGCATCCACGTACCTGACCGGGTTGCCTCTCACGTAGAGGTATCGATGGAGCCATGGAACGTCGCCTATCGGAGCCTCAAGCGGATCTCTGCTCAGGGAGAGCCCGATCCCGGAGTCGTAGTATCGCGCCCTAGCGTAGACGAGCCCGGTCTCCGGATCGAACTGATGTCCCGTGTAGCCGAGCTTTGGCTCGTCCGAGCGCGGCGCCGTACTGTTCTGGTACTGACCCCAGGCGTCGTACTGGCGGGCAGTGCGCACCGTCCCGTCGGTCTGCGTCGCGTCGGTGACCGAGCCTTGCGCATCCACGCTGAGCCAGGTGGTGAAGCGAGAGGCGCCGGAGACTTCGCTGTCGGCGAGGGGCGCGCTGCCGTAGTGGTACCGGCGCCGCATCGGGTGATTGCCGACCGAGCCGTCCTGCTCGCTCAGCACGAACTTGTCGTCCAGGACGTACTCGACCTGCTGGCCCTGGGCGCTGCGCTTCACGCGCAGGCCGCTGTAGCAGTAGTCGTAGCGGCCCAGCTCGGCGCCGTTCTCGAGCACCGACGTGAGCGTATTGCGCGCGTCCCAGCGGAGCTCGCGGGAATTAGTGCGGGTGTCCTTGCGAACGAGGTTGCCGTTCAGGTCGTAGGAGAAGGTCACGTCGCGCGAGCGGTCGACCGCGTCGCTGCGCGAGCGGAGCCAGTCGGCACGGTCGAAGGTGCCGGTAACGTCGCGGGTCAGATTGGCAGCCGAGGCGAAGGCGCTCGCGTCTAGCGGGCCCGCGTACAGCGCCGCTTCCCGCTCGCCGGTGCGGTTGCCGACCGCGTCGAGCCGGTAGAGCACGGCGCGTTGACCCGGATAGAGAACGCCGGTCAGTCGGTCGAGGGCGTCGTATCCGTACGTCGTGGTTTCCGCGGCCTGCAGCTGCTGGGTCGCGGGATCGGTGCGCTGCTCGATCTGCTGCGTACGGTTGCCGTTGCGGTCGTACGCGTACTGGAAGCGGCTCGCATTGGTAGCGATGCTGAGCAGCCTGCTCGCATCGTCGTACGCGCGCTGCTCGACCAGGCCGTTCGGCAGCGTGGCTGTCTTCTGCAGCGAGTCCAGGTGGTACGCGTAGGTCGCCGTGCCTTCCGGCAGCGTGGCGGTGGCGAGGCGGTCGAGGGCGTCGAAGGAATAGGTGGTGGCGACGCCGTCCGGGTCGGTCACGCCGAGCCGGTTGCCCTTCGAGTCGTAGCTATACGAGACGAGCTTCCCGTCGTAGCGGGTCTCCGTCTTCAGGCGGTCCAGCCTGTCGTACTCCCGCCGCGTCTCCTCCGTGACCGGACCGGCCGCGGTGAGCTTGTGCTCGACCACGTGGATCAGGTTGCCGTTCGGGTCGTAGTCGCGGGCGACTCCGTCCAGCGAGGGCAGTTCGCGCGGCTGCGGCTGTCCCGACCAGGTCTCGGAGGCCAGCCGGTCGAGCACGCCGTAGGCGTACGTGACGGTCTGGTGCTTCGGGTCCGTCTTGGTGGCGACGTTTCCGCTGGCGTCGTAGGTCCAGGCCCAGTCGAGCGTGCCGCGACCCGCGTCTACGTCGACGGGCGCCTCCGCGAACGGTACGAAACCTGCGTCCGCTACGACGCCGTGCGCGTCGAGGTGCTGGTGCTCGGAAACTCGTTCGTTGCGGGCGCTGTACTCGTAGGTGGTGAGGTTGCCGTTCGCGTGGCGGCGCGCCATCAGGTTGCGAACGCGATCGTAGGTGAACCGCCAATCGCCGCCCAGCGAGTCGATGGTGCGGGTCAGCTTGCCCAACTCGTCGTACTCGTGCTGCGTCACGTACGCGCCGGCGCACGCGGCGGACTGCTCGGTCGCGAGATCGAGCGTGGCCGCAGCGCCGCGCGGCAGGCTCCCCATGCCGAGCGGTCTCTTTTCGCAGAGGACGTTCCCGCCGGCGTCATAGGCGCGGAGCGAGACGTTTCCGAGCGCGGCCTCGCTGCGTACCAGGCGGTTGAGCGCGTCGTACTCGTCGTGAGTCACAAACGTGCCGGTCCGGGGATTCGACTGCTCGATGCGGTTACCGTTCCGGTCGAGCGTGAAGCGGGTGGTCGTCTCGTCGAGTGTGCCGACGCCACGCGTCTCGGCAATCCGGCGGTTCGCTCCGTCGAACGCTCGCACCGCCACGTGCTGGTTCGCGTCCACGTCTCGCGCGGCGTTCCCGCTGGCATCGTAGAGGGTGCTGGTCGACTGCGCGTCGGGGGCCGAGCCGCGGGTCGTCTGCACCACCCTGCTCAACCCGTCGCGCACGCGGATGGTGGAGATCCCGCGGCGATCGGTGAGCGTCTCGGTGCGCGCGCGATCGTCGTACAGCGTCGTCTGCGAGAACTTCAACGAGCCGTCCATCTCGAACTCGCGCTGGGCGAGCAGCCGGTTGGCGCCGTCGTATTCGAACGAGGTGAGGAAACCTTTGCGGTCCAGCGCCGCGCGCTTCACGACAGAGTCGAAATACGCCCGGCCCGTCTTGCCCGCGGCGTCCTGGGTGGACACCTCCCGATGGAGCGCATCGTACGTGTGCACGACGGAGTGCCCGTTGGCGTCCTGCTCCTGCAGGGTCCAGAACCCGCCGGCCGACGTGTCCACGTAGCTCCGGAGCACGGTCCGCAATTCGGCGCCTACGGTCTCGATCAGAGCGCGGCCGACCAGATCGTAGGTGGTAGTGTGCTGCACGCCGCGGACGTCAGTGTGCAGGATCGCCTTGCCCATGCCGTCGTAGGCAAAGTGCTCGGCGACTCCCATCGGCAGGGTGCGATCGATCAGTCGGTCGAGGCCGTCGTACGCCTCGACGGTCACGTTTCCACGTGGATCGGTGGTGCGGAACCGGTTTCCGTCCGCGTCGTACTCGTAGCGCCTCTCGATTGCGACCGGCGGACCCGCGCTGACCTCGATCTGCCGCGGAAGCGGCCCGCTGACCGCGTCGTCGACGACGTCGCGAATGACGCGATCCAGATCGTCCAACTCGCGCCGGCTGAGCGCGCCGCGCGGATCGCGCAGGAAAGCGACGTGCGCCGCATCGTCATAGGCGTTCTGTTGGCGGTAGATGACCGGCCCGCCCTGGTCCTGCACCGTCTCGACAATCTCCAAAGGACGATTCAGTCCGTCGTATGCCGGGGTCTCGCGGCGGAATTGCTCGAGTCCCCCGGCTTCGCTTATCTCCAGGATGACGTTGCCGTTCTTGTCGTAACCGCGGCGCTGCACCCGGCCGACGGCATCCGTCATGGTCGACAGCCGATCGGCGAAGTCGTAGGTCGAGCGCGTGGCGTGCCCGTTTCCATCCTGCTCGAAGACCTTGTTGCCCACGAGGTCGTATCGGCGGGACGTCACGTAATTGCGGGCCGGGGCACTCGGTCCTTCCCCGGGAACCTGCGGCGCCAGGATGCGAACAGGTCGGTAGAGCCCGTCCTGGACGGAGCCGGTCAGGTGCCCATGCAGATCCATCTCGGCAATACGGTTGCCTTGCGGGTCGTACGCGTACGTCGCGATGACGAACCCGCTGCCGTCGGCCGCGGGTTGGCCGACCGTCGCTCCGCTGAGGCCTTCCGGCAGCGAGGACGGCGCGCGCACGGAGACCTGCGTCGGTCGATTCGCGAAATCATATACGGTCGTGGTCACCGCGCCGCGAGGATCTACGGTCGACGTCAGGTTGCCCTGGGCGTCGTAGGTCTGGATGGTGACGCGCGGTGCGAGAACGCCTCCGCCGAGCTCGCTGACCTTCGCCGGGTGGTTCTGGCCGTCGAGCGTGATCGATCGCTTCAGCCCGAGTCCGTTCGTCTCGGACGCGACCTGCCCGCCTGGGTAGTACTCGGTCGTCCGGACGAGGCCCGCGCCCTTGGTGTTGCGCCGGTCGAGCACGTGCACCCGATCGAGGCCGTCAAACTGGCGCACCGTGTGGTGGCCGAGGCTGTCGGACTCGTCGTAGGTCCGGCCGCGGTCGTCGGTGAGCAGCCTCATGACGAGACCGCTCGTCCCGGAGATCGCTCGGCGCTTCTGCTGCACGTCGCCGTGGCTATCGTAAAGAAGGATGTCGGTCGTGTTACCGTTCGGGTCGACCGTCTTCGCCAAATCGCCCCGGACGGCCCCGGCCGGGCAGGCCGCTGCGCCCACGCCGCAGTACGAGTTGCGCGTCACGATCGCGTCGGCGGAAGCCGATCCAGAACATGCAATGGTGGGATCCGCCGGCGGGCTTACGTACCGCCGCGTCTCGAGTAACAGCCCCGTGCCCGTCACGGTGCCGCTGCGCGGGTCGGCGTTCTGCGAATCGAAGCAGAAGACGGTCACCCGACCAGCGGCATCGATGTGCCAACGGGGAACGTCGAACGAGCGGTCGTACTCCCAACGCTCCACGACCTCCGCAACCTGATTGCCGTCTCCATCGGTGAGCGGGTCGAGGCTGCACGGGGATCCCGGCGGCGGCGGGACGACGTGCTTTCCGATGACGTTGCCGAAGGTGTCGTAGTCGTACCTCGTCGTGCGGCCGCAGGCGTCCTCCTCCGTCGCCACGCGGATGTTGTCCGGGTTCCACTGGGTCGAGCTGACGGCAGCGCTGCTCGCCGTTAGCGGCCGCACGACCCGAACCGCATTGCCGTAGGAGTTCAGGAGGTACTGCGTGGCGGGCATGCCCGCCACCGGGAACCGCACGTCCGTTTCGGAGATGACCGGATCTCCCAGCACGGTGCCGCTGACCGGGACTCCATAGCTGAACATCGTCGTGCCGCCCGGCGCCGCTTCGGTGACGGAAGAAACCATCTCCTCGGCATCGCCGCCGGCGTCCGCCGTTCCCTTCGTGGCGCCGTACGTGTAGCTGGTGACGTTGCCGTTCGGGTCGGTCCAGGAGATCAGATTGTCCTGCAGGTCCTTGCGCGGAGAGTCGTCGCGATACGCGTAGGTCTCCTGCCGCAGCACCGGCGTCGCATCCCCGCACGGACCGTCCAGGCGCGCCGCTGCCGAGAGGCGCTGGCGCACGTCGTACGTGTAATGGATGCAGGCGCCGGCGGACGTCCCGACGGGCGTGCTGCTGGCCGTCGCCGACGCCACGTACAGCTCGACGTCGGTGAGCAGTGGCCGCTCCGCAGTGCCGAGCTGCGCATAGAAGAATTGCAGGAACCGCGAGCCACCCGTGCCCACGACGTACTGCACCTCGTGGCCGGTCTGGGCCCTACCATAGACGAGCCGGACGACGTTGCCGGAGGGGTCCGCGATCGACTGGAGCTGGGCGCGCGCCGGCGAGAAGTACTCGTCCGGGGCGCCATACCGGAACTCGGTGCCGGTCTTTGAGCGGAAAACCACTCCGTCGGCAGTCACGCGCAGCGTGCCATTGAAGCCCCTTTGCGGTGTGCACCCCGTCGAGGTGCAGGTGAAAACCTGGCCGCTTCCGTCCCCGCCGGTAATCAGGTAGCGGCCATCGCCGACCACGACCACGTACGAGCGATAGCTGTGGTCCCATCCGGGTCCGAGAGGAGACCCGCCCATCGTTGCGCTCGAGTAGCTCCGACTCACTGAGAGCTGCGGGCCACGGCCTGGCACGGCGAGATCCGCCGACTGCCGCTGCAGGTGGCCGTCGACCACGCTGACGTTCTTGACGAAGGTATGTCCGATCGGGCGCGACGAGCCGGACTCGATCTCGGTGACGAGTTGGAGCGTCCGCCGCATCGGGTTCTCAGTGCCAGCAGCAGGCGTGTCCTGGGTGAACGTGATCGTCACGTCTCGCGGCGGCGAGAACGGATCTCCGGGCGGAACCATGACCTTGAGCGTCCCGAGCACCGGGTCGAGGATGGGCGTCGCGGCTGGACCGGTGAACGGCACGATCTGCTTGGCCCCGGTCGCCGCATCGACGAGCTGGCGGCCGCTGGCGATCAGATCCGAGCCGGAGGTGACGGAGATGGTGCCGTTTCCGTCCACCAGGAAGCTGAGCCTTCCCGGGATGGGGATGGGCTGCTCGGTCGTGGGCAACGGCTTCGCTCCGGCGGGCTGACCCGTCTGCGGCGCGGTGCCGAGGTTCCGGACCGGCAGGATGAGCTTGGCGTGGACCGGCCCCTCCGCGAGAACGGCGCCCGGCGCGAGCACGTACGCAGTACCCTTCGTCGGGAGCTGGATCGGGCTGCCGAACGGAGACTGCGGATCACGCGCAAACAGGCTGAGCTGCAGCTTGCCGCCCGCAGTCCCCGGAAGTGTCGGGAACAGGCGCGTCGTGATCGCGTTCTCGAGCAGGGAAAAGGCAGTCGCGTGGCCCACGAGAAACGCGTCCGGCTGCGGGTCGGGCGGAACGACGATGCTGTCGGACGCCGCCACCGCAGCCAGCTCCCCATACAGCGGCGAGGAGGACGGGTTCAGCACCGCAAATCCGATCGCGGAGTCCTTCGCGGATGCGGTCCCATCAGCCGAAGGGAAGTCGAGGACGCCAGGGACTGCGCGGTGCACCCTGATCACCGGCTGGCTCGAGCGCATCGTGAGCACGAACGTATCCGCGCAGCACCGCCCGGTGCCGGCCACGTCGATGACCGCCGCGCTGAACACCACGCTCTGCGTGCCGTCCTGCAGCAGGTACTTCGGCCAGAAGACGGCGGTGCGCTCGTCGTCATACGGCGCCGTCGGGCCGGTACGCAGGTCGAGAGGCACCTGTGATTCGGGCGTGACCACCTGCGTCCCGTCAGCGGCGTTCACGATTGTCATCCTGATTCGCGCCGAGCTGAGGTCCGGCTCGTCCCCGCGGATGGGAGACCAGCTGATCGCGCCACTCGCGTCGATCGCGCGCCGGAGCACCTGCGCCGCGATCGGGCCGGGGAGCGGCAGTCCATAGATACCGTCGACGTTGAGCGGCTGCCCGTCGGGACCCCGCTGGCGGTCGTATGCAATGCGCAGCACGAAACCGCGGCTCGACGCGCCGTTGATCGTGTACGTGCCGCTCACCGAGGTACCATTTACGGTGCCGGTCACCGTGTAGACGCCGGGCTGCGGGCCGACGACGTAGTTCGTCACCACGGCGCCGAACGTGGAGGTCGTCTGATCCAGCGTGGCGAACTGCGGCGGAGTGGCAGCGCCGAGCACGGCCACCTTGGGACCGACGTTCGCGTCGATGAATGCACCAGTCGAGGGCGTCTGGCGCCAGTGCACCGTCTGGTTGGCGAGCGGATTGTTGAATTGATCGGTCACCGTCATCGGGAAATCCACGCCCGCTTCGAGGCCGGGCGCCGCGGTGAACGAAGTGATGCTCCCGAGCGTGACCTTCGGGTGATCGAAGTCGGCCAGGCCGATCTCGATGAACGGATTCGCCAGGACGATCGTGGTCCCCGTGCAGGTGGACGCTCCGCTGGGACCCGACACCGGTCCGGCGCAGGTCTCGGCGGTGATCAGGTTCTCGCCCGCGAGCTGGTCGTATGGCGTGCCGTGCAGCAGCAAGGCGGAAGGCCGGATGTCCTTGTCGGGAAATGTCCAGACCTCCGCGCGGCCCGTCGGTCCGGTGGTGGTCTGCACCGAAGCCGAACGGGCGCTGTCCACCGTGCGCGCGAAGTCGGGTTTTGCGGCGCCGGCTCGCCGGAAGGTGACTGGAGCGTTGCGGACAGGCTGCCCGCCGATCGTCGTAACGTACACCGCGATCCGCATCCCCTGCCCGACCGTCCGCTGCTGCAGGTCGGTCGAGCGATCCTTCACGACGCGCGCGACTGCACCCGGCGACTTGGCGTAGTCGGCGAGAGCCTCGAGCTGCGGCTGAGAGAGCTGCGCGAGCAGCTCGGCGTCGGACCACGATGCCGGCGAGACCACTGTCTGACCGCCTGCCACGCCGCCGGCCAGGAAGTATCCGCCCTCCTCCGTAAGTGGATCGCGAACGACGTACCCGGTCCCGGTCCAGTCCAGGACGGACAGATCGAACTGCGGGATGAGCACCTCCCGTCCCCGTGCGAGCTGGTCCCTGACGTCCTTCGCGACCGCGGGGAATCCCGTCGCGAGCGCCGCAAGCTGCGCCGCTGCGTTCTGCGAAGTGATGCGTAGCACCGGCACGCCTTGCCGGATCGCCTCCTGCAGCACGCCCGTCGAGCTGATCGAAGCGACGCCAGTGCTCCCCGCCAGCACCGACGACTCGAGCGCGGACCCCTGATATCCCGCCAGGCGCAGCAACGCGGCGCCGCGCCCAGGGGTGAAGTCGATGGGAACCATCGTGCGGAGATCGGCGTCGATCTCGAGCCCCTTCCAGCGGACGGCCGTGTGCACGCCGAGCACCTGGTCGACCTCGAGCTGGCTACCGACGAAGACGACGTTGGCAGTCGGGCGGATGGGCACCACCGACAGCAGGCGCGCCAACTCCTCTTCGGCTTCGGTCCATTCGTTGGCGTACCGCGCGGCGACGCGGTAAAGAAACTTCTGGACGGGCCCGTCCAGATCCGCACCATCCGGCTGGGTTGGCTCGACGAATCCGTTCTTCGGACCCGCCATGCCGAGCGCGATGGTGTTCCCCGCGACGATCCCGTTCTCGATCCGGCGGCGGCTGCCGTCCGGAAGCAGCATCTCGAATCGCCACGTCTGCGAATCTCCGAGCGCCGCCGAACGGCTGGCGATCGCCTTCTGCCGGCCGTCAATCGTCAGCGACGCAAGGAGCTGAACGAGCGTCGGCGGCGCGGCGTACAGCCCACCGGACTGCTGCACGACGTCCAGATCGGCCTGGGTCGCAGGCTTGTAAGTGAGCAGCGCGCGATGACCGATCAGCTGGTGCGCTGGAACGGTCACCTCCAGCACGGTTCCCGAGGCATCGGTCACGTTGAGGTGCACGCGGTGCTTGAACTGCTCGGGTAAGAAGGGCGACTCGTCGAGGACAGACTCGACCCGGTACGGCAGCGATCCCGGGATCAGCCGGAGCGACTCAGACCGGTGCGCCACGGTGCGCAGGAGCTGCGCATAATTCAGCTCCGGCCTGTTCGCGGACAGGTAATCCTGGGCGCGGGACTGGAGGAACTCGAGTGGGGAGAGGCCCCCACCCCGCGCGAGGAAGTCGTCGGTCAGCGAAGCCGGCGTGGCGTTGAGCCCGTTCAACAGGTCCAGCGCCGGAACCGAAGCCGCGAAAGGAGTGATGCCCGGCATCGAGGGCTCGAGCGCGACCCACTGCTTCCCCTCCGGCGTATTCGCGGTGCCGCGGTAATCGGAGTACGGCAGGTATGCTTCGACCCACACATGCAGCAACCGCACCGCTGCCACCTGGCCGCCGATCGCAACGGGCTCGTATGGAATGCCGGCGGCGCCGAGCGCCCGCAGCGCCACGTCCCGCGTCGCCGGGCTGAGCAGGAAGGGTGGCCCTCCCCGTGCCGCGCCATCCAGCGCGTTCGCCTCGGGCTCGCCCAAGAGACCCATCAGGCCCGCGAGCTTCGCGACCGGAAGCACGATCGTGCCGCGCACGAAGCGGGCCGGCGTCCCTTGCGCGCGGAACAGCGCGACGAGCAGCGCGGCCAGGTCCGCGTCGTTTCCCCGGCCCTCGCGCAGCGTCTCGGTGCTGTCCTTGAGCGAGCCGTAGTACCACTCCACGCGCAACTGGTTGTGAACGAATTCGATTGCCGCGGGAGCGCTGCCCAACTCGCGCGCCTTGGCGACCAATTCCGCCGAGAGATCGACTTCGCGACCCTGTGTCGTGTCCTCCAGCGCGAGCGGCGACGCGCTGGGATCCGCGTAGGCGGGAAGAACCGACCCCGCTGGGGGGACGGGCGCCTGCAGCCCGCCCAGGACGTAATTGAGCTCGGCGCCGAGGATCTCCCCCGGCGTACGCCAGGAGGCTACGCGCTCGCGGAGCCGCTCCAGCGCCGTCTCCGGATCGCGCCGGACGAGCTGAAGCAGGTACTGCGCGAGCCGCTGACCGAAATTGGAACCACCGATCCGGAGACCGCCCGAGGCGCGTCTTCCTAGCTCGTTCAGCTCGGCGAGCCGTTCCCGCAAGATGCGCCGGCTCCGCTCGGAGCGCGCGCGAGACTCGGCATCTCCGGCGAGGCGGCCGACGGCATCCAGATTCGCGCGGGCACGGTCGGCGGCGGAAGCGAGCTGGACGAGCCCGCGCTCGACTTGATCGCCAGCGCGCGCGCGCGCTCGTTGCTCGATCTCGGAGCGCGCCGGCGGGAAGCGGAGGCGGCCCCACCCCTTGACCGTCCCGCAGGCTCCCTGCGCAGAGTCGAGGAGCGACGAAGCGGTCGTCATCGACGCATCGCTCGGCTTCCACTGCGCGGCCAGGGCTCGTTCGTACGACTCCGTGCGGGCGTGGATCTCGCCGAGATCGGGCTTGGCCCGCCGACTGTGATCCGGATCGACCGCGGTCGGGCGACCTCCGCCCGGAGGCGCGGAGGCCCGCGGCGGAGCCGCAGCAGCCGCGGCGCCGGATGCCGCGATCAGCATCGCGATCAGTAGACGGACCAACGCGCCTCCCAGTAGCGAACGAGCTCATCGAGAGCGAGGCGCACGCCCGTCGGGTCCACTGACTTCAGGGTCTTGGCGGCATCGATCGCGTCGAGCAGATCGAGCAGGTTCGCCTCGATGTCGGCTTTTCCTGCGACCGCTCGCGCTTGCACCTTCGAGAGCGCGGCCCGGATCTGCGCGCGCATGGCGCCATCGTGGCCCGAATCGGGCAACAGCGCGGCTGCGGCATCCGCATTCGCCTGGAGATCGCGCCCGCCCTCGCGGACGGCGAGGTCGAACGAGTAGGTGCCGAACACTTTCACGCCGGCTGCTCTCACGACCGCGACCTCGGTGGAGACAGTCGACGTGCCCGGAAGGTCGGGGATGCGGAGGAAGGAGCGGAACACCGCCACCTCGCCGGTGCCCAAGTCGCGGTCCCATTCGAGCAGACCGGGTGCCAATGACGCGGGAGGCGCCGCCGCCACGACCACCACTGGAGGAGGCACCGTCTGGCGGATGCGGGTCGAGGCGGGTTTCACCAGGTTCGTGACGGAGATCTCCAGGGACGCCACCGAGAGCGGCCCGAGCGGCGGACTGGCGGGCGACGCCGCCGCGGCTGTTCGCCCCAGCACCACGGACGCCGAACTGACGGGCGTCGCCGCGCTCACGTCGTAAGCGAACGTGATTCCGATTCCCTGGCCGAACGAGTGCGACGCCGCGGAGATTGGA
>Ga0137415_10003230_pt1 | contig 16181 bp, 13 predicted proteins | sample CZODoug3_1_1_16f_FD_183082 | JGI IMG/M metagenome (GOLD analysis project Ga0137415, IMG submission 183082) | Vadose zone soil fungal communities from Angelo Coast Range Reserve, California, USA - CZODoug3_1_1_16fungal (Hybrid Assembly) | ecosystem: Environmental > Terrestrial > Soil > Vadose...
CGACCCTACCGTGAGCGGCCAGCAGTCGTTCATCATCGATCGCGGCGAACAGGTGCATACGCTGGAGGCGGCCAAGGCGCTGCTGGCGGCGCAGGTTGCGGCTTTCCCGCCGCAGACCGAAGAAGCGTTTGACGACGACGGGCCGCTCGACCTCGAAGCCGAATCGGAAGTGGAGACTGAAGAGACCGAAGGGCTGACCGAGGATCAAGCGGTCAGCGAGGCGAGCGACGGCGAAACCGATGCGGAAGGCCACAAGCGCAAGCGGCGACGGCGGCGGCGTGGCCGTCCCGGCGAGGCGCGTGAAGGCGGTCCCGCGCGTGACGAGAGCGAAATCCCTCGCACTGCGTCTGATACGGTCGAGGTTGCCGGCGCTGTTGCCGATGAAAGCGAATCCGAAGAAGATGAAGCTGAGGACCAGCCTGGCTCGGTTCGCACCGATCAGGCGGCCGGCGGCGAGCGGCGACCCCGCCGTCGCGGACGTCGTGGCGGACGCCGCCGGCGCGGTGGCCCGGAGGACGGTCTGGCCGGATCGATCGCGGACGAACTCGAGCCGACATCAGTTCCGGAAGCGACAAGCGCGGTTGCCGATTTCGACGGACATTCAGCCGAGCCGTCGCCGCCGGTTGTTCAACCCGAATCTGTTTCCGTTGCGCCACCGCCCGAGCGACCGCATGAGGATCGCGGTCAGCAGGAGGCGGCTCGTGCATCCGTGCAGGAGGAAACCGCTCAGGAAGCCGAAAGAGCCGCGCGGCGCCGCTCGACCGTGCGCGAAAAGGTTAGCTTCCTGGTCGACTCCCAGCCCGACGCAGCGCCGCCAGCCACGCGCAGCCAACATGAGTCAGCGGCGGCCCCCGCCCCTGCGCAGACCGCCCCCGCGACAACGGATGACACCCAGCCGCGCCGCGCCGGGTGGTGGTCGCGACGCTTCGGCAGTGGCGAGTAAGCGTAAGGATTTTTGAACCGCAAAACCGCCCGGCAAAACCGGGCGGTTCTTGTTTGGCGAGTTCTTGATTTGACGCGGTTTCTTGACGCGAGCCGGTCTCCACCCCGCATCAAGTGCGGGCCAGGCTGCGGCTTCAAGCAGGATTCTCGCAGCCACGCCGCGTCGCTGTGGCTCCCAACCAAAAATATCAGTTGCGCGAGAAGCCCGACGGCGAAGGGCCGCTCGCTAAACAAACTGAAATCAATCGGCGGGAATGCGCCACTCAGCTTCAGCCGGTTTTCATAAACCACAAACACCACGAACAAAACTGCCGCTCCTGCCATCGAAAGCCACGACCATAACGGCCATCCTTGCTCGCGCCCTTCGATCAGCGGCAATGTCGCTGCGAACAATGCCAGCGAAATCACGATCATGCCCGTCAGGTCGAGCTGAGGCCGTATTGGGGCGCGTGATTCCGGAACTATTCGGAGCGCAAGGGCAATCGCGACCGGGCCAATGGGCAGATTTATCAGGAAGCAGCTCCGCCAACCCCAGCCGAACAGATCGATATGGATGAGTAGCCCACCAACGACCTGACCGAAAACAGACGCCATGCCCATACACAGGCCGTAAGCGTTCAGCGCCGGGGCCATTGCGGCTCCCTCATACAGCGAACTTAGGATTGCAAGTATCTGTGGAGACAGCAGCGCCGCGGATAACCCCTGCATTCCCCGAGCGAGGACGACGACGCCAGCATTCGGGGCCAGGCCGCACGCGGCGGAAGAAGTCGTGAACAGCGCCAGCCCCGGTATGAACATTCGACGACGCCCGTAAATATCTCCGAGGCGGCTTCCGACAATCAGCGCTGATCCATATGCCAAGGCATAACCCGCGACGATCAGCTGGATCTGCGCGGCTGCGGAAGCCGGTTTCAGGCAGACGGGTTCGGTCACGAACGAACTCCTTTCGGCCCATTGGGATGGCGTTGGCGTGCGGGATCATTTTGCAAGTCGTCACAGCGCATGTGGACTTGGTTGCAAAAAATGCCGGCGCTAAGCTGCCTTGCGTCGAGCCAGCACCTCCACCACTAATCGCCATGAGTTGTCTCCGCTTGCGGATGACTCGCCCAGCCAGTGAAATGAATATGGCGTGATCTTCGTAAAGCTCCACCGCGACAGCGCGTCCGATTCGGATTTGCCCTCCTGCACGATGTCGTGCCCGCGCTGCCGACCAATTTGCTGGCAAAATGAATTTGTTGCGGGATCGATCCAGTAGATGCGCCAGGCGTCGATCTTCGAGTCGTAGACCCTGATCGTCGTTCCAAACCAGTTGCCCGCAACGGGAAGAGGCGGCGCGTTCGGCCGCTCAGCCAGACGCGGTATCATCCAAACGTCCTGTATCGCCCGACCTTCGAGGATCCAGCCAAAATGGATTTCGCCTGAACCTTCGTGACGCGCGCCATCAGGCGCATGGGTTATGATTTGTGCGTCCCAATCCCCGATGAAGCCAGCATAAAGTTGTAACTTGTCGACTCGGTCGGCTGCGGGTTTCTCGGCATGCAGAACCGAAATCAATTCATTGGAGGATATCTTCATCGAGCTTCTCCGCATTTTGTTTGCGAACTCGTAGAGATCACAAAGCTTGCTTTGAAACTTGGAAGAAATTGCTTTCCGGGAACCGTCGATCACGCGCGTCGAAATGCAGCCCGTGGGTGCATTAATCAGGGCTTGAAAGTCGGTTGGTCATTTTTGAAGTTGGCGCACGGCCTATTTGCCGCCCTTGAAATTCACATCCAGGCTGTAGCTGAATTGCTCATCCGTCAGCTTCGCGGGCGGGCGTGGCACCGGATCAGACCGGCGGATCATGGAGATGGCGGCTTCGTCGTAAAGCGGATCGCCGGATGATTCCAAAACGCCGACGGACAGAACCCGACCCTGGCGGTTGAGCACAAGACTCACTTTGACCTTTGCGCTCTTGCCTTTCTGAACCTTGGGATAGCGCTTGTGAAGTTCGAAATAGGCGCTGATCTGCCGCCCCCACTCTGCCGAAAGCCGCTGCCTGTCCTTCCCTATCCCGATATTAGGCGCCGTCACCGTTTCGCCTTCGGGCGCTTCTTCCAGAGCCTGCCGCGCGGTGGCTTCCTGAGCCACCGACTCCGTTGAGGCCGCGGTCTGCACGGTTTCGATTTTCGGATCGTCTTCCTGGGGTTTTTTCGAATCGTTCGGCGCTACGACGCGATCCGGGTCCTCGCTTTCGGTCGGCACGTCCTTTGGCAGCTCGGTCGGCTTGATCTCGGCCTTCTGCTCGGCAAGCGCGGGCGAAGCCATTGAGGCGTCGGTGTCGGGGCCCGGCGGCAAATCGGCGGTCTCTTGATGCGGCGATCGCAATTCAACTCCGACTTCAATCGAAGTGGCGCCGAGAGAATCGTCGCCGTCATCGGAGCGCAGATGCGCGATCGCCAGCGCGGCGCAGCCGACATGTATAGCCAGCGCGCCGACTGCCGCTAAAATCCAGAGCCGCCGCGACGGCCTTTGTTCGGTTTCCAGCTCAGACATTGCTCAGGGTTTTGGGGTTTCGGATGCAGACGGTTGTGCAGCGCCTTCCGGAACGCCCTCAAGCGCCACCAGTTTCATTCGGTAATTTCCCTTGCGCAGAATTTCGAGCACGTCCATCAGATCGCCATACGGCACCGCGCGATCGGCGCGCAGAAACACCAGGCGCTCCGGGTTGCTGTCAGCCGTCGCATCGAGAGAGCTGATCAGATCGATGCGCTTGACCGGCGTTTCGCCGATGGCCAGCGTCAGATCGGGTTTGATGCTGACATAGGTCGGCTTGTCCGGCTTTTTCTGCGGGGTTGCGGTCGACGACGGCAAATCGATCGGAAGATCGACAGTCGACAGTGGCGCCGCCACCATGAAGATAATCAAGAGAACAAGGATGACGTCGATAAACGGCGTGACGTTGATTTCGTGGGTTTCCGAAAAATCGCTGTCATCATCGAGTTCGGTATCTGCGATTGAAGCGCCCATCGTCTACTCCGCCGCGCGTGAATGCGTGCTGTCAAGAGAACTGACATGGGTACGATCGAGGTCGCGCGACAGCAAGCGCCCCGCGGCGCCGGACGACCGGCCGACCAGTTCGAGGTAACCCTTCGTCACGCGCGCGAAGTGATTGTAGATGATGACGGCCGGGATCGCCGCCACCAGGCCGAGCGCGGTGGCGAGCAGCGCTTCGGCGATGCCGGGCGCAACCACCGCAAGATTCGTGGTTTGCGATTTGGAGATGCCGATAAAACTGTTCATGATGCCCCATACCGTGCCGAACAGCCCGACGAATGGCGAGGTCGCGCCGATGGTCGCAAGCAGCCCCATGCCGAGCCTTATCCGGCGCGCTTCGGCGCGCACGATCTCGGCAAAGCTCGATGCCGCGCGTTCCTTGATGCCGCTATCGCTGGAAATTCCCGCCGACAACCGCGCCTCGCGCATCGCCGCTGCCAGCAACGCCGACAACACGTTACCTTTGGCGCCCAGCGCGAATTGCGCCTCCGCCAGTGACCGTGCATCGCTGATCTTGGCGAGTGCAGCGCGCAGCTTGCGATGCATGAAAGAGAGCTCGATCATTTTGGCGATAAAGATGGTCCATGTCACCAGCGAGGCAAAGGCCAGGCCGATCATCACCGCCTTGACCAGGATATCCGCCGACAGGAACATCGACCAGGGCGACAACTCGCGCAGCGTCACGGACGTCAATTTCAGCGGCCTGCCGGCCTCGGCTGGAGCTGCGGTCGCGTCAGAAGCCGCAGCTGCCGGAACGGATGGAGCGGCCAGCGATGGAGCCGGGGCCTGCACCGGCGGTGCTACTGGCGCCGGCGTCGCCTGCGGCTGTTGTTGCGACAACCCAGGAATTTGCTGCGCCGCGGGCGCCGCTTTCTGTTGCGCCAACGATGATGTCGCCAGCGACAGCATCGCCAGCGCGGAAATCACAGCAAACGTCGCTCGATAACGTGACATATTCATACTTCGGCCCAGTAGCGGATCAGATTGTGATCATCGGTCAGTTACAGCTTTTGCGAGATGCCGAGATAGAAACAACGACGCGGGCCGGATCGGGGCCACGCATCACGCGGCGATCTCAGACGATCGATGTCAGGAGATGGGAGGCGCGCGAGGCTGAAAAGCGACGCGAGCAGAATTCAGATCGACGAACTCGGCGTCGGCGGTCAAATACAGGAATGCGGCCGCTTGGGGCCCCAGCAGATAAGGTGGTGTCGCGACCACCATGGCGTTGGCCAGCGCCATTACCGCGCAGATTGCGCAGTCATCGCTTGGCTGGCCCTCGGGCCCACCATCGGAGCGGGTCATCAACCGGACAGAGCGAGTTGCGTCCTCGCGCGAAGTTCGGTCCGATGCATCCAAATGCGTGGCCGCAAAACCAGCGGTGTCGTGAAGGCCCGATTGCTTCGCATCCGCCAACGCGGGCGCCGCCTGCGCACTGCTCCCATGAAAATGTCCGAACGACAGCAGACACTGCATCGCCAGCGCGAAAAGCGCGAGCCGCGACCCAAGCCTGATGTTTGATCGGAACCATTTCATGCCGGCACGCGCCTCGACCGGAGTGTCCGGATCTCTGCGACCACTCGCGCTGTTACAATATAACATCTGAGGGATCGCGCCTAGTGAAGTATTCATACTTCGGCCCAGTAGCGGATAAGGTTGTGATAGATACCGGTCAATTTGACCGTTTCGGGGTCATCTCGCCCAAGCCGCTCCACCAGGGCCTGAATCGCAGTATCGAGATCGAAAATCAGGCTACGGGCATGGGCATCCCGTACCATGCTCTGCAGCCAGAAAAAAGACGCCACCCGCATGCCTCGCGTGACTGGCGTGACCATATGCAGACTGGAGGCAGGATAAAGTACGAGATCGCCGGCCGGCAGCTTGATTTCGTGGGAACCGTAGCTGTCCTCGACCACCAGTTCCCCACCGTCATATTCGTCCGGTTCGGAGAGAAACAGCGTCACCGATAAATCGGTCCGGATGCGCAAGCCCGTCAACCGATCGCCGCGCACCGCGTTGTCGACGTGGATACCGAAATGGTGCCCATCCGCAGCCGCGTAGCGATTGAACAGCGGCGGAAAGATCTGCAGCGGGATCGCGGCGGAGATGAACTTCGGATTGGCGGTCAGTGCCGAGACGACGCGGTTGCCGAGTTTGCGCGACGGTTCACTATCCGGCGGCAATTGTTCATTGCTCTTCACCAGCGCCGATTGCGCGCCTGCGGTCGAGCGGCCGTCTTCCCACGTGCAGGCGTCCATGATGCGGCGGAAATCCGCCACATCGTTTTTGCAAAGCACATCGGGGACGCAGATCAGCATCGCATCGGCAATCAGAACCTCGCTGAGATCACCAACGACGCACTGCGGCCCGGCGCGACAAACACGAACGGGGTCGCGCTCTGGTACAGTGCGTCATAGTACAGCTTGTTGGTGATGTTGTTGACGAACAGCTTCGCGGTCCAGTTCTTGTCGATCTTCGCTTCCACGAAGGCGTCGAAACGCCAGTAGTCCGGAATCGACGTGCCCTGGTTCGCGGCCAGGAAGGTGCCGCCGTACATTTTCGACCGGTAGACCGCCTGCCCGCCGATCTCCCAGATATCGGTGAGCTGATACTTGGTGAGAAGGCTGAACGATTGATGCGCGACGTTGGCGAGCTTAAGTCCGACGTTGGTCGGATAGAGCAGCGGCTGTGGCGAGGGAATCAGCGATTTCGTCACCTCCGACTCCATCAGCACGAGGCCACCGAACAGGCTCCATTTATCGGTGATCTTGCCGCCGGCGCCGAGATCGATACCGCGGATGCGATAGGCCGCACCGGCGCTGATGCAGGATACCGTCGTGCCGGGAAAGAGACAATCTGCGGTCTGCGTTGCGGTGGAGGTGACGTTTCGCGATTCCCGCGCATTTTCCTTTTCGGTCTGGAATAGTGCCGCGGTCACCAGCAGATGCCGGTCGAACAATTCCCATTTGGTGCCGACTTCGATCGCCTTGTTCTTTTCAGGCCCGAAAATCTGGTTGGGATTGCCGTTGAGCACCGGCGCCAGCCCGCCATATTGAACGCTGGTACCGTCGAATTCGGCACCGACCGGGTTCGATGACGTCGCATAGGCCGCGTAGACGCTGGCGATCGGGAGCGGCTTGAGCACGATGCCGAGGTTGAAGTTCGGCAATCCATGATGTTGTTCCTGGGCGCCGAAAACGTTCGGCACATTATTCTGTGTCCCGAAGCCGCTGACCTTGATGTTGTAATCGTCAAAGCGAATGCCACCATTCAGGATGACGAGGTCATTATAGTTGGCGGTGTCGATCAGGTAGACGCTCTTGGTATCGATGGCGATCTTGGTCGGCAGGCCGGCCCATGTCGGGTTGGTGCCGACATTTGCGAACGTGAATTGGGGGTTGAAGATACTCACGCCGGGCACCGATCCCGTGGTGGTGCCGCCCGGAAGTTGTTCCGAACTAAGGCCGGTGTATTTATCGATGCTGGCGATCTCGCGGGAGATTTCGACGCCACCCAGAGCCGTATTCTTCCAGCCACCGACGTCGAATTTGTAGGTCGCTTCGGTCTGGTTGGCGACGTTCTCGGTGACCTGATAACGGCTCTGTGGATTGGCGCTGATCGTCTTGGTCGCGTCGATCGGCGCTTCCGGAAGCGTTCCGATGTAGTCGAGCACCGAGCGCTGAACTCTGGTCTTGTTGCTCAGCGTCAGGTCCGGGGTAATCGCAACCTCGCCACCGATCGTCCCGATGTCCTGCTTGATGCTGTAATAATCGCGATTGACGAAGCCATAGAAATTATTGCGATTGGCGCCGAAATCCGGGTACGGGCCGCCGGCAGTGTTGGAATACAGCGCAAGGGGGGACCCGGGCCGGTAGTAGGGCACGCCGAAATCCGGCAATCCGTGCAGGTTGGTGTGGATGTAGTTCGCGCTCAGTTTGACGGTATCGAGCGGCGTCCACTTCACCGCGACAAAACCGCCATCGCGGTCGTCCTTGATAAAGTCGCGGCCGGCGACACCGGCGTCCTGGAACAACCCTCCAGCGCGCACCGCCAGCGTCGGGCTGATCACCTGGTTGACGTCGAGCACCACGCGCTTGGTGTGATCGGTGCCGAACGTGGTGTCCATGTTATAGAAGCTGTTTTCGGTGTTGGCCTGCTTGGTCACGATGTTGATCGCGCCCCCGGTGGTGCCGCGGCCGGCAAACGACGAGCCCGGTCCGCGCAGGATTTCGACCTGCTCGGTGAAGAAGTTCTCGCGAACGCTGACGCCGGCATCGCGCACGCCGTCGAGGAAGACGTCGTTGCGGGCATCGAAGCCGCGAATGAAGAAACGGTCGCCGAAGGCGTTGCCGCCCTCACCTGTTCCAAGCGTCACGCCGGCCGTGCTCAGCACCGCCTGCTTCAGCGTGGTGGCGTTCTTGTCTTCCAGGATCTCCTTGCTGAGTACCGTGACGGTCTTTGGCGTGTTCAAAAGCGGCTCAGGAAACTTGCCCGATGACTGCAGACGATCGACCTTGTAGGGCGCCGCCGCGTCGGCATAGGGATTACGGTCCGCACGCAGGCCCCCCGCGTTGGGAAACGGCACCGCCGCGACCTGCGCGGGTTGCGTTCGCCGCGCGGCGCGACGCAATGCCGTGCGCGCACGAAGTTGATCTGGCGACGGTCTTGAGGCGGCAGGGCGCGGGCGCGCGACGGGAGCATCGACCGTCACCGGCGGGAGGGGCGCTGGTTGTGCTTCGGCGCCCGAGAACGAGGCGGCCGCGATCAGGCCTGCGACCGCGGAGACTTTTCGCCCAGAATTGTTGTTCAGTTTTTCGTCGACCGAGTTGACTGTCGCGATTGAACGCAACGATCTCGGTGCTTTTGCTTGACCCATCCCACTCGCCCCTTTGACCCAATTCCAGTTCGCTCATGCGATTCATTTGCAGCGAGCGACGAAGCGTTGGTATCGAGCGAAAAAATTCGGGTCAATGCGATTACAGCGCGGGGATGCTTGAATACATCCAGATAAAAACGATTCTAAATCCAAGTTTGAAATCGTTCTAAAAACAAACTTGAAGCGTTCTAAATTAAAGTCAAGAAATGCCTATAAATCAGGACTTTCTGTCCTCGACAGAGCGGGACATCGATCAATCGATGCTGGGCGGCTTCATCAGCGAAAACAGCTCATCAACGGTTTGCTGCGCGATCAGACGCACGCGATCGGTGTTGTCCATTCCCGCGATGTTGACGCCCTTCACCACCGCTTTGATTTCGTCACGAAAGTCGGTGAGAAATCGCAACGGATCAGGCGAGTTGTTGGCGACGCGCGCAATCAGGCCCGTGATCAGAATCTGGCAGGCGATCATGCGTCCGTTCAATTCATCCATCATGCACTCCTGAACTGTTTTGCGGGTTTCGTACCAAGGCCACGGCGATTGTCTGCGCCGTGATATGAACGACGTTCACGCCGCTTACAACCAAGCCGCCAGACGATTGAATTCGAAATGCGCACGCGACGCCGTCGCCGCTGAAGCCTGCGACTTCCGACCAACCAGATTGCTTGCCAGATTGCTTGCCAGATTACTTGCCAGATTGCTTGCCGGATTACTTGGCCGCGACGCTGCCGGAAGGTTCGGCAAATCCCTTGATGCGCTCCTTGATGTCCTGGAGCGTTTTCAGGCTGGTTTCGATGGCCGCCGTGGGGACATCCTGCAGAACCTCGGTTGCGATCGAATCGCGCAAATTGTCGAGATCATCGACAAGCTGGCGGCCGCGCGCCGTGAGAAACAAGCGGTTGGCACGGCGATCCCTGAGATCGGGTCGGCGTTCCAGCAAGCCGTGCTCGACCAGACGGTCGAGCAGACGCACCAGCGAGATCGGTTGCAGTTCAAGCACGTCGGCCAAATCGACTTGCGACAATCCCTCCTGCTGCCGCAATCGAAACAGCACAATCCACTGCGCGCGCGTGGTGCCACGGCTCTTGGCACGGTGGTCGATGTAGTTGCGCAGCAGACGAGAGCTTTCGACCAGTTGCGCAATCAGCCGGCGTTTCAGATCGAGCGACATCGGGCGTGAACGTCCTTGGGCTGCAGAAGTCCTTGAAAGCTTTCCAAAAGTTTAGAATTCTCAAGTTATAGTGTGTGTACACATTAAGTGCACGCATATTATATCTGCATTCTTGGGAACCGTTTTGAAGGCCCATTACTTAGTTTTGAACGCATGAGCCCTCATGACGAAGTCGCGGACCATCCGTTGGGTTTTGCCGATCGCCGCGCTTGTTGCGGCGGGGTATTTTGGCTGGCAGCGATTTCATGGCGCCAACCCTGCAGGGGCTGATACCGCCCAAAAGTCGGCCGTTTCCGCGCGAAGTGCCGCCGTTCCCGTCACCATCGCGCCGGTCGTGAAGGCCGATTTTCCAGTCTATCTCAGCGGGCTCGGCACCGTTCAGGGCTTCAACACCGTTGTCGTCCGCACCCGGGTCGATGGCCAGGTGGACAAGATCGCCTTCAAGGAAGGCCAGTTGGTCAACCAGGGCGACCTGCTTGCCCAGATCGACCCCCGGCCGTTCCAGGCAGCGCTCGATCAAGCCAAGGCCAAGAAGGCTCAGGATCAGGCCAATCTCGCCAACGCCAATCTGGATCTGCAGCGCTTCACCAAGCTCGGCGAATTCGCAACCCGGCAGCAGACCGACACCCAGCGTTCCACCGTTGCCCAATTGACCGCGCAACTCGCGGCCGACGACGCCGCCATCGCCAACGCACAAACACAAGTCGACTACACGACTGTCAAAGCGCCGATCTCAGGCGTCGCCGGCCTGCGTCAGGTCGACCAGGGCAATATCGTCAATGCATCGACCCAGACCGGGATCGTGACGATCGCCCAGATCGAGCCGATCGCCGTCATTTTCACCGCACCGGAAGACCAGCTGCCTTACATCAATGAAGCGCAATCGACGCAGCCGCTGAAAGTGATCGCACTGACGACCGACGGCAAGAAGACTTTGTCGGACGGGGTCTTGTCGGTCGTCAACAACCAGGTCGACACCACAAGCGGGACTGTTCGCCTCAAGGCGGTGTTCGACAATAAGAACCATGCGTTGTGGCCGGGCCAGTCGGTCTCGACGCGGCTGCTCGTGACAACATTGAAGGACGCCACCGTGATTCCAGACGACGCAGTTCAGCATGGAACGGACGGTCTCTACGCGTTTGCCGTCAATCAGGATAACAAGGCCGAGCTGCGCAAGATCAACGTGTCAAAATCGAGTGACGGACGCTCGGTGGTCGATCAGGGCCTCACGCCCGGCGAGCGGGTGATCGTGTCGGGACAATACAAGGTACAGCCGGGATCGGCTGTGGCGACGGCAGTGGCGGATTCCCAGCAGGCCCCGGCCAAGGCCGACTAGCAAGGCCGAATAGCCATGAACGAAAGCATCTCATCGCCGTTCATTCGGTACCCGATCGCAACGTCGTTGCTGATGGCGGGCATTCTGTTCGTCGGTCTGGTTGCGTATCCCCTTCTGCCCGTTGCGCCGCTGCCGCAGGTCGATTTTCCGACCATCCAGGTCGCCGCATCATTGCCGGGCGGCAGCCCCGAAACCATGGCGTCGTCGGTGGCACAGCCGCTGGAACGACAGCTGGCGCAAATCCCCGGCGTCGCGCAGATGACCTCCACGAGCTCGCTCGGCACGACCGCGGTCACGATCCAGTTCGACCTCAACCGCAGTATCGACGGCGCGGCCAATGACGTGCAGGCTGCGATCAATGCCGCCGGCGGCCAATTGCCAAAAAACCTGCCGAGCCCGCCGACCTATCGCAAGGTCAACCCGGCCGACTCGCCGATCCTGCTGTTGTCGGCGACGTCGGACGCCCTGCCCCTCACCACAGTCAGCGACGCGGTCGATGCCCAGCTCGCGCAACAGATCAGCCAGGTTTCCGGCGTCGCGCAGGTCACGATCGGCGGTCAGCAGAAGCCCGCGGTCCGCATTCAGATCGATCCCGCCAAGCTGGTGGCCAAAGGCCTGTCGCTGGAGGATGTCCGCACCCAGATCGCAATCACGACCGTTGACAGTCCGAAGGGAAACATCGACGGCGCCACCCGCAGTTACACCATCTACGCTAACGACCAGTTGCTGGATTCCAAGAATTGGAACGATGTCATCATCGCCTATCGCAACGGCGGCCCGTTGCGGATCCGCGACATCGGCCAGGCCGTCACCGGGCCTGAAGACGCAAAACAAGCGGCATGGGCCAACGGCAAGCGAGGCGTGTTCCTCGTGGTCTTCAAGCAACCCGGCGCCAACGTCATCGACACCGTCGACAAGATCAAGGCGGAGCTGCCGAGACTGGTCGCGGCGATCCCTTCTGCCATACATATCGGTATTCTCAGCGACCGCACCCAGACCATTCGCGCCGCTGTCGCAGATGTTCAATTCACGCTGCTCCTGACCATCGCGCTGGTGGTCATGGTCATCTTCGTCTTCCTGCGAAGCGTGTGGGCGACAATCATCCCGAGCGTCACGGTTCCCCTGGCGCTGCTCGGCGCATGCTCGCTGATGTGGGTGTTCGGCTATACCCTGGATAATCTGTCGTTGATGGCGCTGACGATTTCCGTCGGATTCGTCGTCGACGACGCCATCGTTATGCTCGAGAACATCACGCGCTACATCGAGGAGGGTGAGACGCCGCTGGCAGCGGCGTTCAAGGGCGCCGGGGAAATCGGTTTCACGATTTTATCGATCAGTATTTCGCTGGTCGCGGTGCTGATCCCGCTGCTGCTGATGGGCGGCATCATCGGACGGCTGTTCCGCGAGTTTGCGGTGACGCTGGCGATGGCGATTTTCGTCTCGCTGATCGTCTCGCTGACGCTGACCCCGATGATGGCGTCGCGTTTTCTGCGCTCCCACAAGGAAACCCGGCACGGCCGCTTCTATCAGTGGAGCGAACGCGCGTTCGACGCCATGCTTCACGGTTATGAGCACGGCCTGGACCTCGCCCTGCGATGGAGCAAGACGACGCTCCTGATCTTCTTCGCAACCCTGGCATTGTCGGTCTATCTGTTCGTTGTGATTCCCAAGGGTTTCTTCCCGCAACAGGATACGGGCCTGATCACCGCCACATCCGAAGCGGCGCAGGATATTTCCTTCGCCGACATGAAGCAGCATCAGGAAGAGCTCGGCAGGATCGTGCAGGCCGATCCCGATGTCGCCAGTGTTGCGATGGCGATCGGCGGCAGCGGCGGCGCGCTGAATACCGGGCGCATGTTCGTTACGCTGAAACCGCGCGACGAGCGCAGTGCCAATGCGCAGCAAATCATCGCGAGGCTGCGGCCGAAGCTCGAAAAGGTTCAGGGCGCCCGGCTGTTCATGCAGGCCGCGCAGGATGTCCGCCTCGGCGGCCGTGCGACCCGCACCCAATTCGAATATACGCTTCAGGATGCAAATCTCGCCGAGTTGAACGAGTGGGCGCCGAAGATCCTGAACAGGATGAAGACGCTGCCCGAATTGCGCGACGTGGCAACCGACCAGCAAACCCAGGGCACGACGCTGACGCTGACGATCGATCGCGACACCGCGTCGCGCTTCGGCATCCAGCCGCAGCTGATCGACGACACCCTCTACGATGCGTTCGGTCAGCGCCAGGTCACCCAGTATTTCACGCAGCTCAACAGCTATCACGTGATCCTGGAAATTCTGCCGGAATTGCAGGGCAATCTCGACAGCCTCAACAAGCTCTACATCAAGTCGCCGACCACAGGCGATCAGGTGCCGCTGTCCGCGTTCGCAAAATGGACCAGCGTGCCGGTCCGGCCGCTCTCGATCAGCCACCAGGGGCAGTTTCCGGCGATCACGATCAGCTTCAACCTCGCTCAGGGCGTAGCACTCGGACAGGCGACCGAATCCATCCAGAGAGCGATGGTCGAACTGGGCGCACCCGCCACGCTCAGCTCAAGCTTCCAGGGCACTGCGCAGGCGTTTCAGCAGTCGCTCGGCACCGTTCCATTGCTGATCATGGCGGCTCTCGTTGTGGTGTATCTCATTCTGGGCATTCTCTATGAAAGCTACATCCATCCGCTCACGATTCTCTCGACCCTCCCCTCGGCCGGCGTCGGCGCTCTCGCAATTCTGATGGCGTTCGGATTCGACTTCAGCCTGATCGCCTTGATCGGCATCATTCTCTTGATCGGGATCGTCAAGAAGAACGGCATCATGATGGTCGACTTCGCGATTTCGGCGGAGCGCGACGAACTGTTGCCGCCGGAACAAGCGATCCGCAAAGCCGCCTTGCTGCGCTTCCGGCCGATCATGATGACCACGATGGCGGCGCTCCTGGGCGGGGTGCCGCTGATGCTGGGTACCGGCACCGGTTCGGAAATCCGCCAGCCGCTCGGCTACGCGATGGTCGGCGGCCTGATCGTCAGCCAGGCGCTCACGCTGTTCACAACGCCGGTGGTGTATCTCTATCTCGACAGGCTCTCGAACGCGTTTGCGAGCTGGGGACGATCGGGGCATGCCGATCGGGAACGACCGACGAGCGAACAAGACTCTGCCAAGCAAGCCGCCGAGTGACTTGACTTTGATCGCCCACACCAGCACATCCGGGATGTAAACCATCTCGGAGCGGGTTAAGTGAAAATTTCGGTAACGCTTTCAGCAACGCTTGCAATTCTCGTGGCGATCCTGGCTTTCGGATCGATCCGGTTCAGCCACGCCCAACAAACCTCCAAGTCGACGAGCACGCCGCGCCCGGCACAGACAACGGCGACACCGATGTCGCCTCAGGCCGACTCTACATCTGCTAACACCCCCGCCGCGCCCGGCTGGGCCGCGCGATGCACCAGCGCAAGCCGCGGCGCATCGCTCGAATGCGCGATGGAGCAGACCGCGGTCCTCAGCAAAACGGGACAGTTGATCGTCCTCATCAACATTCGCGTGCCCAGCGATACCCATACGCCCGTCGCGCTGGTGCAATTGCCACTCGGTCTCAATCTGCCTGATGGCGCCAAGCTCCAAGTCGATGACGGCAAGACAACCAGTCTGCAGATCCAGACCTGCGAAGCGCGTGGTTGCTACGCCAGCACCCCGATCGCGCCCGAGCAACTGGCAGCCTTGAAGTCTGGAAAGCAGTTGAAGGTATCGTTCCAGAATCTCGGCAAGGAAACCATCACCGTTCCGATGCAGCTCACCGATTTTGCCGCCGCTTACGACAAGATCAAATAGGATTTCCGGCAGGCGCAGGAAAGTGGCGATATCAGTGGTGGTGGTGCTCCGTTGATGGCGCCTGACCGCCATACCCGCGCAACTCGGCATAGCGCTGCAGCTGAACCGAACTCAAAATAGCTACCGTTGACAGGTGATACTTGAGATGGGTTTCGCGAAGCGCGCCTTGGGTTGCCGCAACGGCTGCGGTCGATGCCTTCAGGCTGTCCGGCGTCACGGTGCGGCCGGCGAATTGCTTGTCCAGGTCGGCTTCCTGCTCGATTAACTTGGCGCCGAGCGGCACGGCTTCCGCCTTCATGGAATCGAACAGCCGTTGAATGCCGGCGCGCTGATCTGTCGATAGGTTGAGTTTGTCGGCCAGTTCCAGGACGTGGGACGGTCCGGGGTAGCCGTTCAATTCAGCGGTGAGCGCCAGCCCCATGCCGCGACCGGCGCCAAGGTCCGCTACCTGCTGTTCGGACAATGCCTTGATCGGTCGGGTTTGCATCCCGGCGTAAGGCGTTTGGGCGTTGGCCACTGCGGCAGATATCAAAACCAACGCGGCGCTGATCCGTATTCTCATGTTCGCTCCGTTTGTTGTTGTGGGCTGGTTGACGCATCTTGCAAGTTGACTAGCAGCTTTGCCAAGGCTGCTATGGTCAAACAGGCCACGTTGCTGATGTCACCCCGTGCCGAGATAAGCGCGCTGGACCTGCGGATCCTCGGCCAGGGCTGCCGCGGTGCCGGACAGAACGCTCTTGCCGACCTGCAGCACCGTTGCGAAATCCGAAACCTCGAGCGCGAGCTCAATGGATTGCTCTGCCAGCAGGATCGTCAGTCCTTCCCGGTGCAGCCGGCCGAAGGTTTCGTACATCGATTCGACCACGGTCGGCGCCAGCCCAAGCGACGGCTCATCCAGCATCAGGAGTTTGGGATCGCTCATCAGGGCGCGGCCGACCGCCAGCATCTGCCGCTCGCCGCCGGACATGGTGCCCGCGCGCTGGCTGCGCCGCTCCGCCAATTTTGG
>Ga0137415_10003231_pt1 | contig 16178 bp, 18 predicted proteins | sample CZODoug3_1_1_16f_FD_183082 | JGI IMG/M metagenome (GOLD analysis project Ga0137415, IMG submission 183082) | Vadose zone soil fungal communities from Angelo Coast Range Reserve, California, USA - CZODoug3_1_1_16fungal (Hybrid Assembly) | ecosystem: Environmental > Terrestrial > Soil > Vadose...
TTGGCGGCCCAACCGCCCGAGATACCCGAGCCTACGACGATCGCATCATAACTTTGAGACTGCACAGTCGCCTCCGCGGTGTACAGAGGGTTCGAAGTTCGCACGCTGCCAGAAGGTTTCAAGTGCGGCCGGGGGGACCGGGGGGCCTTGGCGACTTGCGATACTCGATTCCGCTCCGGACTTTTCGCGGGTGAGAGTCCACCTGCTCGACGGCACGTACGAGCTATTCCGGCATTTCTACGCGATGCCGAAACAGCTCGATCGGGATGGCCACGAAGTCGCCGCGATCGTCGGCGTGCTCAGCTCGGTGCTCGGCATGCTCGAGGGCGGCGCGACGTACATCGGCGTGGCCACCGACCACGTCATTGAATCATTTCGCAACGATCTCTGGCCGGGCTATAAGACCAGCGCAGGCATCGAGCCGGACCTGCTCGCGCAATTCCATCCGCTCGAGGACGCGCTGCGCGACATGGGCGTCATAGTCTGGGCGATGGAGGAGTTCGAGGCGGACGACGCGCTCGCGTCGGCCGCTGTGCGGGCGGCACAGTCGACTGAGGTCGAGCAAGTCATCATCTGCACGCCCGACAAAGACCTGAGCCAGTGCGTGATCGGGGACCGCATCGTCCAGTTCGACCGCCGCAAGCGCGAGCTGCGCGACGAACGCGGTGTCGTAGCGCGGTTCGGCGTCGGTCCGGCCTCGATCCCCGATTACCTCGCGTTGGTGGGCGATACCGCGGACGGATTTCCCGGAGTGCCGGGCTGGGGCGAAAAAGCGTCGTCGGTCGTGCTGGCCAAGTACGCACATCTGGAATCGATTCCGAAGATTGCAACGGAATGGGGAGTAGCGGTGCGCGGCGCCGCCCGACTTGCGGCGGCGCTCGAGGAGAATCGCGAGCTGGCGCTGCTCTTCCGCAGGCTCGCTACGCTGCGGACCGACGCTCCCGTATTCGACGACCTAGAGGAGTTGCGCTGGCGGGGGCCCGCCGCGTCTTTCAAGGAGACTGCTCGACGATTGGGCGTTCCTGGACTGTGGGACCGGGCCCGACGCGGAATGTCCAATAATCAATGATCATTGATCAATGATCATTGATCATTCGAAGCCCCTGAGCGCCACGGCGAACAAGGCGATTCCACCACGCACGTTCTGATTGACCTGCACTTTCAGCGCCTTGGGTGCGATCGCGTAGACGATGTCGTCGGCGATCCGCGCGGCCAGGCTCTCGCAGAAGGCACCTTCATCGCGATACGACCAGAGATAGAACTTGAGCGCTTTCGATTCGATGCAGCGCTCCGCGGGCGTGTACTCGATGACGACGCTGCCGAAGTCCGGCTGGCCGGTCTTGGGACAGATCGCGGTGAACTCCGTCGCCGTCAACGTCACCGCCTGCACGTCGGGCGCTGGGAAGGCTTCTCCCTTGAGGTACTCGCGCGCCTCGGCGGGATTCGTGGGCCTGGGCAGCGGACCGGTCCGCGGCAGCCGCAGTTCCCGCTGATGATAGCTTTCGGTCATGCATAACAGTAAACGGAAAGCCGTCGTGCTGCTCAGCGGCGGCATCGATTCGACGACGACGCTGGCGATTGCGCAGCGCGAAGGCTTCGCGGCGTACGCGCTGACGTTTCGGTATGGGCAGCGGCATGCCCTCGAGATCGAAGCGGCGCGGCGCGTCGCGCGCGCCTTTCACGTCACCGGTCACGAAATCGTCGACTTCGATCTTCGGCGCTTCGGCGGATCGGCGCTTACCGCCGCTATCGACGTGCCGAAGGATCGCACGCCAAGGGAGATGGGTCAGGACATTCCGGCCACGTATGTGCCGGCGCGCAACACCATTTTTCTTGCGTTCGCGCTCGCCTGGTCTGAGACCCTCGCCGCGCAAGACATCTTCATCGGCGTCAATGCGCTCGACTACAGCGGCTATCCCGATTGCCGGCCCGAATACATCTCGGCCTTCCAGCATTTGGCGGATCTTGCCACCAAAGCGGGCGTCGAGGGTCGCCAGCAGCTGCGCATTCACACGCCGCTCATCACGCTCTCCAAGAAGGAGATCGTCGAGCTCGGCACCTCGCTCGGCGTCGATTACGGACTCACGACGAGTTGTTACGATCCTTCTCCCGACGGAGAGGCGTGTGGGCGCTGCGACGCGTGTCTCCTGCGCCTGAAGGGGTTCGCGGAAGCAGGTCTCGTCGACCCCATCCGGTATCGGACCGAGGCAGCAGCGCGGTGAGCTACGGGGTCAAGGAGCTGTACTACACACTCCAGGGCGAGGGCGCGCAGGCAGGACGTCCGGCCGTGTTCCTGCGGTTTGCGGGCTGCAACCTCTGGTCGGGACGCGAAGCCGACCGCGCGACCGCGACGTGTGGGTTCTGTGATACCGATTTCGTCGGCACGGATGGACCCGGAGGCGGGCGGTTCGCCTCAGCGCCCGAGCTGGCGGATGCTGTCTCGGCTGCGTGGCCGAATACAGCAAACGGCTGGTCTCGCCCGTTTGTCGTATGTACAGGGGGTGAACCGCTGCTGCAGCTCGATGCGGCGCTGGTCGCAGCACTCCATGATGCGGGATTCGAGGTAGCGATCGAAACAAACGGTACGCTGCTCCCGCCGCCGGACATCGATTGGATCTGCGTGAGCCCCAAAGCAGGGGCCGACCTCACACTGCGGTCCGGTGATGAGCTGAAGCTGGTCTTTCCCCAGGAAGGCGCCCGTCCGGAGGCGTTTGCAGGTCTCGACTTCCGGCACTTCTCGCTACAGCCGATGGATGGGCCAGACCGAGTGCGCAACACCGAGCTCGCGCTACGCTATTGCCTGGCGCATCCCCAATGGCGGCTCAGTCTCCAGACGCACAAGCTGCTCGGCATCCCCTGAATCAATGAACAATGAACAATGAACAATGAACAATGAACAATGATCGTTGATTATTGATTATTGATCATTGATAGTCTTCCCGCGCTCTGCTCCGCGATCAACGCGCGGGCCGCATCGACCTGGCCCCACGTATTCCAGAGCAAGACTCCGCGGACGCGACCGCCCTTGAGATAGTAGATCACGCCCTGCCGAAACGGCTCTTTCCAATCGCTCATCGTTTCGAGCCGCGGGTCGAGCTCTCCGACTGCCTCGTAACCCAGGGCGAACAGATCGGAATAAAAGAATGGCAGGTGCGTGTACGGCGTTTTGTCTCCGGCCATCGCGCGTCCCGCCGCTGCGCCCATCGTATTAGCGTTGTCTTCATGCTCCACGCGCAACCGCGTGCCGAGCGCGGGATTGAAGAAGTTGGCGACGTCGCCTGCCGCGAAGACGTCGGACGCGCTGGTCTGCAGGTGCTCATCTACCACGATGCCGTTGTCCACGCGCAGGCCGGCCTGGACAGCAAGCTCGACGTTGGGCTGGATGCCAATGCCGGCGACGACAGCATCCACCCGAACGTCGTCCCCCCCCGTCGTTTTCAAGACCAGGTCTTTGCCCGCGCGGGATAGACTCGCCAATGCCTGACCTGTCCGCACATCCACGCCCTGTTCGCGATAATAGCTCACGAGAAACTGCGATAGCTCGGCCGGAAAGACGCGGGCGCCGATGCCGTCCTCGGGGACCAGCATCACCACGTCACAACCCACGAGCCGCAGCGCCGCCGCGACTTCGGATCCAATGAACCCTCCGCCGAGCACCGCGAATCGCTTCTTGTCATTCGCGAGAGCGCGCACCTCGCGATAGTCGTCGAACGTCCGGTAGTAGATGATCTCATCGGTGTCGATCGGCAGGCGTCGCGGCGTGCCACCGGTTGCCAGCAACAGCTTGTTGTAGGAAATCGCCTCGCTCTTGTCGTCAGTCACGGTTTTGGCACGCGCATCGAGCGCGGTCGCGCGCCGCCCGAGACGCAGATCGATGCCGAGTTTGTCCGTTCCCTTCCAGATGCTGGACTCCGGCTCACCCTTCCAGAGAGCCTTGGACAGTGGGGGACGCGCGTAGGGTGGATGCTGTTCGGCTGAGATGAGGCCGATCGTGCCGCGGGGGTCGGCCTTTCGAAGCGCGGCGGCGGCGGCAGCGGCAGTCATCCCGCCGCCGACGATCAGATAGTCAAACGCTCGCGGCAACTCTACAGTCCCTTCAGATACTCGACGAGATCGAGCTTCTCGCGCTCGGAAAGCCGGAGCCTGCGCAGTGTGTCATAGTGGTTGACCACGTCGATCAGTGTAGCGAATCGGCCGTCGTGATAGAATCCGCCTTTTTGGTGAGACCAGAGACCCGCGAGTGGCGCCGTCCGGTACATTCCCGTCGGTGAACGACTGGCCTGGAACGCATCGACACCGACTTCTGCCGGCGCATGCAGGTTGTTGCCCGGCTCTGTGAAAAGCGGCGGCACGTGACAGGTGGAGCAGCGCGCCTTGCCATCGAACAGCATCTTCCCCCGCTCGAACGCGGCCCGGTCGAACGACCCGTCCGGCGGCGACGGCGCGGGGATCGACAGCTGATAGAAGTGCAGCGCGGCGAGCTTTGGCGTCAGCCGGTCGGGAGTGCCGCGCGTGTTGTAGGATCCGCTCTTCGCGGCGACCGGGTATTGGGCGCGCCGGCTGAGCCGGGCGTCGAAATAGGTACCCGAGCCATGCATCTCCGTCGCGCCGACATACGCGTTCCAATACGTCATCGAGCCGAATCCCGTCCACGTGTGAAGGTTCACACCCGCGAGGCCGAAGGCGGGCGGGATCAGCGTGCCCGCCTGTTTGCCATCGGGGCGGAACGCCTTACCGTCCTTATCCAGCTCGGCGTCGAACCGACCCGGACCCCAGCTCGCGAACACTTTCTTGACCGTTGCAACGTCGACGCCGAGCAAGTCCGTAAATGGTCTGAGGTTCGGCGACAGCGACACGATCGCCCCAACGTTCAAGTCGCGATTGGCCCAGCCGTCCCGCCGGTGTCCGATCCCGGGCGCAAAGGCATCGTCCACGTTCGCGTGACAGAATGCGCACTGGATGCCGATCGACTTGATGGTGCCGTCGCCGTTGAAGAATCCAGTCACACCGACGACCGCATTGAGCTTGAGCAGCGCGAGCGTCGTTGCGGGATCATCCAGGTTGACCTGCCCGGCTTTGAGCTGCTCCTGAAGCGCAGCAGGAATCGCATCGAGATCGACTTTGAGGCCGACGCTCAATGCGGTCTTGGGGCTCACACCGGGCCCGATGCCGCCATTGCGTTCGCCGGCAATCGCCTTGTGCAGCTGCAGCGCATCGCCCCAGAACGTCTCGTCGCCGAACGTATCGAAGCGAAAAGTCTGCCGCCCGTCGGCGATCATGCGGTCGGCATTCTCTTCGATGACGCGGTCGAATGCGGTCGCGGGGCGTGCGACGGCATGCCAGGCAGCAACTGTGAGAACACCGAGTCCGAGGCAGGCGACAACAGCAACAGAGAACCGCATACGGTCACTCCCTTCCGATAATCAGCGAGCCCTTCATGGTGGGGTGCAGCGTGCAGGTGTACGGGGCTCGACCGGATCTACGGGGGACGTACCGGCCGGAATCACCCTGTTGCAGTTGACCGCTGTCCCATTGGCGACGGCCGCGCCCCGTGGCCGAGTGTGGCACGATATCGCGGTTGATCCAGACGACCGTGTCGCCCACGCTCACGTTCAGCGATGCCGGGTGAAATGCCATTCCATGGATTTCGATCGCGTGTGCGCGCGACGGCCGAGCTCTCCCGCCTCCCCCACCACCCGCAGCGAACGCTGCGAGGGGCAGAACGATGGCGAAACGGCCGATCACTTCAGTCTCGCGCGAAGAGCTTTCGCGTGCTCGAGGTGCGTGGCCACGGCGGGGCGCACATTCTGAAGCAGCGCCTTGAGCTCCGCGTTCTCGGTCGTCGGAATCAACACCTTGTCGATCGCATCAAGGACGGCCTGATGGTACGTGATCTCGCGATCGATGTACGCGCGATCGAAAGCGGCGCCATGCAGCGGCTCGAGCTTCTTGCGTGCATCGGCCGCCCCACTCTGCAAGGACTGGCTGACGGCGTTGTCCTTGGGCGTGACACCGAGCTTCTGGGCCAGCGCGGCGGCCTGTTGGTTCACCGCCGAGTGATCGGTGATCATTGTGGCCGCGAACTGCCTCACACCCGCGTTGTGCGTGCGCGTCTCCGCGAATTTCGCGGCGTCGATATCGACGTTGTTGGCGGTCACGGCAACATGGGCAACTTCGGGGTCGGAGAGATCGGGAGCAGCCGCCGGAGCTGGTGGGACTGCCTGCGCCTGCAGCGCTGCGGCGAACACTAGCGGAACGGCGATGAGGGACATGCGATGAAGTCGAGCTCGTGACATCGCTACCTCCGGAAAAGGGGTTGGAGACTTCGGTATCGACGAAGCTGCTTAGGGAATCATGCTTTGTCAAGTAATTACTGTGATTACTGGACAATCAAGTTATTTAGGGCTATTTTGGGGCATGTCGAAGTGGCTCGCGACGCTGACCGGCGAGACGCAAGGCAAGTTGCTCCGCCTGCTCCGCCGTTCCCGTCAGACGATCACCGGCCTCGCCGAGGCGCTGGGACTCACCGACAACGCCGTGCGTCTGCACATCTCGGCGCTGCGACGCGACGGGTTCGTCGAGGACGTCGGGACGATGCGTGACACCGGTGGCAAACCGGCCCGCCTCTACGGCCTCAGTCGCGAAGGGGAGGAGTTGTTCCCCAAGGCCTACGCGCAGGTTCTGCAAGCGCTCGTGGAGGAGAGTATGCGCCGGGATGGACGCGAGCGGACAGTTGAGCTACTTCGCGCCATCGGGAGTCGCCTCGCGGCGAGCGCACCACGCGTCGGCGACGTGAAGCACCGCGTCCAAGCCGCCGCTGCAGCGCTTCGCGGCCTGGGCGCCGACGTCGACATTCAACGCACAACCGAAGGGTGGCGGCTGCGCGGATATGGGTGCCCCCTCGCCGCGGTGTCAGCGGAGACGCCGGAAGTCTGTGAGTTGGGGAAAGCGCTGGTGGAAGAGATCACCGGTGCAGCCGTGACCGAGTGCTGCGAGCGCGGTGAAGGCGACAACCCGCGCTGCGCATTTGCAATCGCAGATTAGCCGCTTGCAATACTCACGGTAATCAACCGCCACTTTCCCTGGCGGAAGCGCAGCACGCTCAACACGCACCGCGTCACATGCCCGGCGAGAATCGCGAGCCAGATGTCGATCGTGTCGAGCTTCCCCGTTTGCTGAATCACGAAACAAATGCCGAGCGGCACGAGGATCTGCGAGATCATCGAGATGTACAACGGACTCTTCGTATCTCCCGTCCCTTGCATCCCACCCGTGTAGGCGAGCGCGACGGTGACGAACAGCCCGGAAACGCTGAGCACTCGCAGCAGTTGGACCCCGATACTCACGACGACCGGGTCGTGCATCCCGAACACGGCGAGCAACTGCCGTGGCAAGAACAAGAAGAACAGTCCCACGAACGCCGCCACCGACAATCCGTAGCGCGCCGCGACATGGACCGCTTGCGCCGAGCGATCCGGATGGCCGGCGCCGAGGTTTTGGCCCGCGACCGCGGCCGCGGATCCCATCAAACCGACTGACGTCCACGTGATGAGCGAAAACAGCTCCGTGTAGGAAACGGCAAATGCGCCCTGCGCGGCCGCGCTCTGTGCCAACGAGCCGATGAATGACAGCATCAAGACGCCGCCGATGTTCATCGCGATGCCCTGAATGCCGGTGGGCAGTCCGAACCGGAACAGCTCTTTGATGATCGTCCAATCGGGGCCGAGTCCTCGCCCTTTCGGGAACGCCACGACCCATCCTCCGGTCCACAACTTCCAGAGCGCGTAGACGGCGATGAGTCCCGAGGTGATGCACGTCCCCATCGCCGAGCCGCGCGTGCCGAACGCCGGAATCGGGCCGAGGCCGCGGATCAGGATCACGTTCAGCACGAGGTTCACGACGGTCATCACGATGCCCAGCCGCATCGGCGTGCGCGCGTCTCCCGCCGAGCGAAGCGCGCCGCCCAGCATGAAAAAGATCAACATCCCGCTCGAGAATCCGAACATGATGCGCAGGTAGGGCATCGCTTCGGCTTTCACGGCCGGAGCGGCATTCACGAGATCGAGCAACCAGGGCGTCGCGAAATAGCCGAGCGGGGCCATGATGCCCAGCGAGATCCCGATCGCGGTGAGAAACGCCTGGTAGACGACACGGTCGACCTTCTCGGCATCTCCGGCGCCGGCGAAGCGGGCCACCAGCACGCTCATGCCCGTGAAAGTCGATGAAACGAAGACGATGACAACGAGAAAGATCTGCCAGCTCACGCCGATCGCGGCGTTCGCCTTGTAGCCCACGAGATTGCCGACGAGCACGTGATCAACGATGCCCTGAAGCCCGCCAATGGCATTCGTGAGCATCGTCGGCCAAGCGATCTTCCAAACGGCTTGCTGCAGTGGGCCTTCGACGATCGACCGATCGTAGCGAGGCTGCGCCGGTGCTGCGACGTCCGTCATCTAGCTGACCGGAAGCACGTTCTTCTGTCGCGCCAGGTAGGCATCGAGGCTCCACGCGCCGCCGCCGGCCGCCGAGTAATAGAGGAAGGTGAAACAGTAGAACACGGCGGGCGCACCCTGATTCAGGACGGGCCAGAAGCCGTGTCCTGCGTGCCCGATGAAATAGGCGATAGCCATCTCGCCCGAGAGAATGAACGCCACCGGCCGCGTGAACAGCCCAAAAAAGAAGAACGTTCCCCCGATCACCTCGATGATGCCGGCGAACCAAATCAACGAGCCGACCGGCGCCGTCCCGCCGCCGGGCAGGATCGGCGCCGGGAACGCGAACCATTTGGCTGAGCCGACCTGGACGAACAGAAACGCGATCACCACCCTTAGCACGCTGAGCAGCTGCGGCGCCCACTCCTTTTTCACAAGGCCTCCAATCGCTTGAGCAGCAGGTCGCGCTCACGGACGTTTTGGGTGAGGGCTGCGGCGCGCTGGAGCTCCGCGCGCGCTTCCTCGAAACGGCCGAGCTTCGCGAGGAGATCCCCGCGCACGCTCGGCAGCAGATGATAACCCTCGAGCGCGGGATCGGCTCGCAGCGTATCGATCACCTCCAGGCCGGCGGCCGGACCGAACGCCATCCCCAGCGCCACCGCGCGATTGAGCTCCACCACCGGGGACGGCAGCAATTGCCCGAGCGCGTCATACAGGGCGACGATGCGCGTCCAGTCGGTTTCGTCGGGCGTGCGCGCGCGCGCATGACAGGCGGCGATAGCTGCCTGAAGCGCGTAGATCCCATATGCACCGCCCAGCGCCTCCACACGCTCCAGTGCCGCAAGGCCTCGACCAATCAAGAGGTGATCCCAGCGACCGCGGTCCTGCTGTAACAACAGGATCGGCTCACCCTGCGGCCCAACGCGCGCCCGAATCCGCGACGCCTGAATCTCCATCAGCGCGACGAGGCCGTGCACCTCAGGCTCCAGCGGCGCGAGCTCGGCGAGGATGCGACCCAACCGCAGGGCGTCCTCGCAGAGAGCCGGCCGCACCCAGTCCTCACCCGCAGTCGCCGAGTAGCCTTCATTGAAGATGAGATAGATGACCTCGAGGACTGAGCCGAGCCTTCCAGTCAGCTCTGGTCCGCGTGGAACTTCGAAGGGCACGTGCGCCGCGGCGAGCGTCCGCTTTGCCCGCACGATGCGTTGCTGAATCGTCGCCTTCGGCACCAGAAAGGCGCGCGCGATTTCTTCCGTCGTCAGCCCGCCCAGGAGGCGCAGCGTCAGGGCCACGCGCGCGTCGGTGGAAAGTACCGGGTGACACGCCGTGAAGATGAGGCTCAACAGATCATCACCCACGTCGTCATCGATCGCGGCCGCGAGATCGGCGTCCGGACTGACTTGCTTCGCGTCGAGCTCGCGGGCCACGTGCTCGTGCTTCTGGTCCTGCATCTTGCGGCGGCGCAGCAGGTCGATGGCGCGATGTTTCGCGGTGGCCATGAGCCACGCGCCCGGATTGTCCGGCACGCCCGTCTTCGGCCATTGCTCCAGCGCGATGACGAGGGCGTCCTGGGCGAGATCTTCCGCGATGCCGACGTCGCCGACGAGCCGCGCCAGGCCGGCGATGAGTCTGGCGGATTCGATCCGCCAGACTGCATCGATGGCGTCAGCAGCCTTGTTCGGGGGCATCCATCATCTGGCGCACTTCCACTTCCAGCTCCTGATTCCAGAGTCCGATGTGAGCCTCCAGGAACTTCCGCGTCCACTCGAGGGCCTCTTTCTTCGACCCGACATCGTAGACGGCAAACCCACCGATGACTTCCTTGGCCTCGGAAAAAGGCCCATCCGTCACGGTGATCTTCCCGTTGGCGAGTCGCGCCCGCGCTCCCGCGGCGGTCGGCAACAGGCCCCCCATCTCGACCATCGCGCCTTTTTTCGATGCTTCTTCGCCGAGCTTCGTGATCGCTTGAATGAGCGCCGGCGATGGCTGCTCAGCGTTCTCGCGCGTCTTCACGATCGTCATGAATCGCATGTTGAGTCGTCTCCGATTTAGCGTTTCTTGTTGCGTTCGATCGCGGCACGCTGCCGCTCTTCCTGCTTGCGAAGCTCCGGCGTGAATGCCTCACCGAAATCTTCAGCCTCGAAGACCTGGCGGATTTCCACTTCCTCGCCCTGCGTAAAGGGAATGCGCTTGGCCCATTCCAGCGCTTCCTGCCGCGACTTCACCTGCCAGATCCAGAATCCTGCGACGAGCTCCTTCGTTTCCGTGAACGGCCCGTCGCGAACCGTCCGCTTGCTCCCCGAATAGCTAATGCGCGTGCCCTTGGACGACGGCTGCAGCCCTTCGCCCGCGAGCATCACCCCCGCCTTCACCAGTTCGTCGTTGAACTTCCCCATTTCCGTGAGCATGCGCTCGTCGGGCATCACGCCCGCTTCCGAGTCCTTATTCGCCTTGACCATCACGATGAACTTCATTGCAGTCTCACTTTCGCAGTTGAGGTATGGATGGCTGCGATTCCCCTCTTCATTCACACGACGAACGACGCTCCGGGAAATCGACAAGCCCAAATCTTGTTGTGGTAGACCCACTTAGAGTTCACACCAGAGTTCACAGGCTAGAGCCTGTGCTCGGCAGGCACTGTCCTTAAGGACAGGGTCGGCCGAGCCCACCCTTGAGGGTGGGTGAGTCGGCGCGGGACGTGCGTTGGCACCGGGTATATTTGATCTCTTCATCTGCTTCACACTGGGAGAGAGCGATGTGCCGAAATATCAAAACGCTGGCGAACTTCGCGCCACCTGCGACGGACGAGGAGATTCGCGCGTCGGCGGTGCAGTTCGTGCGAAAGCTGAGCGGCATGGCGCATCCGTCGCACGCCAACGAGGCGGCCTTCAACGCTGCGGTGGATGACGTTTCAGCGATAGCGAGACGCCTGGTCGATTCGATCACGACCAAGGCCCCACCGCGCAACCGGGAAGAAGAGGCTCGCAAGGCGCGAGAACGCGCCGCGAGACGATTTGGCTGACACGATCTTCCGCGGAGTGAATTGGAGTACGGAGAACTGATGCCCTGGCTCGGATTCGAACCGAGACGCCTCGCGGCACTGCCCCCTCAAGACAGCGTGTCTACCAGTTCCACCACCAGGGCGGGCGAAGAAACGTAGGGAAGCTCCCCCCGATGATCAAGCACTACCGTGATGGGGGTCGCTAACCCACCGTGATACGGCGCTGCTCGCGCAAACCCGCGCCGCGCATAGTTTTCCCTCATGGGCCTATGGGTTGCGTTCGGCTTCGGCGCGGCAGTGGGCGCGCTGATCGGGTACCTGCTCGGAAGACAGAAGCAGCAGGCCCCCCCGCCTCCTCCGGCGCGCGCGGCCCTTCCGCCCAAGGCTCGTCCCACCCCATCTGAGGTCAAACCGGTCGTCCTCGATGAGGGGGCGGCCAACGTACTCAACGCGCTGAACAACCGGCTGGCGGCCATCGGGGCTCTGGCCGATCTGCTCCACGGCAGCCCGCTCGACCCGGAACGGGCCCGCGCGCTGGTCCTGTTGCACGGCGAGGTGCGCCGTGCCGCCGAAATCACGAGTCACTTCTTGGAGCTCGCCGCACATCCTGCCGGCGCAGCGGAGCCGTGCGATGCGGCTGTAGTGATCAACGGCGTTCTCGCCGAGCGCGAGTCGACCTTCCGCGAGCTCGGCGTCAAGATGATCCGCGCAGTCCCTGGTGACTTGCCGATGGTCGCGTGTCCGATGGCCCAGCTCACAGAGATGTTGACGAAGCTGCTCGACTTCTCACTGCGCCGGTTGCGCGCGGCTCAGCCGCCGCGCGAGCTGCGGCTGGAAGCGATCGCGACCGGTCCGTCCGTGGTAGTTTCCCTTTGGGATTCCGGCACCCCGCTGGCGGTGGAAGCCGAGCAGCGACTCGTGTCGCCGTTCCGGTTTACGCAGTCAGGCGGCGGCGGTGAAGTCGAATTCGCGCTGGCCCGGGCACTGGCGCAGTCGGCGGGCGGCAGCCTGCGGCTGCGACCCCGCGGCGGCAGCACCGGCGCCGAAGTGGTCGTCACCCTGCCCCGCAGTCTGCTCGGCGCCCAAACGCCGCTCGCCACGCCCGCGGAAACCCTGCCGCGCATGCGGATTCTCGTCGTCGACGACGACGCGGTGAACCGGCAGGCGATGGTGTTGCTGCTCGAGCGGGAAGGCCACCAGGTGGTCGCCGTCGAAAACGGCCTCGAAGCGATGGAGCGCCTCGGCGACCGCGACAATATGTTCGACGCCATCGTCACCGATCTCCAGATGCCGCGCCTCGGCGGTCGCGCGATGTACGAGCAGCTGGTGAACGGCCGCCCACTCGTGGCCAAGCGGTTCGTCTTCGTAACGGGGGATCAGGCGCGGGGGGAAACGCGGTCGTTCCTGGAGAACTGCGGGCAGCCGTCCGTGACAAAACCCTACGACTTGAGCGATTTGATCAACGCGATCGGGACTGTGTCGCGAAGGAAGTAGAAACCTAGTTGGGGGCGTGGATCCTCGGCCCGCCGAAATCCCCGTCCAGTGACGGACCATTCAGCTCGAGCCCACCACGGTCGTTGTTAATCCGGGCGATGAACTGCCGCATTGATCCAGGGAACGGCTGCGTTTGTCCATGCTTCCCGAACGGATCCGTAAACCACACGTCCGGGCCGTTCGCGTTGGCTACGAAGTTGGAGTTGACGTCCACCTCCCGGTCCGTTCCATCAAAGACTGAGCGCGGATCGTCGAATGTGATGCCGAGGATCGTGCCGTTGCTGGTCGAGGCCGCGCACGCACCTCCGCTCGCGCGGTTTCCCGCCGGTGTGACTTCGTAGCACACATCGATCGGCCGGCCGACGATTCCCGGCAACGCCGGGTCGTAGAACCGGCTCGGCAACGACACCTGGAAATAGGGATTGAAGAACGCCAGCATATGGCCGTCATCGCGGCGAATCGAGTTCGACGTCTGCCAGCTTTCGTGCAGCGTGCCGAAGTCCGACACCTGCCCCGCCGGCACGAGGATGTCCCGGACCACGCAGGTGCGATCCGCAATGATCCGCTGTCCACCGCCGTCTGGTGAATTCGCCGGCGTCGCTGGACCCACCGCGATTGCGGCGCCGTCGCAGCGGCGCGTGAACTGCCCCGGCGTCCCGATCGCAGCGAGCATCGTTATGTGCATCTCGGTCCCGTCGGTGCAACGGATATGATAGACCAGCTCGTGCAGGTTGTTGGTGAACGCGTCCTTGGAATGCGTGCCCTGATGCAGCTTGGTCAGCACGTCACAGTGCACGTCGAACATCGCGTCCGCGGCGTTGCTGCCGAAATGCATCGAGACGTTGTTCTCCCACTCGATCTTGTGCCCGAAGTGGTCCTCGTGACGTGTGGTCAGCGGATCGTAGACATCGAGTTGTTCGTTCGCGTACCCGAAGGGAATCGGTCCGACTTCCCGGTATAGCGCCGAGCCACGCGGATCGCGGCCGTGATCGTGGCCGAAGGAACAGCCGGTTACCGGATCGATCGGCGGATGCCACGTCGGGTAGCGCTTGTGATCGGGGCCGACGACGGAGTAGCCGTCATGCTGCGCCGCCGTGCAGTCATCGCGCGCCCCGGGCGCCCAGATGCCGAACGACACGGCATTGCCGGTGGCGGGACCGTAGTCGGGCGCCGCCGGGAAGGTTTCGCATCCGACCACGAACACGGTCAGCAGGAGTAACCAAAGTGCCTGTTTCATCGAGCTTCCCCTCGCTGTCACGTTCGCCCCACTCCTGCGACCTCAGCCGTGACCGTGGTCACCCCCAAATGGGCCAGTGTGATTGAGTTATAGTGCGATATGCTGCGCATTGCGGTGCTCGCATTCACGGTCGCGCTTGGCAGCACGAGCGGCGCGATAGCCCAGCGCGGCGATGCGACGTCGCGCGACGGCTCCAGGTTGTGGTACGGTTTCGGCGTGGCGCCCGGCTGGGCTCGCGTTTCCTGCGCCATCTGCGCCGCGAATCGTCCGGCGGGGATTTCAGCCTTTGCCGCAATCGGTGGGAGCACGAGTCGCGTGCTGCGGATCGCGGGAGAGCTCGCCGCGTGGCGCGAGCGCGACGGTACAGTCAGACAGACATTGATGTCGGTCGGCGCCGCCGCCTACTGGTATCCGAACATCCGTCGCCGCTTCTACCTCAAGGGCGGCGTCGCGTACGTCATGCACCGCGCCAGCGACGGCACCGTCGTCATCACCTCATCGGGAATCGGGCCGCAGATGGGCGTGGGCTATCAATACCCGTTCAGCCGAGACTGGCTCGTAGGGCCATTCTTCCATTATTCGGTGGGCGTAATCGGCGGCGACGTGAAGTACAATGGGGGACAGGCAGCGAGTAGCGCGCGGGTGAGCTTCCTACAAGTGGGGCTGAGCCTGACGCGGCGCTAGGCCGCGAATGATCAACGATCAATGATCAATGATCATTGAACATTGATCATTCATCATTCCGCAGGAGGGTCAGCGCCGCCGCTCCGGCGCCGGCACCCCGCCCCCGACGATCACCGAGTCCGATGCCCCGTTCGCCAGCATAGCGACCAAGTCCCGATGATAGTAAGGATCGGCGGGGTCGAGCGCGGGCCACTCCCGGTAATCGTCCGGGGCGAACAGGCCGACCATGTGCGCCATAGCGCCGTACGACGTGTCGCGAGTGGGATTCTCAAACACCCCCACCACCCGGTAGCGATGCCCGGCCTTGAGCTGTAGGCCCTCACCGCGGATCGCGAGGGCCTTGCGCGGTATCGCGAGCACATGCCCGAGGGAGTCGCGCTTCGCGTTGACCTGCACGAGCGTCTTACCGCTCGCGGCATCGACGAGCTTCACCAGCACGCCGTAGTCGTGCAGGTGGCCGGTTACCACCAGGAGGTGCCCGGAGAGCGGGGGGGTGAACTCGTAGCCGATCTCGAAGTGGCCCGGGGGGACGTTGAAGCGGTTCTCCTCGGGGTTCGTCTGGATGTTCACATCCATATAGGCGGGGAGGACGTTGATCGGCCGGGGTCTGAGGCTCGGGTTTGCCATGTACAGGACTATCCGCCAATAGGCGGCGGGGATCTCGGGCCCCGAGTCGTTGTGCCAGGTCGCGTACACCCCCAAGTCCTGCCCGGCCCGCATGGGCACACCAATGGTGCGCGGGATGCGTACATCGCCGGTGTCGCTCTCCTCCGCAATGCCCAGCAGCCGCTCGAGCGCCGGGTAGATGAACTGGCGGCGCGAGAAGTTCACCATGATCAGGTGATGCACCAGGCGGTGCGGCAGCTCATGGCCGTGATCATCGAACAGGTCGACGCGGAAGCCCTGGAGCCAGCCGTCCACCGGAAACACGAACTTCTGCACCGGGGTGGCGGCCATGTCCATCATCATCCCAGCCATTTCCTGGCTCACGGGCACGCGGTAGGGACCGCCCGTGATGAGGACGCGACGGTGCGCCGTGTCAACCTGCACATGCAGCGGCGGCGGGAGCGGAGGCAGGGGACGCTGCTGGGCCGCCGCGAGGACAGGGATCAGCGGGAAGGCGAGGAGCGCGCGTACGGGCATTAGAGAGACCAGGTTGTGAACAATGATCAATAATCAATGATCAATGGACATTGATCAATGGACATTTTCAGTCCGCGGGATTGGCATACTCGGAATCGAACCGAGAACCTACTGATTAAGAGTCAAGATTACTCCTCGATCTAAAGTCCTGCTGTACCGCAAGCTACGCCGACAACAGTGTGTGCAT
>Ga0137415_10003232_pt1 | contig 16176 bp, 15 predicted proteins | sample CZODoug3_1_1_16f_FD_183082 | JGI IMG/M metagenome (GOLD analysis project Ga0137415, IMG submission 183082) | Vadose zone soil fungal communities from Angelo Coast Range Reserve, California, USA - CZODoug3_1_1_16fungal (Hybrid Assembly) | ecosystem: Environmental > Terrestrial > Soil > Vadose...
GTCGTCTCCACCTCGCCGACGTGCGCGAACACGGTCCGGAGAATATGGGTTCGGTACACCGCGTAGAAGACGGCTTCGTAGCGCGCGAACAGCTGCCGCAAGCGATCGAGTGGATCGTCGGCCGCGAGCGAGGGTCCCCGATACATGATGTAAGACAGGTCGAAGAATCGCGACTCCTCGAAGTTGAAATACAAGCCATGCGCGGCGCTGACTTCAGGTTTGCGGTCGAGCAGTGCGACGCACTCGCGCAGTGCAGGCACGAGGACGACATCGTCGTCCGCGCAGATCGAGGCATACGCTGTCGTGACGAGGTTCAGTCCGTCGCGTACCTTGAGAAACGGATGGACGTCCGGCGGATAGCCCTCAGTACGGATGGCGAGCGGCGAGCGCGCGATCCGCGCGGCATTGCGTGCGCGCCTGTCATCATGGCTCGAGTCCATAACGAGAATCGGGAATTCCGTCTTCTCGCGCTCGAGGTAGTCGAGCAGCCGCGAGAGCAGCTCGGGGCGGTCGTAGGTCGGAATGACGAGTGTGTACGAATCCGCGAGCGTCATTCCGCCATCAACGCGAAGTGCGCGGCCGCACACTCGTCACTGGAGGACCTGGGCTCCGACGGCGGACAGCGGCGCCGCCCCCCGGGCGAGACGCCGCAGCGCCGGCCGAACCCATCCCGGCATATACGGCTTCACCACCCACCACACCCCCCGCACGGCCAGACGCGCCGAGAGCCGCGGCGTCAGGTAGTCGCGGTGGCGCGGCGACGTCGCGAGCCAGCGCAACACGCGCAGCCGGAACTCCGGGGTGAGCGCGCTGCGCCGGAAGGCCGGCGCGACGTCGCGATACGGCGCAGACGCCAGGAGATCCAGCACCCGATAGAGCAGCTCCCGCTGGACAGCCGTCTGGCGGATCCCGCTCATGTAGTAGGACTGGCGCGAGAGGCGATAGTACGCCATCACCTCGGGGACGTAGCAGGCGCCGTGGCGGAAGGCCAGGACGCAGCTGGTGAACCAGTCGGCGTACCAGCGGAGGTCCTCGATGAAGCCGCCGAGGTCGCTCAGGGTCTTGCGGCGATAGATCGTGGCGTGGCCGGGGAAGGCGAAGAAGTTGCGCGTGAGGAGCGCTTCCACGTCGGAGGGCCGCAAGAGGCAGGGGCGGTCGGCGAGCCGCAGCGGCAGCGGATGCACGCCGCCCCCCTCACCGTCCATCTCCGCGGGATCGGAGAAGCAGAACGCGGCGGCGGGATGTCGCGCGATCAGCTCGAGCGAGTGGCGGGCGAAGTCGGGGCCGACGACGTCGTCGGCGGCGGAGAAGCAGACGAAGTCGCCGCGCACCTCGGTCAGGCCGCGGTTGATGGCCGCATTCACGCCGGTGTTACGCCCCAGGCGGATCAGTCGCAGGGTCGGTGCTTCCGCGGCCAGACGTTCCACCACCGCGCAGCTGTCATCCGTCGAGCCATCGTCGACGACGAGGATCTCGACCGGGGGCGCGGTCTGGCTCAGGTGGCCGCGGAGCGCGCCCTCGATGTAGCGTCCGTGGTTGTAGTTGGGGACGATGACGGACAGCGTGGGCAGCGAGCGGTCAGGATCGCGGGGCTGGCCGTCCATGGTCCTTGCCTCGCCGCGCGACGATGCACCGATACGCGAGCACCGCGCAGATGGTGAGCGCGTCGACGATGCGCTGCTCGAGGATCAGCGACACGCAGTCGTCCAGCGGAACCCAGGCCAGCGACAGGACTTCGGCGGGGTCCGGCTGGAACGGGCGATGCTCCTTCACGCGCTCGCTGTAGAAGACCGACGTGAGGTTCTCGACGTTGTCGAGGCCGGGCCGGTAGGTCACGAGCGGGTGCAGGTCGTCGCAGGAGAATCCCGTCTCCTCCAGGCACTCGCGCCGGGCCGTCTGCTCGGGCGACTCGCCGTCGTCGACGCGGCCCCCGGGAATCTCCCAGGCCACGCGGTCGAGCAGGAACCGGTACTGCGCGGTGAGCAGCACCCGGTCTTCGTTCACGGCCACGATCCCCGCCCGTGGCCCGAAGTCGACCACGTAATAATCCTTGGCGAAGGAACCGAAGTCGGCGTGAACGGCGGACACGGTCGCGAAGGGATTTCGATGGACCAGCGAGCGCGCGGCAATCCGCGGCGACGGCGTCGCGACCTCGGGCAGCCGGCCGGGCGCCCGTCCGGGACCGAATCGACCGGCCATCGGCTTCAGAACGGACCGCTGAAGCCGGGATCGGGGACGTCGAGGAACGCCTCGGGCTTGATCTCCGGCTCCGGGCGCACCGGACGCCCCATCAGCCGGCGGGCGGCGGCGGTGAGGTCGTGCACCAGCGGATAGTAATAGTTCGAGAGCGCGCGCGTGGTCGGCGTCGGGACGTCGGGCAGCGTGAGGCGCACCGGCGGCTGCGTGAGGTCGGTCAGGCATTGCTCGGCGACGCGCGCGATGACTTCGGCGGCGAAGCCGACGGAGCGCGAGCCGGTGTCGGCGACGATCAGGCGGCCCGTCTTGCGGACCGACGCCAGCACCGGGGCCTCGTCGAACGGGTTGAGGGTGCGGAGGTCGACGACCTCGACCTCGATGCCCTCCTGGGCCAGATCCTCGGCGGCGCGCACCGCCTCGAGCGTCATGAGCGAGGTCGCCGCGATCGTCACGTCGCGGCCGGCGCGAAGGACGTGCGCCTGGCCGAGCGGCACACGGTAGACGCCCTCGGGGACGGGGCCGTGGACGTTGTAGAGCCAGCGGTGCTCGATGAAGACGACCGGGTTGTCGTCCTCGATCGCGGAGATCAGCAGCCCCTTCGCGTCGTGCGGCGTCGCCGGCATGACCACCTTGAGGCCCGGCACGTGAGCGAACCAGGACTGGAGACTCTGCGAGTGCTGCGGTCCCTGGCCCCAGCCGCGCCCGACCACCATGCGGATCACCAGCGGCACCTTCGCCTGGCCGCCGAACATGTAGTGCCACTTGGCGGCCTGGTTCACGATCTGATCGATGGCGAGCATGGCGAACTCCAGGCGGATGTGCGTCATCACGGGGCGCATGCCGTCGAGCGCCGTGCCCAGGGCCACGCCCGTCATCGCGTGCTCGGCCACCGGCGTGTCCAGCACGCGCATCGGACCGTACTTCTCCGCGAGCCCCTTCGTGGAGCCGAAGATCGCGGCGGCGTCGGGGGCGCCGAGTCCCATGATGAAGACGCGCGGGTCGTTGGCCATGCAGAGATCGAGCGCCTCGTTGAGCGCCTGCACGAACTTCAGCGTGCGCACCCCGGCGCGCGCGTCCGGCTCAGGGTGCATAGACGTGCTCCGCCAGCTCCTGGCGCGCGGGGAACGGGCTCGAGCGCGCGAAGGTGACCGCGTCGTCGATCTCGGCGGTGATCGCCGACGTCATGGCGGCCAGGTCCGCGTCGCTCACGAGGCCCCGGCTCCGCAACCGCTCGGTATAGAGCCTCAGTGGGTCGCGCGCCTGCCATGCGGCGAACTCCCCGGGCGGGCGATAGCCGAGGTGCTGGTCGTCGTTGGGGCCGCAGTGCTCGAGCCACCGATAGGTCGCCAGCTCGACGAACACCGGACCCCGCCCGCCTCGCGCATGCTCCACCGCCTCGCCGGCCAGCGCATGCACGACGTCGGCGTCGTTGCCGTCGCCCTGCAGGGTGGCCACGCCATGACCTCGGGCCAGCTGGGCGATCTCCCGGCCGTCCGGATGGCGCCAGCGCAGCGGCGTGAGGACGGAATAGAGATTGTTCTCGCACACCATCACGATGGGCAGCTTGTGGATGGCGGCGAAGTTGAGGCTCTCGTGGAACACGCCGGTCTCCGTCGCGGCGTCGCCGAAGAAGATCACGGAGAGGCGCGGGCGTCCGCGCATGACGGAGGCCAGCGCGGCGCCGACGCCGATGGGGATGGTGGCGCCCACGATCGGCACCGCGCCGAGGAAGCCGGCGGCGCGGTCGATCAGATGCATCGAGCCGCCCTTGCCGCGCGCGCAGCCGGTGACCTTGCCGTAGAGCTCCGCCAGCATCGCCCGCAGGTCGCCGCCCTTGGCCAGGTAGTGCGCGTGGCTGCGATGGGCGGAGGTGATCAGCTCCTCGCGCGTGAGCCGCGCGCAGACGCCGACGGCGGCGGCCTCCTGGCCGATGCTGAAGTGCGTGGGGCAGCGCATCTCCTGCTCCGCGTAGAGCGCCTTGATGCGCTCCTCGATCATGCGGATGCGCAGCATCCCGCGCAGCAGGCCCCGGGCGGTGTCGGACGGCGCAGGCGTGGCCATCATGCGCGCAGCGTGTAGTCCATCGGCCAGTCGCGGAGCTGGTCGATGTAGGTCCGGCCCCACTCCACCATCTCGAGGATGCCGGCCTCGAGGCCGATCTCGGGCTCCCAGCCGACGTCGCGCCGGATCGCGCTGGAATCCAGCCAGTAGCGCGAGTCCTGTCCCAGGCGGTCGCCGGTCACCTCGCAGAGCTTCTCGAAGGGAATGCCCATGACCTTCGCCACCGTCTCCACGAGCGCGCGGATCGAGATCGGCGTCGGCGGCCCCGCGTTGTAGATCGTCCCCGGCGGCGCCTTCTGCGCGACCAGGTGGATCGCGCGCGCGAGGTCACGCGCGTGGATGTAGGATTTTTCTGCGCGGCCGCCGCCGTGCAGCGGCAGCCGGCGGCCGGCGAGACCACAGACGACCGCCTTGGGCACCACGCGATGCAGCAGCTGGCCCGGGCAATAGGCGTTCGACGGCCGGATGATGTTCATGGGGAATTTGAGCGCCCGGTGCACCGACACCAGGTACATGTCGAAGGCCGCCTTCGACGCCGCGTACGGGCTCGAGGGCTGGATCGGCGCATCCTCCCGCGCCGGCGTGTCGACGGAGCCATAGAGCTCGGACGTCCCGATCTGGATGAAGCGCTCGAGATAGTCGCGCGCCATCAGCGCCTCGGCCAGCCGCGCGAGCCCCATCGAGTTGGTCTCGAAGAACCGCCACGAGTGCTTCCACGAGACGGCGCCCTCGCCCTGCGCCGCGTAGTTCACGATCACCTGCGGCCGCTCGCGGTCGAGCAGCTCCAGCATCAGGTCCAGCTCGTAGGTCACGTGATAGGCGTGGTAGGAATACCGTGGGTCACCCGTGCCGACGCCGAGGCTGAAGGGCTCGGGCTTCGGCGTGTTGCGGCCGATGGCGATCACGCGCTCGGTGTCCGGACGGTCGAGGAGATACTTGCACGTGTGCACGCCGAACGATCCGCCGGCTCCGAGCACTGCATAGCGCTGGCTCATGGTCGTTGCTCTCCGGCGACAGCCGGCCGTTCGCCGTTGCGCCCGAAGTCGTTGACGTCAGGATCGGGCTCAAGAATAGTCCAGGAGTAGTCGCCCGTATAGCCGGCTTCCACGAGCAGCGCCCGCCACGCCTCGGGCGTCAGGAAGGTCACGGCGGTCAGCACCCACTCGAGGAAGATCTCGCGCTCGGCCTCGTTGCGGTACGCGTCGACGCGCACGTAGCCGCGGCCGGGGGCCAGGCGCTCGATCTCGCGCAGCGCCGTGAGGCACCGCGGCCGGTCGAGGTTGTGGATGACGTTGATGCACAGCACGACGTCGAAGGCGCCCGTCCGGAAGGGCAGCTGATCCGCGGTGCCGCGGACCAGCCGGCCGCGCGCCTCGGGCTCGGCGCTGCGGAGCGCGTACTCGGAGATGTCGAGGCCGTAGACGCGGAGTCCGGGGCAGACGAGCATCAGGTCCTTCACCAGAAATCCCTTTGCGCAGCCGACGTCCAGCACGTGGTGGCCCGCGCGCAGACCGAAGTGCGCGACGATGTCGCGCGCGATGGGCACCCAGCGGCCGTCGTACCGGTAGCCGCCGTAGCCCTGCTCGCGGCGTCCGTCGAAGTACTCCTCGCCGAACTTGAGCGCGGCCGCGCGGTTCGCCGGGTCCGTCGAGCGCGGGGCGGCGAGCTTGCGGCGATCGCGCGGATAGTGCCGGAGGAGGTCGACCTCCGCCATCATCCCTGCTCGAGCATCTCGCGATGGGCCCGCGCGAGGCCGTCGTCGAGCGTCGTGAACGCGAACGTCGGGAATGCGCGGCGCAGCGCGGTCACGTCGAAGTGGCGATGGGTGATCGGCGTTTGCCGGGGCGTCCCCGTGATGGCGATCGGCCGCTCGAACAGACGCGCCACCTTGCGCGCCAGCTCCGCGTAGCTGATCGCGCGCCCGGAGGCGACGTTGAGCGTGCCGGCGCTCCGGTGGCGGAGCACCTCGAGCGTGAGGGCGGCCACGTCGCCCACCTCGACGTGGTCGCGCATCTCCTCGCCCTCGCCGAAGAGGACGATCCGGCCGTCCTTCTGCGCCATGCGACGCAGGCGATTGGGACCGTAAGAGTTATGGGTGTCGTCCGCGCCGAACACCAGCGTCGGCCGGAGCACGGCGACGGGTCCGCGCGCGGAGGCCCGGATCATCAGCTCGCGGGCGAGGTGCATCGTCCCGTAGAGGTCGTTCGGCTCGGCGCACGACGCCTCCGTGAGCCGGCCGGTGGCGGCGCCGTAGACGGCATCGGAGCTGAAGTAGACGACGTGGCTCGGGTCGACCTTCTCGAGTGCTATGCACACGCCGGCGGCCATCGCGAGGTTGGCCATGAACGGGGCGAGCCCGCGTCCCTTGTCCGGCGTCAGCGCCGCCAGCACGACGACCGCGTCACCGGGCCGGAGCAACTCTCGAAGGTGAGTCGCCGCCTCTGCGCCGGCGAGATCCAGCTCGCTGCGGCGCGGCGCCAGGGTCGGGATGCGCGCGCGCGCGAGCGCCGCGCGCAGGCGCCCGCCGATGAAGCCGCCGCCCCCGAGCAGCACGACCCGGCCCGGAGGCTCCGGCGTCGCGCGCGAATGGATCAGTCCGACTTCCGCCGTCATCGCCTGGGTGCCGGCAGGGGCGAGCCCAGCCTCACGTGCTCGAGCCCGGCCGCGCGGCAGGCGTCCGTGGCCAGCACGCCGTACGGATCGATGACGACCCGACCGCGCAGCCGCTGCGCGATGGCCGCGGGAGCCAGTGTCCGGAACTCCGTCCACGGCGTCATGATGACGAGCCCGTCGGCGCCGGCGCAGGCCTCCAGCGCCGACGCCGCCTGCACGAGGTGCTCATGGCTGACCGCCCGCGTGGCCACCACGGGATCGTAGGCGCGGACGGCGAACGGCGTGAGGGCGGCGAGCAGCGCGAGCGCCGGCGAGTTCTTCGTCGAGGCCGTGTCGGCCTTGTAGGAGAGACCGAGCAGGGCGACGACGGCATCGGGGCGGCCTTCGAGCACCCGCTCGTGGAGCTGAGCGAGCGCCCAGTCGCGACGATGCCGGCTGTTGGCCAGCCACGCGCGCACGACGCCCGCGTCCGTTCCGTGCGTGTCCGCGAGCCGGGACACGGTGGCGAGATCGCGCTCCAGGTTTCCGCCGGCGATCCCGAGGCCGGGGCCGAGGTACGCGTGGGCTCCAATGCGCCGATCCAGCCTGAGCGCCGGCACGATCTCCGCCCAGTCGGCGCCGATCCGCTCGCACAGCTCGGCCAGCGTGTTGGCGGCGCTGATGGAGGCGACGAGACACACGTTGATCGCGATCTTCGCCAGCTCGGCGCTCTCGTAGCCCATCCGCAGTATGGGGCACCCGAAGGCGGCCAGGTACTCGCCGAGCGCCGCCGGCAGCGCCGCCGCGGGATCGGCGCATCCCACGATGAAGCGCTCCGGGGACAGCGCGCGGCGGACGGCGTCACCGATGACCAGCGTCTCCACCTGGCAGAATCGCCGCGCCGGGGCCTCGAGGGCGCGGGTGAAGCCGGGCGGAATCTGGCTCAGCACCACGAGCGGCGTGTCGGCAGGCAGGACGGCGGCGACCGTCGCAATGAGCGCGCGCAACGGGACGAGGTCGCTCTGCCCGAGGTCATCGGTGGCGACGTCGGGGGCGACGTACGCCAGCGCGCAGGTGGCCAGCTCCTCCGCGCGGGTCGTGAACGTGATCGCGGCGCGATGTTTCGCCAGCAGCTCGGGCAGTCCGGGCTCCGTGACGGGCAGCTCCTGTCGTTGCAGCCGCTCCACCTGCGCGGCATCGGCATCGAAGCCGACGACGTCGAAGCCGCGGTCGGCGGCGGCGGCCGCGGACACGAGCCCGAGATGGGTCAGGCCGGCGAATCCCACGCGCAGCCCGCTCATACCGGCCTCCGCAGCGCTTCGGCGCTCAGCCGATTCAGCTCGCGGTTGATCCACAGGTCGTTGGCGATGTTCCCCTCGCCCCCCTCGCACAGCGCCGTGAAGTGCTCGTACTCGAGCTGCCACGTCGGATCCGGCTGGACGAGCGTCAGCGCCTCCTCGTCGGGGCGGCCGCTGGGAAGCTTGCGCCGCCGGTGCACGAACGTCGCCGGCCCCCACTTGCACAGCGACTCGATGTGGGCGGAGCCCTGCTCGGCGAGCACGTCGCACGTGAAGTGGTTGCGCGGGCTCAGCAGCGTCATCTCGAGCTCGAGCGACGGCTCGCCGTCGCTGCCGAGCACGACGTGATCGAAGGCCGCGTTCTCGAAGCGGCGACACGAGATGACACGAAAATGATGATCGCGTGCGCCGAACCAGAAGAGCACCGTGTCCAGCAGGTGCGAGCCGAGATCCGGCAGCACGCCGGCGTCGCGATCGCGCCACGAGCCGCGGACGTCGCGCGCGGTGCCGTTGCCGTAGAACATGCGGCACCGGTAGATCCGGCCCAGCCGCCCGGAGTCGAGCAGCGCCTTCATCCGCACGAAGCTCGGCTCGAAGCGGTGGTTATAGGCGGTATAGCAGACGACGGCCTGGCGCTTGGCCACGGCCGCCAGCGTCTCCAGCGCGCTCTCGTCGGACGCCACCAGCGGCTTCTCGACGAGCACGTGCTTGCCGTGGCCGAGCAGGTAGCCGAGGAGCTCGAGCTTGGCGGCGTCGGGTGTGCAGACCAGCGCCGCCTCGAACGTGTCGAGCGGCACCTCGGCGAGCGACCCGAAGCCGGCGCCGGGATGGATCGGATCGACCGTCGCCGCCACGTCGGGGCCGGCGACGGCGAGACGCTTCGTGCCCTGGATGCCCAGCCCGACCACGACGACCTTCATCGATGAGCCGCCCGCCCGCTCAGCTGTAGCGAACGCAGCGTTCCATCCGACGGATCTTGTCGAGCACGTCCGCCTGGGTCACCGGGACGTTGCCGTCGACCTCGCATTCGATGCCGGCCGCCACGGAGCCGAGGATCGCCGCCACGACCTCGTTGCCGGTCGCCACCATGGCCAGCGTGGCGTAGGCGAGGAGCGCGTCGCCGGCCCCCACGGGGTCCACCGCGCGCTCCACGAAGCTGTCGAGGCTGAAGAAGCTGCGGGCGTCGGCGGGCGGGCGATCGCGGAACGTGATCATGCCGCGGTCGCCGAGCTTCAGCATGAGCGTCTTGCAGCGCGCGCGCGTGAACAGCTCGACGCCGAGCGGGCGGACGACCGAGTCCTGATCGCCCAGCGCGAAGCGCGCCTCGCGCTCGTTGGGCGTGATGAGGTCGAAGCCCTTGAACTCCAGGATGTTGCCCCAGCGGCTCGCCACCTGGCTGTCGGCGGCGCGGAACGCGTTGCGCGGGATGGCGGCCACGAGGTCCGGGATCGTGTGGCGGTCGAAGATGCCGTGACGGAAGTCGCTGTACACGACGGCGTCCGCGGCGGTCCCGCTCACCTGCAACGTGAGCTGCTTGAGGACCTTCTCGGAGACGGAGCGATTGTCGAGCGTGTCGATCTTCAGCAGCCGGTAGCCGGCGACCACGATGGCGTTCTTGCTCGTGGTCGGCCGCGTCGGGTCCACGATGGGCAGGCAGCGGATCCCGTGCGCCGCCAGGTCCTCGAGCACCTGGTCCTTCAGCGCATCGTCGCCGAGCACGGTCGAGAAGACCACGTCGCCCCCGGCCGCGCGCAGGTGCTTGGCCACGACGGCGGCGCCGCCGGTGAAGTCCTGCTTGGACTCGAACCGCACGCTCATGGTCGGCGTCTTCGCCACCCCGCCGATCATGCTGCACTGGGTGTAGCTGTCGACGATCGTGTCGCCGACGACGTGCACGCGGATGCCGGACAGCTTCACGGCCGCGTCGCGCAGGTCGTCGAAGGTGAGCCCCTCGCCCTTCATCAGCACCAGCAGCTTGTCGCTCGCGATGTCGGGGGGCGACTGGTCGATCAGCCGCGACGACGAGTAGACGATGTCGCCCGGCGTGAACAGGACCTCGCCGCCATAGCTCTCGAGGACGCGCAGCTCCTCCTGCGTCTTCGGGTGCAGGCTGCCCGCCACGTACTCGTAGCCCTTGGCGTAGTAGTCGGGCTGGATCTGGCGGAGATTGGCGAGCGGCGTGGGATCGCGGTCGATGATGACGTAGTCCACCATCTCGAAGGCGGCCAGGTTGATCGCGCGCAGCGTCTCCGGCACGTAGGGCCGCACGTTGCCTTTCGCGATGTGCTCGTCGGCCGTGACGCTGACGACCAGCACGTCCCCCTTGGACTTGGCGTAGATGAGATGGCGGACGTGCCCGGGGTGGACGATGTCGAACACGCCGTGACACATGATCACCCTGCGCGCGCGGGGGCGCGGCCCGATGAGCTTGCACAGCTCCTCGACCGTCTTGACCTTGCGCTCGTACTGGAACATCGCCGCGGGATCCATCATCCGGTCTTCTCCGCGAGCGCCTCGAACCAGCGCTTGGTGGCGGCCGCGATCGAGGCCGCGTCCCACAGGGGCGCGTCGCGCCAGTAGTCGATCTCGGCCAGGACCCTCGCCACGCCCTCCTCGAACGACACGACCGGCTTCCACCCGAGCTCCCGGGTGATCTTGCCGATGTCCGCCCACGTGCAGTCGGGCTCGCCCGGGCGCTTCGGCAGGTGCACGACCTTGCCGCCGAGGAGCTCCACGAGGCGATTGACCGACTGCGGATTGCCGGCGCCGACGTTCCAGGCTTCGCCCGTGCGCTCGGTCTCGGCCGCTCGTAGGAACGCGGCCGCGACGTCGGTCGCGTACACGAAGTCGCGGCGCTGGGTGCCGTCGCCGACGACCGTGAACGGCGCGCCGGCCAGCTTCTGCCGGAGGAAGACGCCGAAGACGGCGCCGTAGGCGCCGGAGGTCCGCGCGCGCGTGCCGTACGCGTTGAAGATCCGGATCGCGTTCACCGGCAGCCGGTAGACCTGGTGCCAGTGGAACACCGCCAGCTCGCCGAGATACTTGCTGAGCGCGTAGGGGTACTGTGGCGCGATCGGATGGTCTTCCGCCGTCGGCACGGTGGCGAGGCCATAGCACGACGACGAGGCGGCGTACACGAGCTTGTGGATGCCGGCGTGGCGGGCGGCCTCCAGCACCTGGACGGTGCCGTGGACGTTGACGGACATGTAGTCCGTCGGCCGCTCGATGGACGGAACGATGTCGCCGATGCCGGCGAAGTGGAAGGCGTAGCGGGCGCCGCGGAACGCGCGATCGTCCGCGGCCAGCGTGCGGACGTCGCGCTCGTCCAGGTGGACGTCGGGATTCCGCGCGTGCTGGGCCAGGTTGGCGGCGCGACCGCCTACGAGGTTGTCGATGACGTGGACGCGGAACCCCTGATCGGCGAGCAGATCGACCATATGGCTGCCGATGAACCCGGCGCCACCGGTCACGACCGCGACCGCCCGCGCCGTCACGCTGCGCGCGTGGCCTTGAGGGTCGCGACGTTGACGTAGCGCTGGTTCGTCAGGCTCTCCGGCAGCTTGCCGGCCTTGAACGCCTGGCACAGCTCGTGGACCGCGTCCTCGATGCCGTGCTTGGCGCGGAATCCCAGGCGCGCCGCGATCTTGTCCGAGTTGATGTGATACGAGCGGATGTCGTTCGTCGGCGTCGTCACGATGTCGAGCGCGGACTTGTCCGGGAATTCCTCCTGGACCACCCGGCGCACGATCCTGGCGATCTCCATGATCGAGTGGTTCTGGTAACCCGCGTTGAAGGTCTCCCCGGCGATCAGCTCGTCCGGCAGCGTGAGGAGGAGCGCGTAGAGGTCCACCATGTCCTGGATGTGGAGGTTCGGGCGCAGCTGCTCGCCGCCGAAGACCGTGATGGCGCCCTTGTTCACCGCGTGGTTCGTCAGGATGTTGACCGACAGGTCCAGGCGCATCCGCGGGCTATAGCCGCAGATGGTCGCCGGCCGGATCGTCACGCAGACGAACTCCTGCGACTGGTGCCGAAACAGCAGCGGTTCGCACAGCCCCTTGTACTTGTTGTAGAGCGTCAGCGGCACCAGCGGGTGCTCCTCGGTCACGCTCGGGGCGTCCGAGACGCCGTAGACGGAGCTGCTCGAGGCGTAGATGAATCGCCGGACGCCTTCCTTCTTGGCGGCCACGACCATCGGCTCGAAGCAGTCGTAGTTGATGGAGCGGCTGAGATCCTCGTCGAGCTCGAAGCTCGGGTCGTTCGAGATGCAGGCGAGATGGATGACCGCGTCGGCGCCGCGGCAGGCGTCCCGAAATGTCTCGGTATCGCGGATGTCGGCCTCGATGATGCGCAGACCGGGCGCCGGCTCCAGATAACAGCCGTAGTACATGGTGTCGTAGACGGTCACGCGGTGGCCCGCGGCGAGCAGCTGCGGCGTCAGGCGGGTCCCGACGTATCCTGCGCCGCCGGTGATGAGAACGTTGTCCACGCTCTTCTCCTCACGCACTCAGGACGCGGCCGGCCGCACGGCGAGCGGAATGTGGTAGCCGGCGGCCCAGGCGTCCTTGTAGAACATTTCGACCGTTTCCAGCGAGTAGTCGCGGTAGTCCTTGCCGAGGAGGGACACCTTGGCGAGCAGGTCGTTCGGCACGGTGACGATGTGACAGCCGGCGTCGTTGGCCTGCACGACGTTGAGCACTTCCCGGCAGCTGGCCCAGAGCAGCTCGGCTCGCGGGCGAGCGCGCAGGATGGACGCCGACTCCCGCATGATCGGCACCGGGTCGACGCCCGTGTCGGCGATCCGCCCGGCGAACACGGACACGATGGCCGGCGTGGCCGCATCCAGGTGGGCGGCGACCTCGGCCACCTGATCGGGCGTGAACACCGCCGTCACGTTCACCTGGACGCCGGCGCGGCTGAGGCGGCCCACCAGCGGGCCGGCAAACTCCGCGCGCGTGTTCATCACCGGGATCTTGACGTTGACGTTGGGGCCCCACGATGCGATCTCGAGCGCCTGTCGCTCCATCTCGTCGAACTCGTCGGCGAAGACCTCGAAGGAGACCGGCCGATCGGGCACGGCGGCGAGCACGGCGCGCGCGAAGCCGGCATAGTCGGAGACGCCGGCCTTCCGCATCAGGCTGGGGTTGGTCGTGAAGCCGCGGATCCACGGGCGGGCGGCCATCGCGCGAATGCCGGCCACGTCGGCGCCGTCGGCAAAGATCTTCACCTTCAGGTCTTCGATCATCACCGGACTCCTCCGGCCAGCGCCTGCCGGTCGCGACTGAGTATGATCTCGGCAGCTTCCGCGAGCCCCTTGCACACCGCGTCGGGGCGGTCGCGCAGGACTTCGCCATAGCCGCGGTCGACGAAGACGGTGAAGCACCCCGCGGCCTTTCCGGCGCCGACGTCTCGCCACCGGTCGCCGACCATGTAGCTCCGGCGGAGGTCGATGCCGCGCTCGTCCGCGGCGGCGATCAGCATACCCGGCTTCGGCTTGTAGCAGGTGGACGTCGGGGTCTCGACCTCCCAGCACACCCTGACGTCGTCGAGTGGAAGCGCCGCACGGAGTCGGTCGTGCATGCCCTCGACGGTCTCGCGGGGGACCAGCCCGCGCGCGACGTCGGGCTGGTTCGAGGCCACGACGAGGAGGAAGCCCGCCGCCCGCAGCGCGGCCAGCGACTCCGACACGCCGGGCAGGATCTCGAACTCGGCGAGCGTGCGCGGGGCCGACGGCCGTCCGCCGCGCATCACGACCGCATTGAGGACGCCATCGCGATCCAGGAAGACGGCCCGCGATTCAGCGCGGCGCGCCGTCACCGAGGCGTTCCCATGTCGTCTTCACGAGCTGGAGCTTGGGATGTGACACCAGGCAGTGCCACACGACCGCCTGAAACGCCTCGGCGTGGGGCGTGACGCGGGTCTCGGAGACCGTCGGCACGACCACGACCGCGTCCCCCACCTGCTTGGTGTACCCGCCGTGCCGCCCGACGATGCCGAAGATGCTCAGGCCCCGCGCGCGCGCTTCGTCGAGCGCGCGCACGAGGTTCACGCTCACGCCCAGCTCGGCGTCTCCGCCGCCGACGGACAGGATGAGCACGGCGTCGTTCCGGTCGGCCCGGCTGACGCGGAGCCACTCGACGAACACCGTCTCCCAGCCCTCGTCGTTGATGCGCGCGGTGAGCTCGGCGACGTTGTCGACGGGGCTGTAGGCCTCGATGTGACAGAGCTTCCTGAAATCATTGACGGCATGGCTGCAGTTCGCCGCGCTCCCGCCGGCACCGAGAAGAAACAGCCGCCCTCCGCGACTCCTCAGCTCCACGAGGCCGTCCGCGATGCGGTCGATCATCTCGTAGTCGAATCGGCTCGCGATCTGACGGACCTCGTCGAAGTACGTGCGGACGTGTGACGCCGACTCGGTGTGCAGATTCTTCACGACAGGAAACGTCTGGTCCATCAAGACGCGCCATTATTTGACAGGCTCACGCGCCTGTCAACCGCCACCTAGAATTCCCTCCGCGGGTAGGGCAAACGCGTCAGCCTTGATCTTGTGCACCAGGCCGTAAGTCGGAGAAGCTCTCTCCTCGAACCCCTGTGGTACAACACTCGCGTGAAGGCGCCAGGGCTGCCGGTCATCGACCGCTACCTGATCCGGGAGCTGATCTCGCCCTTCTGCTTCGGCGGCGCGCTCTTCACGTTCTTCCTCGTCATCGACCGGATCTACCAGCTGACCGACCTCGTCATCACCAAGGGCGTGCCGTTCCACCTCGTGCTCCAGCTGCTCGGCTTCATGCTGCCCTCGTTCCTCGCCCACACGCTGCCCATGGCGCTGCTGGTGGCCGTGCTGCTGGCCGGCGGCCGCCTGGCCGGCGATCTGGAGATCATCGCGTTCAAGGCGGCGGGCGTCAGCGTGTTGCGGCTCTTTCGCCCGGTGGTGGTGGCCGCACTGATCATCACGACGGCCACGGCCGTCCTCACGCTGGTGGTGAACCCGATCGCGAACGAGGCGTTCCAGCGCCAGCTCTTCCGCATCCTCCGGTCGCGCGCGGTGAGCGGACTGCAGGAGCGCGTCTTCAACGCGACGTTCGGCGACGTCATCATCTATGTCGAGGACGTGAGCGCCTCGCAGGTGGCCCTGCGCGGCCTGCTCGTCTCCGACGAGCGCGACCCGAAGATCTCGCGCATCATCACCGCGCGCGAGGGGCGGCTGCTCACCGACGAGACGAACCGGCGCATCACGCTGCGCCTGCTCAACGGCGCCGTCAACGAGGCGGACGTGCTTCCCGCCGCGCCACCGCCCCTGCCCGGGGTCGAGCAGAACCCGACGGGCGGCGCCGCCGCGGGCGCGCGCTACCGATTCACGAACTTCGCCATCTACGACATGAGCCTGTCGGTGGACTCGCCGCTCAAGAGCGCGCCGCGCGTGGAGAAGCCCGAGAAGGACCTGTCGCTCGGCGCCCTGCTCGCCCGCATCGACGCGCTCGCCCAGGACGCCCACGGCCGGGCCCCGTACGAGGTCGAGCTGCACAAGCGGTTCGCCTTTCCGATCGCCGCCCTCGTCTTCGCGCTCGTGGCCTTTCCGCTCGCCGTGCGCTCGCATCGCGGCGGCCGCTCGATCGCGCTGGTCGCCAGCCTCGTGATCCTCGTCTCGTATTACATGCTCATGACCTCGCTCGAGAGATTCGCGCTGGCCCCGAGCCTGCCCGCCTGGGTCGCCATCTGGACGCCGAACATCCTCTTCGGGGTCATCGGCCTCACCCTGCTGGTGGCCACGGCGCGCGAGTGGCGGGCGCCGCGCCTGCTCTTCGTCTGGCGCGCGCTCGCCGCCCTCCGCCGCCTCCTGCCGCGCGCGGAGTCGTCGAGCCCGGCCGTCCGCGCCGCCCACGGCCCGAGCGACTCGACGCACATTCTCGACCGCTATCTGATGCGCGAGTTTCTCGCCTTCCTCGGCATCGGCCTCGCGGTGGCGGCGGCGCTCTACGTGATCGTCGACCTCGGCGAGACGCTCAACCGGTTCCTGCGCGTGAAGCCGCCG
>Ga0137415_10003233_pt1 | contig 16174 bp, 18 predicted proteins | sample CZODoug3_1_1_16f_FD_183082 | JGI IMG/M metagenome (GOLD analysis project Ga0137415, IMG submission 183082) | Vadose zone soil fungal communities from Angelo Coast Range Reserve, California, USA - CZODoug3_1_1_16fungal (Hybrid Assembly) | ecosystem: Environmental > Terrestrial > Soil > Vadose...
CCGCGAGAGCATCTGTTGGATAGCGTTGACTTCCATCAGGATTCCTCTTGGCTTCGTTTCACTTCGGAAATTTTTCCTCCGAAGCGCTGCAGCATCGATTGCACCATCGGATCACGCTCGAACTGCGCGCGCAACTCTTGCGTGCCAGCCGCACCGCGTGCCGCCGACGCGGCTGCTGCTGCAACTGCCTCAAGTTTAGCACAGACCCGCACTGCCCGGCCGAGCACCTTGCCCGAAATGACACGGATCTTTTCCAGCGAGTCGCGCCCTTCGAGCAATTCCGCAAACGACCGCTTCTCCGGCGAAAAATAAAGTCGCAGCTCCGTACCTTCGAGTTCCCAGCGGCTGCTTTGTTCCACTAGTTCGCCAAGGAATTTCTGTTGCTGCTGAATCGCTGTCTTGATTTCAGCAACGTGCTCTTGCGAAATTCCAATCGCTGGCACCGGCGCGCCATTGCTCTTGGCAGGAACTGCAGAGTCACCGGCCGCCACCGCCTGTTTGGCTTCTACTGGAGCGCCGACTGTCGCAGGCACAGATGCATTTGTGGTAAACGAGGAAGAGAAATGTGTTTTCGTTTCTGGCTTCGGCGGCGTGGAGACAGCGTTTACAACACTCGGCGCCACGTTCTTTGTAAATGATGTGGACGCAACACCTGGGGAGGCACCCTTGGCCATTCCGGAATTCGTGACGCTGCCCGGCGCTGCGCTCTTCATCTCTGCGAGCAACTCTTCGAGCGGCGCCAACCGCGCAGCGTTGATCAACCGCAACAATCCCATTTCCAGGTGCACGCGCGGATCGGGCTTGCGCCGCAGATCATCATCTGTCTGCAGCAGAATCTGAAAAAATCGCGTCAGGTCTTCTTCGCTAAACAGTGCCGCGGCTCTCGCCAGTGCCGGCCGCTGATCTGGAGTCGCAGCAATCAAATCCGAATCCGCGCCACACGTGCGCGCGATCAGCAGATTGCGCATGTGCCGGATTGCTTCGCGGCAGAAGTGTTGTAGATTGCGCCCTTCCTTCTGGAAGGTGTGCACCAGCCCCAGTGCACGGTCCGCCGAGCCTTCTGAAATCGCACCAACCAATTCCTCCAGCGCATCGTCCGGTACCACGCCAAGCAAGTCGCGCACTTCTTGGTCGGGAATCGTGTCACCGCAATAGGCCCGCGCTTGCTCCAATAAAGACAGCGCATCACGCAAGCTGCCTTCCGCCATTCGCGCGATCACCGCCATCGCGCCCGGTTCGATCTTCAAATCCTCTTTTTTCGCAATCTCTTCCAGGCGTCCCGCAATCTCCGCGAAGGTCAGCGCTCGAAAATGAAAGTGCTGCGATCGCGACCGGATGGTATCCACCAGGTCTTCCGGCTGCGTGGTGGCCATCACAAAGATCACGCGGTCCGGCGGTTCTTCGAGCGTCTTCAGCAAGGCGTTCGACGCTTCGCCCGTCAGCATGTGCGCTTCGTCGAGGATCACCACTTTGCTTCTCGAAGCCGCTGGCGCGTACCTCACCATCTCGCGCAATTCACGAATCTGGTCAATACCGCGGTTTGACGCCGCGTCGATCTCAATCACGTCCAGCGAAGTCCCCGAAGCAATCTCCTTGCAGGAATCGCACTCTCCGCAAGGCGTCGCCGTCGGCCCTTTCACGCAATTCAGCGCCTTGGCAAGGATTCGCGCTGCTGTCGTTTTTCCGACGCCCCGCGCTCCCGAAAAAATGTAGGCGTGCGCCACGCGGTCATTCTTGATCGCGTTTTTCAGCGTTTCTGTTACGTGCTGCTGGCCGACGAGATCGTCGAACGTTTGCGGGCGCCACTTGCGGGCTATGACCTGGTAGCTCATGGGAGAGTATTCAGTTCTCAGTTTTCAGTGAGAGGAACTCCGGGTGATCTGCGGCACCCGAGGTGATCCCGGTACCGTTGCTCCCTTCCGGGCCTGGCGGGGTTCGCGGGACCTCGTTGCACAGAGCCCGAAGTTCCACGCTCCGGCACGCGCGTGCATTTCCCGCGAGTGCAGAGAAAAGTCTAGCACAGCGCTTCCGGCCCAGCCAGAATCCACGAACTGACTCCCTGAATTTTTGCGGACCGGCTATTTCTGCCGCTCAAGAGTTTGCAGCAGGCGCTACGATTTCGGCTTCACCGCCGCTGGCGTGTCCGGTTTCTCTACCTCCGAGGGATTCAACCAATTTACCTTGAACGGCCCTGTTCCGTGGACTTGCACGATAGTCTCACCCTTGTTCGAAGCAAAGTGATGCATCTCTTTCGGCATCAATATGAAATTTCCGACATTCAGGGTTTGAAGCTTGGATTCGTCGAAGCTATCTCCCATTCCAACCAGGAATGCTCCTTTCAGCACCGTCAAGTTCTCATCCGTGGGGTGCCAGTGTGCCGCAACTTTCGCCCCATCCGCACACCGGAACCGAATCACAAACGGCTGTCCTTCGGCGTCCGGGTTTCCCTCCACTACCGCGATGTCACATCCCTTGATGATCGGCGTCCATTTCAAATCGCCGTAATGAAGAATCTTCACCGCCGCCGCGCTTTCCTTTTTGTCCTGGCTGTTCATTGCCGCTGCAAGTACGCCAAGCGCGATCAAAGCGACAAACACACTGCCGACTCGCATCTTTTTCATCAAATCTCTCCTCCGCAAGAAGATAGGGACCCTGAACTGGCCAAAAGATACTCCTCCCCTGCGCGGTCGGCAAGGCACGTCAATCTCCATGGCACCGATCGAGCACTCTTCCAGCAACGCCTCGCTCCTTACCGGCAACCGCTGACGTCCGCCGCAAATAAAACACGCCGCGAAGGGACATTCGAAGGGTCCCTGCGCGGCGCCTGATTTCTCTGTGAACTCTTTGTTCTCTGTGGACTGTGTGTAAGCTCTTTCCTTTTACTTCCTCGGAAAGTTCGGATCCACCTTCACTTCATTGATCTGCTTGGTGTGCCGTTCGCTGTGTGCTGCGATGAGTAGAACAAACTCGTACCCGTCCAGCTTTCCCATTGGGCTGTCCGCGACGTGATCACGCAGGCCCGTCGAGGTCTTCAGAAAATCTTCGGTCGTCGCCCGGCTATCCAAAAAATGTTTGATGGAAGCTTCCGGTGATCCGAAACGGTTTGTCGGCACCAACGGCTCCGGCGCTTGCACCTTGTTCGTGCGGTCGGGAACCATCGCCAGCACTGCCTCATCCGTCTTTTTCACGTCGCGGCCGGGCTCTCCCGCCGGCGCCATCATGATCTTTTCTTTCACCATCCCGCGGATAAAGTCTTCCGCCGCCGCAATGTGCTCCATCACCTGCGCCACCGACCAGCGGTCCGGCGCCGGCTTGAAGTTCCACTGTGCTTCCGACAGCCCTTTGGTAGCCTCCAGAACATTCTTCTTTGTAGATTCCAGATACTGGAGCGCCTTGTCCTTCTCCGCCTGCGTCACTTCTTGTGCCGACGCGGCCGCAGCTCCCGCCATCATAAGCAACGCGATCAGCACACCTGCCAGGGACTTGGTTCTCATCGTTAATTTCTCCTTGTCGTAGGCGGCCGCGGAGCGGCCGGCTTTCTTGTCTTCGGTTGGCGAAACGGGAAATCGCAGCATACCACACGACGCGTCTTTCCTGCTGGGCTTGCGAGTCAGCGCCCCGGCCCGTTGTTGCCTGAATGTGTGGATGCCCGGATTGACATATTGAGCAGAACCGCGTGGATCAGCTGAAGTTTTGTGTGGGGCACTAGAGCTGGAGCGCAAACGAGGGGATCTTAGCCAAAGTCCGAGGAGGACGGCTTCGCTTACTCTGGCTTTCCTGGCATCGAATAGGAAGACCCGTTACTGGCCATCTACGTTCTTCATCCCTTCCATCCGAACCAGTTGCACGATTAGCGTTGCCATGATTACGAGTGCGGCCGTACTGGCCATCCAAAGGAGTTCATATTGGACGGCCACATGGTAACCTTCATCGGTCTTGAGCAGTGTCCCCAGTCCGCGGTCCAACTGTTCGTGAAGCCAACCGATATATTGCTGCGTCAATTTGAACTTACTGGCGGCGTCGTGAAGTCCGTACCCGCCGAGAAGTCCGGTCGTTCCAGCCTGAAGCTTTTCACCGAGCGTTGCGAGCACGATGGACGCCAGGATGCTCCCATTGATTCCTCCCGCGATAAGCCCGCATGTGGCTTGGTATCCGATCCTGAATCCCAGATCCACGAGGAGAATATTGACGAATACCCAAGCCAATCCGAGAAGTGGAACCCAAATGGATATGGGGATGGACATGGGTGGCTTCCGGATTAACGACACGGGTCCCGTTGCAGTCGACATGCGTACCTCCGATGGTTCAGTAGCCTTGTAGGTTAGTGACAGTTCTGAGAGCAACGTTTCACCCCAAGATGGCTATTGCGTTTATTTTGAAGTCTTAGCAAGTGTCACAGATTTGCAATTGGGCTTCTACGGAGACGAGGGGCGCTTATTGCTGCCTACATGCTTGAGGAGGAATGAGCGCCGCGATCCGTGTGGGACGGGTTGTGCGCGGCGCCCTAGGGGTTTCTGGCTGGTTGCTTGCGGTCTGCTGTGGAACTACCTGGGGGTAGGAACCGTTGGCGAAATCGCGCTAGCTTGGCTGGTGCTTGCGTTGTCCGCCTGATCTCCTTGAAGTCCGAACTTTCTTCTTTACGAAGCTTGTACAAGAGACCGCACTGTCTTACATCAGGTCTTTGGCTGGTCTCTTTGCTCTCTTGACTTGTCGCTTTCTTCTCGTTGTACCGAGATAGTTAAATGCAGTGCGGATGCCAAAGAGCCATTGGCGCAATCCACGTATTTTCAATAGTTTGGAGTTTACCTGAAGTTCATACCCTGCTTCAGGACGGGAAACTGGGTCGATTTGGAACACGCTGCGTTTACAAACGAATCGGCAGCCACGGCATTTGTGCCCCCCTGTTTCCCGGGCACTCTCTTGGCTAAAGAACGCACCTGCCATTCATTTGTTCCTGGCACTGAAAAGCGGCAGGCCAGCCAACCACTCCGGCGATTCCGCGATGGAAGGAAGTTGCTGACCACGCGGCATCTCAGGCCGCAGCGCCACCGGATTTGTCTTTTCTAGTGTCCACGCCGTCACGTTTCAGGTAGCGGTACAAACTGGTTCGCCCAATTCCCAGAAACTGCGCCGCCCTCAGCCGGTTGCCCTGGCACATCTCCAGCACGCGCTGGATGTGCACCTTGCGCACTTCGTCAAGCGACAGCGGCTTCCAGCCGTCACCTTCCAGGGAACGCGCATCCCGCTGTTGCAATTGTTCCGGCAAATCCGCCAGGTCGATAAAATCTCCCGTCGCTGTGATGCATGCGCTGGAGATGACGTTCTCTAGCTCCCGCACATTCCCAGGCCACGCATGCCGCAGCAATACGGTCTGCGCCCGCCGCGTTAACCCCAAAATATTTCTTCCGTAAGCGCTGTTGTACTTCTTCAGGAAAAATTGCACCAGCAGCGGAATGTCTTCCAGCCGCTCCGTCAGTGATGGAATCCGTATCTGAATCGAACTCAGCCGGTAAAAGAGATCTTCGCGAAAAATGCCCTGCCAGCACCTCTGCGCGCAAATCCCGGTTGGTGGCGGCGATCAGCCTTACGGTGATATGCCGCACCTCTGGCGAACCCACCCGTTGGATTTCCCGGTTCTGGATCACGCGCAAGAGTTTCGCCTGCATGGGCAACGAAGTTTCTCCCACTTCGTCCAGGAACACCGTGCCCCCGTTCGCATACTCGAACAAGCCCGGCCGCGCTTCCGTCGCTCCCGTAAACGCCCCGCGCACGTGTCCAAAGAGCTGGCTTTCCAGCAGCGTGTCCACCATCGCCGAACAATTGCATACCGCCAGTTTTTGTTGACTCACCGGACTGATGTGGTGGATGGCTCTTGCAACCAGTTCTTTTCCTGTTCCCGTCGGTCCGACCAGCAGAACGTTGCTATAATGCCGCGCCACTTTTCTCGTAAAATCAAACACTTCTAACATTGCGGGACTCTTGCCGACGATGCCGTGAAATTCCAGATCCTTCAGCAGTTGCTCCTCGAGGGCTCTCACGCGACGCCTCTGGTCGTACAGCGCTGCGACGTCATCCAGCGACCTCTTCAACCGCACCCGCTCGATTGGCTTGGGCAAAAAGTCCGACGCGCCGCGGCGGATCGCTTCCAGCGCGGAATCCAGCGTGTAATCTCCTGTCATCAGAATGGTGTGCACCCCGGGATCGCTCCGCGTGGCACGGTCCAGGAACTGGTATCCGTCCATCCCCGGCATGTGCACGTCCACCAGTACCAGCCGGCACTGGCCATTCTTCACCAGCTTCAGGGCCTCCTCCGGGTCGGACGTGGAGATAGCCTCATATCCCAAATCCGCAATCACCGCCGCCAACATTTCCAGCTGCGCAGGATCATCATCCAGAATGCAGGGCGTCAACGCTGACTTCGGAGCGACAATTTCAACCGTCTTAGTCGATGCCAATCCCACAATGCCTTATCTGTGGCAACCTGTCTGCCATTCCTGTTCCTCGCTCCCATTCTTTCTCAGAGTTTCAGGACTTTGGCTTCGCACTCACAACTCTATGGAAACAATCTCGGTTATTCCTCCCGCCGGATTCCAGTCGCGATCGGTTTGGGCTTTTACTGCAATCGGAGACTTCTCCCGGTTCGAAGGCGTTCCTCTTCAGCTTGGACTTCTCCACAAAAAACGATTGGGCACTATCCCAACCGAATGCTTCCACTGGGTACGAATCAGTGGCGCGGTCTTGGGCGGTCAAAGGCATAGAAAACCTCTGCGGTTGGAATTGCACATGTCTTGCCAGGTCGGTACCCGCCAAGTAGAAGAAAAGAAAACGCTTACTGAAGAATGAAAACTATCGAACTGTGTTGAGACGGCACATCACCGCGTTTGCTGTTTACAACTGGGGCATGACACTTTTCACGCCACGTACCGCCGGTTTCACTTCAGAAGTGGCTCCGCAGCAGGTAATACGTCGCAATGGCCCTGATGGGCTCGTAGATATATCGGAAAGTGACAACGGCGAGCAGGAGCCCCACGATTCCATAGCTATTTCCTCTCAGCCAATCCAGATACCGACGGGAGCGAGTGTCGCCCATGAAGAGCATGATGGCTGTGCTGCCATCGAGAGGGGGAACCGGTAGCAGATTGAACGTGCCAAGCAGCAAATTGAGCGAGAAGAAAGCGGTGAGAACAGTGCTCGCAAAGTCCGGGTTGCCCGTGAGAGGGTCTTTGTGCAGCCAATGCTGAGACCAGCCTAGCCGCATTACAACGGCAGCCATAAGCATCAGTGTGTAGTTCGTCGCCGGGCCTGCCAGCGCCATCCATGCGGCTCGCTGCGGGTGCCGACGTTCCCATTCCGGATTGTATGGCGCGCTGGCCCATCCGATCAACGACCCGTTCACGATCAATGAGAGTATGGGAATCACTACCATGCCCCAGGGCTCGCGCTGGATGTGCGGCACGGGGTTAAGCGAAACCTGTCCGCCCACGAACGCGGTATCGTCCCCACCGATCTTGGCGGCCAGCGCATGCGCCGCTTCGTGACAAGTCGTGGAGAAGAGAAATGCAACGTACCAGATGAATCCCAGCGCGATTAGTTCCGGTTGCACATCAGCCATGAAGTCGCTCTTGGTTTCCTCAGTCTCAGTAGCGTAGTTGGCCACGCCCCGCTTTGCAAGCTAGAGGCACGGCGAGTCTTCTGGTGACAGTACCTATTGCCGCGGCTCATAGCCAGGAGCCTGCAACTTCCTTGGATTTTGGAGTGCCTTATGGCGTAGACTTACCCCACTCTCCCGCAGGTCGTTACCCATGCTAAACTATCATTACTCGTACCTCGTCGGGGTGCTCATCTTCGGCGCAGCCTGGTTGGCTTGCTACCTTATTGGAAAGAGCTACCGCGTCGAGATTCGCTGGGGCACGTTCATCTCTGCGCCTATGGCTCTTACCAGCATTCTCTTTGTTCCTCAGTATTGGACGCCTCCGTCGCTCTTTGATCTCGACCAGAAAATCCGGGTTGGCATCGAAGATGTCCTATGGGCCGCCGCCGTGGGCGGCATCGCTTCCGTCGTGGCTGAAATTTTTCTCAAGGAAAGGCTTTCCGCGCTCCGGAAGGGAATTCGAAGACGTCACTTCGCGCCTTTCATTGTCGTGGTCGTGGTTTTTATCGTCCTTCAGCTGTGGCATCCGGGCAAGACCATTTACAACACCATCATCGCCTTTGCGATTGGCGCATTCGTGATTGCGGTTCTCCGTTCCGACTTAATACCGACGATGCTCACCGGCGCGCTGAGTTTCACGGCTTTGTATTTTGTCTTGTTTTTGATGGTTCTCCATCTGTATCCCGATTTCGTCAAGTACTTCTACAACATCCCGCATCTTCTTGGAAAGTACGTCCTGGGCGTACCCATCGAGGAACTTCTCTTTGCGGGAACTGGCGGGGCGATATGGAGCGTCGCTTACGAGTACGTGCAAGGCTATCGCCTAGAGCCCACCGCTCCTTAAACGAAACGGTTGCTCTCTGCATGATCTCGGGGCTACGGGAGCAATTTCGCCACCGCCTTCGCTGCAGCGCGGTCCTGGACGGTTCTCCGCCGCAGGGCTACGGGGCGGTTTGTGTTGGGATGGCTTTGGGCCCGGCTGGCGTGAACTGGAAACGTATCAGCCATTCGCTGGGGATACTGTGACCGCCGGCCTCGGGTGAGGTGAACTGCCATCGTCGCGCCGCTTGCAGCGCGAGATCCGCGAAGTATTTGCTGGGGCCGGGAGAATCGAGCGCAGCATCGGAGACGGTACCGCTTGGATCGACCTGCACGCGTACGCCGACGCGAACAACGCCCTGAATGGTGGCGAGTGCTCCCGGGGAAGCTTCCGGCAAAATCTGGTCGAGGACTTCGCCCCGCGAGGAAGACGACGCAGAAGCGCTGGGTACGTTTGCGGACGGGAATGTCCCGGTGCGCACGGCAGCAGTGGTTGAAGCGGGCACAGATAAGGTCTGCGGCTGCGGGGTCGGCTTTTTCTCAGCAGTAACTTTCAGGGAGTTGCGCGAATCCGATGCTTGGGACGGTTTCGCAGCTGGGGGGAGTTCACGACGCCCGGGTTGCTCGGCCGGTTTTGCCGGCGGCGCCGTCGCGGCAGTCGTTGTCGAAGCCGATGAAGAAGAATCGGGGCGACGGCCGAGGATCTTCGGCAGGGCAATGACCGCAACGATAATCAGAAGCACAGCGGCAACAGGAACGACATAGTTCGGGAGAACAAGAGCTTGCTTTGGCGCATTCTCCGCTTGCGGACGTGGCGGGCGCGCTGGCGCTCTTGGCGCGGCTGGTTCGAACGCCGGGACTTGCAATTTTGCCGCAGGGACAGCCTGAACTGTGGAAAGCGGTACGGCCAAAGGAGAAATGGAGTGTCCCGCAGCAGCGGCAGCGGCAGCGACGGCGACGGGATTGAGACGCGCGGCGATTTCTGGAATGGTCCAGCGCCGCCGGGGGTCGCGGCGGAGCGCGTGACGCGCGATATCGAGAAGAGGCTGGGGAAGGATATCAGGGACGATCGGGTCAGCCTGGCTTCCCGGTTGCAATGCGGGTACGTGCTGCGTAAGCGTTTCGACCAAAGTCAAGCCCAGAGACCAGACGTCCGCGGCAGGGGTGAGCGGAGAAGCCGCGGTTTCAGGAGCGTCGTGAACATCGAATCTGCTCGATGATTTGCGCGACTCGCCGATGGGGAAGAGAGCGTCGGTAGAAAGCTTTAGCTGATCGGCGGTGGCGAGAATGTTGGAAGGTTTGATCCGCGAATGAACGAGGCCTTTGCCGTGGAGAAAAACGAGCGCATCGAGAACAGGTCCGAGCATATCGCGAACCTCGGATTCGGTGAGAGACCGCTGGGGGAGAATCTGTGAAAGGTTTTCTTCGGCATACTCCATGACCACATAGAGACGATCCCTGTTCTGCAGCCGCCAGCGGCCGGTCTCAAAGATACGGAGCAAATTTGGATGTTCGAGCTGCTTGACGCGGCGCCAGAGTGAGAGTTGAAGATCGGCATTGGGACCCGCGGGAATGAATTTGATGGCCGCTCTTTGAGATTGCGGATTGTCAAGCTGCGTGAGGAAAACGGCGGAATCGTCGGCGCCTCCAAGATATTGCCGAAGCCGGAATCGATTGTCAATCACCTGACCTTCGGATTGCGTCCAGATATCGCTCATGGTGCATCTCCCACTGCGAGTACTTGTGAGCCCGCTGATGCAGACACTTCCAACAGCGTGGCGCGCGACCGCCGAAAGAGCACCGTGGCGTCTAAGGCAGGGCTGGAACGTCTCGAGTTGCGATTCGCAGGCGCCAGGGGGCCGGGCGCTCGTCACCCACATTCTGGCACGAAACGGGCTGGAAAGGGAGCGGCGTTCCTATCGGTTAGCGACCGGGTAGTGGCCGCCTTAGGGAAGACGCTTCGAATGAGAGGGTATTGCGGATGCGGCCCGGATCAGCGCATCGCAAGCGCGGATGCAGGCACAGCGAAAATCACGAGAAATTTTCTGATGGATATTCACGGAATGGAGAAGTGTCGCTGTGCCGTGCAGAACGGCGACTAGCGCCAGGGCTAGCGGCGTGTGCCGGTCCGGCTTGCCACCAAGCCGCGCGGCCAGACTCCGCTTCAGAAATTCGAATGAGGGCATTTCTTCTTTTCGAGCAAAGGCCGTGGCCCAATCTTCGGTGATGAGGCGGTAGTCGTTAGGATGTGCCAAAAAGAAGTCAAGAACGCGGCGGCAAACCTGCGCGGGAGAACGCGAGGATTTGATGACCGAAAAAAGATTCAAGCGAGCGCGGCGGCGGAGCAGGGAGAGGAGATCTTCTTTGTTGGAAAAACGCTCGTAGAGTGTCGGGGTTGTAGTGCCCGAGGCGCCGGCGACGGCGCGCATGGTGAGAGCAGGTTCGCCGCGTCTGCTCCAAATGTGGTAAGCGGCATCTAGGATACGGCCTTCGAGAAGTGCGTCGGCCTTGCGCGGCATATGGCAACCCTCCTTTCTTTATTGCCCGAGATTATATCCTTTACATCGTTAAAGATACAATGTATAAATAATAGGCCCGAAGGGTCCTCGTTGGGGAATTCCTCAGCAAACCGAAAGACTGGAGTGCAAGAAAGCAAGTTATGTTTCGATTTCAATATTCTGTGACCACCAAGGCCAGCCGCAAACTCGCCTGGGAGGTGTTTTCGAATTGGCGGCGTTGGAATGAATTTGCAAATATTTATGGCGAGGTGGCCTGGCGTGAAGGGCGGCCCTGGGAAGCGGGAAGCCGGCTGGACATCGAAGTGCTGGAGCCGGTGAAAACAGTGGTGAGCCACGTGATTACCAACTGCCAGCCGGCGCACAAAGTGGGATGGATCGACCACTCGCTGGGCGTGGTACTGGCGCAGTGGGTCAGCTTCGAGGAGCATCCGAGAAAAGGCACGCGCGTGCACACCTGGGGAGACGTCGTTCATGCCGGCGTAACGATCGCAGGGCAGTCTGTGGAACAGGTCATTACGAGTTTTACGGAGAAGTGGTACGAGAATTTTCGAACTGTGTGTGACGGCCTTGCAACAGCCGGCGGGGATTAACAGGTGCGGCGAACTCGAATTTCCTTGCGCGCGTTACTAAGAGCCCTCCAGATTTAGACCCTCCCAATAGTTTCAATCTGGCACGGGAATGCCTCAATGGCGCGGTTGAGGAGTCCCGGCGAGCGTTCCCAAAAAGGAAAAGACTGATTGCAAAGGAGATGGCTCCCCTAAGCCTCTTCCTTCTGGCGGTTTACGTGCGTATACCGCGCCGAGAATCTCATTGCTAGCTGAATGAAGGGGGATACCGGAGATCGTTGTTCAGCGATGCGTCGATTCAGCGAAAGCTGGATGATGCTTACTTCAGCGGGCCATCGCGGGGACGCGGCACGTTGCCACGAACTTGGAGTGGCCGCGTACCTCTTGAAGCCGATACGGCAATCCGAATTGCGCGAGGCGATTGCCTTGGTTCTCGGCGCGCGAAACCAGAAAGGTGCCATTTCTTTGATCACGCGGTACTCGTTGCATGATGCCCGCGAACCTTCCCGGTCATTGCGCGTGCTGCTTGCGGAGGACAATCCAGTGAACCAGCGATTGGCGAGCCGCCTTCTGGAGAAAAGGGGCCACTCCGTGCTGGGTAGTCGCCAATGGCCTCGAAGCTCTTGAAGCGGTCGAGAAGGAGAGGTTTGATCTGGTCTTCATGGATGTCCAGATGCCGGTGATGGACGGGTTCGAGGCGACCACCGCGATTCGAAAGAGGGAGGGCGCCGGCGGAATCCGTTTGCCGATCGTGGCGCTTACAGCGCACGCGATGAAGGGTGATCGGGAAAAATGCCTCGCCGGGGGAATGGACGGGTATCTCTCGAAACCAATCCGGCCGCAGGAGTTGGACGAGGTTCTGTAGGACTATCTCGCGCGGCGGGCAGAAAGCGCGGAGACACCAGAGAGGGCTCTGAGCAAGAAATGAGCGTTGACGGCGGCGCTTGGAAAAAGAGGTTAGAGGAATTTGGGATAAGGCAAGAGGGCCACCTCAACTCGGATTATTTTGGCGCGAAAGACGATTCCTTGCGAATCGAGCCAGGGAGGAGAAGGCGCTTCGGGCCGCTGACGGAAGGATTGCCGCGTTCGTAAAAGCGTAGGAGTCGATCAGCGGCCTGAGTAATGCCGATGCGGACTGTTTTTCCGATTGGCCCGACGGGATGGCTGCTTTCGCCGAGCCAAAGCGAGCCCTGAGCGCAGAGGTCTAGGCCGTCGTGGCAGCGCCCGATTTGGAATGCGGCAGCAAGGCGTCCCGGGCCGCGCGTGAGATCGAGCAGCCGGTTGGTCTTGCGGTGGCGCTGCATAAGCTCGATGCCCTCGAGAGGTTCGAGCGCTCGGATGAGAATGGCCGCGGCGATTCCGGCGCGCTCGCTCACGACATTGAGCATGAAGTGCGCGCCATAATTGAAAAAAATATAGGCGTGGCCCGGGGCGAGATACATCGAGCGAATACGCGGAGTCGGGCCGCGAAAGTGATGTCCGGCGGGATCGCCTGGCGGATAGGCCTCCGTTTCCACAATGCGGCCGCTGAGGCGGCCCGCGGGGAGATCGCGGACGACAATTTTTCCGATGAGGAAGCGTGCCAGCTTGATGGTATTAGCTGGAAGCTCAGTGCGACGAAGACGGCGGACCACTAACTTCTGGGGTGAGGCTTTCGGGGCAGCGCGCGTCAAGGACATAGCGAGCGAGTCAGTCGGACAGCAGCTTCTGCAAGTCTTCGGACGAAATGAGATCCTGATATTCAGCGTGTTTGCGAATGAAACTGGAGACGTAAGGGCAGAGCGACACGACGCGGAGATGATTGATACGCGCGAAATCAAGGGCAAAACGCGCCAGTTTTGCCGCCAGGCCGTGGCCTTCGAGCGCCCCAGGCACTTCAGTGTGTTCGAGAACGATGCGATCGGGAAAGCGCCGATAGGTGAGCAGGGCGCGAAAGCCATCAACGTGTATTTCGAAACGCTGCGCCTCTTCGTTGTGGGTGACGGCAATGCTGTTGAGATCCACGGTCAAGAGCTACCCTATGAATCCTGCTGACTGGGAAAGTCTAACAGGGAATTCGGAAAACTACGGAGTGGAAGAGTCTGGTGGCTCGTTATTGAAGAGGCGTGCGAGTTCCGCGTGTTCAATGACTACGGCGGGGTCCCGCTGGATGGCGTCGAAATATTTTCTCTGGAAGGCGTCGCCGGATTCCGTCGGAACGAACATTTTCCGGGCCAGAGCAATAGCGCCACTGGTGTATTCGGGAGTGACGGGCTCCTTGGCGGTCAGAGTTTCATCGATACGGACGACGAATTCGGAGATGTTGTGCAGCCAGGCGAACTGCGCGTGGTCGATGACCAGTTGAAAAAGCTCGCCGGTGTTGACGTGCCCGTTCTCGCGCTCGTATTCACGGCGCTCCATGTCCAGAAGAGTCTTATGCAGGCGGAGAAGTGTGAGGCGGAGGGAGAGCAGCTTCTCGCGCGCGGGGGAATCGTTGTTCGCGGGATATAAATTTGAACTCGGAGAATCCATATCGAATGACACCTCTATTCTCCAATAGTCGGAGGGCAATTTCAAAATGCCGGCGCGAAAAAGCGCTCGACCCAGATTTCCCTAGGCCAGACAGCGTCCCTTTGGAGCAAGGCGAAGACTGAAATCACTTGTGGTAGCGCTGTTCGCCGACCGGTAGCGGGATGGGAAGGTGATTGCCCGCAGGGGGGAGCGGGCAGGTTGAGTACGGAGTGTAGGCGCACGGAGGATTTTCCAAACGATTGAAATCGAGCACCAACTCGCCCGGTTTATCGAGGCCATTGGTGGGGAAACCGGTATAGAGAAAGCGGCAAGCCTCGTATGTAGTGGATGTACTCGTCGTGTCGCGAAGAATGAAAAAAAGCTTTGCGACGGCGGGATCTTCAAGAACGGGCTCCAGCCGAAATGTTAATCCCGCAAGTTGGAATTCCGCGACACCAGGAACCGGCTGATCGTAGCTGGTGCCAACGAGAGTGGCGAGCGCGATCGTTTTTTGCGGGGAATAGGGGATCCATCGGGCGATGACGCGAAAAGCGAGATCGGGCTCGAACCACTTGAGCCCGTGAAAACCGGTGATGGCCGGAGAGTGAGAATCCTTGATGCGAAGGGCAAAGCGGGACTCGCGACGGATCACGTACATGTTGAGAGTGCCGATGGTGAGACGCGGGGAAACCTTATCTTTGTTGGCTTCCGCGCGCAGGCTTTGCGATTTCGCCCGAGCATCGGCTACAAGGAAGTCAGGAGGGAATCCTCCCGCGGGTGGGTTCAGACTGACGGTTTCGCTTTCGAGGTGGAGGATAGCGAGGTGCGCCGGTCCAGAAGGCAAATGGATCTTGTTGTCGGTAGCCGAGCCAACGGAATTGTCTCCGGGCTGCAACCATTCGAGGCCTGCAAGCGCAAGCCAGCCGTCGGGCTTGAGGAGGTCCGCTTTATGTTGCTCGCGCCAGACAGCATTCTCTTTTTGCCAGGAAGTCTGCTGCGAGGCTGCAGGAGAGGGCAGCAGCGCCAGCAGAAGAGCGATAAAAGTCAGGCAGGCCGAACGATTCCTGAAGTGCATGACAGAGTATACCGTGGAAGAGGAAGCGCTGAAACGGAAGACGAGGTGAAAGGAGCGTGCCCGAGCATCGCGTCGTTGGCACGGCGATTGTTTGCGATGAAGTATACGCGCAGTTATTTAGCCGACGTGCACTGGCTAAATCGATTTTCTAATGCATCGATGCAATTCTTTTGTTGCGGGAGATGTAACCTAAAGACCCTTTTTCCTATCAGATAAATGTAGTCAAATCATGCTTTCCTCAGTGGGAAATGAACGTCTTGATTCACTAACCGCGAGGCAAGGACAAAAAGGAAAATAGACTCTTATGAGAAAGACGAAATTCACCGCAGCTTTGCTGACATTCTCTCTGTTGCTTGTAGCCAGCGCCATCGCCGGTAATTCCAACAAGGGTACGCTGAATGTCGAAGAGACCGTTTCGGTCGGTGGCAAACAGCTCCCGGCCGGTAAGTATCAAGTGGAATGGGCCGGGACTGGACCGAGCGTTGAAGTCAGCATTTCCGACGGTAGGGAGACGGTAGCCAATGTGCCGGCGCAACTTATTCCCCTAAAGAAAGCCGAGCCCACTAGTGGATATTCCACCAACACCGACCAGGCTGGCAACAAGGTGCTAACGGGAATCTTGTTTGGCGGGAAGAAGTATCAGCTGTCCATCGGCGAAGCGTCCGCGGCAACTGCCACACCTTCCGATAAAAAGCAAGGGAGCAACTAACCTCGGGTTTCTTTTCGCGGAGTTCGCAGATTGAAGAAGGAGGGACCGTGCAGCGGTCCCTTTTTTTCGTCGATGTGTAATTGGGCATAGGAGCTCAAAACACAACTACCTGGCACTAACGGAGCCAACTCCCATGAGTGTATGATTTGGAGCGTTTAATCTTGTGGAGAGTTGACCTTTTCTTGGAATTCATTGAGTTTATTGTCTTGATCGAGTGCAATTCCCGACAGCAGTTCTGGTTTTTAGCATCGGAGGAAGCTTCATGATTGTAGGTGTGCCCCGAGAGAGTTTTCCCGGAGAGCGCCGCGTGGCGCTGGTGCCCGCAGCCGTTCCAAATTTGATCAA
>Ga0137415_10003235_pt1 | contig 16169 bp, 10 predicted proteins | sample CZODoug3_1_1_16f_FD_183082 | JGI IMG/M metagenome (GOLD analysis project Ga0137415, IMG submission 183082) | Vadose zone soil fungal communities from Angelo Coast Range Reserve, California, USA - CZODoug3_1_1_16fungal (Hybrid Assembly) | ecosystem: Environmental > Terrestrial > Soil > Vadose...
GAAGGGCTGGGTCTCGTCATGCCCGGTCGCCATCCGCAGGAAGTACCACGAGGAGTCGACGAAGGTGTCCATCGTGTCGGTCTCGCGCTTGGCGGGCTTGCCGCAGCGGGGACAGGTGGTGTTCACGAACTCTGGCATGTGCATCAAGGGGTTCTGGCCGTCCGACCGGAACTGGACGAAGGGGGGCAGCTCGATGGGCAGGTCGGCTTCGGGGACGGGGACGATGCCGTGGTCCGGGCAGTAGACGATGGGGATCGGCGTTCCCCAATAGCGCTGCCGCGAGATCAGCCAGTCGCGCAACCGATAAGTGACGGTGCGCGTGCCGATGCCGCGGCGCTCGGCTTCCGCGGTGATCCGGGCCAGGGCCTCCGCGCTCGGCAGGCCGCTGTACGGCCCGGAGTTGACGGCATACCCCTCAGCCAGACCGAGTTCGATGGCCGTTTTGGGAACCCCGATCGGTTCCGGCTTGGGGCTGACGACTTCCCGGATGGGGAGCCCGTGCTGGGTGGCGAAGTGAAAGTCGCGGGCGTCGTTGCCCGGCACGCCCATGATGGCCCCCGTGCCGTAGGTGGCCAGGACGTAATCGGCCACCCAGATGGGGACGCGCTCGTTGGTGAAGGGATTGCGGGCGTAGGCGCCGGTGAAGACGCCGGTCTTCTCGTGCTCGGTGGACAGCCGCTCGACTTCGGTCTCCGTCCTGGTCTTCTCCAGGTAGGCATCCACGGCGGGGCGCTGGGTCGGGGTGGTGATGGCGGGGACCAGGGGATGCTCGGGGGCCAGCACCATGAAGGTGACGCCGTAGATGGTGTCCAGCCGGGTGGTGAAGACGCGGATGGGAGGGTGATCGCCTTCCACCGGGAAGTCGAACTCGGCCCCCTCGCTGCGGCCGATCCAATTGGTCTGCATGACCTTGACCCGCTCCGGCCACCGGTCGAGGCGCTTGAGTCCATCCAGCAACCGGTCGGCGTAGGCCGTGATCTTGAAGAACCATTGCTCCAGGTCGCGCTTGGTGGGCGGGGTGCCGCACCGCCAGCAGCGGCCGTTCACGATCTGTTCGTTGGCGAGGACCGTGTTGTCTTTCGGGCACCAGTTCACCGGGGCGAGTTTCTTGTAGGCCAGGCCCCGCTCGAATAACTTGAGGAAGAGCCACTGGTTCCACCGGTAGTAGTCGGGATTGCAAGTGGTGACCTCGCGGTCCCAGGCGTACATGACGCCCATGATGTTGAGCTCGCCTTTGGATATCTCGATGTTCTGCTCGGTCGAGATCCGCGGCGGGATGCCGCTCTGGATGGCTGCGTTTTCGGCGGGCAGCCCGAAGGCGTCCCAGCCAAACGGGTTCAGCACGTTGAAGCCCCGCATGACCTTGTAGCGGGCGAAGGCGTCGCCGAAGACATAGTTCCGGAAGTGGCCCATGTGCAGCGGTCCCGACGGGTAGGGGAACATGACCAGGTTGAAGAACTTGGGCTTGGCGGGGTCTTCGGTAACCTGGAAGAGACCGGCCTTCTGCCAGGCCGCGCGCCACCGCGGCTCGATCGCCTGCGGATCGTAGGTGGGGATGGTGGGGTTGGCCATATGTCAGGGGGAATGTTGTGGAGCCGAGGAGATTCGAACTCCTGACCTATTGCATGCCATGCAATCGCGCTCCCAGCTGCGCCACGGCCCCACGGTCGCGAAATGAGGATCCAGTGTAGCAAGTCGTTCCCCACCAGTTCATCATAACACAGAAAAGTAGTAGTGTCTGCGACAATCAGAGGGAACGGACCCTATGATGAGACGGCTGTGACCCAACCGCTGTGGGCCCCCTGGCGCATGGCGTTCATCGGCGCGCCGCGCCCCCCGGGTTGCTTCCTGTGCGAGGCCGGCCAGGCGGCGCCGGCTGAGGACGCCACCCTCCTGGTGGTGGCCCGGGAAGCCTACGCCTTCGCCTTGCTCAACCGGTATCCGTACAACACCGGCCACCTGATGGTGGCGCCCTACCAGCACACGGGCGATCTGGCGAGCCTTTCCACCCAGGTGGCGGCAGCCATCACGACGCTGAGCCAGCGGGCGCTGCGCGTCCTCCAGGCGGCCCTGGCGCCGGAGGGCTACAACCTGGGATTCAACCTCGGGCGGGTGGCCGGCGCCGGAGTGGCCGACCACCTGCACCAGCATGTGGTCCCCCGCTGGAGCGGCGACACCAATTACATGCCGGTGCTGGCCGAGGTCAAGGTCCTCCCCGAGCACATCGAGGCCACCTACGTAAAACTCCGTGCCGTTTTCGACCAAACGGCCTGAGTCCCGCACGTTCGTCGTAACCGGGCCCGCAATCGCTCCAGTCCAGGCTGAACTCCCGGATGGACCACATGCCCCGTGCAATAGGCCAGATGGCCGACAGAACGACCCTGGCCAGGCCGTACCGTCATCGGTGCATGCACCGGAGCGCCCGCCTGTCCGGCAGGGCGGGTCAGGCGGTCATCGAGTACACGATGCTCCTGGTCATGCTGGCCACCATTACGATCGGCGTGATGGTCCTGGCCGGGGATCAGCTGAGCGTCGCCTTCAACGATGTCAGCTACGACGTCAGCCATGTCAGTGATCCCGCTCCGGTGACCGTGGCCCCCCACCCATGCCCCGACGGAACGGTAGCGGTTCTTCGTCATACCAAGTGGCGCTGCAAGAACGAGTGAGATCCTCATGAGCCAGACCCAGCCCACCGCCCGGCCGCGCTTTGGCTCCCGGCTGCTCGGGAACCGGGGAATCTGGAAGGAGGCCATCTTCGTGACCGCCTTCCTCACCTACCTCTGTTCATTCCTGTTCTTCGGCCTGGCCGCAGCCGAGACCGCCCAAAACGGGGCGAGCCTCACCGGCCTCATCGACCTGGTGGCCGCCATCTACTTCCTGCTCCAGGTCATCTTCCTTTTCGTGCTGGCCTGGGTCGTGGAACGCCGTCGGCACAATCAGTCGATCGACTTCCCAAACCGCCGCCAGGAGCGGTAGCCAACTCCCCGGCTAAGCCCGAATCCACCGAAACACACTCGCATCTTGGGCGCGGATGCGAGCGATCCGTGCGTTGGCTCCTCCGCGCGTGTGGATCCGGGCTAAGCCAGCCGTTCGATGATGGTCGCGATCCCCATGCCATAGCCGATGCACATGGTCGACAGGCCGTAACGGGCCTCCTGGCGCTCGAGCTCATGGAGCAGGGTCGTGATCAGCCGGGCCCCGCTGGCCCCCAGCGGATGGCCCAGGGCGATGGCGCCGCCGTTGTAGTTGACCTTCTCCATGTCGGCGCCGGTCTCGTGCTGCCAGGCCAGCACCACCGGGGCAAAAGCCTCGTTCACCTCGAACAGGTCGATGTCTTTCAGTGTCAGCCCGGCCTTCTTCAGGACCTTGGCCGTGGCCGGAATGGGCCCGGTCAGCATGATGGTCGGCTCGGATCCAACGATGGCCTGCCCCACAATCCGCGCCCGAGCGCGCAGCCCCAACTCCCGGGCCTTGTCGGCCGTCATCACCAGGACGGCCGCCGCCCCGTCCGAGATCTGGCTGGAGTTGCCGGCGGTCACCACGCCATCCTCCTGGAAGGGCGGCTTTAGCTGGGCCATCTTCTCCAGGGACGGCGGGATGCGCACGCCCTCATCGGTATCGAAGGCGTAGCTGCTCCCGTTCTGCTTGACCTCCACGGAGAAGATCTCCCTGCTGAACCGGCCTTCCTGGATCGCCTGGCCAGCCTTGCGGTGGCTCTGAAACGAAAATTCGTCGAGTTGCTGGCGGCTGAATCCCCACTTCTTGGCGATCATTTCCGCCGAGTTGCCTTGCGGGATGATCTCGTACAGGTCCATCAGCTTCGGACTCACGGGGCCCTCGCCCGGGCCGAAGGCATCCGAGCCCATGGGGACCCGGGTCATACTCTCTACGCCGCCGCCGATCACGATGTCCTGGGCACCGGAGAGGACGCCTTGCGCGGCAAAGTTGACGGCCTGCTGGCCGGACCCACAGAAGCGGTTCACGGTTGTGCCGGGCACCTCGATGGGGAAGCCGGCAATCAGGGCAGCCGCCCGGGCGAGGTTCATCCCCTGTTCGCCGGTCTGCGTCACGCACCCGACGATCACGTCATCGATCCGATCCCCGGTGATGCCGGCACGACGAACCACTTCCTGCAAGGTCAACGCCATCAGATCGTCCGGACGGACCGGGCTCAGTTTTCCGCCCCGACGACCGATCGCCGTCCGAACCGCTTCAACAATGACCGCTTCAGGCATGATGCTCGCCTCCCCAATTGTAAACCCGCCGGAGTCCCAAAGCCTTCCATGTACAATACGCAGCGTTCGTCCGCTCAGTAGCCAGCATCAGGAGTCTCATTGGGTTCGGTCGTCAAGAAGCGCCGGAAGAAAATGCGCAAGCACAAGCACAAGAAGATGCTGAAAGCTACCCGTTGGCAGCGGCGGACGAAGTAACTAGCGCGACCTGCAGCTTCGACACGATCAATTGGCGCAGGAGCGGCTCCCCCACTTCACCGGGCACTCGGCCCACGATGATCCCGCGCCCGTCCACCAACACGATGGCCGGTGGGCCGTCCACCTCGTACGCCGCCGCGGCTCGCCCAGCCTCGTCGTACAGGCTCGGGTAGGCGACCCCAAACTCCTGGACGAAGGCGCGCGCCAGGGCGCGGTCGTGATCCAGCATGTCGACCCCCACCACGGCGACCCCCTGGGGGGCGTAGTCGGCGGCGATCCGGTTGAGGGCCGGCTGCTCCTTGCGGCAGGGCCCGCACCAGGCGGCCCAGAACACGATGACCGTGCGGGTTCCGCTGAGGCTGACGTGCAGCGCCGAGCCATCCAGCGCCTGCCCCGAGAGGGCGGGCGCCGGCGCCCCGACCGCGCCATTGGGCGTGACGGTCGCGATGTCGCGCTGCAGGGCGCACCCGCTCAGCAGGAGGGCCGTTCCGAGGAAGACGGTAGGTCTAACCCAGGCGATTGACGGTGCCTGGAGCCGGCGGCGGGACGGCCGACGGCGGGACGGCCGGCGGCGGGACGGCCGGCGGCGTCCGGTAGCCGATGGCCTGGGTGGCCGCCTTGGGTGAAGCTGGCAGCAGAGCCCGCTCCAGCACCTGGTCGACGTGCCTGACCATCACCAGTTCCATCGCCTGCTTAACCTCGTCCGGCACCTCGGGCAAGTCCTTGCGGTTTTGTTCCGGCAGGATGAACGTCTTGATGCCGGCGCGGTGGGCGGCCAGCATCTTTTCCTTCAGGCCGCCGATGGGCAGCACCTTACCGCGCAGGGTGATCTCCCCGGTCATGGCGACGTCGCGGCGCACCGGGCGTTCGGTCAGGGCGGAGACGATGGCGGTGGCCATGGTGATCCCTGCGGACGGCCCGTCCTTGGGGATGGCGCCGGCCGGCACGTGGATGTGCAGGAAGTGGTGATCGAAGAAGCCCGGCCGCACCCCGATCTCGGAGGCCTGGGCCCGGGCGTAGCTGAGGGCCGCCCGCGCCGACTCTTCCATGACCTTGCCGATCTGGCCGGTCAGGACAAAGTCCCCCTTGCCTTCCATCACGATGGCCTCCACCGTCATCACGTCGCCGCCATACTCATTGACCGCGACGCCGGTGGCTGCGCCCACATGGTCCTCTGCCTCGGCGATGCCGAATTCAAATCGGGTGGGGCCCAGGTAGCCCCCCAGCTCGGCGGGCGCCACCACCACCTTTTCGGTCTGCCCTTCCACGATCCGACGCGGAATCTTCCGGCAGATGTTGGCGATCTCCCGCTCCAGGCTCCGGACTCCTGCCTCGTGCGTGTATTCACGGATCAGGGCCCGGAGGGTCTCGGCCGGCAGTTCCAGATTGTCCGGCGTCAGCCCATGCTCGCGCAGCTGGCGGGGGAGGAGGTACTTCTGGGCGATATGGAGCTTCTCCTCTTCGGTGTAGCCGGGCAGCCGGATGATCTCCATTCGGTCGCGCAGCGGCGGGATGATGGTGTCCACCACGTTGCCGGTGGTGATGAACAGCACCTGGGACAGGTCATAGGGGACCTCCAGGTAGTGGTCGCTGAAGGTGCTGTTCTGCTCCGGGTCGAGCACCTCCAGCAGGGCGGAGGACGGGTCGCCCCGCCAGTCGGCGCCGACCTTGTCGATCTCGTCGAGCATGAAGACCGGGTTGCGGGTGCCGGCGTTCTTCATCTGCTGCAGAATCCGGCCCGGCAGCGCGCCAATGTAGGTCCGCCGGTGGCCGCGGATCTCGGCCTCATCGTGGATCCCGCCGAGCGACAGCCGCACGAACTTGCGGCCCAGCGCCCGGGCAATGGATTTGCCCAGACTCGTCTTCCCGACGCCGGGCGGCCCCACGAAACAAAGGATGGGCGAGCGCAGCGTTTGGGAGCGCTGCCGGACGGCCATGTACTCGAGGATCCGTTCCTTGATTTTCTCGACGCCGTAGTGGTCTTCGTCCAGGACCTGGGCGGCCGTCTTGATATCCCAGGTCTCGGCTTCGGGCGGTCCCCAGGGCAGGGCCACCAGCCAGTCGACATAGGTGCGGATGATCCCCACTTCGGGCGAGGCGGCCGGGATGGATTGCATCCGGTCGACCTCCTTCAGCGCGCGTTCCCGAACGGCCTCGGGCATGCCCGACTTCTCGATCTTCTCGCGCAACTGATTCAGCTCGGCGCCTTCCTCGTCCTCCCCCAGCTCTTTGCGGATAGCCTTCAGCTGTTCGCGCAGGATCTGCTCGCGCTGCAGCTTGCCGATGGTGCTCTGCACCTCGTTCTGGATCTTCGACTTGAGGTCCAGGATCTCGATCTGCTTGCCCAGGAACACGGCCAGCAGCTTGAGCCGCTCGACCACGTTGGGAGTCTCCAGCATGTGCTGCTTTTGCTCCAGCGTGTGATCGGGCGCGGCCGCCACCAGGTCCGCCAGGTAGACCGGATCATCGGTCTTGGCCACCGTGGCCGCCACTTCGGGGGCGATGGCCGCCCCGGCCTCGACGTAGCGTTCGTACAGGCTCTTGACGGAGCGCATATGGGCTTCCAGCTCGAGCCCCGGCGTGACGTGGTCCTGGATCGGCTCGATCTCCACCGCGATGTAGGGCTTGAACTGGACGAATCCGATGATCCGCGCCCGCTGCACTCCCGCCACCAGCATCTGGATCCCGGCCGGGGTCTGGCGCATGCCGTTGATCTCGGCGATCACGCCGGTGCTGTACAGGTCGTTTTCGGTGGTGTCGTCCACCTGCGGGTCCTTCTGGGCTACCAGCAGGACCTGCTTGTCGCCCTCCATGGCGGTGCTGATGGCGGCGATCGAGGTGCGCCGGCCCACCGAGAGGGGCACGATCAGCTTGGGGAAAACCGCCACGTCGTCGCGCAGGGGGACGAGCGGGATCCTGCGTGGGGCCGGCGCCGCGGATTCGGGTTTGAGTTCAATCATGGTGTCCCCCGGAAGCTACTGCGCTTCCCCGGCGACGTCAAGCCGCCGGGCTGTCTATAGATGCGGTTCCCCGGGGCGGTGTGGGTTAAACCTCCGCCTTGGGATCCGGCTCGGAGGCCAGGGTCGCCGTCCCGACCGCTCGCCGGAAGGGGCGTGGCGGCGCCAGCGCGCCGCCCTCCAGGGCGCGCGGCCCGATCAGCCGCGCGATCTGGTCCTCGTCCAGCACCTCGTCCTTGAGCAACGCTTCGGCCAGCACATCCAGCTTCGACCGGTTGGCCTGCAGGATGCTCTTGGCCTTTTCGAATCCCTCGTTCAGGATGCGGGTCACTTCCTCGTCGACGATGGCCGCCGTCCGCTGGCTGATGTGCGGATTGCCGGCCAGCTCCCGCCCCAGGAAGACGGCCTGGGGCGAGTCGTCATAGGAGAACAGACCCATCCGGGGGCTCATGCCCCAGCTGACCACCATCCGGCGGGCCAGCTCGGTCGCCGTTTCGAGGTCGTTCTGGGCGCCGGTGGTGATGCTGCCCAGGCCGAGCTCTTCGGCGGCCCGGCCGCCCAGCGCCATGGCGATGCGCGCCTCCAGGTATTCCGCGGAGAGATTGTGGCGGTCATCGGTCGGCATCGACTGGGTCACGCCCAGCGCCTGGCCGCGGGGGACGATTGAGATCTTGTGGACCGGGTCCGACTGGGGCTGGTACCAGGCCGCCAGGGCGTGGCCGGCCTCGTGGTAGGCGATCACCCGGCGCTCGGATTCGCTCAGCACGATCTTCCGCTCGGCCCCGAGGATGACCCGGTCAAAGGCCTGCTCGAAATCGTCCATCACCACCGACGAGCGGTTGGTCCGGGCCGCATGCAGGGCGGCCTCATTGACCAGGTTGGCCAGATCCGCGCCCACCAGGCCGGGTGTCGAGCGGGCCAGCACGTCCAGGTCTACGTCCGCCGCCAGCGGCACGTTGCGCGTGTGCACCTTCAGGATGCCGAGCCGGCCGCGACGGTCCGGCCGCTCCACGACCACCCGGCGGTCGAACCGGCCGGGGCGTAGCAGGGCCGGGTCGAGGACGTCGGCGCGGTTGGAGGCCGCCAGCACCACTACCGCTTCCCGCTGGTCGAAGCCATCCATTTCCACCAGCAGCTGGTTCAGCGTCTGCTCCCGCTCGTCGTGGCCGCCGCCCAGGCCGGCACCGCGCTGGCGGCCGACGGCATCCAGCTCGTCCACGAACATGACGGACGGGCTGTGCTTCTTGGCTTCCTCGAACAGGCTGCGAACCCGGGATGCCCCGACCCCGACGAACATCTCCACGAACTCGGAGGCGGAGATGCTGAAGAAGGGCACGCCGGCTTCGCCGGCCACCGCTCGGGCCAGCAGCGTCTTTCCCGTCCCGGGCGGGCCGATCAGGAGCACCCCCTTGGGCATCCGGCCACCCAAACGCTGGAACTTGCTGGGGTCACGCAGGAATTCGACGATTTCTTGCAGTTCGAAGACCGCTTGCTCGACCCCGGCCACGTCATTGAAGGTGGTCTTGGGCGCGGTGGGCAACTGCAGCCGGGCCCGGCTGCGGCCGAAGTCGAAGATGCCCTGGGTGGCGCGCCCGCTGCGGCGCAGGATCCAGAGCCAGATGGCGGCGAAGGCGACCAGCGGCAGGACGTTGAGCAGGATGCCGCTCAGGAGGCCGCTGCTGGCGGGTTTCACGTTCTCGGTGACGTGCTGGTCGGTCAACTGCTGCTGGAGCTGCAGGTCGCCGATATCAGGCACCCGGGTGGCGAATTGTTTGTTCGAGGCCTGGCTGCCGTAGCTCTCGGCGATCTTGAACTGGCCGGTCACGTCATGACCCTGCAGCGTGATGCTGTCCACGTTGCCGTCGGCCAGCTGCGTCTTGAAGAACGAGTAGGGGACGTCCAGGGCCGGCTGCCCGCCGAGGTTCCGGAGCAGGGGGACCAGGAAGATGGCGACAAAGAGGACCTGGGCCCCGATCAGCAGCGCCAGGCGCAAACGCGAGTTACTCGGTTTCGGCGCTTCGGGCCGCTGGGGAAGGTTAGGCTCGTTACCGGGGCGGAGTTGTGCCATGGGGTTTTAGTCTACCGTCGACTCTTCCCAAAACCTGAAATCCATACACATTTCCTGGGGAAGGCGGCGTGAGGAGCCGTCCGTATAATCGTCAGCGGGGCGATAGCTCAGCTGGCAGAGCGCCGCGTTCGCATCGCGGAGGTCGAGAGTTCGAGTCTCTTTCGCTCCACAAACGGCTCTCCGAATCGCCTCACGGCATCATGCCGCCGCCGGGAGCGGCCGTGACTCAGCCGCCACCGGCCCAGCAATCCGGGCGAACGCCGCCCAGATCAGGATGGGCGCCGCGCCGGCCACCACCAGGGCCACCCGGGCCAGGGTCAGCTGGTCGATCGGCGCCGCCAGCACCATGACGGCCAGCACGCTGAGCACCCGGCCGATCCCCAGCGTCAGCTCCTGGGACACGATGTACTCGTAGCGCAGCTCCTGCGCCTGCGGATCCTGGTCGATCACCTGCAGCCATAGGGGGGCCAGCGCATTGCCGTGCAGCGGACCACCCAGCGCCCGGAGCAACCCGAACAGGACTAACGCGCCGACCGAGAGATAGAGCGGATACACGAGCGTCGATGCCACCAGCAGGCTCCCGCCAAGCAGGGCGCAGCGCATCCGGTGGCGGGCGGGAAGCCACATCCCCAGCCCCAGGCTGAGGCCCATAGTCAGCAGGCCCACCAGGGCGTTGAAGCCGCCCACGTTCTGCTCGTTGCGCAACGTCACGAAGGTCAGGATGCTGACCACCATCCCCAGCACGAATCCCGTCGATCCATCGGCCAGCCGGGCCCAGGTGACGTATGACCAGGCTGGATTTCGGTGCGGCAAGCGGAACATCCCGCGGAGGGAAAAGCCCTGGCGCCGGCCCGCGTGGAGGCCGCCGGCCAGCAGCGCGGCGGCCAGCAGCGTGGCGGCCGCCACGCCAAACGTGACCTGGTAGCCGCGGTAGGTGCCGCCCCAATGGGTGCCCAGGACGATGATGGTTCCGGCCACCGGCGGCACGGCCACGCCCAGGAAGGCGCCGGAGGCGCCCGTGGCGCCGAAGTACCGGTCCCGGTTTCCCCGGGCGATGGCGTCGTAGGTGACCAGGTGATAGCCGGCCCAGTACCAGCCCTCACCCAGGCCACGCATCAGTCCCAGCAGGAGCAGCGCGCCGGCGCTGGCGTTGCCCAGGAACAGCACCAGGACATAGAGAAAGGTCAGCGTCAGGAGACCGCGGCGGATCGAAGTTCCGGCGTCGCCCTGCCGGAACAGCCAGCCGTTGGTCAGGAACGCGATCGGGACGGCCAGCGCGTACATCGCATTGAAGAGGCAGACCTGGCCCAGGTCGTGGTGCGCCCGCCAGATGAAGATGGACAGGAAGGTGGCGGCCAACAGGTTGGCGGCGGTGTAGGCGGAATGGACGGCCAGCATGCGCCACGCCTGCCGGTCGAGTGGGTAATGGAATCGGGTCAGCGCCGGCGGTCGCAGCACCAAGGTGGACTCGTCCCCCAATGAAAACAACGCGACGTTGCACAAGAGCAAACGGCCGCTGCCGCGGCCCCTTGCCGCGCCGCGGGCGGGCCCGAAGGTTGTGACGGAAGCGTGACCGCGCGTGAGGATCTGTCACCCGACGCCGGATCCCGCAACGTTCGTCGCAAGGGCCCGCCCCTAGGCTCCGCTTGGGCACCCGGGATGTGCCCGCACAAGGGGGCCACACACGGACCTGAACGCGATTCGGCAGACGGGCTACCCCTCGGCGGCGCCCGAGACGGCGCCGTCGCCACCGGCGGAGGCCGCCAAGCTCCTCCGCACGCTGGGCACCGGGACCATGTCCGCGGTGGCCTACGATACGGCCTTCCTGGCCCGGCTTCGCCAGCCCGGCGCGCCCGACGCCCTCGCCTATCCCGCGACGCTCCGCTGGCTGCTGCGGGCCCAAAACGCTGATGGCAGCTACGGCACCACCCTCCCGATCCCCAAAGAGCGGGTGCTTTCCACGGTCAGTGCGGTCCTGGCCCTGGCCTCGCTGCCGCCTGGCGAGCACGCGGACAGCGCGCACCGCGCTCGGCTGGCCGCGCTGACCTATCTCTGGGAGAAAACGGCTGACTGGCAGACGGGGCTGACGCCGGTCGGGTTCGAGCAAATCCTTCCCACGCTGATGGACGATGGCCGCGCCCGCCAATTGCCGCTGCCCTTCGACCGGTTCGCCGGGGTGGCAGCCCAGCGCGAGGCCAAGCTCGGCCACATCCCGCCCACCCTGATCTACAAGATGCCCACCCTGCTGCTCCATTCGCTGGAGTACCTGGGGAGCCGGCTCGACGTCGACGCAGCCGTCGCCCAGCTCTCCGAGAACGGATCATTCGGGAACTCACCGTCCGCGACGGCGTACTTCCTGGAGCGGGGCGGCGCCGCCCCAGCGGCCTGGGCCTACCTGGATAGCGTCGTCGACGCCGAGGGCGGTGTCCCCGACGTGACGCCGTTTGAGGTGTTCGAACGGGCCTGGGTGCTCTACAACCTGGCTCGTGCCGGGATCGTCGTTCCCGACGCGGACCGGCACCTCCGCTACCTGGCATCCAGCCTCACCGACGACGGCGTGGGGTGCTCCCGGACGGGACTGCGTCCGGACGCCGACGACACCGCCATGACGCTCACCGTGCTGCAGCGCTACGGGCAGTCCCCGGTCGCCGGGCCGCTGCGGTCGTTCGAAGGCATCGAGTATTTCCACACCTTCCCCCTGGAACGCGAGCCCTCTCCAACCGTGAATGCGCACGTGCTGGAGGCGCTCGCCGCCTGCCAATCGTTCCCCACCCGCGCCAGCATGGAGCAAAAGGTGGTTCGGTTCCTGCGCGATCAGCGCGTAGACGGCGCACACTGGGTTGACAAGTGGCATAGTTCCCCCTTCTATGCCACGGCCCGCGTCGTCTTCGCTCTTACCGCGTCGGCACCCGACCTCTGCCTCCCGGCCCTGCGGTGGCTCGCCGAAACGCAGCGCTCGGACGGGTCATGGGGTTGGTTTGAGCAGGGAACCGCGGAAGAGACCGCCTACGCCGTGCAGGCGTGGCTGGCGGTGCCAGCGGCGCAGCGCGAGGAGCTGCGAGTGAACCTGGGCGCGGCGGAGACCTTCCTCGCGGAGACGGCCGGCGAGCCGTTTATCCCGCTCTGGGTGGGTAAGGGCCTGTACACCCCGGTCCACATCGTTGAATCGGCCATCTTGTCCGCTCGGACTCTCCTGAAGGGGGCGAACTCGCATGTTTGATCGCCGCATCACCAAGCTGAAGGACGCGCTGCTCCGCTTTACGGACGAAGCCAAGATCATCCAGCACCTCGAGGACGATGAGCGGCGGGGCTGGCGCCTGGCCGAAGCCTGCGCGCTGTCCCTGGTGCTGCATCCCTCGGCCAGCTTCGACCAGGCCCTGGCCCTGGTCCGAACGATTGCCTACGCCCAGTACATCGACGACTACATCGAGGAAGAGCACCCCGAGCTGGACATGGTGGACTACCGCCGCGTCGGCCAGCTCTTCCTCATCTGGCACAACCGCGACCTCAGCCAGATGCCGGTGGCCCACGCCAATGTCGCCCGAAAGATGGAGGAACAGTTCGCGGAGGACGAGGTCTCCGAAGAATGGACTCCGATGCGCCGCCTGGTCTGGGAGAAGTTCATCTTCACGCTGCTCCAGGAAAACCACTGGGTGAAGCACCAGGAGCAGGTCAGCCTCGATGCCTACCTGGCCAACGGCCTCTATACCATCGCGCTCCCCATCGTCCAGGTGAGCATCCTCGCCTTCGCCTACCAGGACGTGCCCCAGGAGCTCAAGAACCGGCTCTTCGGTCACATCTGCCAGGCCTCGCGGGTGGTGCGCATCGCCAACGACCTGCACAGCTACGAGCACGAGCACGCCCACGGCCGGTTCAATTCCCTGGACCTGGCCGCCGGAGCCTTGAACGGCGCCTCCCAGGGCAACCCGCGGAAGGACGCCCGGCTGGTAATGGAGCGGGAGCTGGAGCTCCTGGAACGCGGCGTGGCCAGGGAGCGCCGCACCGGTCCGACGCAGGACTTCCTCCGCCGCCTGGTATCCAGCACCCACGCCGCCATCGACTTTTATGACTCCCTCGCCACCCATGGGTCGGGTTCGGCGCTGCGCGACCAGACCTGGATGCTCCAGGAGAAGGCGGGCTAAGGAGCCGGAATGAGCGGCGCCTTCAAGCTGACGTTCTCCAAGCGCGGAGCCCCAGCCAAGTCCTCCACGGCTGCCCAGGCCGCCGTCGAGATGGAGCGTCGCGTCGTCTTCATTCGCTGGCTGGCCATCATCGTCGCGACCGGGGCACTGCCCTTCCTCCGCCTGGGGAACGAGACCATCCCGCTGATGGCGCTGGTGGTGTTCACCGCCGCCTACAACCTGGCGTTGCAGCTGCTGGTGCCCCGCGGGCCCCGCTGGTTGAACGCCGGCTATATCTCATCGGTCGGCGACGTCTTGATCTGCACCGCCGGGGTAGCGATCAGCGGTGGTATCACCTCCCCCTTCTCGCTGGCCTACTTCCTGGTGGTGGCTATGGTCGCCGTGCGGTTCGGCGGATTGGCGACCATCATGGCCGTGACCACCACCACCGTCAGCTATCTGGCGGTGGTCTACTACGTCAACTTCCGTTCGGGTGGACTGGCCGACCCGGTGGCGGGGTTCACCAACGTCGTCATCCAGATGGGCTTCGTGGGGCTCACCGGCTTCTTCAGTGCCTTCCTGGGCGACCGCGCCCGCAAGGCCGAGCAGGCCCTGCAGGAAGAGCTGGAGCGCGCCCACGCCGCCCTCTCCCAGGTTACCGTGGAGCTGAACCGCGACCTCGAGTTCGAACAGACCTGCCAGCTGGCGGCCGAGAAGGGCCGAGCCCTGCTGCAGGCGGACGTGGTGCTGCTCCAGGTGCAGATGCCGTCTCTGCTGGGGACCGACGGCGACACCGTGGCGCCCAAGCTCTTCATCGATTGGAGCCCCGAGGTGGCCCAGGCCCACGCCGGGACCGATCTCTCAGCGGCCCGCCTCAGCCTGAACCCGGTGTCGGGCGAGCAAGTGATCCCGGTCGCGGACCCGAACGTGTTCATGACCGTGGAGCACAAGGCGCTGCCGGCGGGCATCTGGGTGCGGGTCCCGGTGTTCCATGGCGCGCGCGCCATTGCGGACCTGGTGATGGGCTTCGCCGGGCGCGAGCTCCCGCTCCGGGACACCGAGCAGGAACTCCTGCTCACGTTCGCCGAGCGGGCCGGCATCGCCATGCGCAACGCCCACACGTTGGATCAGGCCCAGCGGCTGTCGGTGACGGACTCCGTCACCGGGTTGCCCAACCACCGCTACTTCCACACCCGCCTCGATGAGGAGATGGAGAAGGTGCGCGAGAAAGGCGGGTCGATCACGGTGATGATGGTCGACCTGGACCGGTTCAAGGTATACAACGACAGCTTCGGCCACGCCGCCGGCGACGTCGCGCTGAAGGCCGCCGCGCGGACCATCTCCTCCACCATGCGGCGGGAGGACGTCGTCACCCGATACGGCGGTGAAGAGTTCGTGGCCATCCTGCCGGGTGTCGACCTGCAAACCGCGCCGATCCGGGCGCAGGAGATCTGCGACACGCTCTCCAAAGTGTTCATGTACAACCCCAAGACCATCTTCGCGCCGCTCACGGCCAGCGTCGGCTGGGCCACCTATCCGGTGGATGCCAGGACCCGGGACGAATTGCTGAACCGGGCCGACCTGGCGATGTACATGGCCAAGAAGCGCGGCCGCAACTGCATCTGCGGGGCCAGCGAGCTGGAAAGTGTGGCCGCCCTGGACTCGGTGCTGTCCGAGGTCGTCGCCCAGCTCAGCACCGCGGACACCGTGGGGCCCGGCATGGTCGCCACCCTCGAGAAACGGTTGGGGCAGCTCGCCAACTCAAAGCACCTGGAAGAACTGGCCGAGGGCACCCTCTCGCCGAACAGCGAAGGGGCGCTGGAGGCGCTCAACGCGCTGGCCGCCAGCATCGACGCCAAGGACCCGTACACCAGCGGTCACTCCCAGTACGTCGCCCAGCTGGCGGAGGACCTGGCCGAGATGCTGCAGCTGTCCCCCGCGCACCGTAACCAGCTCCGCCTGGCGGCCATCCTGCACGACGTGGGCAAGATCGGCGTGGTGGACAAGGTGCTGCTCAAGGAAGGCAAGCTGGACGAGGACGAAAAGCTCGTCATGCGCATGCACCCGGTGCTGGGAGCGCGCATTCTGCAGCCCATCAAGGCGTTCCGCCAGATCCTGAACGTCGTCCTCCACCACCATGAGTGGTACGACGGGAGCGGCTACCCCGATGGGCTGGCCGGCCAGAACATACCGCTGCACGCCCGCATCGTGTCAGTCTGTGACGCCTACCACGCCATGACCTCTACGCGGCCCTACCGCCAGAAGCGCACCCAGGAGTTCGCCCTGGCCCAGCTGGACGCCGGCAAGGGCACACAATTCGACCCGATCATCGTTGATTACTTCATCCAGATGATGCGCAAGCGGCCGCCCGAGGACGAGCAGCATGACCATGCGGTCGCCGCGGAGCAAGGCGCCGCATGATGCAGGACGCTACCGGCAAGCCCGTGTCGCGGATTTCGGAGCGCAAGCTACAACACCTGCGCCTGTCCTTGGAGGAGTCGGTGCAGTCCACCCGGAGCGCCGGCTTCGAGCGGTGGAGCTTTGTCCACCAGGCCCTTCCTGAACTCGATCTGGACACGATCGATACCGCCAC